>Ga0160419_100943_pt1 | contig 14501 bp, 15 predicted proteins | sample CelAP2metagpilot_2_FD_108196 | JGI IMG/M metagenome (GOLD analysis project Ga0160419, IMG submission 108196) | Phycosphere-associated microbial communities from Cellana algal ponds in Kailua-Kona, Hawaii, USA - Cellana AP2-4-25 metagenome pilot ... | reverse complement strand
GCGCTCCCGAAACGTTGTAAAGCACTCGTTCAGTACTTTCAGCTGAAGTGCGTCGGAGCTTGCTTGCCTATGACCAGCCAAGTCGTGGTATTCAACGATGCCAAGAGCCACATATTTCTCCAAGATCGACCAAGGATTGTCGTCCGAGCCATCGTCGTAAATAATGAACTTCCTTACGCCTTGCACCCAGTGAAAAGCAATATGCTCGTCAAGGATGCCCGCGTCAGATTTGATCTCGATGCATAGGCCGATGTCCCAGCGGACCCCATCGTTTGGGTTCCATGGATCGGGCACTCTATCCCTCTCCAAATTGCATGTCGCGCTTTTCGTCTTCAGGGCTAGAGTAACAATCCATCGTCTGACGAAGTCAACTCATCCAAGAATGAATTCAAGTAGCTCTGACGCAGTTCCTCGGACATGCCGTCGATGAAGACCAGAACGAGTGGGTGAAGCCGACAACGCACCGTCCTGCCCATATGTGCAATCAAACGGAAGCACAGCAGCGGACGTAAGTATGGTATTTAACTACTGATACAAGCGAATAAATAAATAAATAGAGGGTAAAAACAGGTCAATTTAAAAATTAAAAAAAAAAAAAAAAAAAGGACGAGTGCATACGTGGACGTTCTCTTTCTGCTGCCACCCCACAGTGAGCCGCTTCAAACTGCCTTTTTATACCTTTTGGCCGGGCCCTTCTCCTTGCATGAGTCGCCTTCCCCTCCCCAAAAAGGAAAGTATGGCGAAGTTGGAAGATGGAAGCAAGAAAGGTTGAAATGCACAGAAAAAAAACGATGGAGAAGAATTTTGTAATTTGTTGGATAGACAAGAAACAAATGTGCGAATGAATTAGAGCATTGTATTCACGTCACGCAATCTATGCCTTGACCGGTTCTTTTTTTGCTTTTTGTGTCATTTCTTCTTACACACTCATTACGAGGTCGTCATCATCAACCCTTTTCTCTTATTCCCCCAACTTCCACTCATGACGATGCCATGCCAGCAAAAACAGCCCCTTCATCATAATGATATTTGGGCAGCTTCGCCCGCCGCTCCTCCATCGACTCGGCTTCCTCCGCATACACCAACTTCAAATCCTTGCCTGCCGCTGCAGCCGTCGCGGCAGCAGCAGCAGCAGCCTCCGACGCTGTAGCTGACGGCGTGCTAGCAGAAGAAACAGCAGGATGTCCGGACGATGATGGAGATGAAGCAGAAGAGGGGCCGCCTGCGGCAAAGCCAGCGACGGGGAACAAGGGTCGAGGCATCCCACCAGGGAGACCATTGGGAGGTGGGCCAGGAGGAGGCATACCGGGATGAGGGGGGGGTCCAGGTGGAACCATGGCGGGATTATGGTGGTGTGGATGCTGTTGGTGTTGTTGCATCATCATCTGCTGTTGCTGTTGGGGGTGCATTTGTTGCTGTTGCTGTTGCTGCTGCTGCTGATGCTGGCCAGGAATGTAGCCTCCACCACCCAATGGCCCACCACCCATCCATCCCGGAGGTCCCTGTGGAGGGAACCCTCTTGCTAGCGGCTGCTGCTGCTGAAACGGAAATACCCGCGGAGGCATGCCACCTTGATTTTGCATCATCATCATTCCCGGCGGGCCCATCCCACCCATCATCCCTCCTGGCGGCATCTGCCCCCCCTGCATTGGTGGACGGGGAAAGCCTCCTTGTTGAAACCCCGGTGGACCACCCATACCAGGGGCAAATGAGCCGCTCGGTGGAGGAGGCATATGCGGCATTTGACCATACATTCCGTTGGGCCCCCCAGGACCACCCATGCCGGGAGGAAAGCCTTGCATTCCCATCCCTGGTGGCATGCCGGGAGGGAGAGGAGCCCCCCCGCCCCCCGCATCGCCGTTCTCGCCATTCCCTGCCTTCTGCTGCTTCTTGGCGGTGCGTTCCATCCGGAATTCTATAGGGATGCCTTGCATGCCGAATACCTCCACGTCAACCGAGTCCCGGCCTTCCTTGGCCCCAGGGACCTTTTTGAGGGTCTCCTTGTGGACTTGCGCCACGTGAATGACCATCCCGCTCGCCGAGGTCAGCTTCCGCGGGCACAGCTGGCATTTAAAGTGTCTGTTCTTCTGATGCAGTAGCAGGGTGGCCTCGTCGTCGAAGGCACGATCGCAATAGTAGCACCAAATGTCTGGAGCCTCCTCCCGCTTGAGGGATGACTTCTTCTTTCCCATGGTGCTTGCGTGTGTTGATGGTGAGGGAGATAGGCCTCGCTGTGGCTCGGATTCGGCTGGTCGACGAAAAAGATGACGGTCTATATGTGCCTATGGATGATATGGATGGACCGGTGCTTCTATGAGATGAGTTCGTAGACTAGATTTGATGATGATGCCATGGATGGCGTTAGGGGTGGGGATTGGAGTTTGGTGGGTGGGTTTGTAGAAGAAGACCGAGCCCCGCCGTCGCGCTGACCTGAGTGTCTGCCCTTGGTGTAGTCGCCCTTCTGCTGCCTAAGAGAGTCGATGGGGTCGCGTGGTTGTGTAGGGCCCCGCACAAACCCTTCACTGTTATGTATGATGCGAAGCGCCCTCTCTTCTTTGCCGCCTCGCCCAAGACTCAAATTTTCTTGTTTCTCGAATTGCACTTACATCCATCTCTTTCTCATAGGTTTGTACTTCGGCACCATCGACCTCAGCCAGGCGAGCTGGGGCAAAGAAATATGTCGGCGAGACGCAGGAGCAATGCGGGAGGAGGAGATAGAGGAGGACGCAGGAGTAGCCTTGGTGTCGCTGCATCCCCAGCCGCCTCCCCTGCCGTCCCACAGCGTCGCCTGGGCTTACGTGCCCGTGATTCGGGCGCTTTTGACTTGGGCTTGCTACAACTGGACAGCGAAGAGAAGGAGGACATCCAGGTAGCTGATGGTGATGGTGGTGTGCCGCTATTTGCGTTAGACGAGGAGGAGGGGCAGAATGTCAAGGCAAGCCATATTTTAGGGTCCGTGTTTGTTTTCGCCCTCTTTAGCATGCTCTGCTACCTCATGCTCTGGAACGTGAATACGGTCAGCAAGGACTTCACCAATCCCTTGATTACGCGACACGGGCGCAACGGCACGTCATCGACAAAGGGTGTGGGGGTACCTGCGGGGGTGGGAGTTGACGGCGCGATGCTGCAGGACTGGGCAAGCGACCAAGTGGTGAAAGCACTTATTGAAGAGGCGCTGTTGAAGCGCATGAATGAACAGGACGCTAAGAACGCAGAATTCCAGCAGGGTTTGTGGAATGTGACTCAATTGATAGAGAATGTGGCGAAGAAGTCCGAGTTGTACACGGACACGGGGGCGGCTGCTGGTACTGTAGAGGCTAGCAACGTCCGCTCCAAGACCGAATATATCCTCCAAGAGATCGAGTTGCTCAAGGCACAAATCGCGGCGGGAGAGGAGGAAGATGAGCGACGACTGCGGCATTCGGAGGAGGAAAGAAATACGGTGATGATGGAGCGGTACGAAGAGCAGAAACAGAGCGCAGAGATGGAGGTGAAGAAGCTGCAGGAGAAAGTCAAAATTTTGGAAGCGGCCATTCAGTTGGACAAAAATCAAACGGCCCTTATGGAAGAAAAGCTTGCGTCGCTTGCCTATAATATGAGCAGCTACGAGCACACCACCTCTGACCAGGTACAAGTTTTGGGGGCAGCAGTGCGTGAGCTTCAGATGGAGGAGAAGGAGGAGATGCTGAAAGAAGCACGTGCGACTGTCGAGGACATGGTGAAAGACTTGACAGCCCACCCCCTGGTGCTTGCAACGGAGCAGGCGCTTGAGGCCAGGAAGGCTGCGGCAAGTGAGGAGTTCAATTTGTTGATAAAAAATTATGATGAGGCGCGTATGGACATGGCCGAGTTGGCGGCTCAGACTGTCACGAGGATAGAAGAGATCCGTGCCTTGGGGGCGTTCTCCCTCCCCACCGCTAGCAAGATAGAGGCAAAGGAAGGGGAGGAGGTGGAGGAGGAGGAAGGCGGCGAAGAGAGCAAAGGAGCGGAAGCAGCAGCACTGACAGGGGATACAATGAGGGAATTGAAGGAGGCGAGGGAAAGTGCCAAGAGGGCTGCTGAGACCATCGCGGCACAGAAAGAAGAGTTAAGCGTGGACATAGAGTTGGCAAAGAATGTCCGCGCTGAGCTTGCTGCCGCTCTTACTGCTGCTGCTGCAGCTGGGGCTGATGGTGCTGCTGGTACCTGTAGTGGTGGTGGTGGTGGTAATGAATGGTCAGAGGAGATGCTTGCGAAGATTCAGTGGCTGGAGGCGCTGGAGGTGGAGAATGAGCAGGCGAGGATAAATACACAGCACAATTTGGAAATGTTCGAGGAGCTCAAAATGGGTCTGTTGCGGATAGAAGCCGAAAGGGAGGCTGACGGAAGGATTCCCGGAGCAGCAAGAGGAGCAGAGGATGGAGCAGCAGTAGGTGCAGTAGTTGCAGCAGCAGCAGGAAGAGCGCTGACAGAAGAGAATGCGTTGGCCATTGTTCGGGACGAAATAGAAAAGGCCGAGGAGCGTATTAAAACCTTGATCATGGTGATGGAAAAAGAGGGAGGAGGAGCGGCAACTGTACCACCTGGGAGACCGACATTCCAAGAACTCGAAGGCCTCATGGAGTCCAGGATTGGGCCCCTGGAAACAAGCGTGCGACGCGTCAAGGAAGACCTTCGTCTCCTCTATGCCGATAATACAGACATGATTGATTATGCTGCCGACGCCTCGGGCGGGAAGATCGTGCCCCACCTGTCCTCCGCAACCTACTCCAGCCCTCACCAACTCGTCGCCACTGACGTCCTCCACTCCTTCGGTGCCAATGCACACATCGGCAAACGCGACGGTGTCATCAAGCCAGGCGCAAAAACCCTAGGCGATTGCTGGCCCTTGCAGGGCAGGAGTGGTTCCCTGACCGTGCAGCTGAAAACCCCCCTCAATATCAGTCATGTCTCGGTCGAGCACGTTGCAAGAAGCGTGACCAAATACCCTGGAACGGCCCCGAGGAGTTTCCGGGTGTTGGGAAGAAAGAGCACACATGTGGCCGAGCAGCCTCTGTTATTGCACAGTCAGAAGAATTTCGTCTACGATATTTACTCCGAGAGGCTTGTGCAGACGTTCGCGTTGGACCGGGGACTGGACGGAGGGAAGGAGGAAGGGGAAGAGGAAGGGTTTGGTGTGGTGACTCTTGAGGTATTGGATAATTGGGGAAATAATGACTACACGTGTTTATACCGGCTGAGGGTGCATGGAGTGCCGGTGGGACAGGAAGAGGGAGGCTTCGGGGAAGTGCTTGAGGAGGGAGGGGTGGAGGTTGTGGTTGAGGAGGGGCAGCAGCCGCTAGCACACCAGCAGCATCACCAGTAGCACCGCCATGACGATCACCACCAGCAGCAGCAATTGCGTCAGCAGCAGCAGAAAGGAGAATATGAGAGATGGTCGGGAAGAAGTAGAAAATGAAGAAGAACAGTGTGTACATTGTGTATTTGAATTAAGAAGCGGAGTTGCTGATAAAATGATGCTCGGGCAGACAGAGTGGGCAAGATAGATGGGAGAACTAAAAAAACAGAAAAGCCAGTGCCTTTAAAAAAAAAGAGTGATAGAGGATGCATGTCGAGGAGGAGAGAGCAGTACGTGGAGAAAGTTTGAACAACAACAACAACAACAACAACAACAACAACAACAACAACAACAACAACAACAACAACAACAACAACAAAACAACAACAACAACAACAACAACAACAACAACTGCAACGACAACGAGAAGAACATTAAGGACAACATCGATGACGTCAAAGTGGCATTTAAAGAACCAACAGCACAACAACCGAAACAATGAACGACGAGGCACTGATGGGAAGCAGCAATGCTCTTTGACGTGTTGGCGAATCATATCTCCCTTCTTTCTTTGCCCATCTCTTGATCTTTCTCTACATACACAGCTCGTCCTTTAAACCCCGCCGCGGAAACAAACCCAACATGTACAGCATCGACAATTTTATCTGCCAGCGCTTACAACAATCCACGTACATCCTCCTCCCTCCCTCCTTTCCTCCCTCTCCGTCAAGACCATTAAGGCCTCAAAGCTTCGACGCCGCTTCAAACACTTCATCCATCGGTGCATGGTCTCCGAACACCTTTTCATTATACTGATACACCACATCCCCCTTCCCATCCACCACCAACAACCCACCCAATCGCCGCCCTTCTCCCTTCAGATCGCCCTCCAATGTCGGATACTTCTTCGTGGCCCGCGAGCCATTACGCCAGACCGATGGGTAGAGCATACCTTGCACACCCAACCACCTATCTCCCAGGAACTTCTGGAACATTCGCCCCTCATCCAAAAAAGTGTCGAACCCCTTGAACGCCTCGACGAAACCGTCCACGCTCGTTGTCTCGGCCACCACCGCCATGAGCCGGGGTTGCTTCTTCAGGCCCTTGAGACGCGGGGCGAGTTGGGTGCTCAAATCCATGGCTTCCTCGCGGCACAAGATGCATCCCGGACGACGTACCACAAAAATGACGGCGCCATTGGGCTTGATCAAGCTGCTGCACGGCACGCTGGCGCCCAAAGCAGCAGCTTCCCCTGTCACTTTGCGGAGGGGAATGGGGAAGAGGCTCTGGGCGCTCGATGTGGACGAAGGTTTCGTGGAAGTGCTTGCGCTCATGGTGGCTGGTTTGGCAAAGGCTCGCACGCCGATAAAGGTCGTGCCAGAGAGTATGGTGCTCACGGCCAGGAGCTGCGTCAAGTGGACCTTGGTGATGAGGTGGAACGGCATGAAAAGTTGTTCGCCTGTATCTGAGTGCATGCGTTGACGAGGTTCGAATGAGCATGCGCCAGGGTGTGATTCAAAAATGCACGACACCACCAAAAAGCAAGAAGAAACATAACCAATTATTTAGCTGAGTCACGGATCTAGAAACTTCCTCCTCTTTTTCGCTTGATGGCACGTAAAATCGGAACGAGGAGGAAAAATGAACAAAGCCGCGTTCCTGTGGGTATCCGTACCCGTGCATCAAATGTGAATTCTATTTTTCTGCCTTTACCTTTTTTATTTTATCTGCCTTGTCCCTATGTTTTTATGACTTTCATTTTTGTGATTCTCACAGGTAGAGCTGCCTCTACTATTGATCTCGTTTGCCGATGCTGTTATTCTCATTCGCACTGATACATGAAGTGGGTTTTCACGCAAGCTCCTCCTGCTTATGATGGCTTTCTCCCTCTCTTTGTTCCATGTGTGCGTCTATTCCCGTGACATAGGTTTTGTAACCGATGTATTCATTCACGTACCATTGAGTAACCCTCACTCATCGTCCCCCTTCCAGCGACTTCTTTGCATTAAGTTTCCCAAATCTGTTTCACTGCTGTACTTGCATGTTTGCTTGCTTTCGCACAGAAACTGCGAGTCTCGAAATCACTTACAAATGATACGCTTCTAAGACGAGGAAGGGGTGGAGGGCGGGGGGGAGGAAGGAGAGGGGAGGGTGATGGCGTGTCGGAGGGTCCAGCACTTGAAGGAAACGATATCGAACGTCTTATGTCAGGCCAAAGGGACGTTGAAGAAAGTCTGACTCTCGCCACTGCTCCCGCTCTCAAAGTTCTCGCCAATGAACAGACCGAAATCGCAACTGTCCGCACAACCAGGAGGGAGAGAGAGAGGCAGGGTAGGAGGGAGGAAGGGTGAGTAAAAAGCAACGAAAGAAAGGAGCAAGAGCAAGTAACTGCATCCCCCCAGCCTCCACTCCCCGCATTACAACCAACTCATTCTCCACCCCCCATCCCCAAGCTCTTTTCTGCACTCAACAAATAGTAAGTGTTCTCCTTAGTCCATTGGAAAAACTGGACCAGACGGGCGCCTCTTCCTTCCTTCCTCCTCCTCCTCCTCCTCCTCCTCCTCCTTCTCATCGTCGTCATCGTCGTTGTCATTGAATACTTCGGCATCACTGGACCTCAAACTGCTGCTGCCCGTGCTTCCACGGGAGGCACGGATCTTGAACAGAAAACTTTCGCCCGTGCCGTAGTAAAGGGCCCGGCAGCTGTGCTGTGGACGGCCCAAGGGGTGGTAGTGAAGCCAACGAATACCTGAAGGGTGGAGGGGAAAGAGGGGAGGGAGGGGACATGAGAAAAGGGAGAAGCTTTCGCTTGTGCGGTAGGCTGTAGGCCCGGCCGCAGTGCTGTGGACGGCTCAAAGATTGGAGTGAACGAGGGAAGGGAAGGAGGGGGAGGAAGGTGGGCGTTTGGATACGTATTCAACCATTGACAAGCAAAGGGATGCAAGACTAAGGAAAGTGCTTGGCCCCGGCTTCGTCACTAAATCACTTTAATCGCGGACATGCGCCCTTCCTTCATGGGTCACTCTTTTCTCGTTTTCTGCCAACATATCCAAACCTACCTCATTTTCGGTGGTGCGAAGGACGAGAATGGTGGGGCTCTTGGACTTGATGCGTCGATAGAAAGTACTGAAGCTCGAGCCATGTTTACCCATCCTGATCCGACGTGGAGGGACGGAAGGACGGGAGGAGGGAGGGAATATCAGACTAGGAGGGACCATTGTAAGGGTACCCATCTAAATCACGCGTTACCACCTTCCCTGCTACTTAGGAAAGGAGCATATCCCAGTTATAGCCCCTATAAATGGCGGGCAACAACGAATCAAGCTGTTGATTTTGATAAGTAAGGAACGTGTGTAAGTGTGACACGACGATTGCCCCGGGGACTTCTCTCGATTATCTCCATCTTTCGTTACGAACCTTTTGCAAGTCGTTCCGGCTGAGGATCTCACTTTTCTGGCCAGGTGCAAAGAGACTTGGCAACGGCGGCGGCGTCACAGACAGTCTGCGCAAGGGAGAAGGAACGTGCTGCTGTTGCTGCTGTTGCTGCTGCTGTTGCTGCTGCTGCGAGGCACCGCTGCAAGTGGTGGACGGAGACGGGAGAGGCATATGGGTATTGGAGCTACCATGTGCTTTGGAAGAGCACCTGTCTGAGGAATATCTGCCACTTCGAAGCCTCTCCAGTAGCTTCATCGAGGCAAGGGTGGGAGCATGGGCGTGTGCGGCCTGTCGGGTGAGTGTGATTGGGTGAGGTCTTGCTCTGAGCCCGATAACGCCGCAGCGGCACCATGATCGGTTAATGCAGGTGTAAGGAGGCCTAGACTCAGGGAGCAAGACCTGCACGTTGTTGAGGAGGGCAAAGAAATTCACTGTAAGAAGGTGCGTGCGTGACGCAACGTTGATTGCTGGGCAAGGAGTGAAGGGTGGCAACCAAGTTGCTTGGCGCAAGCTCTCTCCTGCGTGGCCATATTTTTTATTTTGGCTTGGTCCTCCTCCAATGCCTTGCCCATGCGAACACACACAGTCTCTTGTAAGGGCAGCCTGGATCTCGAGCAATGTCCCTTTCCATGACTCTGCAGAACTGGAGCCGTTAAGGTTCGCTATTGTCTGCTGCAAACAACTCCATCTTGCCATACAATGCACGCACATTCGTCACACGACACTCCCCCAAAACATCCACAGGCCACGGGCGCCACGGGCAGGAAGGGCTGCCATAAGGAGCCATTGCCTTCCCTGTTTTCCTGAATTTCCTCCTGCCTACCCCAAGGTCGCACACCTCACCCCCTGAGCTGCTTTGCTTGTCAGCACGCTGACACGGCCACCTCCCGCCCCCCCTCTCCCTTCAAAAGCGGCACGACGCCCATCCGCTATACTTACGATCATGCTGGGCCGCCGTCTCATCACCTCCATAGGATCGGACATGCGTCTATGTCTCCGCTTGCCCAGGACTGCCACAACCGCCACTGCCAGCCGCCTGAGGACTTCCGCTGCCCCCCACAAACTCGAATCGGTTGGCGGCAAAAGCCTCCAACCCCTCCAGCCCCGCCTTCCCATTCTCCTCTATACATCAACAAACCGCGTCGCCCACGCCACGTACGAAACCATCGGCTCTCGCCGCACAATCGGTCACCTGGCCGTTGCGCCTTTCCTTATTGGCACGTTGTGTTGGAGCACGTACTTCTATCACCAACGGGCCAACCAAGACCTTGTCATGGCCGCGGGCGTCCACAGCGAAGAGGCGGGTGGGACCAAAACGCAGGTGATGGGACTATTTTCGCTGTTCAAGTACTTGGAGATCAGTACGGATGGGCCGCGGTTGGACTTGTCCCCATTGGCACAGATGATTGACTGGAGGGGCCTCGTGGATTTGGCTCCCACCCAGGCATTTTTGGGTGTCGTGTACTATTGCTGGTCGAGCCTGCTGCACGGGATGGACAATACGGTGGCCTTGTTTCCATCGATGGACATAAAGCCTAAGCTAGTGAGGTTGGGCGTTCTGGAAAAGTTGGAGGAGGGGCTTGGGAGTGAGAATCCGACCGTGCGCTTGTGTGCGGCGTACGTGGTGAATCGGATGGTCAGGAATACTCATGTGGCAAGGATGGTGGCGGCGCGACCTGCGATTGTCCAGGGAATCGTACAGATGCTCGAGGAGGAGGTGGTGGTAGAGGGTGGGAGATTTGTGGGATTTGTCCACTCGGAGAGCTCAGCCAGCGCGGAAGTGTTTGTGACGTTGCTTGAGACGGTGAACAATGTGGTGGAGGCGGTGGTTGATAAGGTAGGAAGGGGGGTAGAGAGGAATAGAAGGAGGAGACAGAGGCGGGATGGTTTGATTATTTGTACCTTTCTCTTGTCGTCGGCTCTTTATCCTGCTTCCCCAACCACCCTCTAGCTCGCTTTACCCATTTTCAGCACCCACCCATCCTCCCTCCCTTCCCTCCTCCCATCCCACCCTCCCTCACAGGATATAGTCCTTCTCATCGGCGCTTCCGGCGGGCACCACCCGCTAGTCGGCTCCCGGCCTGATGCGGTCCTGCAGCTCCTCCCTTCCTCCCTCATCTCCAAAGCAAGCTTGATGCTGCGGCATTTGGAATTATGTGACGAGCACGTGGGCAACGCCAGTGGCTTGTTCAATGACCCCCATATGTCGATTTATTCCAAATTCTTCCCTCACCGTGTCGACGACCAGGTTCGGCGAAGGATGAGAGAGGTAGAGGCCGAAGTGACTCGATTTTTAGGGGCCATTTCCAAAGAGGGAGGGGCGTGTGAGAGGCTGCTACTGCAGAGGGAGGTGCTGGCCGGCCTTGTGCCGTTGGCGAGGACGGAGGGGAGGAATGCGAGCGCCTTTGTGCACGCTGTGGAGGGAGTGCATAATATTTTAGACCTATATGAGATGGTGATGGAAAGGGAGGGAAGGAGAGAGGAAGGGAGGGAGGAAGGGAGAGAGAGAGGCTTTCACAGCATCGGCAGCAGTGGCAACGACGGCGGGACTCGGGCTAGGCAGGTCCATCACGACCTGCAGCAACAGCAACAGCAACAGCAACAGCAACACCAATTGCCGGAGACCTCCCTCCTTCTCCCCTCCCACCTCACGTCTCGTGCGCTGGTTGACGCCCATGCCACGATCGCCTGCCGAGACGAAGGCACCTTGGGCGGGCCTTTCGCGCGTCTTCATTCCGTCTACGCAATGCGGTGCTATATTTCTTCTATGGCCTGTCTCGTCGCCGGGGGTTTATACGGTATTCTTCGGTCGGCCGCTGCCTTCCCTCTTGTCAAACCCATGTATGCTTACAGTGTGAATGGCATGGGCGCCGTTTTGTTGAACGCGGGCTATGGCACTTATGGGATGAGGAACTGGCTGAAGCAGCATACGTATATTGAGGATGACGAGACGAATGCCCTCTGGACGTGGGGGACAGCAGTAGTGGATGTGGCGGTGGTGACGACGATCGTGAGGAGGCATCCATACGCCTTGTTGCCCATGTGCGCGGTGAATTATTTGGGATTCAATTCGAGCCCGGGCACAGGGATGAAGCGGCTTGATGGTATGGATTCCTTTTTTTCATTGGGGTGAAGAGAGGAGGAAGATAATGGAAGGAAGAGGGGCTAGGGAAGGAAATGAGTAGATTCGAAAATTGTTCGGAGTCACCGCAAGAGATGCCAGTGTAGAGAAGGGCGGCAGCATGGATCGAAACAGGAGGAGCTAGCCGACGGCAAGGACGACACAAGATGTCCCCCCCACACTATAGGGCTTCGGTTCTATGCTAGCTTGTTGTAGTATGTTCAAAGATTAGGGAGATTTGTGTAACAGGAGTGAACGGGAGTGAGACAGCGAGAGAGATTGGGTGCCGGAATGCGTTTGCGTGTGCATGTTCGTGAGCAGTAAAATGATTGGTGAGGGGAGTACAACCACAACAAAGTATGCGCGGATAAAAGACAGTCAAGCAGAGGTAAAGATAGAGAGGATGAGATGAAAACAAGCAAACCAGAAAACAAAAGTCCGGATCAGCCTAGGAAATAATACTCGTGGCAGCAACGAGAGGCGGAAAAAAGCACAGCAGCGGTGAGACTTGGATAAAGTGAAGGCGGAGGGACGCGGAGAGGATACCTATCTGAAGCAGCCGCTCCGGTGGTGGTCAGGAAACGACCACAATAATAGAGTATTACCAAAAAACCCATTTTTGAAGCTTTCGTGTATGCAGAGAAAAAGAGAGTGTGAGCTCATTCCCGCACGCGACATGATGAATTGATAAAACAAAGGACCGACAAATCAACCCAGCCTTCGACTTAAAGCTTACAGCACCATATTAAAGCCTTTTAATCATATTTTTCCTTTCAGTTTCTATACGTCGACACATCGAGGGCGAGCGACCAACTTCAGCCCATGGCGGAGCCACAGGAGACGTGCACCGTGACGTACGCGACTTTCCCTGCCTCCAGAGGAGAAACCCCCACGTTACCGTGTGCCCCTGTGGCATGTGCTGCCTCTCACCAAACCTCAGAAGGGTAGTTTAGACCACACACACCACACCTAATGCCCACATGACAGGCTTGAGTTGGCGGCGACTACTGCGGACTTGGGTCCGATGTGGATGACGTCCCTTCTTTTTTCTGTATAGTATACCTTTCTTCTCCTAGGTTGGGCACCACCCGCCCCGCCTTCCATCAAATGAGCCCCGCGATCCTTCCGGTTCCACTGCCCGAAATTGAATCGAGGCACATGATCCATCCACCCTGCAACATGCGGAGGTGGTCTAGCTGTCCTTGGCGCGCGAGGCGCCGGGTGCAGAGACCGCGGCAAAAGAAACATAACCCCTGCCCATGCCTAATCGACAACCACAATACCAAAATACCAATACCACCACCATACCACCACAGGATCCGACCACCCAGGATCGGCCTTTGATGCACAGGCCTTGTCACTTCCGTTTGTGTTCCTTGTCCCCCTGGATAGACGTCGAGAAGCCTCCATAGCTAAGGCCACACGGTAGACAAGCAGACAATACGAGCCGGCACCTGACACTAAGCTCTGAGATACGGAAAAGAGAAGCAGCAGCACCAGCAAAAGCAGCTGAAGTAGTAGTGAACCAGAGGTGACATCCAACAGGAAACTTTAAAAGGGCTTTTGTCGTGGTATCAGTCTGTAGCAGCAATCTGAAGCAGCACCAGCAGTATTACCCGCCAACTTCTTCACACTTCACACGCACAAAGACACATTTCTCTAATCACAATGTCTTCCTCCTCCGCATCCACCCCCTCTCACCAACATATCCATGCGGCAACTGCCTCTGCCCGGGCCGCCGCTGCCGCTACCGCAGCTGCAGCTGCTGCTCGGAGCATCAGCCATGCTGCGCAGCCTTTCTGGTCAGTCGATCAATTGGATTGGTTGGACGCCTCGGTGTGGTCCACGATTGCCCAGCACGGACAACAGATTAACATCTATTCGCCTGATATCCAGGAAGTGATCGATGTTACGGATGGACGGTTGCGGAATTTGTATGATGCCTTTGACAGGTACGTGTAGGAGGTAGGGGGGGGACTGAGGGAGAGAGGAGGAAGGAGAGTAAGGCATGGAGGGAGACAGGAAAGGAAGATTGGGAGATGCGACGGTTTGCGGTGGCATTCAGTTTACTTCTACCCTTCCTGTTGACAATCCTGAAGGTGTTCACAATTTTGAGCGAGCAGTAACCTACCACATCCCCCTCTTTCCTCCCCCCCCCCGCTTTGCTCCCTTTTTGCAACAGAGATTTTGACGGGCGTTTGAGCAAGCCGGAATTGCTCCAAGGACTGGCACAGCAGGGTTTTCATAACCTGGAAGGAACGCGGGAGTTTGAACTGTTGTGGGAGACATGCGAGAAAATCACCAAGAGTGACGGTGGAGGAGGAGGAGGGGAAGGAAGAGGCGAGGAGGAGGAAGCGGAGGGGGTGGGAGGGCCGGAGCTGGCAGGGGGAGGACGAGGTCGAGGAAAAGGAGGGAGGGCAGTGGGAGGAGAGGAGAGCGATGAAAGAAAGGATGAGAATCGGATTACGTTTGCGGCTTTTAAGCGCATTGTGCAGCGTTTGAAGATGGAGTTGTTGTTCTTGCCAGCGATGTGCCTGCGGGGGGGGGGGGGGGGGTCGGGTATAAGGGAAGGGGAAGAGGGGGGGGTTAAGGGGGGGGGGGGGGGGGAAGGAAGAAGCTGAACTCCGG
>Ga0160419_100942_pt1 | contig 14506 bp, 20 predicted proteins | sample CelAP2metagpilot_2_FD_108196 | JGI IMG/M metagenome (GOLD analysis project Ga0160419, IMG submission 108196) | Phycosphere-associated microbial communities from Cellana algal ponds in Kailua-Kona, Hawaii, USA - Cellana AP2-4-25 metagenome pilot ... | reverse complement strand
CTCCCAGCCGGTCAAGACGGGCAATAGCCTGGCTCAGATCGTGGTGGGCACCAACAAGGGCGTCAAGACCGCCCTGGATTCCCTCACTGCCTCCGGTATGTTACACCTCCCTCCCTCCCCTCCCTCCCTCCCTGACGAGACGGCATCTCTTCTTCGACTGCTCCAGTCGGGGGCAAGGGAGGGAGAGATGGAGGGAGAAATGGAGGGCGAGATGGAGGGAAGAGTGAACAGATAGATTGAAACAAAGCGAAGGGGCAGAAACACACTGGTATGAGATATTCACCCCTCCCTCCCTCCCTCCCTCCCTCCCCCCCCCAGGCGCCAAGCTCCTCAAGGACGTTTCCAACGAAGAGGGACAGGACGTGGGCGCGTTGTCTGACGTAGACGGGTACGTCCTGACCCTCGTGGACGTGGAGCAATTCAATGACCAGTTGGCATAAGGAGAAAAGGAGAGTGGGAGGAGTGAGGACACTTTTTTGTTTTAGATGTAGTTTGAGAGACCTGTGAAAAGTGGTGGGGATAGTAGATGTTCTTGGGTGCATGTAAGCATTTTTGGGTGTCTGCTGTGTGATTGTGTGTCTGCGTGTTGGTGTAATGGGGGGGAGGGAGAGAAGGAGGGAAAGAGGGAGGGCAGAGAGGAAGAGTGAGTCGCAAGGTGCGTCTAGCGGGAGGCTGTACCCTGTAATGCATGTATGCATACAAACGGTAATGTAGTGATCCAGGCAGTCGGTCATTGCGCCCTTCATTCTCCAGTGAATGTCTCTTTGATTGAAAAAGAGGGAGGAAGAGTGAGAAGGCACGTGTGTCTCCTTTTCGCCCCGCCCTGGAATGAAACAACCGCGAGATCTGCCCGATGGGGGGCCGATGAAAACCGACATCAGCAAACAAACTGAGAAAGAGGATGATAAAGCAGAAGAAGAAAGGGTAGCAGGAAAATATCGACGGCCACACCCGCTAAAACCACAAGTTGTGTTTGCGTAATCGTATGTTCCCCCCCCACCATCTGCTACGCACCCCCGTCTTTCTATCTTCTGTTTCCTCGTCCCTCTCTCCTGTCCTTTCCCTGCACTGGTAATAGTGCGCGTGTCCTGCGACCCGAAGCACTGGAGTTAGCTACCTGACCTGCTTCATCCATTGAGCCATCCCATCTCTGCCTGGCAAGTTGCAACCGTCAAAAGCGGGCGTTGCGCGCTTTCTTCTTTTTCTCCACAGCCCCCTTCGTCCCCATTTTCTCTGTCTTCCTTCCACACACACACAGCACACGCTATCTCTGCACGCACGCTTCAGAAAAACGTGCCCAAACCAGTAGCTAGGCCCAATGACAAGCTCCAATAAAACTGGCTGTGGCCGTGCGAAGAAGCCAGCCACGAAAATGGTCAAGACCCAAAGCAAGAAGGGCAGCAGCAGCAGCAGCAGCAGCAGCAAAGCCAAGGGCAAAGGAAAAGGCAAGCAAAACAAAGAGAACCAAAAACGTAAAGCCACTTCCTCCTCCTACGCTTCCTTGGCCAAGAAACTCAAAATCTCCTCCTCCGCCTCCTCGGGTCCAGTCGACCTGTCCCCTTCCCTCTCCCGCGCCACCGATCCCTCCTCCCCCCCCACCCTCCTCGCCCTCACACTCCGGCCCGAAGTGGTCGCCCTCGGACTTTTCCTATGGCTTCACCGCACCACACTCCGCCTCGGCTCTTCTAAGGAGTTTCCCCTTTCCCTCTGTGCCTTGGAGGAGTCCTTCTTGGCGCCCCAAGAGAGCACCCTGCTCGCCACGATTATGTCGCGTTTGCTCATGAAGCCCGCGCAACGGCAGCGACTCACAGGCCCTCTCCAGCAAGTGCTGCCCTTTCCCAAGTGGGCCAAGGTACAAGAAGAACGGAGGGAGGGAGTGAAGGAGGCGGGGAAGGCAGGAAGGAGGGAAGGCAGGAAGGAGGAAAGAAAGCATTGCCACGCATATAAAACATCGCACACAACCAGTCTCATATACCTACCCCCCATTCCCCCCCCCCCCTTGCCCTCCTTCCTTTCTTCCTTTTCTCCCTCCCTCCCTTTCTCTTCAGCTGCTCCAAGACCGCATCTGGGATATATACGAGCGTCTGAGGATCATGCGCATTATCCTGCTGGAACGCGAGGAGGAGGACGAGGAGGAGGAGGAGGAGGAGGAGGAGGAGGAAGGAGAAGTAGAAAAGGAAGAGGAAGGAGGAGAAGAGGAGAAGAGAAAAAGAGGAGGAGCAGATGGAGGAGAAAGAGCAGCAGCAGCAGCAACAGCAGCAGCAGCAGCCCCTCCCTCGGATCTGGAGAAACAGATGCGTCGCGCATGGGCCGCCCGGTCATGGGAGGAGTGCGAGGAGGAGGAGGAGCGCCTGGAGGTGCTGCTCCGAAATGTGGACCCCGAGCTGTGGGAAAACAAGATCGCCGCCCTTGTCTGTCCCTTGGGGGTGGGGGAGGGGGAGAGGAAGGGTGGGAGGAAGGCTGTGAAGGGAGAGGTGGAGGAGCACGGCTTGGTGCCCATGCAATCACCTCCTTCCTCCCTGCCTTCCTCTCTCCCTTCCGCCTCTCCGCTTTCGACCAGTCCCACCACTACTACGGTGACTCTCAACGACGGTCTGGCTCCTCATTCCCATTCTTCCCTCCCTCCCTCCCTCCCCCCCTCCCTCCTTCCCTCCGACGCCCTGCCTCCTTCTCCTCAGCTTCCTGTATCCACGCAACCCCGCTGTCCTCCCTCCCCCCCTCCTTTCCCCCTTCTCTCCTCCATCGAAACCCACCGAGACCCCCACGCCCTGGACTGGCAACAAGCCGAGGCCCGAGAGGAGGACAGGGCGAAGGAGGCAAGGGCAGCCGCCGCCTATCTCTCCCTCCACCCCGTCCTCCGCCTCCACCTCACCCTGGCACTGTGCGAGAGTCTTCTTGACGAGGAGCTGAAGGAGGGTAAGGGTGGGAGGGAGGGAGGGCTGGTGGCTGCAATGGAGGGGGTGGAGGCGGCCGACTTGAGAGGGGAGGAGGTAGGGAGGGACAGCAGGGGCAGGAGCTACTACGTCTTCCCGCAATTCTACGAAGACTGCCGCGTCTTCCGCACAGCGGCCTCGGGGGGGGCTGGAGTGACGAAGGGAGGGAGGAAGGGGTCGACGGAGGAGAAGGGAGAGGGCAAGGGGGAGGAGGGGAAAAAGAACGAGGAGGGGGAGGGAGGGGGAGGGGGAGAGGGACAGGAGGAAGCGAAGGGTGAGTCGCCCGCTGCTGATCCTGCGGGTGCTAGTGAACCTTCCCATCTGCAATCACAAGATCCTCCATTCTCGGTCCTTCCCCGTTTCCGAAAAGAGAGGACGCCCGTCGGAGGGATGCTTGAGTGTGCGGCAGACTCCCTTCCCTCCCTCCTCGCCTTGGTGGCCAAGCTGAACAAGAGCAGGTGGAGGGCGGACGGGGAGCTGAGCGAGACGCTTGGAGCCATTGCGCAGGGCGTGATGGAGGAGCTGGAGAAGAGGGCAGCCAAGGAGGAGGGGTTGAGGAGGAGGGAGGAGAAGGCACGGTTGCTGGAGCAGCTGCCGCGGAGAAGGAGTAGGAGATTGGGGGAGGGGGAAGGGGAGGAGGAAAATAGGCGCCGAGGAGGAGGAGGGGAAGAGGACGGAGAGAAAAGACTCGGAGGGAAACGAGTGGATGAGGAGGGGAGAAATAGAGAGGGGGGTAGGGATGAAGGAGGACGGAAAGAGGAGGGCGATATGTACTTTTAGAGTCTGCTCACTGTGTGGAAAGAAGAGGGAGACGAGGTCCGAGACGAAGAGTAGGTAAAATGCTGGATGACTACTCGAAGAAGAAAGGATAACAATCAAGCAAGCATAAATAAGTGACAAAGAAAAATACAGGCCCTCGTATGTATATATCGATCCCATCGCTTAATTTGTGTATCCCACCACCTAGTTTGTGTAACATTTCATCAATCTCATTCGAATGCCCTGACATAATCTCGACAAGTCGGAAGGAATGTGCGAGAATGGCACTAACAGCGCATCTCGAGCAGTGTAAAAATATTGCCTTTCAGTTTACATTTTTGTCTTTCTTGCTTTTTGCCTTCGCATTCCTTCCGTAGTACAATCCATGGTGCATCGGGAAAGATTTATCACGGAAGTAGTGACACAGGCGCTTCTCAACCCAAAGGTAGTAGACCGGTTGTGTAGAGGGGTAAGATTGGCGAGATAAGTGCAAACCCCTGTGGGCAGGTGGAGGGGTCTCGCTGGGCACGTAGTGCTCTTGCGAGGTTTCCTGACAGTAAACTATGTCAGTTTACGCTGATCTGTCGGATCGGTGGTTATTCAAGCTCCTAATTATTTCCATTCAGTGCGTATGGAGTGTCTACCCACGCGGGTTTGGGGATGGTTGAGTTTTATTTCTCCAAAAGAGGGAGGAGGAGGTCGATGACGTCAAGCTGTCAGTCTCTCCACCCTTCTGGATGAATGCAGAACCAAGTGGTGACCTTTACCGGAAGACAGAGTCGGTGGTTGTCCCGTAAGTAGAATAATTCTCCTGTTTGCATATTTAAGAGAGCTATAAGGTGGTTTCATCAAGCAGGGGTACAGCCTCAGCTCACTACTAACACAACACCCTCTCGCAGCAGCAACAGCAACATCAACAACGACAACAACAACAACAGCAGCAGCTGCAGCAGCAACAGCAGCAACAGTAGACACACAGCAACACGCTCCCAGGCAAACAATCCTATCATGCCTCCCACCCCAACCCCCAATGCACCTTCCACCCTCGCCGCCGCGACCTCTGCTGTCGCCCCCTCTTCGGTCAATGCCTCATCTTCCCCTCCCGAACCATCCCTCCGTGCTTCACTGCCCTCCACCTTGCCGACTGAGCTCTTTTTCGACAGAGACCTCGAAGCAACCATCCCCGCCGGCATGGCCTTGAGTGAATGGAAAGCTCGCGTGGAACTTGCCTGCATGTACCGTGTCTTTTTTGCACGTGGCTGGGACGAGGAGGTGATAAATCATATTACGTTGCGCGTGCCCGGTCCAGACGCACACTTTCTCATCAATCCTTTCGGGCTCTACTACGGCGAAGTCACGGCGTTGAACCTGGTGAAGATTGACTTGAGCGGACGAGAGGTCGACCCGAGTCCATACACTGTCAACCGGGCAGGCTTTGTGATCCACTCGGCCATCCACGGTGCCAGGCCCGACGACGCCCACTGCGTGATTCACACACACTGTACTCCCGGGGTCGCCGTCGCATGCAAGGAAGAAGGCCTGCGGATGGACAACTTTTACTCCATTTTCCTCCACGGCCAGGTGGCCTACCACCCCTTTGAAGGTGAGAGAGAGAGATCGAGCATGGACGTACTCGTGCCCTCCTTCCCTTGCTCCATTTCTTTTCTCCTCGGCAGCATCAGCGCATTGATCGATAGCGAAAGCGAAGGTTGAGCATCAGACGTAAAAGTGTCCTCCCTCGCTCCTTCCCTCGCTCCTTCCCTCCCTCTACAGGTGTGACCGTGCGCATGGGCGAGCAGGAACGCCTCGTGGCCAACATGGGCCACAAGTCCGTCCTCATCCTCCAGAACCACGGCCTGCTCGTCGCGGGGCCCTCCACCGCTCGAGCATTCTTCACCTATTACGCCCTCCACCGTGCCTGTGAAATTCAGTGCGCCACCCAATCCATGCCCGGGCGGAACGTCCCCATCTCCGAAGCCGTGGCCGTGGGCGGACTTCAAGGCGCGGAGGACGCTGATCCGGAAGGTGCATTGCACTGGAAAATCTTCGCGGGGGCGGTCAGAAGGGCGGGCATTCGGCGGGTGGAGGACGTGACGGGGTGAAGGGAGGGAGGGAGGGAGGGAGGGGAGGGAGAAAGAGCCTGGGTAGAGGTGTTTGCAGAGCTTGAGGAGAAAGAAATCGAGAGATCGGGACAGAAACGAGAATGAAAACAATAGTATTGTAAATGAGGAGAAGACATTCTGCCAAACAGTCGTGCTGTGCTTCCTCCTCTCATCCAGCTTCTCTGTGCTGTACATATTTCACTCTTAACCCTAAGAGACACGCCCAATTCGATCGGTCCCCTCCCGTCCCTCCCTCCCTTCTTTCTCCCCCTCCTCCCTCCCTCCTTTCTTCTCTTATTCCTTTGTCAAGACGACTTTACCCCTGCCCATTTCCGCATTATGTGTTCTCCGAAAATCGCAGTCCTCCTCTCCCTCTCCCTCCCTCGCTTCTCCCCCCCATCCTCCTCCTCCACCTGCAATAGTGTGTTATATGGCTCTCCTACTCTTCTTTCCTCCCTCCCTCCCTCCTGCATGACCGCGTCAAAGGAAGGATAATAAAAGAAGACAAGCGACGTCCGGTGCTGCTCCTTGGCTAGAATTACCCGGTGCACCGGCGATTGAAAAAATGGCGCCCTGCCCTCCCTGCCCTCCCTCCCGCTTTCCTCCTCTTCCTTGTCTCCCATCCCTCCCTCTCTTCTCCCTTCCATCCCGCCCAGCACCCGCCTGGAAACCAACGACAAAAAATCACCACAGTTCACAATCAGCGTTCCCGGCGCGGCTCGCACTCCCACCCACTCAAACTCCTCCTCCATTCCCTCTCCCCCTCCCTCCTCCTCTTGTTGCCGCTGTAGTCGTCGACGGCGGATCTGCAGCCCTCCCTCCTCCACATCTTCCCCCCCTCCCTCCTCCAGAATGATAGTAAACAACCCCCAGTCCGTGTGCGGGCTCGAGCCCACCGCTCGTGAGGGTGGGATGGAGGGCGGGAGGGAGGAAGAGGGGAAGTAGTGGAATGCTCGCAGGAGGGATATTCTTTCCCCGCCTTTCCCACACACACCTCCGAGCCACTCTTCCTCTTGATAAAGTGCCAAAGACAACGCGCGAGTCAAAGCCTCACTGAGAATGATCAGGTCTCGAAAGAACGTCATTAACTCCTCCTTCCATCCCTCCCCTCCTCCTCTTCCTCCTCCTCGGAGGGCCTTGAGGGCGGTGGGAGAGGAAGGCCACACGTTGGGCCCTTCCAAAGGGTTGGAGGAACGTCGCTGGGGCTGTTGTGGCGCCTGCTGCTGCTTCTCTCCCTTGCTCTTTTCAATACTGCTGTGGGAAGCGACACAACTCTCCCCTTCCTCCTTCCCTTTGTCCTTTACTTTCTCTTCGTCCTTTTCTTCGTACCCCAGGCTGAACCCCTCCTTCCATTCACAATACTGAGCTTTGAGACCACTCTCGCCCATCAAGGGGATATAGCCCCTTGAGAAACCGTCGGAATGGACCGAGGGCAGGGCTTGCTTTTGCTCGAGGGGGAGGGCGAAGAATGAGGAGATGGCGTCCAAGACGGGAGGCTTGGTGGAGACGTCAGAGGAATTGTTGCGTTGGATTGAGTAAGGAGATGTAGCGCTGTTGATGTTTCTCTGGTCTACTCTTTTCACATCTTCAGCATCGGGATACGCGTTCCTGCTCTCGCGAATCCAACCTTTGTAGTCGAGGAGAAAGAGACCGTCCGTCTTGCAAGCATGACGCAGCGCCACGACCGTGGCTTGCTTTGCCTCGGTATTTAGTGGTGAAGATGAAGAATGGAGGAACGGAAAGAGGTCGATTCGAATCGGTTGCCACGAAGAAGAAGTGGTGGTGGTGGGCATTTTTAGAGTGTAGAGAAAGGACTGCGTGCGGAAAAGAAGCTAATGCAAGGGATACGATTGACGGAGCGAGCGATGGGTCTGCGCCGTAAAATGCTACCCTTAGACTATTTCAGTAGCTCCAATCCGGCAGCAATGCATGTTTCTATGCTTGGATTAGTGTCAATGAGGATCAGAGTAGTAGTGTCGATGAGGATTAGAGTCAATGAGGTTGTTGTAGTGAATTTTTCATCATGTCCACTGCCACCTTCATGCCCCACCAAAGCAGCCCCAGCCTTCAATCTCAGACTGCGGGGCATGTCCGAGTCTCACGGCCTTCGTCCATGTCCTCACGCGCCTTTTCCTTTGGCAAAATATTCCATATCTGCGCCTTTTTAAAACAAGGTAGATGACATCTGAAGATAGGACGATTTTTGGACCTAACACTGACATTCTTACCTTGCATCTTCCCACCTCTTCCTGCTTTACCTCCCCACCCCCCCTCCTATTCGAATTCCACCCTCCCACACTATTCTACGCAGGGAAAAGGATAGAGGTACCACACTCAGCGCCCCTATAATGTACGGTAGCAGTCCTGCTGAATCCTAGGGGTCAAGAAAAGCAGAGTCGAAACGACAGAGAAGAGGGGTATGCAAGCCTCAGTTGTAGCACCTGCACGATCAGCGACAACGACGGACGTAATGGCGCCTGCCACTTCGTAAATTTCGGCATGACGATCGAATGTCACGGATTCGAGCAGGATGATGATCAGTTTGTGGCGGTGGTCATCAAAGCAGAAAAGGAGGAGGAGGAAGAGTGGGAGGGGGGTTAACGAAAGAGTCACTGTAGAAAGGCCATCAGGAAGAGGAGGAGAAAGAGGAGGAGGAGGAGGAGGAGGAGGAGGAGAAGGAGGAGAAGGAAGAAAAGCAAAGGGTAAGAATCAATGTGTTTGAGACCCAGTAGATACCGGTGAGAAAGGTGGCCACTTTTTATTTACTGTGGCGCTATTTCTAAGTGTTAGCGGAAGGAGGAAGCAGAAGGTGTGGAGTTGATGCTGAGAGATGTGTGCTGGATGTTACAGTGTTGTCATTGTCGCTGCTGCTAAAGCAATTAGGAAAGATGGCAGAAACCACCCCCCTTGTGGCCCTTTGCATTACCTCCTTCCTTGGCTACACGCTCAGCAATGACTTCGCCTTCCTCCTCTCTTTCCTTCTCCAAGAGAGCCTTCCTGGCTTTCTTCCTCCGCTTCGTCCCCACCTCGGACCCATGTACTCTATAAGAAAGAAGGATTATAGAGGATAAAAAGAAGAACGGCAGGATGGCAGGCAGCAAGCCCCCAAGGTCGGCAAGCCCTTTGCGTGATCGGGGCCGAACACGCCTGTGCTTCACATGGACCATTCATTCGTCGCAGCATCGACATATGCGGATCATTAATTGCTGCAAGGGATCCTTCTTGTCGATAAGGAGGAGGATGGAGGGAGTGTGGTAAGAGAACTGGGGAGGGAAGTGCGGGGTATGGGAGCGGGTGTGTGACCCAGTGGATGGGAGAAAGAGGAGAGAGGATGTGAAGGCATCGGTGTCTTTTGAAGGTTTGGAAAGAGATAAAGGCGAGGGAATAAGGGAAGGGAGATAGAGATTGGTTTAGATAGTTGTTATAGTTGTGGTGTCGGCGGATGGATGGTGGAGCTTCCAGACAAGGGTATGAAATGACAGATGGGTGAGACATCCAAAAGGTGTGTAAAGAATATGTGAACAAAGTAAATACACAAGGCAGCCTGATTGACTTGATCAGGTCTTGATCGCCCATGCTATTTTCATTTTATTCTATCAACAAAGTGCTCTATAGGCGCAGCCGGTGAATCCCGCTTACTGTTTGTGCCACCTTTTTCTATTCTGTCCTTCAGCTCAGTCTCCTCCATGCCCTCCTGCTTCCGAATCTCCATACCCTCCTGCTTTCGCAGTCTTAAACGAATCGGCCCTTGAATATCCTCCTCTGTTTCCACCACCACAACTTGCCCCTTTTGTGTTATGTCGATACGCCCTTCCTTGGCCAAGCGGATGGCCACGGCACGCACCCGCGGCATGTACGCTCGCCAGGTCGAACGGCACAGCAAACGGGGCACCTCTGAGGGACAGATAGTTTTAGTTGTGCCCCGCTTGTCAGTTAGCGCCAGAATTGTAGCTGAAATCTGGGCATCAGTCGGTGCAGACGAGGAGGAGGAGGACGTATGCTTGTTGGAGGAAGAGTTGGATTTTGTTTTTCTTGCCATGCTGTGTGCGTGTTGTGGGGAGGTTATGAAATTTTTACGGTAATCGCATTGCCAGTGAAGAGGGGCAGCGATGCGCCGTCCCCAATTGGCTGCATACAGCAGGTAGAAGTCTTCATTGTCTTCACAGTCGGTTTTGTCGCTCTCAGCATAGCGATTATAGGAGGGCGGCCCATTGAGCATAAAAGGAGATAAAGGACAGGAAGGGCAGGAAGGGGGAAGGGGACACAAGGTGATAGACAATCATAGGTCGGAAAAAGGGAAAGCAGGTCGGGCAAGAGGGGGATTAAGGAGATCAGATCTCAAGACTACCAATCCTTTTGGCAGAATAAGAAAGCTGCTGCGTGCCCCAGACAAGGATGTAAAAAGAAATACATGTCATGTAAAAAAGCATTTTGCTCGGCTATTCTTCCCCTCCCCTTGTCCATCTGATTTTAGCAAGTATTTTATTTCAACAAGAATAGCAAGGAATCAAAGCCTTCTGATTCTTCATGGCTTTTTTGTCATGCCATTCGTTACTCTGGGGACCGTTGTCCTTCCTCCATCCCTCTGTAACCTATGTAGATTTATTTTATGACGATTTTTTCTATGACATATTTGTAGATTTATCTAGACTATTTTTCTATCCTTCGAATTTAGGAAACGCCACATCATGCTCCACTGTTTGATGTCTAGCATACAGTCGTATTCAAAGTCTCTCTTCTTCCCCGTCTCTTTCCTTTCACACCAGGCTCTCTCCCGACCAGTGAGTAGTGTATCATACAGGCGGTAGGTCGTAACAATACACATTTATCATATTTGGAAACCGACACACCACACAGCGTTTCCCAGTTTCCTTTCCTCTCCACTACATATATACAAGAATGGAAAGTCTTTTCCTTCTCATCATTCCCACCTCTCTTGTCATTTTCGCAGAACCTCCTTTCCGCACACAGCCATCCTTACAACTGCAGGTCTGGATTTTGGCTATGCTAGGTCCCAACAACACTCACTTATTTGTTACATTAGACCCTTTGCCAAGGAAAGCAATCTCTAGTCATTGTCCCGTCAACGCCCACACTCAGGCCCTCTCCCCTTCCTCCTCTCCCGCCATTTCGCTCCTACTACTTCTATCCAATTCCCCAATCACTCGCTCCCGGGGCATAAGACGCTGGCCACCATGTCCGGGTATCATTTGCCCTCCCCCTCCCCTCCTGCTGCCGTCCAAGCCCCTCATACTCCCGTCCATCTCCAGCGCTCTTGTGCTGGCGTCCAGCCCCCTCCGACTCGCATCCAAACCCCTCATACTCCTGTCGAGCTCGTACTCCTCCGTAGCGAAAAAGGAGGGCATCGACAACAACGGCCTCTTCGGCACCGCGGCATGCGCCGCACATGCCAATATTCCCCCCGCCATCCTTTCGCCCCTGTTCTCCCTCCCTTCCTCCCCCTCCCCTTCACTCTCTTCGTCAAGGCAATACATGTCTTCATGACCCGCCGCCCCCGGCAGTGGCAACTCTCCCAGTGCGGCCTCGGCACTGTACACCGGTCGGCGCCTCGCCATCCTCCTCCTCCAGGCCCTCCTCATTCTTGCGCGGACGAGGGCGAAGACCAACAGCAAGGCCAGCAACAGCCCTGTGAATCCCCACAGTGCCGCCGCCCACGCAAACGCGGATTGGCATGCCGCATCGTCAAGAGAGGCGTCGTCCGTCCCCCCTGCCGCTCGAGCATTGGCGCTAAGGCAAGACAGGGCGGGGGTGCGAGGGAGGGTGTCGAGGAGGAGGCCTCCCACCAGGGGCCCCAGAGTGTGACCACAGGCCCACGTGGTGGTCCTGTGCGGGGGAGAGCGAGGGGTCTCAGAAAGTGAGGTGCACGCGAACATCACGCCGCCAACCCCTTTCCCTACTTTCCTCGCCGTGCACTTGCCACGTGAGGTTTAACGAAATGAGAATCCTCCTTCTCTCCCTCCCTTCCTCCCTCCCTCCCTCCTCTCTCTTCCTCCCTCCCTCTCCCCCTCTCTTACCAGACGCTCGCCACAGTGTCCTCCGTCTCCAAAGCCGCCCATCCTAACTTTCTCTGCAGACGCCGGTGGAAGAGCGGGATGAAGGGGAGGAAGACAAAGGTCTCCGTGATGCCCAACACCACCAACGAAGACACAATGAGCCCCAAGCCCCCTCCATCAGTGCCGGCGCCCGCCGTGGCAGCGACGAAGTAGGGCGCGAGGGGGGGAAAGGGACCGAGGGCCAGCATCGCGATGGACCAGAGGCCCGCGCAGGAGACGATGACCCTCCATTCCCCGAGGCGGTGGGCCAGCTCGGCGGCGAAGAAGGCAAAAACGATGTACACGCCCACCTTGAGGGGGTAGGAAAAGAGAGGAGGGAGGAAGAGCAGAAAGGAAGGAAGGGTGGTGTGAAGACGGAAGGGAAGAGTGGCTCCGGGGGATGCAAAAACTGTCACGCGCGCAAGACTGAACAACCAAGGCCTTCCTTTCCGGCGGCGTGTGCTCGGATTGTCTATTCCCTTCCTCCCTTCCGCCCTCCCGCCCTTTCCCCCCCCTCTCCCTTCTGCTCTCCCGCCCTTCTTCCCCCCTCTCCTTCTTTCTTCACCTGCAACGTAAAAAGTAGCCCCGCGATGTAGGCACTCACGCCCGTGGCTGCGACGATGTGCTCGGCCAAAGCCGTGTCCATGAATGAGAGACCGCCGGAGACGACGAGGATGATGGCCATATAGAGGGGGAGGGTGGGGGAGGCGGCAAGAGCCCTGAGGAGCTTGCGGGTGGTGGAGGCGAAAGATTCGTACGGGGTCACGAGAGGGCGGGGGTGCGTGGGGGAGGGAGGGGCCAGCGGCGAGGGCTGAGGCGCACAGGCTGACGATAGGTTTCGGGCGCCTCTTAAATTTTCGGCTGTCTCGACTGCTGCTGCTGCTGCTGCTGCCGCTGCCTCCGCATGACGAACTGTCTGCATCTCCAACTCTACACCGTCACCATCCTGCATGGGCTCGTACCCCTCCTCGACCCCTACATCGTCCACCTCCTCTCCCTCCTCTTCGCCATCACTCTCGCCCCCGCGGGCCGGGCCCTGACTACTATGCTCGGGCGGCAAGACCCACTGCGGTCTCGTCCACAGCAGCACCACCATGCATAGCACAGGCAAGGACATGAACACGAAGAGTTCTCTGAAGCCCAGCCGCGCCGAAAGGAAGCCCCCGATCAAGGGCCCGAGTAGGAAGCCCAGGCTCGAGGCCCCCTCCAGCAGGCCGATGTCCCTCCGCAAGTCGGTCGAGAAGCGCATGAGTAGTGACAAGCCCGACACCTCCAGGAAGCCGTTTCCAATCCCTTGAAGCAGCCTGCCGAGGACGAAGCCCGGGATGGAGTCAAGAAAGCCGAAGAGGAGGGTGCCCGCCGTCAAGACGACCAGGCCTACTCGCAGGGTGAAGAGGCGAGAAAAGGTGCGCGAAAGCGGGGAGACCATGGGACAGGTGATAAATTGCACAATGGAGGGCATGGAGAAAATGACGCCGATCAGCATGCTTGAGGCGTCGAAGTTAGCCTTGACGTACTGTCGGCAGTGGGTATGGGATATATGGGTGCAAATGAATGTGGAAAGGAGATGTGAATGTTGTCTTGACGCCCCTCTCTTTCCCTCTCTGCCCTCAATTCCTTGTTCCCTCCTGTTTTCTCTCCCTTTATTTCATACCAGTGGAAAGTACGGGCCCAGACAGCTGGTGATGGTGGCGCTCCATGTGATGCTGAACGTGATGAAAAAACGGAGCATGCGTGGGGTTGGCCGCCCGCCCACCAATGACGCTAAGTGCTGCGCTTCCACTACCTCTCCTGATGAAACTGTTGCCGCCACCGGACTGATGATGTCGTCTTGCTGCTTATGCTCCTGCGACAACAGCTGCTTGGTGTCGTCCTTGCTTAGCTGATGACCGAGGACTACGGGCGGCAGGGCCGACAAGACCGAGTTGCCTACCTCCCCCTCCCCCTCCATCATCGCCGCAAGTTTGTCCTCCCTCATGTGCTCAACGCCTCTACCTGCTCGTTGGAGAAGATGGCGCGGTCCATCATCACTGTCGCCGTGATGCTCCTTCTGAAATAGGCTGGGTCCTGGCCGCTGCAGGAGCACCACAGCAAAGGGAGGGAAGCAGTCGCATCTGTCTGCGATTGAAATTGTCCTCGTCGTCCTCACTAAAAGGCAGCGTCGTTATGCCTTTGCTTCTGTACGTGTATGTGTGTAAAATGAATACGTGCTCAAGCCCAAAGTAGGGCTTTCCTTCAAGCAAGGACATGCCGTGAACAGCTTTTTACTTTCCCATATGAGATGACGACTGATGCTTAAGGTAAGGCTCTCAAGACGACCCCAAAAACCCGAATCACACTTGGTGCCAAGTTTGATGTAAGATTGGTGTGGGAGGGAAGCATCTGTTGAGGAAACCATTGAATCGGAAGACACATAGAACGCCTTCCTCGGCCGTGGGTTTCGTGCTCTTGCTTCTCTATCCCGAAAAGTCGCTCCTCTGCACTCCCTCAGGACGGTGGCCTTCTTTTCCAAGGCCACCGTTCGGGGTTAGGGTTTGGGTTAGGGTTAGGGTTAGGGTTAGGGTTAGGGTTAGGGTTAGGGTTAGGGTTAGGGTTAGGGTTAGGGTTAGGGTTAGGGTTAGGGTTAGGGTTAGGGTTAGGGTTAGGGTTAGGGTTAGGG
>Ga0160419_100939_pt1 | contig 14552 bp, 17 predicted proteins | sample CelAP2metagpilot_2_FD_108196 | JGI IMG/M metagenome (GOLD analysis project Ga0160419, IMG submission 108196) | Phycosphere-associated microbial communities from Cellana algal ponds in Kailua-Kona, Hawaii, USA - Cellana AP2-4-25 metagenome pilot ... | reverse complement strand
TGGGGGAGGGGGAGGAGGAGGAGGAGGAGGAGGAGGAGGAGGAATAGGTGGGCTTATTGACTTCTGCAAGTATCTCATCAATTGCTGCTGCCGTTTCAGCTGCTGCTGCTGCTGCTGCTGCTGCTTCTTCAGAGCCATTTCTGCCATCCCTCTCACCCACTGATACTAGCAAGCCATCTCCCTGCTCTTCCAGCTGCTCTTCTTCTTCCTCCTTTTTCTCCTCAATCTCCTCTCCCTCCATCACCGCCACAGGAACTGCGCTAAGTTTCCCTGGCTCATCCTCAGGCATCACAAATCTTAAAAAGGTCGCCCTCATCCCTTCAATCCACGACCGTCTCGCCTGCTGCACCACAACCTCCTCCTCCTCCTCTTCCACCTTCTTTGAAGCACGGCCGTTCCCATTCCATTCTCCAGCAGCAGCAACAGCAGAGGAAGCAGCAGCAGCAACAACAACATTCGCTGATTGTTTTTTCAGCGCCTTCACAGCCATTGCAGCGTTTGAAAAAGACAAGACAAAATAACCATCTCCTAGCTCGCGGACAGCCCTCACTCCCGTCCTCGACCCGTCAAATAAGGCACTTGCGTCGTGGGCTGTATGGACAAGGGGTTGTGCCCCTGTGTACAGTAAAAGAGAGTTCTGCTCGTTTATAGTACCAGGAGCGGTGCCTATAGGAAGAAAGGAAGAGAAGGGGGAAGGGATGACCGTGCCTGTGCCTGCGGCTGCAGCTGCAGTCGCGCGGTTCGCCATGAGGAACGTAGAGGAGGAGGTGGAAGTGGCAGGTGAGGTAGCGGTCGCAGCCTCCTCGCCTTGCGAATGTTGTTGATGTTGGTATTGCTGCTGCTGTCGCTGCTGTGGCTTCTGCTGGTTTTCATGAGGATTCTCCCAGGATGTCTCCCCGGTCAGTCCGTTGTGCCAGTAGTAGCTCTGGTAGGTCTGGTCAAACACACTTGTCCACACGCCAATACCTCCCTCCCCCTCTGCTGCTGCTGCTGCTGCTGCTGCCACTGAATCCTTTTCTACCGCTGATATATATGTCGAGCGTGCATTCTCACCGTCCTTCTGTCTTTGTCTAGCCGCCTTGGCCTTCTCTTTCTTCTCCTCCTCCTCCAACAATTGCTGCGCGAGGCGTTGTCCTAGCTCCTTCATTCGTCGCACCAGAGAAGAAGACGGGAGCAACTCTGCCCTCCAATCATCCATCCGCGCCGAAAGCTTAATGAATTCCACCTCCCACATTTCTTCCCGAGCCAGGATTGTCTCTTCATCCTCCTTCTTACCCCCTTCCTCCTTGTCCTCTTCCTCGTCCTCGCCCTCCTTTCTTACCTTGTCAGGCAACACCATTGAATTAATTTCCACCAAGCATTCCATCAGCAACGATTGCAGCGACGTATCCCTACCGCTGAGACGTTTGAGTTCCGCTTCCGTGAAGGTAGCCAAGGGCTTATGCACCAGCTTTCGTCGTGGTGATGGCTGTGCTGCTGCCGCAGCTGGCGTTGTAGTCGCATCCTGCCGCATTTCTTCCTCCAGGCTCTTGAATAAGTCTTCTGCTTCGGCCGCGGCCCTCAAGATATCCTCCTCGTTCTCTGGTGGCCCTTGCCCCTCCGCTGTAGCTGCGGCAGCTGCTGCTGCTGCTGAGACTGTGGTCGCGCTGCCCATGCGACTGCCATTTCCTCCCTGCTCTTCTCCCTGAGGCTCCTCCTCCTCCTCCTCCGATTCAGAGTGGTACGCCACAAGTCTATGTGTGAAAGAAGGATGACGGGACGCAAAAGGTTAACACGCTCCAGAGCTGATCGCACTCTCACTCGTGTGTGTTCCTTCCTTCCATTTCCTTCCCAGCTATAGCTTACCCAGACGCAAGCCCACCCTGCCGCGGTGACTTCACCCCGCTTGCACCACCAGGTCTCCGAGGCCCTTGTCCCGCTGGCCTCCTGCCCATCTCTGTGTGTATAGGCGATTTTTCAAGGGGAGAGTGTATTAATTACTAATGAAGTCGAGGGTGTAATGATCATCATCCAACGTCACCATGACGCCACTCACTGAATCGTAACGCGTCTCCCTACGACGATTGCCAATTCTCTCATGATTGACCAAGTCAAGAAAGCAAAAGCAACGTCCCGGTACGCATATCAATTGTTTGAACATAACTTACTATTTTTTTATTACTTTCCTTTCCTGTTACGCTCGCGGGCGCCTTTCGTGGGAGCTCCCTTTTTGCTTTGTGCATTCTTTTTATTTTTTTGTTTTTTTTCATTTAAATTATTCCATTCTGAATATAAAGTGTGTTTACACCAGAGGATCGCAGAAATTGGCTACAATACAGTCACAACTTTCGCACACTTTTTGTTTCCCTTCCTCGTCCTCCCCCTCGTCGTCGTCGTCCTCCTCCTCTTCTCGATCTCTACCCCTGCCGTTTCCTCTTTTAGCTCCTCCTCCTGCGCCTCACGAAGCTACCACTTTTCTGAAGATGCGTGGCGCCCTACCCACAGTCCCAGCGGGTGGCTCTATCTCACGCACCCCATTCGGGTAATGCCTTTCCACCTGGCCCGTGGGGAACTCAAACACTTCCAAACCTGTCCTCTTGACAGTCGTGTGCCTCGTTTGATTGGCAGCATACCAATATACCACATCCCCCGTCACTGGCTCCGTCGTCTTGACATCACCATTCGTAAACCTTACGATGCTCTTCCCCGAAGGAAAAACTTCCTTGACCGTCCCATTGGTGTACCGCCATTCTTGCCGGCCGTCGGGCATTTGAGAAATTACTTTTCCTCCCTCCCTCCCTGCTGATTTTCCAACTCTGGAGATGGTGGTAGGCGTCGTGGTCATTGTCCTCGTATTGACAACGGAGGAGGAGGGGGTGGAGGTGTTAGGAGGAGTTACTGTAGAATGTTGGTGTTGGTGTTTGGCTGTAGACAGGGGCGTGTGCTGCTGTTGGAAGTGCCGCTGCTGCTGCTGCTGCTGCTCTTGCAGATAGGAAGGGGCAAAAGGTGGAGGGCGTTCGATTGCTGCGGCCGATGATGCTGCTGCTGCCGCTGGACGACGAGGAGCAAGAGAGGAAGGAGAAGGAGGAGGAAGGTGGCGGGAGGGGGGCGCCACGTCGTATTTGCTTGGGTTGTAGGTAGACAAGAGAGGGGAATAGGATTCATCGTGAGAGTCACTTTTTCCAAACACTCCTTCCTCATTTCTTTCCTCCCCTCCGACAGGGGCTGTAAAATAGATTGCCTGTTCTCCAGCTGCTGCTGCAGTAGCAGCAGCGACGGCGGCGCCTGAGGAAGGAAATGAGGGCTGTACAGAGGGTGTGGTAGGTGCACGTTTGCGCTTAAACCCCCCACTGCCGGAAGAACCGAAGGAGGCGGGCGAGTCAGCAGCCGGTGAGAGGAGGGAGTGGGAGGGATGGAGGGAGGAAGGATAAACAGAAGGCTTGCTCCTACTCGCAGAGCCCTTGGTTTTCTTTCCTGGCGTTCCGGATCCTGTGCCTGCTGTAGCCGCCACCACATAACCCTGTAGCTCTGTCACCTTCGACTGCAACTGCTGGATCACCGCAGCCTGTCTCATCCTCTCCGCCACCCATTTCCTCCTTTGCCCTTCCCCGTCCAACTTCAATTTCTCAATCGTTGCCAACAAATCCTGCTTCTCCATCCTATCCTCTTTCACTTTCTCCCTTGACGGAATCGCCTCTTGCAACTCAGCTGGCTGCTGCTGTTGCTGCCGTAAGAATCGCCTCTTCTCCTTCCCCAGCAACAGTTTCTGCTCTTCGCGCCATTTTCGCACTGCTTCTCTTTCGGCGGTCGCCCACACTTCGACTTGCCTTTGTTTTTCTAGCACTTGATGTCGGATTCTCTCGGCCGCAGCTGAATCTTTCCTTGCCCGTGCTACCTCCCGTTCGAGCTCTTCTTGTTTGCTCTCCAACGTTTTGAGAAGGAAGGATCCTCGATGAGTGCCGCAACTAGGGCAGGAGGGTGGGAGGGAAGGGGGGAGGGAGGGAGGCTGGAAGGGGCCAATCTTGCCGAGTTGCGAGTGATGGTAGTAGGAAGTGGGAAAGGACGAGGAGGAGGAGGAGGAGGAGCTTTCGGTGCATTGCGGTGGCTGCTGACGGAATTGCTTGTGGGAGTCACCTTCATTTTCTTCCTCCTCCTCGTCCTCGTCGTCATCATCCCGTTCCCCCTTCTCTTTACCTTCTTGCTTCCGTCCTTCTTTCCTTCTTCCTTCATGCCCTGAGACATTTACATCATTCAAAGATAATTGCGCGAAGTCCGCCAAAGAATTCTCGAAGGTTTCAAAATCCTCCCTATTCTCCATCTTCCTTCCTTTTTCCCCCCCCTCCCCCCCTCCTCCCCCTCCTATGCCCGGAAGCCCTTCAAGAGCCTTTTCAAGTGTCTCAAACTCTATCAACTCCTTCCTATGCCGGGCTTCCCAACCCTCCACATCACTCACGGCACTTAACAAGGAGGCATCATATTCAAACATTTCTCCCTTCTCCCCTTCACACCTCCACCCCTCCCCCTCCCCTTCTTCCTCGTCCTCGGAGACTTGACCAAACAGTCGAGTTCGAAGGGATTGCGGCCCTTCATAATAAGAAAAGGAGGAAAAGTGCAGGTTAGCGGCGGATCCAGCAGCAGTAACAGCAGCAGCAGCAACAGGAGGCCAGTAATAATCGAAGTCTTTGTTGTTGCTGCTGTTGGTCGTGTACGTGTCTTGTTTGTCCTCATCTTCCCTTCCTTCTTCCGAATATTGTTCGTGACTTTTAATCATGAAATCACTCTCTTCGTGGTAGTCGTCTTGGTCCTGAGGGAGAGGGGCTGGTGCTGGTGCTGGTGCTGGTGATGTGGAAGTGCTCCTTTTGGGCATCGCTACTGTGTCTTTCCTACAAATGCCAGCAGGGGAAGGCATTAGCGATGATCGTACCTCATCACGAGTGGCAGAAGAGGGAGAAGAGTAAGAAGAAATGGTCTTCCGGTTTGACCCTTGGTTGGTACTCGTGCTGGTGCTCCTAGGAGTAGCAGCGTGACCCGGCCTCGGATTCCTGGTGACCGACGATGAGCCAGACGGGGAAGCCCCCGATTTAAGCCGATGTATGGCCGAGGGCTCTTGCCGTGAGCCTTTGCGTAGAAAAGACCGCGGGGTGCGTTCGGTAGAAGCAGGTGTAAGCAGGCAGCCCTTGCCCGCCCTACCGCTCATACTTGTGTGGTGCACCGGGTTTGCCGTGTCATGGCTGAAGCTGCGGCTGCTATATTTGTTGCTACCGTCTTTGCGGGGAGGGGTGCGGACTAGGCCCCGTGATGCGCTGAAGGGGTCCTCGCCGCTGGACATGACGGGAGCGATGCTGGAATGAAGGCCGTGTGTGCCGAGAAAGTGAGGTCGGTCAGAAAAGGTCACGCTGATAGTAGACTGCCCCTAGACAGGCGGCAAAGTCCCCCTGATCGTCTTCTACCTGCTGTTGATGTATGTGTGCGTATGAGTGTATGAGTGAGTTTGTAGGCAGCCAAAAGGCAAAGAAAATGGAGGAACACAACACGACATTCGCAGTCAGTCAGCGAACGCGAGCGATAATCATAGGGCTCGTCCGCTAGCCATTGCTACGGCCTCTTGCAAAAACATCAAACACATTATGCATGTAATCTCTCTCTCCCTTTTTCTTCATCTTTGTCCACGATGCGAATTAGGAAAAAAAGCCAACTTGATCGGCGCGCTCGCGCCCCTTCGCGAAATAACCTCCCATTAATCTTATCCACCGCCCACAAAACCTACAATCCGAACCCATAGCAGCCCACACCACTGCACCAACTTAGCCATGCGTGACAAGCTCTTAGTTTCGAGCAGTAGCAGCGGCAAGCTTCTTTGTGCCTACGCAGGGGAGCAAGTTTACCTCATCGACACAGCCAGCCAGAGCAGCAGCAAAATCATAGCCTTGCCTGCCCCTAGCCAACCCGCCGGCAAAGCCGATGCTGCCGCGCCGCCTATCACGGCATTGGGGCAAGTGGAGGCCGTGGCCCTGACTGCCGATGGTAACAAAGCGGCGGCGCTGTATCGGCACAAGGTCCTGGCCTTGTGGGACATCCGCGACAGCACCGCTCCCGCCCTCCTTGCCCATCGTCTCTTGCCCAAAAAGGCATTTTCCCTTCTCTTTGCTCAACTAGAAGTACCAGGTAACGTGCAAAAAGAAGACACCATCCTTGTCAATGACAAGGTGGGGGATGTGCGTGCCTATGTTGCCACTACCGAGCTGCTGTCCAAATCGTCAGCGTTTTTGCTGGGCCACACTGCCTCTGTTGGAACCTGCCTCGACCTCTCTCCTGATGGCACATGTCTCGCGTCGGGGGACCGAGACGAAAAAGTTCGTCTTTCGAAGTTTCCTTGTACGTTGATTGTTGATGCGTATTTGACAGGGCATGATAACTTTATAAGCTCCGTGACATTCATTCGGAGGGGTACGGCGGTGCTGACGGGGAGTGGGGACGGAACCCTTGCCTTGTGGGATGCCCAAACAGGGGCTGAGAAAGTAAAACGTGTCCTTCCCTTCACCTTAAAAGTGAAAAATGAGACCCAAAGGGAGGAGGAGGGGAAGGAGGAGGGAAGTAACGAGCCTAGCAAGACGAGGAACAAGGCAACGACCGTACCATGCGCCGTGGCCATTAATCGCGAGGAAAGTCTCGCAATTGTCACTCTGTTGGGATCGGCTGAGTTGCTCGTTTATTCGTTACCGGCTTTAGAGCTGGTGCAGACTTTGAAATTACCCTCCCCACCGTTGGGGGCTGTGTGGTTGGAGAAGGGAGGGCAGGAGGGCGGGAAGGAGGAAGTGCTGTATGTCACGGTGGGCGCACCGGAGTATTTGATGGCTTACGTTCTTATAGGAAATGAGCTACAGGCACAAATAGAGGAACAGTCAGTGGTTGTAGCGGTGAGATCGTTCGGAATGAAAGCGGGCTTAGAGAGTGAATTGACGGTCGATGAAGGCGACGAGGGATTCTTAGGGGGGATGACCAAGGAAAATTTGGAGGTGAGGTTTGAGTGGAACAGCCGCCAAAGAAAGGAGGAGCACGTGGAGAAGGCGCGACAGAAGCGACAGGAGAAGAGACACAGGGAGAGAGATGAGAGGATTGCGGGGATGGGGGACGGAGGGAAGAAGGGGAAGCGGGGGGGAGGAGAGGGAGGGGGGGAGGCCAGCGCGATATCGAAGGAGGGGTAATGGAGCAAGAAGAAGGAAGAAAATTGGGTTCTAGTCATGTAGATGAACACACACACACATATATGTGATATATATATATATATATATATATATATATATATATATATATATATGTGTGTGTGTGTGTGTGTGTGTGTGCGTAAATCCTTTATTTGGTTGGATAAGATGCTGTACGTGTTTCTTTTTTCGGTCCTGTATCGCTCACTAGCGCACACAGCGCCGACAATATGGTGAAATCTGCAAGGACCCTATAATCTTCCTTCCCTTCTTCCCTTCCTCCTCTTCGTCCTCCTCCTACTTCAGCAATTGGTTTACCTTGAGCTTGAACCCAAACACATCACTCACCAGCGCGCTCAGCGCCGACAACATGATGACCCTTGTTACCCTCACTAGCATGGGACTCATGCTTAACCCACTCACCCGATTCGGACCCTCCAATTCCTTCAACAGTTTCACGGCCAGCTTGAGCACATTCGAAGATATCTGCAACTTCTCTTTCTTGGCCCGATCGTAGGTACTACGACAGCTGAGTTCAAAAATTCGGATTTGGACGTTAAGTTGTTCGGTGATGAGGATGGTGGTGTCCCCGAATTTCTCGTTTGTTCTCGTGCCGAGGGAGATAAAGCGTAGGAGGTAGACAGAGGAAATCCCGCCCCAGACGAGTAGCTCCCAATGCCAGAGCTCGGTGAGAAAAGGGCGCATGTCCTTGCACAGGAAAAACTCGACGCATAAAATGGTGAGGAGGAGGACAACGATTCGAAAAGTGGAGGAGACAACGGTGTCGGCCACGCGTTGGGCTTCGTAGCGGCGGAGCCAGGTGCGGCCCGCCCTGGGGGGAAGGGGAAGAGAGAGGGAGGGAAATTGTGAAGGAAAAGATGGCAACATGAACTGGGCATCCAGGGACAGAATCAAAGTTTGGAGAGAGAGAAGAATGAAAGAAGGGGAAGGGGAGGGAGGAGAATTTACCTGAGTGCCAGCCACATCTTAATATTGAGAGGGTTCTTGAGCGTAAAGTGAGGGATGGAATACCGGCCCGCTTTGCTGAGCGAGGTCAGCATCGAGAAAAGCTTGGAGTACTTGTACCGCTTTTTGAAAACCAGTTCCGTGACGGACAGGACGGAGGAGAAAGTGGCATAAGCCATGAAAGCGACGGACAAAAGGCTAAGGAGACGAATCCCAAAAATAATCAGTATTGGCGGGGTGTTGCAACTGCTGCTGCTGCTCCTGCTCATCTCTCCTATCCCCTGGAGCAGAAGAACATGCCTGCTGAACCAGGCACAAGCACTTCCCATCACACTACTGCTCCTACAAATGCTGCCACTACTGCTGCAAATGTTGTTGTTACTGCTGCTGCTGCTGCTGCTGCTGCTGCTGCTGCTAGTTTCTCCAGGTCTCAGGAAAAGCAGGACGTGCGTGCCGAGCCAAGTCCACGCATCCCCAACCATCCTGCTGCTTCTGCTGGTGCGATTGCTACTCGTTCTCACATCCATACTCAATCTCTCCTCTGTCGATTTCTCCTTCTCCCACTCTACCCACCACCGATGCATGAAGGGCACAATTGCCGCCAGCCCCGCCCCCGCAAGAGGAACCCCGTGGGAATAAAACCAATCCTGATGTGTCCTGTCCACCCTCTCCACAAGCCTTTTTCTCAACTGGCTTAGCGTCATGGCGATCTTGAATCTTTCTCCTCTGCTGTTCAATAAAGTAACCCGGACGGAAGCACCTCCTCCTAAGCTGTTAGTACCTAGTCCCCACAGGAGCATGCCCTCCTCCTCTTCTTCGTCGTCAGCGAGGGCAGGAGCAGAATTAGAAGCAGCAGCAGCAGCAGCAGCAGCAGCAGCAGCAGTAGTGACTGTCGTTGTGAAGAAGGAGGATGAGGGGGACCGTGGTGGTGTCGGAGAGGGTGCTGCACTAGGTGCTCTGCACGGTGATATCGGAAAGGATCGAAATACCGCTGCTGCTGCTGCTGCTGCTGCTGCTGCTGCTGCTGCTGTTGAGGCTGCTGGGGCAGCTGCTGACGTTGTCTGAGGCAAAGATGCATTGAGTGCGGCAGAAGACGAGGAGGAATGGAAGGGGAAAGCAGCGTCAGAAGCAGGGGTCCGTGATCTATTGCTGCTGTTAAGGAGGGCATGCCTCTCCTCCTCCTCTTGGAGTTCCTCGCCATATAACTCCTCTTCGTGATGCTCGTCGTCGTCCTCGTCGTCAAGAAGCATTTCTTCTTCTTCTTCTTCTTCTTCTTCTTCTTCTTGTTCTTCTTCTTCTTCTTGTTCTTCTTCTTCTTCTTCTTCTTCTTCTTCTTCTTCTTCTTCTACTACTACTACTTCTTCCTCCTGCTCTTCCTCCTCCTCATCCTCCTCCTCTTCATCATCTTCTTCTTCATCTTCTCCTTCCTCCCCGTCCTCCTCCTGCTCTTCCTCCTCCTCTTCCTCATGCAACTGAAGGCCGCGGGCGTTGATGTCTGCAGCGACCGAATGACGGAGGTGATATTCCCTCCTCCTTTTTCGATGCTGGAAAAAAAAATCATCGCCTGTCTGTTGTCCCCTCTCCGCTTCCAACGTTTCCGATACGTGCTTCTTCTCTCTTTCCTCCTTGGCCTTGATGGGGGTTGCTGTCACCACCCTCCTCTTCTTCTTCTTCATGCCGTCTGATTGGGACGCGGCACATATGTGGCCATACGCCAAGGCGCAAAATAACCATAGCACAATTGGAAGAATCACTTCGGCCTGCAACTGCTTCCATGCCTTGCCATCGTCATGAATAGGGTTGCCCTCCCGACCTTCCTCCCATTCCTCCCACTCTCCGCTACCCCAACTCATCAGCCCCTGCCAATCGCCCCAAAGCACAATGAAGGAAGCCAGGCCTTGTCCCAGGTATAGAAATGAGCCGATACAAAAGGTGACGAGGGACAGTCGCCTTCTTTTCCACCAGGGGTAGGCCAAGGGGAAGAAGAGGACGCGCAAAATGCCTCTCCAATAGACAGATGAGAACTTTGCCGGTTCGGTACTGAAAGCCCCGGCTGTGCGAATGGAGTCGACATCCAGGAGATTTGGGCGGATGTGGGCCATGTAGGCAGTCCCGTTTAACTTCTGATCGTGAGGGCGCGACGGAGGGTCCGACACAAGGTCGTGTCTTGTGTTGACGTTGTGAACGTTGTTGACGTCCGGAGGGGGCTTGTTGGTGCAGCGATTGCCCTGGAACGGCGTCGATTTCGCCGCGTTTAATCCATTATCTTTATCTTTATCCACGACCATGCTGGTGTCGTTGTGTCCCTTGTGTACGTGGTGGGTGGTGTGGGTCATGTGAAATGATAGGAAAGTGAGAATGTGTCGAGGATGTAGACGTCGTCGTCGGATCAAAGCGTGATTTTGTTTCATGGTGCCAAGTGGTGGTCTGGGAACGCAAAGCAACAAATAATGGACAAGACACAAATATATACTTACGTTTGGTTCATTGCTTTGCAATTCCTATACATTGCTTTCATCATACCAAAAGCTTTAGCTACTGCAAATTCCATCTCTTCTTGCTTTTTTACGCTCCCAGAGCACCCGCAATCGCGACCACCCCCTCCTTCTGCCCTTTCATCCGTAAAGATCCCCCACTTCATGCACCTCCTCCACCTATTTCGCCTCCTCCTCCTCCTGCTGTTGCTCCTCTTCCTCCTCCTCCTCCGCCGCCGCCGCCGCCTCCTCCTCCTCCTCCTCTTGTTATCACGACAAATGCTTAAACGTACATCCCCGCTTTTTTGCAATCCGACAATCCTTACCTCACCCTGTCTACTCTCTTTATCCTCGCAGCACTAATGTCCCAACCCCCTTGATTCCACCACTGGCCCCCTCAAAGAAGCCTTGCATGATAGCCAACAACCGCTCTGGGTTATCCAGGAAAGGCACATGCCCAGACTCCTCGTCGCAACAAAATGCTGTACTCTTCGAAGATAAATAACGTCGAAAGAATCACAACCCATGCGCATGCAATACCTTCTCATGCTTTCCCCAGACAAACATTATGGGGGTATAATTTAAACCTTTCAAGTCCTTCTTACTGAGCATGAGCGGGGGCTGTGCTTTGTTCTTTATCACATGGATTGACCCACTACTCATTAGCATCCGACATGCCCAGCTTATGATCGCTCTAAAGGTTCTCAGCCACCGTTCAGGAAAACCGCATATCCCATCAACGAATGCTAGACCTTCTTGTTGATTTTGACATTGAAAACAAAAAAATCTCGCTTATTTCGGTGGCGGTGAGAGGAGCACCCGCTGGGGAGATGAGGCAGAGGGCTGCGATCATGCCAGGGAGCTGGAGGGCGACACGAATGGCAACGAGCCCACCAAGGGGATTGTTGACAAGAGGATTTTTGGGCGTGAACTAAGAGTCTTTGACCCTGGTGGCTCTGCTTTTTTATCGTCGGCGGTTGAAGGTACGGCAGTTGTGGTAAGAGGAGTTGTGATGATAATATGATATATCACATCGACAATACTCGCGACAACGGTTCGGAAGATCGGATCGTCCACGTGGATGCCACTTTTGTCATGTCCTGGCAGATCGCGCACGATTACATCTTTGCAGAATTTTCGAAGGCCATTGATTGTGTAGGTGGGTGGGTGGGTGGGCGGGTTTGGGGATGGATTTGAAAGTGGGAGAGGGGTAGAAAAGATAAGGCGCGCTCTGTAGCAACATCTTGCTACACTATCTATTATCACGGACTCAAGTCCTTCAGCCTGCTTTTCTCACTCACGTACCAGTAGAACAAACGCCGTGCACGAGCACCACTGGAGGGAGGCTTGCTCCAAGCTTTCCCGCGCATCGGACCACATGCACAGGGCCCAAACTAGTAGAAATGTAACAGGAGTGGGTGTTTGTCATCAGCTTGAGCGAAAAAATGCGTGAGTCCTCGAACACGCAGTACACCAGGGTGCCACGTGGGGTAGGAACTTTGAAAGGGGCAGGAGGGGGCAGGGCAGCGGTAGTGGTGGCTTTGGTACCGCTGAGGATGCCAGTGACAAAGAGAAGAAGGACGAAAGTGAGGCACGATGACAAGCTGGTAGTAGCATACGTGGTTTGTGACCAGGCATTCGTGCAGGGCCTCGGCGGGCAAGGGGGAGGGGGTAATGTAGTTGTGATTGCGTGTCCAAGCTGGGATTGGGAGGAGAACGTAATTGAAGCTCAATCTTTTGTGTGGGGCAGCCGACTGCAGTACGACCAGGTCGACATGGCTTGCTGTCCACCTTCTTTCTGTATGGTTTTTGTGTTAGCATCGACATGAAACGTAAGTCCAGCCTTAAAATAAATTTAAGAAGCAACCCAGAAACGCTTCCTTTCCAACCAACATGCGGCCCAAACTCTCATTCTCCTTCCCTCCCTCAGACCAATGCGTTGAACTCGCAGATATCTCGCTAGACATTGCTACACCAGGCAAGCCCATCCCTTCCTGTCTTGTGTTTGATACACACACCACAAACCTCACTCCTGAAAGCCAAAACGCTGTCTTTCTAGCCACGACTATGCGGGTGTACTTCAGGGCGCTTTGATTGGCCTTCTCACTAGGCATGCGACCAAATCTGTAACCCTGCCCTAGGCTACTGCAACCCCTTCTTGCTTCACGTGCACCCAAAGCACTCAAAAGAGCCAGCGAGGGCCAGTGCATGGATAGCTATGCATTCGTAACTTATTTAAATAGGACTATGTGGCCAGGGTCTCAGCGCTGTCTTTAATCTGCCCGCGACAGATTATTCGAATAATTGAAGAACTCACCCTTCCCCCTGCCCCTTCCCTTCCTTTCCTGTTCCTTCCCTCGCATGACACAGTCCACCCACCACCCCACTCCCAGTCAAGATGAAGGTCTTCTTCTCCCTCGCTATCCTCTTGGTGTGCATGCAGGCCGCCCTGGGCTTCATGCCCACTGGCCCCCTCCGTACTCGCCAGGCGATCAAGATGTCTGCCACAAACAACAAGATGACCGAGGTGGTCAAGACCGGAAAGTCCGCCCTGGCGGGCCTCACGCCCCTCATCCTTGCCTCCCCCGTCTTTGCCACCGAGGGCACTGGCGAGGTATGTGTCCTTTTTGAAGAGTGGGGAAAGAGGGGGATACCGACACTGCCGCGACTATTCGATGCTCTGTTGCCCTCAGCAGGCATGAGATGCTTATTCGCTTCTGCCCCCGTTCCCTTCTTCCCCCTCTCAATCACAAGGTGCTCGGCGTGGATGATCCTCGTATCCTGCCTATCATCGCTTCCATCGGCGCCGCCTTTGCCTTCCTCTTCTCGAGCTGGTCCAACAAGCAGGACAACGAGGAGTTCTTCAACGGATACCAGGACTCGGAGCGCAAGGTATGTTTGGGATAGAAAATTGAACACGGGAGGCGGATAGGAGGGATGGGGGATTGAAAAGATATGGGGAATTGCTGGTTTCAAGGGAACGAGTGGGAAATGAGCAGTGTGGGCGCATCGACCGCCTACACCTCTCACTCATTCCTGTCCCCCCTCCCTCCCTCCTTCCCTCCCTCCCTCCCTCATGACAGTAAATGGTCCGTTAGCAGGCTATTTCGACACAACCGCCACCACCACAATCCAATCACGCAACCAGGGGAGATGATACAGAAAAAGAGGAAACAAAAAAGAAAGCAGGCCGTGTGATGAGAGTCGAGGCAAGTCTTGAGACAGTGTCTGATTTCGCTTGCTATGATACGGGCCAGTTTCTCCCCCCCACGCCAGCAAGAAGAAGTGACGGGGACAGAGGAGGGAAGGGAGAAAGAGGATTGGTTTTATTTTTAATTTCTCGTCTTGTTGTCTCGATCGGTCTCGTCTGTGGGTGCTGGTTGGAGCTGTAGTGGTCGTGCCAGGGCGAGGAAGGGCTGTCGTAATGAGGTATCCGAAGGGCTCTGATATAGAAAGAGAACACCAACACCGCAACAACAGCAATGCTCCCATTTTGTCTTTCCTCTCTCGCTTTGCTTTCCGTTTGTGTGTATGTGAGTGTTGTGTGCACTTGGTGTTATGTTTTGTGCCCTTATTTTAATGGTACGGTCAAATTCTCGGTTTTAAACGAACGATGGTGAATGTAGGATACGTCCGCTATGCTTGGCATGAACATAACTCTTGTTATCTTGTTATTTCTTTGTGTCAATCTTGGTTTAATCTTCATTAATGCTCTGCCTAAGATGCCTTCAATCCTCTACTCAGACATCATTTTTCTTTCGTCTCTCCGTCTTCGCCTCTCTCTCTCTCTCCCCCCCTTTTTTTTTTTTTTTTTTTTTTTTTTTCCCTCTCCCCCCCCCCCCATCCCTCCTTTTTTTTTCCCCCACTCATCCCCTCCCACTCCCCCTCCTTCCCCCCCCCATCCCCCCTTTTTCTCTCTCCTCCCCCCCCC
>Ga0160419_100938_pt1 | contig 14568 bp, 20 predicted proteins | sample CelAP2metagpilot_2_FD_108196 | JGI IMG/M metagenome (GOLD analysis project Ga0160419, IMG submission 108196) | Phycosphere-associated microbial communities from Cellana algal ponds in Kailua-Kona, Hawaii, USA - Cellana AP2-4-25 metagenome pilot ... | reverse complement strand
TCCCTTCACGCCCACCCCCGCCCGTCCGTCGCCCCAGTTGCCCCCGCGCCCCACCGTGCCTGTTTCCACTCCCTACGCCCTCCCTCCCTCCCTCCCTCCCTCCCTCCCTCCCTCCCTCCCTCTCTGGTCTGCGGGCTCCTTTCCCCCTGGAATCTGCTGTTTCAAAACAAGCACAAGAGACGACGACCAACCCCCTCCCTCCCTCCCTCCCTCCCTCCCTCCCTCCCTCCCTGCCTGCCTCCCTGCCTGCCTGCCTGTCTGCAGGTGCCTCATGAAGGGCCCATGTGCGACTTGGTCTGGTCCGATCCGGACGAACGCTGTGGATGGGGGATCTCGCCACGGTGAGGGAAGGAGGGAGGGAGGGAAGGAGGGAGGGAAGGAGGGAGGGAGGGAGGGAGGGAGAGAGGGAAAGTAAGCTTGTGGTGTGCATTTCGGCGGCATGGTGGATTTTCCCCCGTCCCTTCTTCCTTCAGCCTACTCAGTCTTCTTCCCTCTCTCCCTCCCTCCCTCCCTCCCTCCCTCCCTCCCTTAGCGGTGCCGGCTACACGTTCGGGCAGGACATTACCGAGCAATTTAATCATGTGAATGGGCTGGCCTTCGTGGCAAGGGCGCATCAGGTGGGGAGGGAGGGACGGAGGGACGGCGGGACGGCGGGAGGGAGATGCGTCCAACATGGAAAGCACCTTTTGTATTTTTGTCCTTACCCTTTCCATCCTCCCTCCCTCCCTCCCTCCCTCCCTCCCTAGCTGATCATGGAGGGGTACCAGTGGGCGCACCGACAAGGCGTTGTCACAGTGTTCTCGGCGCCTAATTACTGCTACCGGTGTGGGAATCAAGCAGGTCGGGAAAGAGGGTGGATGGGACGGAGAGTGCTCATTTTTAACCCCCTGCAATTTTACACGCTCGCCCTCCCTCCCTCCCTCCCTCCCTTCCTCCCTCCCTACCTCCCTCCCTGCCGCCCTCATAGAGATATCCACCCACTGTAATTTTACGCACACTGACCCCAGACCTCCCTCCCTCCCTCCCTCCCTCCCTCCCTGCAGCCCTCATGGAGGTGGACGAGCAGTTCGCCTCAGTGGACGGTGTAGATGCCTATGACCACTGTAATTTCACGCGTTTTGACCCGGCCCCTCGGGGAGACAGCTGGCGGCAAAGCAAACGGCAGCCCGATTATTTCCTCTAGGCCGGGGGAGGGAGGGAGGGAAGGGTGGGTGTACAGGATGGTAGAAACATCTTTATGTGGAAGAGAGGGGGGAGGTTATGACATAGTGACAGGGATGCATGCATTGAGGGAGGGTGAGGAAGAGGGAAGGGGAGGGGGAGGGAGGAAAAGTAAAAAAAGTGGGAAATGCAAAAAACTAATGATGTTGGAATCGATGTGTTGCTGCTGCTGCTGCTATGGCTGCAGGTGCTGGTGCCATTGCTCTCATATTGGTGATTTTTCTTCATGTCATTTGCCTTATGAATGCTTCTTCTTGCCTCATAAGTTAAATTTGATTTAAATTAGAGGTCGTCCTCCTCCTCCTCCTCATCCTCATCCTCCTTCTCATCCTCCTCCTCATCCTCATCCTCCTTCTCATCCTCCTCCTCTTCCTTACTTTTTCTTCCGTACATTTCCTCCTCCTCCTCTTCCTCCTCTTCCTCTTCCTCTTCCTCCTCCTCCTCTTCTTCACTCCCCTCCTCCCCCTCCCCCCCCTCTTCCCTCTTCCTCTTCCCTTCCCTCACCACCTCTCCCTCCAATCCTCCGCTAAAAATCAACCGTATTGTGGTTCCCTCCTCCCTTTCCCCCCTCCCGACCTGCCCTCCCTCCCCCGCCGGCAGTGGCACCATCACCCTATACTTCTGACCCGCCTCCCCCCCCAACACCCATGATGCAAGCTTGGGGCTTTCCACCCCTCCTCCCACCCTCACATCTGTCACGCGCGAAGCCACAGGCGAGGAGGAGAAATAAGAGGAGGAGGGGGAGGAGGAGGAGGGGAGGGAGGACGGGGGAAGAGCGCCGAATTTCCCTCCTGAGGACGCGAGGGAGGGAGGGAGGGATCCAAGGGAGCAGGGAAGGGGACTGGAAGGGCAGTAGGGAGAGAGGGCGGCCATGAGAGGAGCGCTTGGTCGTTCAGCTGAGTTTGGGATGTGATTCAACCACACGTTCACGAGCAGGGTGACCCGCTCCCTCGAGACCGCTCTCCCTTCCTCCTTCCCTTCCTCCTCCTCTTCCCTCTGCGGTTTCCAGAGGCCCCGTAGTTCTGCAGGGGCGGCGTGCAGGAGGCGGCCGTCAAAGACTGTGTGTTTCCCAACGTCCGGTAACGACAAGCCAGCCCAGGGCAAAATGCAAGAAAGATCCTCGCCGTGACGCAAGGGGCAAGGGAGGGGAAGGATAAGGGTGGGACCCCCAAATGGGGAGAGGTAGGTGACTGTGGCCAGGTGCGGGTGGATGTTGAGAAGATGGGCTTCGAGCGAGTAGTCCTTGTCGAAGTGCATGCCAATGTCGTCGTCCTCGTCCAAGACCTGCACCCACCATTCCGCCCCACTCCTCGCCCCGTCGAACACTGCGTGCTGACTGTGGAACTTAAATATGGACAGGGCAATGGCCTCCAATTGCGCTGTGGGCGTTGTAACTGCAGTGATAAAAAAGGTCTCCCCCTCGCTATACTCCCCTCCTGCCCGGGCTTGAGCACGTGCCGTGCTGGCAAGGTGACAGTCGTGGAGTAAGGTGGAGAGGAGAGGGGAGGGGGAGGAGGAGGAAGCGAGGGAGGGGAAGGCGCAAGGAAAGGAGCGGAGGGAGTAATTGACGTAGCCGCCATTGAAAGCGAGGCGACCTTCATCGTCCACGGTAAGCTCAAGCTCCTCGGAGGAGGAGGAAGAGGAGGAGGAACCGGAGGAGGGGTAGTCATTTTCATCTTGATCCTCTGTGCCTTCCTCCCCCAGATTTCCATCCTCCTCGTCGTCCTCCCCCTCCTCCCTTCCCTCCAATTCCTCCTCCTCATCATTATCATCCTGTTCCTCGTGACTGTCTTCATCCTCAGCCTCTCTTTCTCCTTTCTCCTCCTCCTGATCCTCCTCCTGCTCCTCCTCTTCATCATCGATATCACCCAGCACGTCACCAAAATCCCCCTCATCATCCACCTCCTCCTCCTCCTCCTCCGGGTCGCCCTTTAGAGCTGCTGCTCCCAAGAAAGACTCATCGTCTTCCTCGCCGTGCATGCTGTCAGGCATTGTTGCGTTGTACTTTGGCCTGAAAGAAGGAGGAGGAGATGGGGAGGAGGAGGAGGAGGTAGGAGGTTAGAAGGAGGACATTTTTTTAAAGGAACGCAAAGCACACTCAAAGACATGCAATAGCACAGATAGAAGGACGGTGTAACAACTGAACTCAAAACTATCTCAACCTTCTCGCTACTTTCATGGTTGTGTAGGAGAAGCAGCGCCACCAGCGCCGGCAGCGTCTTCATTTTGCTTCCTGCCTCTGCCTGTATGTTCGACGCGCTTTCCATGCCGCAACGCCACATTCCACGCACATCATGCAGCGTTACAGTGTGTACACAATAGCGGGCAATGCGAAATGGAAGCTGTGACAGAGGTTAACATCTCGCGCATGGCCAAGGTGCGGCAACGGATAGAAGCCAGTCCAGGACGGCTCGAGGAGAGATGCGGCTGTAGGCTTGCCATTGATGCGCTGTCACTGGCCGAGAAGGGTGCGGGTGTGAACGCCAAAGTACACTCCATTTTGCTGCCTCCATCGATACCCTGATGATCTTGCCGAACCGTGGTGCGGACCGCACAGAAGTGAGCTACCTCTAACATGCAAGCACGCTTTGGTACATCATTACGTTATTGTTATGCTATGTTATTTCTTTCTGCATTCTATTCACACTTTCATGGCCAAGTCAGCCGCACAGATGGCACCTCATATTTTCTTTTACAGTACTTCATCTCCTTTTCCCCTAGCTGAAGCCACCCCATGGCCCTTGGCCTCTCCCACCCCTCCTCCTCCTCCTACTCCACCTCCTTCCCCTCCTCCTCTTTCCCCTCCTCCTCCTCCTCCTCCTCCTCCTTTCACTCGTTTGTCTCCTCCATCCAACCGCATCATCAACTCCCGTACCTGTGCTTCCAGCACCCTGACCTTCCTCTCCCTTTCTTCCTCACTCCCCACCCGCTCTTCCTCCGCTTGGCGTATGCTGGCGGCCACCGGTTCCTGGTTCGCCTCCAGGGACTTATTCAACTCACGCAAGAACCCAATCTCTTCCCTTACTTTCCTCAATCGCTCCCGGGCCCCCGCACACCGCTGCTCCATCTGACGCTTCTCCTGTTTTAGTGCAGCCACCACCATCCCAGGCCGCGAGGACGAGGGCTCGAGGGAGGGAGGGAAAGAGGCCCTCAGCGCGGCCAGCCTCTCTTCAAAACGTTGTCGTTGTTCCTCCAGCCCTGCCGACACCAGCACCGTGTACTGCTCCGCCCAGCTCTCGAGCTTCCGGTGCACGACCTCCTCCTCCACCTCCTCCGATACTCGAGTCGTCGTCCTCGGCCGCTGGTCAGACCGCGTGTACGGGTCTGCCACCTCCACCACTTTCCCTCCCTCCCTCCCTCCCTCCCCCGTGATGCTCTGAGGCATGTATAGGAGGCGATGGACGTACCCATCGCCCACATAATCCCAGACCTGCTGCGTCTGAACCTCAATGGCGTAGGCGTGGAGTGTCATGAAATAGTGCTTGCGAGAGTGTTGCGCGTGGTACCGGCCACAGCCTACAAAGCCACAGACGAGGCAGACCCATAAATCCGTGGAACGACCGCATTCGCCACAGGCGGAGGAATGACGTGCGAGGGTGTCGTCGTGGTTGTACCTGCAGACGGGACACAGGGGGGAGGAAAGGCGACGCAGGCAGGGCATATGGAACGCATGGTTGCAGGCAGTGATGAGGACAGGGGTGGAGGTCGAAGGAAGGGGGGCGGGGAGGGAGGGAGGGACCGCAGGTTGTGGAAGGGGGTTATGGGAGGGAGGGAGGAGGCCGCCGAGTGGTTCGAGACAGACGACGCACTGAGGCCCCCCTTCTTCCCCCCCGGCCACGGAGGGAAGGTGGCTGGTCTTGCTACTGCTCCCTCCGCCCCCTTCTCCCCCTCCCTCGCCCCCATCACTGCTGGTACTGGTGTTGTTGTTGTTGCTGATGTCGTAGTGGAGCATGGAGGGGGCGAAGGCGGGGTAGAGGGGAGGAGGAGGTTTACCACTGCGGCTTTCTTTCTTCTTGCTGCTCTTGCCTTTGCTGCTGCTGCTGCTGATACTGCTGCTTCTGATGGTCGTCGTCGTGGTGCTGCTGTCGTCACTGGTGGTGGTGTTGACGCTACCGCTGGTGGTGGTGGCCGACGGCGAAGCAACCGCAGGTAAAGCAGCAGCACTTGACGCAGCCTTGGCAGCAGCAGGAGCAGGAGCAGGAGCAGCAGCAGTATGTGTGATAGTACCAGGGACAGCAGCTGTAGTTACAGCAGCAGGAGCAGTCCCCTCAAATGTCAAGCTCCTGAGGAAGCTCACCTGACAACGAGTGGGCTCCAGGCTATTAAATGGCCGACAGTTGAAGGCATGGAAGAAATCGTCGGCAGCCGCGGGGGTGGTCATTTCGAGTAGAGCCATGTATTTCGCAGGTTGACATCTTGTGGTGGTTGCTGATGTTCTTGCTGCTGCTCCGGAGAAGGACGAGGAGGAGGAAGGTGAGATGCAGGAGGGAAAGGACGAGGAGGAGGTGGATGATGAGGAGGAAGAGGATGAAGTGCTAGAAGCAGCAGCGGCCGCGGCAGCTAGAGATTGGTGGGGCATGTCGGTAAAATAAGAGGGGAAAGAGTGCGGAGGAGGGGGTGGAAGGCAGTGACTGACGATGCGGAGAATGCGAATATCGTCGCGGAAGGGGGAGACAAATTGGAGGAGTTCGCGCGGAATCATGTGGGCGGGGAGAGAGAGGATGACCAGGTAGCAACTTCGGCCTTCCGGCAAGGCTTCGGGGCTGTTGTCATTAAGTGCCGGTGCGGCATGTGTTGCGGTGGTAGGTGTCACTGAAAATGGTGACGCGATGGCTGAGGATGACGAGGACGATGACGATGAGGAGGAGGAAGAAATGGAAGAGGAAGAGGGGAGGGTGACTTGCTGGAAAGTGGAGGTAAGCTCCCTCATCGTCTCGCCCTCTTTCCCTTCCTCATCTCCATCGCCACCCTCTTCATCTTCGTAGAGCACCTTCACGAGGTTAACTGGCTTGTGAAGAAGCAAGGTACCCACGCGTTGCTGTGCGCCGGTGTGCGGATTGCCCGTGAGGCAGGGAATGATGTCCGTGTGTCGGGCGGCATGGAGGGAGAGGGCGAGCGACTGAGGGGAACGTCTGAGAGGAGCGCTGCTGCTGCTGGTACTGCTGCAATCGGAAGGGCTTGTACTGCAGCTCATGGTCGTGTTGCGGGAATTGACATGCTGTTCGTGGAGTTTGTGTGTAGAGGTTTTGCCGTGGTCAGATACGAGTCTCGGGGCCTCGGAATGATTATGGCGGCCGCCACAGCTTGTTTGTATTTTATTTTAGTTCGCCGGCATCCCATTCAAACTACACACACACCACACACACACACACACACACACACACACACACACACACGCACACAAACATAAATTAGTAGGAGACTCTGCACACCAGCACCGCCTCTGTATCGACAGTGTTGGCTAGCGAAAGACCGGTTTGGCGTTGCAAAGGTTGTACCTCCCCACAGACAGGGTACAAGATGGGCAAGAAGCGGGGACTCGTCGAGGCCGAGGAGGCGGCAGCGGTCCCACCACACCACCAGCAGCAGCACCCCTGCGACGACAAGGTCAAGGGAGACACCAATATCAAGCGACAGGAGGCGAAGGATGCGGGGGAATTGAAAAAAAAAAAGAAGATAAAAAAGCTAAAGCTGAAGGCTACGACTACATCAGAGGTGGGAAAGGCAAATTTACGTGTGTCAGTGATACTGTGCGAGTGTGCCTACGACGAATGTATGGATCCATTGATGAACGTAGAGAGCGCATCCTATCCTTGTGGGGGGGAGCGGGTTTAGATGCAGGCACGAGGCAGCCGTCGTCATAGGGGGCACCCTCCATTCCTCCTATTTGAATGTTCTCTTCACCTCTTCTTCCTTTCCGCTGAGCGGTACCGCTTGATTGAACCTCATTCCACGCACTGTATTTTTCTTCCTCTTCCATCCGACCTCTCCGAACTCCCTTTCCAACAGGCTGACCCACCTGTAACTGCAACCGAAGCCGTGGCCGAAATCGACGATCTTTTTGCAGGTCTCTCCCGCCACAAACAAACCGTCGCTGCTGCTGCCGCTGCTGCTGCAGCTGCAGAAATCAAGAAGAAGAAAAAAGAGCAGGAATTGAAGCAGAAGAATTCGGAGAGGGAGGCGAGGGAGGGGAGAGAGGGACAGAGGTATGATCCAAAAAAAGACGACCCGGACGTTCGGCCATGTAAGTAAAGTTGAGGGAGGGGGGGAGGGCTAGGGGCAGGGAAGGATAGAGGGGAAAAAGGAAAAGTGCAACAGGATCACAGTAATGTGGATGAGGGAAAACAGGAGGATGGAATGGAGTGAAGCAAAGCAAAGAGGATGGGGCTGGAAAGATGCGAAAGAGAAACTTCATAAGATACTTCACTTAGGCATGGAAGAGAGGGCAGCGTGCACGGAGATCCTATAATTCACACACGATGATACCCCCATCCACCAATCAAACGCAATTAACCATCAAACCAGGGAAGCGGGACTCGTCGGGCATGCCAATCTACGATCCAGACTCGATGCGCGTGGGCAGAGGTGGGGGCACGTCCCTATGTCCGTTTGACTGCAATTGCTGCTTTGGTTAGTTGAAGGTTTCTATGAAATTTGGGGAAGAATAGGAGGGGGAGAAAGAAAAAATATCGCAGGTGACCAAAAATTGCATTTCCTTTAGTAATGTTGCTGAGATGCACTTCTTTCAGATAGTCGCCTGCGCGGGACCTGTCGAGTAGCCTGATTTGACTTGCCACGATGCCACCACGATCATGAAACAGAGCCGAAAATATTGCTTGATTAAACCCATACTGTTACGCACAGAAGCACACCCTAAAGTTGGAAAAAGCGACTTGAAAGCGCTACGATGTGAAAAAGTTAAGGCACTTTCCCTTCTCCCAAAGCAAGAAATAACGCGCGAAGGGATAGAAGGTCCTGTGTGCGGCCTACCGTGCTGCTGTTGTTGCTTCAGCCTCAAGCTCCCACGACACCACGGCCACTTCTGATTTTCACATCTAATCCCCTGCATCCATACAGATACAGGGAAAGCGGAAGCCACAACTATGGCCGCTGCTCGGTCCCTGCCTTGTCTCGTCCTCTCCTCCGCATCATGCCTCGTACTGCTTTCCCTGCTCCTCCCCCAAAGCACCGTAGCCTTCTTCCTCCTCCCCAAAGGACACAGCCCCATCAGCAGCAGCAGTACTAGAATAAGAGCTCGAACTCACAGCGTTGTGGTCACCTCCTCTCCTAGCTCCCCCCTCTTCTCCTCCTCCTCCTTCTCCTCCTCTACCTGTTTCCCCCAGATGATGAGAAAGCAGCAACAGCACGATGACTTAGCTGAGGAGCAGCAACTGCAGCAGAAGAGCGGCGTCCTACTTCGCCTGGGTCGCATTGTCAGGATGACAATTTTCCCCTCTATTGTGGCTGCCCTAGGGATGGCCGTCCAGCCCGCGCATGCTTACCGGGATATGCGGATGTCACCTGAGACCCGCATCGTCGCTGCCAGTAAGTACCCGTGCCCCCCCTCCCTCCCTCCCTCCATCCATCCATCAAAAATGTCCGGGTGTGTCAGAACATTTTCTGCACGTTGATTGGCTTCATTGTCTTCTCTTGAAGATTCCATCCCATTCACTCACTCCTCCCTCCCTGTCTCTCTTTCCTTCCTCCCTCCCTCCCTCTTTCCCTGTCTCCTTCCCACCCTCCTTCAGTCCTCGGTCGCTTCATCATCCCCATTGGCCTTTGTCTCTACTTTGCCGTCAACCGAAAACGCATGGCCCGCGAAGAGGCCACACGGGTCAAGGCAGCCCTAGACAAGGAGCAACAAAAGAAGGAGGCCTACCTGGCCGAGATGAAAGAGCAGGGGTTTAATTTAGGCAGCGTGGGGGGCAGTCTGACGAAGGAAGAGGAGGACATGATCAGCAGGGTGGAAGAGGGAACGCAGCTTATGGTGACTGAGAAAGGTAAGGGTGCCCAAATCGAGGGAGAGCTTCCTTCCTTCTCTTCAAGCTGCTTGGTCATTGGACTCACCCCTCCGACCCTCCGACCCTCCCGCCCTCCCTCCCTCCCTCCCTCCTTCCCTTCCTCCCTCGCCTGCGCAGCTGCCTGGGTTAAGCTACTGCAGCGAGCTCAGTACTCGCGCGACGTGGTGGATGGCAAGGCACAGCCAAATGCCGAGATAGCCATCATGACGAAGAAGGAGCTGAAACGGGTGGTAAATGCGAACAAGACGGTCAAAGCCGCGGGATTTAAGTCCGAGTAAAGAGGGAAGGGAAGCAGGAGGGGGGCAGGGAGGGAGGGAGGGAGGGAGGGAGGGAGGGAGGGAGGGTAGGCAAATGGAGCAGGAGAAGATGACGTTTGGTGAGAGGTGGAACGGGGGATGAAGGGAGCGAGAGAGGGAGGAGGAATCAGGGGATGAAATGAATCAAAAGCCGCTTGCCTCCTTATTCTTTTACGAGACATTTTCGTGTTTAACTTATTTCCGTTTCGCGCATCTATGTCACATGGTTTTGTTTTCCCTCTCCGTGGCCTCCTTCCCCCCTCCTCCCTCCCTCCCTCCCTCTCCTGCACTAGCCCCCCCGCGACGTCATTAAATCGTAGGACGAGCCACCTGCGAAGATGATGCCCACTGGGCAGTAAAACTATGGACTGGTAGATATACTTCCATATTCCCACCATCCACCCGTTAAGGAGCCTTTGAAATGCCCGACAAGACTGACGATCAAGGGAGGGAGGGAGGTACCTGCTGTTGCTGTTGCTGCTGCTGTTGCTGCTGCTGCTGCTGTTGCATTGACATACATCCAAGCACATCTTCCTACCCCCTCCGGGCCATGCCCGCGCGGTTTCGAAGCTGCGACGTTCCCTCTGCTGTTGCTGTTGCTGCTTCTGCAGACACATAGGGAGTGAGCAAGCCATCGCCCCCTCGGTGCAGGAAGGCAAGCGGCAGCTGTAGCCCTCCCCGGAGGATGCAGGAGACGGGCCGGAGCACAGACAGAGGGAGGGGGGTGAGGAGGTAGAGGTGGGAGGGAGGGAGGGAGGGCGGAAAGGGGGGAGGGCCGAGACTCCGGCAAATGCCCAGGCCGAGGCAAGGGGGGAGGGAGGCGGGGAGGGAGGGAGGGGAACAGGAAGGAAGGAGGATGGCGAGGCCAGTGGACGGGTCACGGTGGACAATGCTGGGGAGGGAGGGATGGATGGAGGGAGGGAGGGAGGGAGGGGGGAGGGGTGGGGGGAGGGAGGGAGGGGCAGGGGGGGGGGGGGGGAGGGAGGGTGCAGTCGTTGGCATCAGGATGGATGGGCATTGGGGGAGAGTGGGAGGGACGGAAGGAAGGAGGAAGGGAGGAAGGGAAGGAGGGAAGGGGGGCGTACCATCCCGGCAAGTGCCTCTGCCACCTTGCCTTGTGGATCCAACACGGCGCCATTGCGTTGCTTCACCCCTTCGAACTGCCCTCCCGCCCTCCCTCCGCCTCTTCCCCCCCCTCCATCCCTTGCTCCTTCTCTCCCTGTCTCCCCCTCCCCCTCTACCTCTTCCCTCTCCTCCTCCTCCTCCTCCTCCTTCTCCTCCTCCCGCATTCCCGCAAGAAAGTAAGATAACAACCGCAGGGTCCGTGTATCTTGTGCTACTGCTCCCCCCCCTCCTCCTCCTCTCCCTCCCTCCCTCCTTCCCTCCCTCCCCCCCTCCTTCAGCAGCGCGGCTTCTACTGCAAGCACACGGGTGTGAGAAGGAAGGGGCGCAGGAAGAGCAAAACCAGCGGCCTTCGACGAGCCCTAGAGGAAGGAAGGAAAGGAGGGAGGGAGGGAGAGAGGGAGGGCAAAAAACGGAGGGAAGGAGAAGCAGGTGGGTAAAAGGCCTTTACTCGATTGTCCGCGGCATCACGAAAGCTACCCTCCCTCTTTCCTTTCTTTCCTCCCTTCCTACTCTCCGTCCCTGCCTCCCTCCTGCCCCCCCTGTCTCCTTTCCCCTCCTCACCTCCATCTTGACCACCACATCCGGCGCCAGGAGATCGCAGAGGAGCATCCGCATGAGCTCAAGCCCCAGCCCCCGAACCCACCCATCCATGTTGACGAGGAGGGGGAGGGAGGGAGGGAGGGTGAGATGCTTCGCTTTCAGCTCGCGCACGGCCCGGACGAAGAGGGAGGGGTCATGGCGGGGGGTGATGTCCCCGAGGAAGAAGGAGAGGAGGGGGAGGGAGGGGGTGAGGGAGGGCGGGAGGGAGGACGGGAAGGAGCAGTGGGTGTGGGGGGGCCCAAGGAGGGGAAAGGTGGAGGGAGGGAGGGAGTTGGAGAGCAGGGAGAGGGAGACGAGCCCTGAGGGAGTCAACTCCGGCTGGCCGACGTCACAGTCGAGGTAGGCGACGGAAGGAGGGAGGGCGGGAGGGAGGGCGGGAGGGAGGGAGGCCAGGAAACGATGGGCGAGGTAGCGGCCAAAAGTGGATTTACCCGTGCCTTTCCCGCCACAAATCGCGATGACGAGCCCACACTCCCTCCCTCCCTCCCTCTGTGCTTCTTTCTTTAGCATTTCTTTCCCCTTGCTACTTCTGTTGTTGTTGCTGCTATTACTCCTGTTGCTGCTGCTGCCGTTGGTGGTGGCGGTGGCTGGGCTGGAGGTTCCCTGAGCAGTGGCCTGCAAAGAGATGATCTGGATGGTGGGAGGGAAGGAAGGAGGGACGGAGGGTGGGACGGGGGAAGAGGTGGAGAGTGTTTGAGCTGGGACGAAAAGGTAAATGCGCCAAAAAGAAGGGCGGGAGGGAGGGAGGAAGGAAGGGAGGGAGGGAGGGAGGGAGGGAAGAACCAAAACGCACCTCATCCGCCGTATTTTTCCAGGATTGCGGGATGTGCAAGGGCCGCAAGCCCAAGCACTCCACTAAGACCCTTTCCTCCATCACAATGGCTCCGGGTAGGTGCAAAATTACCGACCCATCATTATCCTCGTCCTGATGCTGGTGCTGCTCCTCTTCTCTATCTTGCTTCGCGTCCTTTCCACTTTCGAATGGGGGAGGGGGAGGAGGAGATAGAGGAGGAGGGGAAGGTGGAGGAGGCCTGTGACGTGCCCACAGGGCCTCAGCATCGTCGTAGGCCGTCAAGAAGCGAGGTAAGCGGCAGATGGAAGATGAGACAGGGGTGAGATGGAGGAGGACGGGAAGAGAGGAGGAGGCAAGCGAGGAGGGAAGAGAATTGATATTGCTGCTCTTCTCAGGTGACGAGGAAGACGATGAGGAGGAGGCAGTGATGACGAGGGAAGACATCCACTTGGGTGAGTGCATGGGCACAGGCCCTGTCATTGGCGCTCGTAACGCGTGCCCCAGAATATCGACCTCCCCTCTCAGCACATGGATCCCCATGCTGCCCACCAAGCAGCAGGATTCACCGGCCTGTTTGAATAAAATGGGACACAGATGAGGGGGGGGGTGGAGGAGGAAGGGGAGGGAGGGAGGGAGAGAGGGAGGGAGAGAGGGAGGGAGAGAGGGAGGGAGGGACAGCCTGCTCTATCAGGACATACCTCCATGCCCAGGAACATGCCGCCTTGTGGCTTCTTCTCGGGGTCTCGCCATGACCGAAGTCGCTTGTAAGAGGGAGTATGACCCAGAACTGGTGTTGGTGGCAGACCTGGTGCAGCTGCAGCTGTCGATTCCACTGCTTCTTGGACTGCCCCCTCTTCCTCCTCTACGTTCCCGTCCTCATCCTCGTCCTCATTTATGATTTGGCAGCTCTCATCGTCTTCCATTTTCTCCTCCTCGTCGTCGTCGTCGTCGTCCTCCTCCTCCTCCTCCTCCTCATGCCGCTTGATCTCCTGCTCCTTACTGCTCCGTTTGCTACGCCCACCTCGCTTACCCGCCGATGTGCCGCCGCTGTTGCTGCCCACGCTGCATGACCGGGATCGCTTTCGTCTCCGTCGTGGCATGACTGTCCTTAGATGGTGTAGTGTGGAAAATGTGGTCGAGCGGCTGGGTAAGTACGAAGGAGAGAAGAGGAATGGAATCGGGCAGCGAGAATCCTCTTTAGCAGTGATGAATGAAGGTGGGAAACAAATCGATTAACTCACCACCGCAACCACAAGAGCAGAGTAATCTTCAGAAGCTTTACCAGCAACTAAAATTCTTGCAACTCTTGTCGTCCCTTTCATGTCTTTCTTTGCTTCACAACCCCTACCAACCCCCCTCTCACGACCTCCCCACCCCTCTTGCCTCCAACTCCCACCACCCCCACAGCGCAAAACCTCCTGCAATATGCTTTCCTTGGCCCGATCTCGCACAGAGCTAGACTTCATCGAAGCAGGGGTAGCACAGGACGTTCGCGCCGACGGCCGCCGTCGCATCGACTACCGGGAAATCAGCGTAGCTGTGGACGTGCACCCATCGGCCAATGGCTCTGCACGCGTCATCCTCGGGCAAGGGGCCACTGAGGTCCTTGCCGTCGTCAAAGCTGAGCTCTCCCAGCCGTCGCACGAACACCCCAAGCGAGGCAAGCTGGAAGTGAATATCGAAGTCTCCCCTTTGGCGTTGCTGCACCGCGAGACGGCCCGGGACGGGGAGGACCTTAACGCCGACTTGACCAAGGCATTTGAGACATTCCTAATACGGGCAGAAGCCCTGGACATGGAAGCGCTATGCATTACTCCAGGAAGGTTTAGCTGGACAGTATACCTCGATGTCTTGATATTAGAAGGACAAGGTAATTTGCTTGACACCATCTCCTTCGCCGCCTATGCTGCCCTACGAACGGCGCGCCTTCCCAAAATCGATGCCATATCAGGCGGACTCGACGCAGCCAATGACCCCATCGAAGACTTCGAATTGTCATCCACGGACATCACGGAAGCCATTGGCCTGCCCATCAAGAATCTCCCCATCTGCATCTCTCTCAATCGCATTGGCAACTTTTTGGTAGTCGACACGGCTGCGGACGAGGAAGCGGAGGGAGGGGTAAAAGGGCGAGTGACAGTGGCAGTGGATGAAACAGGGCATGTTTGTGGTATTCACAAGGGGGCAGGAGGGGGGTTTCCTGCACGGGAGCTGCAGGGTATGACGCAGCATGTGGTGCCGATTGCTCTGAAAGTACTGGAGGGGCTTAAAGCAGTGCTTGGTTTGAAGGAAGGGGGAAATGGAAATGGACAAGAGGGGATTAGCGGGGAGATACCACGATAGATCAAAATGAGGGAACGGAGAATAGATGAACAAAGAACTTGTAACATTATCAAACCAAGGGTAAGAAGACAGGTGTGCGGGGGGGGGGGGGGGAGATGAAGGTTTGGGGGGTGGGTTATTGTTTTTGCTTTTTTTTTGGGGTGGTGGCCGGCCTTCCGGCCCTGATACT
>Ga0160419_100937_pt1 | contig 14572 bp, 12 predicted proteins | sample CelAP2metagpilot_2_FD_108196 | JGI IMG/M metagenome (GOLD analysis project Ga0160419, IMG submission 108196) | Phycosphere-associated microbial communities from Cellana algal ponds in Kailua-Kona, Hawaii, USA - Cellana AP2-4-25 metagenome pilot ... | reverse complement strand
GGGGGGGGGGGGGGGGGGAGGGGGGGGGGGGTTAGTGGCGGTGAAGAGGGTGGATGCCTTAGATGCCAAAGGGCGGACACCAGCACAGGTCGCGAGGGAGAGAGGCTTCGACGAAGTGGCTTTGTATTTGGAAGGATTGATTGAGGAGGAGGGGGAGGGAGGAGGGGAAGGAGGGGTGGGTGGGGAGGGGAATGGGAAAGTGAAGGAGAAAACGAATAATGGGGGGCCGGCCTCAAGACTGCCTCCAGTGGACGGAAACGCGGAATATGATGATGCCGATGACGACGTCTTAGGGGCGGCCGAGGCAGCCATGGAGCAGGCGATGGAAGAGGAGGAGGAGGAAGGGGGGGAGGAAGGGAAGGAGGAAGTTGCAGCTGGAAGAGCAGCCGCGGCAGCATCGGCAGAGAAGAAGAGGAGGGAGGAAGAGGAGGAAGAGGAGGTGGAGGAAATGAAGAAGAAGAAGGCGTTGCTCATGAGTGCGCACATGGTGATGGTGGAGGCGGGAGAGTTGAACCTAGAGCCCTTTATACCAAGATGGAGGAAGGAGGCTATGCTGGTGCTGACGGGAGGGGGGAGGGAGAGAGGGAGGGGGGAATGTTTGATTCGGACCCCTGTGGTGATGGATCTGACCTTGGATGGGAATAAGGAAGAGGGGGAGGAAAAGGGGGAGGAGAGGTCGGGGAAGAGGAGAGGGGAACGAGGGGGGAGACGCAAATGAGAAAATATGAATACATACACTGAGAAAGGATGGAAGGAGAAGAGAACGTGATGGTGTCCAATGCATTTGGTAAGCATCAGTATTGGTGACGGTTATTTTTTTTCGTTCCTTTTTCCTTTTTTTGGGGAGGATTCATGATTGTTGTCGTCGTTGTTGTAGCAGTGTTCGGTGTTCCCAACCCCTCGTCTCTTCGTCTCCTCTGCCTGAGAGAGACGTAATGCCCCCGGGACTTCTCTCCCAGTGCTTGTTCTTGCTCCGTTCGATCACTTGACGCTTCATCTTTTCAGCCCTACGTGTCGCTTCCTTTGCCCTCCCTTCTGGCCCTCTCCTCCCGCCTAACCCTTATTTGATCTCCGTACTTCTTTCCTGCTTTTGAATAAGGGGCTTTCTATTGTTTCTAAGTACTGCTTCTACTCTTGCTCTTCTCCCTTCCTCACTCCTCCTCCTCCTCCTCCTCCTTCTTCTTCTTACCCACCCATGGACATAAACCTCTCCCCTCTCCCCTCCATAATCCCCGCTCTCCGCCTACCGACCGAAAGGTTGATGAATGGTAAAAACAGAGGTAAAAAAACTATCCCTCAGTGCCTGTCCTCCCTAATTTCTACGTCCCCCCTCTTCCCCCCTCCTCCTTCCCCCTTTCCCCTACTTCCGCAGCGCCCGTCGATCCGCCCTCGTTTGCGCATGGAAGCCCGTCCTGATGGGCGCCACCGACCGCGAGGACCCGCACGACTGGCAGTGCACGAAGTACAACCGACTGACACTATCCCGGCTCAGGCTGGTGCTCGGGCTCTTGCACGTCGTGCACGCCACGTACTCCCCGATATACTTCCGCAACAGACTCTCGATCCCCTTCGGCACGTATTTACCCCGGAGGACCAGCCGGTTGTTTCCATCAATCGACCCCTCCGTGCCCAATTCCGCCACCAAAAACTGAAAGAGGTGCTCCACCGTACGGTTCATACACTTGCAAATATCTTGGAAATTGTCCCACCGCGTCTTTTTCGTTCCGATCCGCACTAGATTGATGGGCGGCATCTTAATTGGCACACGCCCGAACGACACGCCCTTGCTGGGATCGCCGTCCTGCAGCAACATCTGCATCCGCTGTAAGAGCTCATCGTAGCTATAGTTGGCTTCTTTCGAATCGTACACTGCACCTTCCTCACCCGCGCCCTCCTCGCCTCCCTCCTCCTTCCGCTTGCTCTTCTTCTTCTTCTTGCTCCCCAAGAAGGCTGCATCCAAGTCTGCGTCCTCCTCCGCTGCTTCCTCCCCTCCTACCTCACCCTCCTCCTTCTTCTCCTTCTTGCTGCTCTTCTTCTTCTTCTTGCTTGTAAACATCTCATCCAACGCGTCATCTCCCTCCTCCTGCCCCCCTCCCTCCCCCCCTTCTTCTTTCTTTTCCTTCTTGCTGCTCTTCTTCTTTTTCACCGCAAATACTGCATCCAGATCGGCGGCTTCCGCTGCGCCTTCCTCCCCTCCATCCTTGGCCTTCTTCTTTTTCTTCTTCCCATCGAAGAGGCCAGCGTCCGGGTCCCCGCCCTCTGCCGGCTGTGAAGGAAAGGATGAAAAAGGCGAAACATGGTGATAAGAAAGGGAAAAAAGGGGGAACGGAGTGGGGATTGAAGAGAAGTAGACGACATTGGATGGCGTGATCATCAAGAAAAGAAGGGACGAGAGGGAGAGGAAGAATATGGGCATTTGTAAACATTACCCACTTTTTCTCATCAAAGCTACATCACATACGGGTAGGGAGAGAGTAAGGGAGAGAGAGGATGGATCATGACGTACCTCTGTGCTGGTAGAGCGCTCTTCTTCCACGACGTCCGCCATAGCAACTATGCCCGCTGGGCGTTTTCACTCCTGTGGTTGAGGGTGGCGGCGGGGCGGTGGGGTAAGTGTGTGAGTCTCATCACTCACAAGCTTGAGCTTCGTTCGGTCTGAGCGATGGACGGGAGGGCGGCGGGAAGCAAGTCGTTTGGAAGGCCTCGAGCAGCATTAGCACCCCACAAATATTACGATCACAACCACCATAAACACGGTAAGAAATTTACCCCATAACGGTGGTGTGGGGCGTGGTGGGGACATGTCGGTCGAGAAACTCGAAGCGAGCAGGGCATGACCTCTCCGCCGTTCAGGGCTCGGTGCAACCGTAATTTACTCTCTGTTCCAGATGTGATCAAAACCACCTCATGTACCAAGGTTAAGGCATCAAACCTCCTGAACACACCGAATAAAGTTTGAGGTTCTACGCACAATTTCTGCGCCTATGCATGTGTGCCACACATATACACACAAGGCGCAGCGTGGAGGGAGATGTCAGGCGGGTGGAAATTTCTCCCGGGCACATACACGTCTTCGAGCCTTATATGCTTACCAAATGTAGAGACAAGATGAAAACAACAACACCGCGAACAAAACAGGAATTTCTCGGTGACATTTCAACTTAATCTGTGTTTGGTTTCTTTGTACATGTAGGGTTTAGGGTCACTTTTCTTAACTAGGCCTCTGCGCGATATTTTCCCTCCCGTCCTGGCCTCCATAACTCCCTCCCGCCCCCTGGAAATGTGCACTTCAAACCTTCATCATTCATTGTCTTGATTGAGCAAAAGATATATTACTACTCCCCGTCCTTGAGGTAGCCAGCTTTTGCCAAGGTATTGTAGTTAAGAAGCTTGCTAATCAGGTCCACGTGCGTGAGAACCATCCGTCGGCAGCAGTACCGCTTCAAGCCCACCTTGTCCAGCGCCACACTGTGTTACAGGGTGAAAAGGTAAGGTGAGAAGGACAAAAGGTTTGTGAGATAAGAGCAGCGACAAGGAGGGACATGGTTGCATTGAGCCTCAACCATTTGACTTGTACAGTAATAGAGAGGGAGATGAGAGAGGGCAAGAAGGAAAGATACAAAGAATTCCATCACCCGAGTGTCGTGCCTGACAACATCATACATAGTAATGATCCTACAGCTTTCTACTCCGGCAAAAAATGTCACGGGAAGGAAAAGTACTTGTGAGGGAGAGCGCAACAGGCGTATCAGGTGTTCAAAGACAACAAGGGGTGAACCCAAGTGACAAAACCAAGGCAAAGCACGCCACTTTTCTTAACTCATCTATTCACTACCCATCTTCGCTTCAGACACGTACCCCTCTTTGTAGTCATTCTTGAGGTACTCCACGTACACTTCGTACTTGTTGCCGATGACCTGGTGGAGTTGGAAAGGGAGGGAGGGGACAAGAAGAAAGGTGTAAGTCATAGACTTTCATCGCGTCTTCTCACGCAGCATAGTTCAGGAGGTCTACCGTTCATGTTCTCGTGACACTCTTCTTGTCCGCTTCGTGCCCCATGCCTTAATTCCTCCTCATTTGAACCTCCTCTTTGCCGTCTCGCCCCCATATCTCCCAAGGCGCTTCCACACCCTCCCTTGCCTCCTCCTCATATTCTCTGTTTACCTTGCCACACGTGAAGCAGCGCACAGGAATAATCATAGTGCTCTAGGTGAACTTGCGACGACCCCCCTCTTCTTGTTAATTCCTCAGCTATCTTGAACGACCCTTTTCTCTCCGTCCTGTATGGTTGTGTATGGAGTGGTTTGCGCGGAGAGTACCTGGATTAGTAGATGCAGCGGGTTCGCAGTGGACACAGCAATACAGAAGGAAGGACTTAGAATAAGCAGATACACCGCCCCTGCTTGCCGCCCTACGAAGATGAATCGTGCGACCTCCTCATCTCCACGCAATTGTGATAAAACGTGAGGCTTTTGCGCGCCTCAACGGTCATGCCCCACTCTCTTTTGCCCCAGCCTATCCCACCCATCAGAAGCACGCCCACCGCACAGACAGAGTCAGTGCCTCCTCACGTCCACGAGAAAACAGGCAAATCCCCACGCAGATCTGGCCTGACTCATTTGAGTGCCGTTTCGCTAACTGGCCTCATGCCCATGGCGTGCATCACCAGCGCACTGCCCCCTTTAAAAATCCTTCCCGCCAAATCCCACACCCTACCCACCCATCAATCACAGGCAGGGTCACAGGAGGAGGACGACGACGGTGGAATGATTGGACCAGGGTACCTCGAGGATAATCTGGAGCACGGGGCTCCTTTGCCAGATAGGTACGTTTCAGGGGATTGATTTTGTCAAGCGTGCCTGCAAAAGCGAGCTGCTCACCTACTCAGGTCACTCATGCCCTCGCGCATGGGGTGTTTTCTTTTGCGCGTGCGATGTTTCGATTCATATGCATATAGATGGTTATCTGCTTCTCGTTCGTGTCTTATATGCAAAAGACACCGAGGATATGGGGATTTGATCCCCATTCCATGCCTTTTCCCTTCCGTAGTCTGGTTGAGATACCAACCCTTCCCTCTCCTGATTGCACACATTACGTACATGCACGCCCTCGCACATTGACAACGCATCACTAGACTTCGCCGCTACCTTAGATCCTTCCGCCCCTCTACCTACTCCTCCTCACCCATGATACCTCCCCCCCCTCTCCCTCTCCCCAAAAATAGAGTAAAAGAGACGTTCCACCTTCTCCGTGAGCTGGACGTGGCCACCCGTCTGCTGACCACGAGGGCCGACCGTTTGATAGGGGCTACGGATGGAATACCGCAGCGAGACGACGATGAGGAAGAGGATGAGGAAGAGGAGGCAGGAAAGAAGCGGGGAAGAGGAGGAGGGAAGAAAGAGAATAGCGTTGGAGGAAAGGGAGGGAAGAAGGCCGCGCCAGGCGGCAGCAGCAGTAGAGGTAAAGGCAAGGGAAGAGCATCAGCATCATCATTAGACTCTGAAGATGAGGAGGAGGAGGAGGAGGAGGAGGAGGAGGAAGAGGACGATGCGTCCCGGCGAGCGACCCTCCGGCAGTTCCAGCACGCGGCCTTGCGGTGCGCAGACGAGAAGATCCAGCTTGCCATCCATGTTTATGATCTGTTAGACACCCAAATTAGGCACATCGATTCGGACTTGAGGCGGTTTGAGAGGCATTACGGTTATGTCCCCCCTGCCGTGGAGGAGGCGGCAAGGAAGGCCGCGGAGCAGGAGAAGCAGCAGCAGCAGCAGCAGCGGCAATTGATGAGTAGAAATTACCAATATATGCAGAAGGCGGAGGGAGGAGGGGGAGGGAGGGGGATAAAGAGGGGAAGAGGGAGGTGGCCGGATGCGGAGGGAGGAGGAGGAGGAGGAGTAGGAGGAAGCAGTCGGTTGACGTACAGTCGAGGGGGAGGGGGAGGGATGTGGGGCGTGGGGGGGGGAGGAAATGGTGTACTGGGAGGAGGAGGAGGAGGAGGAGGGGGAGGAGGGAACGGGAAGGGGCTGGTGGGGAGTGGGAGTGGGGGAGGGGTGGACCCGAACGAGCCGATCTACTGTTACTGTCGCAATATTGCCTATGGGGAGATGATAGGGTGTGACAACCCGAGCTGTCAGTACGAGTGGTTTCACTACAAGTGCGTGGGCTTAACGAGGCAGCCGACGGCGGGAAATCGGTGGCTGTGTCCGAAGTGCAAGAGGGAGCAGGGAGGAAGAGGAGGGGGGGGAGGGGTAGGGTATTCGACGAGTGCGGCCGCGGTCCTTGATCGGTTGGAGGAGAAGAAGGGGTTGAGGGAGGGAGGGAGGGCGGGTGGGAGGGAGGCAGGGAGGGAGCAAAAAGATCTGGGGGAACCGCAGCACTTAGGTGATAGGAGGAAGAATGAAATCAGGATAAGAGCAGCAGTAGCAGCCACAGCAGCAACAAAAACAAAACCACATGGCCATAAGGAAAAAGAAATAAAAAGAGCACCAGAAATCAGAATTGCAGGGCATGATGGAGAGAGAGAGAGAGTAAGAGAAAGAGAGAGAGAAAGCACGGAGACATTATTTCCCTCCTTTTGCTCCTTTTGCTCCTCTTGTTGCTGCTGCTGTTCCTGCTACTGTCATCATTGCTTTGCGCGTCCCCTCTCTTCATCATTCAAGTCACAAAAATGCCCTCCCTCCCTCCCTCCCTCAACTCCTCCCTCCCTCCCTCCTTCAAACGTCATGATACAGCACGCGTCCAATCCCTCTTCAATTCCTCTCCCTTCCTTCATCCCTCCCTGCTTCCAATTCCGTATTGGAGGCTTCGGCTCATTCCCTTTCACTGCAGATCCTCTTCAATCCCTCCCTTCCTCCCACCCTCTTTCCTCCCTCCCTCCCTCCTCCCTCCCTCCCTCCCCATCCCCCTAGGCTGCATACGTCTTCTCGAGGTACTCCATAATCTCCGCACTCTCGTACATGCTCACACCAGTATTAGGATCCTCAATAAATGGGACAAGGAATTTCCCCGCACGAGCCTGCAGCTCCTTGCGTTTTGCACTGCCTCGGGCACACGATTTCTGGACATGCGGAAGCTCTAATTCATTGAGTTTTTCCTTGACAAGCCTGCAGAAGGGAGAGGCCTCGTAGCCCCAGTAAATGAGAGGCTTCGAAGGTACCTTGGAGCCACCCGAAATCACCCGGCTACCTTTTCCGAAGCGCGGGAGCAAAGCGAGGCTGATTTTGACTACGTTCGCCGTGCCTGCTCCGAGACCTGAGGGGGTCTCTCCCGTGCCGTACGTGTCGACGAGGTATTGGATTATGTCTGCGGATTCGTACATTTCCTAGGAGGAGGAGGGAGGGAGGGAAGGAGGGAGGAGGTGCGTTTGAACAAAGACGAACTAAGGCTAAAACCATCATGAGGACACAACACCTCCTTCACTCCCTATTGAGCGTCGTTTCCGATCGCTTTCCCCTCCCTCCTCCCTCTTTCCCCTCCTCTTTTTCTTCCACCCACCACTTTGGTGTTGGGGTCCACCATGTAAGGGAACTGCGACTTGCCCCCTCGAGAGATGGCTTCCGGACGGAACACCTTGCTGTCCCTCGGACAGGGGTAAAACAACACGTCGAGATCCAAGATGGAGACGACTTCTCGGACCTTCGCACAGAAAGGGCAGCCTTGGAATTCGTAAAGGATGATAGGTTGCTTAGGGCGGGCGATGAAAGTGGCACTGGTCTCCTTGCTGCGTTTCCCCCCACTGGACACAAAGGTGTATTCGCCTGCTTCGACTTGATCCGTGTCGACGAGTGCGACCTTGTACCCCTGGACGAATGCCCCGGAGCCCGCACGCAACAAGCTGACTGTGCTGGCTGTGGCGACGTCGAGGAACTTGTCCGGGCGAACGCTGAAAGGTTTGGGTTCATTGACGGGGCCGCCAATGGCGACGGGCTTTTTAGTTCGTTGCCCTCCCCAAATCATTTGCAGGCGGCCATGAGGTTGGAAGGCAACAGTGGTAGTCTGAAACGCGAGAACGACCAATGCCGCGCTCGTGAGGATGAGACGTCCCATTTGTCTGTGGGTATGGGTTGGGGGTACGGGAGAGGGTAAGAGGAGTGAAGTGAAGGTGTTGGTGTATGGAGTGAGACCACAGCAACAACATGACGAGCAAGAAGACGTAGCTGGCGTGGACAGCATGTACCCTCAGGAATTCATCACTGCTGACGATCCATGGGAGTGACAACAGATGGAAGGAAGTGTATGGCCACGGCGGCGCAGCAGGTGAGGAGATCAGGAGACGATGACGTGTGCGAGGTTGGACCTCGCCTTGTTCGCCAATAAGGGTCGTGTGCAAGCCCAAGCGCAATCTCGGGTGCCACACACCGAGTAAAAGCCCGAAGCGTGTTCTGTTGAGAAAGTACTAGTGCTTAAGTGCTGAGAGAATGCGGCGCGATCTGGTAATTTTATAGATGTCTCACCTCGTCTCACGAAGCGAGAGTGGGACAGCTGAATTTCCTGACTCGTTCAAGTTTCATATCGGAAAGTATGGGTTGAGCTCATTTGCTCTTCGAGCTACCGCCACAGGCATATTCCACTTCTGATTTCAGCTCATTCTATTTACTCCATATATTGCCCGCATGCGCAAGCATAGCCACAACAGCTTCTCGTCAGGTCACCATCAATCTCCCCGCTCCCGTTTACCGGCCCAGTAGCCCCGTCGACCATCCACCACAACAAACATGCCTACCTTCGACAACTTCGAGCAAATGGGGAGGGAAAGCCACCGTATTGAGGAATCCGAAGTAGACAATGTCCTGCATCGCACCGACAGGGTGACATTTTTTGGCAATCGTCTCTGCCCCTATGCGCATGTTGCGTGGTGGTCCCTGTTGGAAAAAAATATCGCGTTCGATTATGTCCACATTGATCTCGGGACGCACAAGCCAGATTGGTACAAGTCCAAAATCAATCCATATGGCACTGTCCCCACGCTTTATGACCATGGTAAGGCAGTTTTTGAGAGCGTCATTATTGCCGAGTACCTAGAGGAGAAATTTGGAGCGAAGGGGACGCGGTTACTTTCGACCGACCCTCACGAGCGCGCGGCGGTCCGACTGCTCATCACGCATTTTCGAGAGCGAACACTACCACCTTTGTACCGGCTGCTCAAAGCCCAGACGCCCGCAGAAGCCAAGTTGGCAAAGGTAAGTCTTCAGTTTTTCAAGACTCCTTCTATTTTTCACAGTATGGTGTGGGGCCTCTTCCTGTTGTCTTCTTCAGGTGTCCTGTCTATGGTTTATCTCATTTTGGTGGTAGTAAGAGAACATATCTCAACCGTTATGATAACTTTGCGCGGAAGGTAGCGCTGTGTGCTCTCTACCCCATTCTTCCTTCCTTTCTGTCCTTTCCCCCCGCCGCACACACACAGGAGCTCGTCCTTGTGGAGATGCTTGCCCTCGAGCTTCTCTACAGCAAGCGGATCCCCAACCACAGCACCAGTACCAGAATCAAACCCAATCCCTCCTCTCCGTCCTCCCCCGCCTCCTCCCCCTCCGCCGGCCCCTTCTTTTTGGGCTCCACCTTCTCCTTGGCCGAGATCTGCATCTTCCCCTTCCTTCAACGCCTCTCTATCGCCCTGCAGCACTACAGGGGACTCAACGTCCTTCAGTCCACGCACCTTCCTTGCCTCCAAGCCGCGTATGACAAAATCCAGGAGCGGCCAGCTTGGAAGGCCACAGCGCAATCCTCGGCTTTTTATATTGCCGTCTACGAGAGCTATGCCAACCCCGCGCCCTCCTCTGCTGCGGGGGGACAGAAGAGTGAAAGAGGAGGATGGGGATGGAAGGTGGCGTCGGTTGTGAGCTTGGCAGGAGCGACATTACCGGTGGTCAGTGTCTTGTCGTTTGCTTCATTTTTGTTGGGGGTAGGGATTGGATGGAGCTATAGGAAGGGGCCGGCGCGGACGGGAAAGTTTGTGACGATCGGTTAGAGGGAAGCAGTTGACGAAAGGGGGAAGGTGCTGTGTGTGGCGACACAGGAGAAGTGATGGGTTGGGGTGCAGGTGATGGAACTTGCAGGATTGGGAGCCAGTAATGCAGAGAGCGACAAATAGGATGAAAAGCATACAGAAGAAAAACGGGACTTGAAAATGTGTAGGACGGAGAGTGGAGGAAAAGTGTGCATATATTAATTACAGCACAGTAACAAAAGACTTATATAGACACGGAGGTACATTCAAAATTGAAAACTAAGCACGTATCCTTTCATCATTTCTTTCCGCTTCCAATTCGCTCAAATTAGAACACAGCTGTTTTCGGCACATTAATATTTGAAATTTTTATTTTCATTTTAAAATACACACTGATATTTGGGTTTCTATATCTTTTTCTCCTAGCCCTGCGTTCGCCCTCTTATCCACGCGCGGGAGCGGAGGTCTGCCTGTCGTACTGGTTCTGGCACGCGATGCTTGCAACAGGCTTGGACGACGCGCATGGCAAAGGGGAGAGAGATGCCGGTACCGACAGAGATGTAGAGAGGATTAGTGATACCCGGCGGACAAAATGCCATGCCGAAAGTCCGACCCGAGGCACCGATTAATGTTAAGCTCCTACTGCAACTGGTACTGCCATTGACATTGGTGTCTTCCAACTTGCCCTCTTCCACCTTTCTCCATTTTCCCAAGCCTCCATCCACCATCAACACCTCTTCCCCCTCTCTCTCTCCCCCTCCTCCTCCTCTCATCACTTCCCTCACCCCCTTTGTCTCCAATCCATCGACATGCAGAAATGTCTTTGCACAACCCAAGGTAGCTAAACCTGTCTTCAAACCCACGTGCGACGCCAGTCCACACCCTCGCGGATGCAGCACTCCATTTCCGTCCACTATTAGAAGCTGTGGCATCAATTCTGGGTGCTTTTGACGTAGTTCTAAGACTAGCGCGACCATGGGCGGGGCTTCCCGGAAGGCAAGGAAGCCGGAAATATAGGGGGAGTTTAATTTGGTGGGTAAAAAGCTTTCATAGAGAACTTCCAGCTGCGGGAACGATAGGATGACCAGGCAAGCCACGGCCTCGTTGCTCTCCTCGTTTTTGTTCTCGGAAGGGAGGAAGCTCAAGTCTAGACCACCTATCAGCTTTAAGTCTTCCCAGACAAAGGTGTCAGTCTCGATAATAGCAGCTTTGAGACGGGCTTGTATGGCCGACCACTCAGCGTGCTGCTCGTGCTGGTGGTGGTGCGTCTGCGCTTCGAGCTCGACCTCCCCTCTCTCATCCCGCTCCAGCTGGGATGAAGACATGGTGGACATGTAGAGAGCTTCAGCGGCGGCGTCGCCCTGCCACCATCGTTCTCTGTATCATCGTGTCTTCATAGGACCCTTATAGAGTACTATAAGCTGTTTGAGGTGGTGGTGTGGTGGGATGATTGGAGATGGTGCTGTCGTCTGTTGCTTCTCGCGTTCAAACTGCTTCAATCCAGAAACGCCTTCATCAAACCCCTTTACCTTTGATAACACTCATCGCCCCAAACTCCGCAGCCTACAGATCCCTGGCCATGGCTTCGCCACCACTGAGCCAGCAGCAGCAGTGGCATTTGTTTCCCAAACGCAACTCCCCACCTCCCGCGCCGCCCTCATCCGCCCAACAGCCTCCTCATCAACACTGGTCCTTTCCCCGTACGCGCCGTGATGATTCCGACAGCGAGCCCAACGAAGCCCCACCCCGAGCACCCATCCTACTCGAAGGTTACCTGAAAAAAAAGGGGGCGAGGGTACACATGTGGAGCTCCCGCTACGCGATGCTGCGTGGCAATAAGCTCATTCTGGTTCGGGGGAAGAAGGAGGAGATGGAAGCGGCGGCAGCGGCAGCTGCGGCTTTCGCTGCTACTGCTAGCGCTAGTTTTCGGGCAGAACACAACCTCCACCCCGGCCCACCTACACGTGAGTTTATCTTGATGTCAGGTTCATACGTGAGTGACGTGCGCGAGCTGCCAAACGCGGCGGGGAAAGGGAAGAGTCTTTGGATGTTTCGGTTGCACTGGCCTGAGGGTGTGAAGGGCTATGGATTAGGAGCAAGAGCGCTAAGCAAGGGGGTGTTGCCCTCTCCTGTGAATCGAAGAGCAAAATCAGATGGAGAAGACCAGGAGGAGGAAGAGGATGATTATGACGAGTACATTGACGCAAGCTATCGTGGCGGTGCTGGCCGTGTCCCCTCTCCCCCTATCACTCCCTCTGTTGCTGGCACCAGCACCACAGCAGCAGCAGCAGCAGCAGAAGAGGGAGGAGGAGTAAGAGGAGAAGAAAAAAAAGGAGCCACGCTGCAGGAACTAGCGGTACAAGCAGCGCACACAGCAAAGCAGCAAAGAACCCGGGCGGCGGACATTGAGCGTGCTGAATCTCACCACCAGTCCTTGGTGACCAAAGGCGCAGGTTTCGCTGGAGTCGTCGTCGGTGGCGTCGTCATTGGTGCTCTTACGGCAGGTGTCGGCCTCCTGCCCTACCTTGGGTTAGTGGGCGCGGCGGCTGTGGCAGGGGGAGGCGCGGTGGCGTACACGGCAGCACAGGCACCCTCGGAGTCGAGGGTGGTGTTGGCCGCCGAAACGGAGGCAGAGGCACGTCGGTGGAAGGGGGCTTTGGAATTACAAATTGCCGTATGTGAGGGAAGACGACCACCACCACCGCCGGAAATCGATCTGTTGGGGATTGACGAACTGATTCGATCGACGGCTTGGAGGGCGGTAAGGGTACTAGAGGGAGTGCGGGTGCTGGAGGAGGAGGGAGGGGGCAGGGAGGGAGGGAGGAGGGGGAAAAGCAAAGGACAGGTATTGTGTAGGAAAGTCCAGGTGATGATCGAGGCGACTCCGATTGAGGTTTTTATGGCGTGTATGGCGACTGAAGGGCCATATCGTCCCCCTTCGGTCCTTCCCTCCATCCCTCCCTCCGCATTTTCCTCTACTCCTCTTCCTCCTTCCATCACTACCGCTGCTACCACCGCCGACCATTCCTCACTTCCTTCTCCTTCTCCTCCTCCTCCTCCTCCCTTCATGCGTCGCATCGCCTCCTCCTTCACCACCATCCAACGTTTGGACGACCACACCGACATCCTCCACATCCGCCTCCGCCCTCCCTCCCTCCCCTCCACCCCCCTTACCCCCCCCTTCCTCCGCCCCATCCTTCGCTCTTTCCTCCATCGTTTCCTCGCCCCTCGTGATTTCTGCGTCCTGCGGTACTGGCGACTGGACGATGATGGCGCCTACATAATCTGTCTGGCCTCGGTCGAGCACCCGGAGTGCCCTGTCGAGGAGGGCAGGGAGGGCGGGAAGGAGGGAGGACTGGGGACGGTGAGAGGGACATTGCAGTCGGTGTTGTCCATTGCGCCGAGAAAAGATTATGCAGATTACGAAGAGGATTTACCGGAGGCCCTGGTCTCTTACATCGTGGAGGTGGATCCGGGAGGGTGGGTGGGAGGGGGGGGCCGAGGGAGAGAGGGAGGGTGGTGGTGGAATATGGGAAGGGGGATTCGGGCGATGTACGCGGATGTGGTTCTGGCCCATATATTGGATGTGAAGGAGGAAGTGGATGCGGGGAGGTTTAGAGGGAGGGATGGGGTGAAGGAGGAGGGGGGGGAAGAGGAGGGGAGGACGCCGATGAGACAATCGTTGACACAGCGGCTATATGAGAAGGCACTGGGGCCGGTGAGGACTTCGACTTCCACGAAGAAGGGCAAGAAGAAAAGCAGCAGCAGCAGCAGCAGCAGTAGCAGCGGCAGCGGTAGCGGTGATGGGAGTATGCGTCAGCGGAAGAGGATGCTCTCTCCCATGGGCGAACGCGCCGAGGAGGAAGAGGAGGAGGACGAGGGAGGGCGGGAGGGCGGGAAGGGACAGCAGCGGACGACGACCAGTGTTACAGCAGAGGCAGCGGCGCTTCGCAATGCTTTGGCAGCCAAGGAATTTGAGGTTCATCGGCTGGAGAGGGAGATAGGGCGGGGGGGAGGGACAGCTATGGGCGTTGGAGGGGGAGCAGTCCTGACCACTGGGGGCGCGGAGGGAGGGAGGGAGGGAGGGAGGGAGGGCTTGTTGGATACAAAGGACCGGTCGTTGGAGCTGTTTAGGAGGCTGCAGGAGCAAGTTAACGAGGTTGAAAGGCTCAAAAGGCGATACAGGAGCTTGACTGGTTTGGAGTACGGACTGCCCTTCCGTGCATCCGCCACGGGAGCTGCATCCCTCCCTGCCTGCCTCCCTCCCTCCCTTCCCGCCTCTAGCGCGACGGTGCATGCTGGTAGTGGTGGTGGTGATGGGGCTGGGAAGACGAGTCAGTCCTCAACCTCCTTCTTGTCCTCATCCTCGTCCTCGTCCTCGTCCTCGTTCTCCTCCTCCTCCTCCTCCTCCTCATTCTTCGGGGACGTCAAGCGCAGCCTGACCCCTTCGCGAGAGCAACAGCAGCAGCGACAGCAGCAGCCACAGCATCGGTTGCCTACCTCTCCTTTGTCCGCCGCAAGAAAGGCGCTGATGCACCGCAGTGGTGGTAGCAGCAGCCCGCGTAAGGGAGGGAAAAGTGGGGCAAAGAGGGGGGAAGGACAGAGGGGGGGAAGGAAGAGGAAGGATGG
>Ga0160419_100936_pt1 | contig 14589 bp, 17 predicted proteins | sample CelAP2metagpilot_2_FD_108196 | JGI IMG/M metagenome (GOLD analysis project Ga0160419, IMG submission 108196) | Phycosphere-associated microbial communities from Cellana algal ponds in Kailua-Kona, Hawaii, USA - Cellana AP2-4-25 metagenome pilot ... | reverse complement strand
TGGGAGGTCTTTGGCAGGTTGTGGGGGAGGTGGTAGTAGGGGAGGGGGTGGGGGAGGTGGCGGAGGGGTTGTGGGGGAGGAGGAGGAGGAGGAGGAGGAGTGCGATGATGCTACGGCCGGCAGCCATGAGGTCCAATGCCATCTTTTTCTACGTGACGGCCCTCCGATGCCTGGTATGGATGCGTCCAGGGTGCATCCGGAGGGAGAGACCGCCGGATCTCCCACACCAACAGCGGCAGCCGGCGGGCACGGGCTCCTGCACCTGTTACTGTTAGCGCTTTTCGCTCCCCGAGTTGATGAGGCTGCGCCGGAGTGCGCCGCGGCTGCTGTAGGATTTGCGCCTGCTGCGGCTGCCAAAGCCGCCGCGACGGGTGGAGGGCCAAGGGAGGACGCGCTGGAGTTGGTGCGCTTCATCCTCGTTACGATTTGCCGCGGCTTTCCGTGCTGCACTAGGTGGAAGCGGAGACAGTAAAACAAGGACAAATGTCAGCGGTCAGTCTGTGTACCGTCGCTACCGCGCTGCACTGTGGTACCAGCGTGCCGCACGTCTGTGGTTAGGTTGCGTGTGTCTAGGTCGAGCATATTGTGTGAGTCTTGCATCCCATCTCATTTCTTCTATGCATGCGTTCGGTGCGTATCGTGATGATGCGGGCTCGCAATCCATTTTTCAAGCATTGAGTACATACGAGTCCCAATGTTTTATACACAACCACAGGCCCTGTGCTCATGACGCCTTTGGCCTTCACGGTGCTCGGCAAGCTTGGTGGCACGTTGACTTTTGCTTGTGTACGACGGAGGCTTTATCACTTGTTACGGCGGGCAACTTTGTCCTCCCATTATCAGGTCACTCGGCCTTACGGTCACAGCAATTCCGGCTGTTCACATAGCACTACCACACTTAGAACCAGCTTCCCAGTCCTCTTTGCGCAATTGGCAGCAGCCACTGCTGCCATCGTCGCTGCCATTTCCCTGCCGTCGCCTAGTCTATGCGAGACGGCCCACGCCGGGACTGAGGAGAGACGAGGTGAGAGGAAGGCAATGAGGGAGGATGGTGGAAAAGGCGAGGCCACCTCGTCTGCTACATGCAATCCATCCTTATTCGAACATCATGATCGCGTCGACACCAAGCTGCATCGGGCCTATCCTGAATTCCTGAAGGTTGGTTATTGGCGGGATGGATGTTAATGAAGTGCTCGCCCCTCCTCCTTTCGTTTCTCCGTTATATGGACTCTGCTCCTTTGGTTAAGCTGGGCAAGATACGTGCATGGCACGTCATATCTTCGTATTCTCATGCTTCTCAGTGTTTGACGCTATCATAGCCACTTTTGAAAGAGCATCTTCCCTCCTCCCTTCTCCCTCCTCATCTTTTGCATCCTCCTACCACTTTCTTCCCCCACCACCCAGTTCCACCTTATCCACGAGACGCTCCGAGGCAAAGAGAAAATTGATGGCTACGAAGTTTACAAAGACAGGCGGGATGATTCAATTGTGGCGTATGCTCGCCTTGGCAAACTGCTGAGCGGACACCCCGACATAATCCACGGAGGGTCCATTGCGGCTTTGCTGGACAATACCATGGGAGTTGCCTTTTTCGCCGCCAAGGTGAGTGATAATCATTGACAAGGGAGAAAGAGAAGAAGACTTGAACGAAGAGCTGGGATGCCGTTTGCAAAACGGATGCTTTGGATGCGTGAACGAAGTGTTTGCTTTATTGGACGTGAGAAGTGAGTGCAGCTAGTCGTCTTTTCACCTCTACCCTCTACGTCTTCGGCTTGCGACCCTCCATCTGCTACTCAAATAACAGATAATTCGAAGCCTAAGTGCACGTTCTCATATTTTCTATTCATCTTCACGATTCATACATAGCGTGGCAATGGTTTTACAGCAAATCTTACCATCAACTACAAGCGACCCATCACGTGTGGCACCGAAGTCAAAGTTTTAGCTCGAGTAGAGAAGGTGGAAGGGCGCAAGGTCTTCTTGCGGGCCGAGATTCGAGACGCTAAGGATGAGGCTATCCTCTACACTGAAGCCAAATCCCTCTTCATCACGTCTCAAAGTCCTTTATTGAAGGGCCCAAAGAAAATTGATATTAGCTAGCTATATTGGTAGGAAGATAAGACAAGAAAATTAAAGTATGTATCATTATTAATTTTACTTCCCTTTGCTAAGATATTTCTGGGTCAGGGTTAGAGTTAGGGTTATTTTTTGGCAGCGTTTATGTCGATGCCTGCGATCTTTCTCATGACTGTTCCCCTCTTTCTATTTTTCTTGATTGTCTTATTTTGGAATCTGTTTGTATTCAATGTCTCAAGGACCTTTGATACACACCGTGTTTCCTACACGTCAACCCGCTCACAATTTTGATCTCTAATCGTCCCGTCCGTTTGCCCCACTTGTATCTGGATTTCCCGCGTAGGCTCGTTGACTTGGCCTTGGTAATACGCCTCTTGGCGGACATCGCTCCCTGGACCGCCGCCAGACTCTTGCCCCACTGCCAAGCTCCCATAGTCTGTTACCGATGGGCACGCAGACTGCAGCCCAGTGCCCCTGATACCCCTCATTGCTTCCCTAAACTCATCCAATGACGATGCATTCATCAGGCATACCGTGCCTCGCTGCCCTTCGCTGAACACACCCTGGGTCACCACACCATATGGCTCAGTCAAAAAGGTCATCTTACCCTTGGATAGTTCCATGGTTCGTCCGCTATCAGGGTAAGGATCGTAGGAGTCTTTAAGATTGTTCCAGGTAGTGGGTCCATACTCCGCCAAATCCGTGTGCATTAAGTTCTCCAGCGTTGCAACGGTTGTCACCTTTGTGTACTCTTTTCGGAAGCGGAGGCCTACTGTGATAATAGCGACAAGTAAGGGCAACAGAAAGGCGGCAGGCAGGACGGCTTTCTTCATGGCGAAAATACCCATCAGGAGCAATGTCTGCACAACCAAAGCCGCGATACAGCAGTCGCAGACGACAGGCCATTGCGTCCCGCCCGTGTGAGCCGTGGGCTGATAGACGTACACGATTTGGTGCAGGTAGACCGGATAAGCAAGCGCAAAGTATACAAGGGCGAAAAGGGATACGAGCGGTGCTACCACGGAATACGTGACCAAGGCCAAAAAAATAATCATTGGAAAGTTGTAAAGCTCGTGCAAACCCACGGGATAGGTAAGATGCTCCAGCTCGTCCCATAAACCGCGGCTCGTCTGCAGCCACTTCCTCTTGATAGTAGTCACCACCAGCGAGCCCAATCGCAGCAACTCTGCAGGGAGCACATTCAGCGCTCCGAAGGCGATATATGTCATGAAAAAGGTGGATTGCGCGGGGATTGTGGTGGCAAATAGACTCAAGATTTCCGAGGGATGGTCCGCGAGGTCCAAGAATTGTTGAATCTTGCCCAAGATGGAGCCCGCAATGGTGTAGGCTAAAAAGATGTCGAGAAGGCCAAACAAAAAAATCTTGTGAATTGCAGAGTTCTCGCACTCTACGTCGGAGGGCAAGTGTTGCATTCGGCTCAAGGACTTCATACATGCTGGCACCAAACTTAGTAAAAAGGCCACCAACAGCGGAGGCAAAAAGCCTTGGATGAGGGCTGTAAGTGCCGGACTTGCGTTCACGAGAGGTCGTAACCAGTGAAAGGCCGACATGCTTGAAAGAGCAGTCAGATTGCTCAGAGTAGAGGCAAAGGCCACAGGTATAGTGTAACTCAGGATCGCCACGCCAATCACTATCCAGACAAGTATGCTACGGAGGGAACGAGCCCATCGGGGCGAGGCCAAATGCCGCCACAGCACTTGCTCGGGCGCAGGCGCCTCCTTTACGGTAAAGTACTCGATGTGAGGCTGGAAAGGGATAGTCTTAAAGGCTGTGGCCACACGCACGAGCTCAACTGTCACGATGCATGCGTGAACAGGGCTTTCGACACTAGTCGGAATCTCGTCTTCGTCCCGGATCAAGATTAGCAAGCGGTTGCATTGTCCAATCTCATCCTTCAGGGCGTCGATCGTATCTATCTTGGGGCCCCAAGCAGGCAGCCATCGAAGAGGTGCTCCCAAGAGACGACAGTTGTCTCGATGGGTGGGACGCTTTTGAGTACCACTGCTTTCCAGCTCGCGCTTGGCCCGGACCAATCGCACTACGGCCTCGTCCTTCCGCTTTACCAACCTTTCGTGGCGAATGCGCCTGTGGTGATTGAGGCAATGGATGGCGGCCACATCATCGCCCAGCAGGTTGGTGAGATACGTTTTAAGCATGTGACTGCTCGTTGCCTTCGGGATGTCTCGCAGGAGGATAGAGTAGTTTTGGGCCGTAGAACAGCGCAAGTAGCGTTGTCGCAATTCGACGTACATAGTATACTCGATGTGGAGCAAATATAATACAAATGCAACAAGAAAATATGTCATCACAAAGGGGATCCACAATAAACTCGAACCATCCGCAACGTTGGACAAGGACAAGCGCTCGAGCTGGCCCAGGTGGTTGCCGCCCACCGTATTGACAGGCAATAAGATCAAGAGCCCCAGAATCGATGCCGCTAGGCTGACCCAGTACCCAAGGCGGAGGAAGCGCAAGAACAAGAAGGCATCAGCCCCTATGCTTCCAATCAGAGTGTGCTCCGAAATGTGCCAGAACATGGAGAGCCACCGCACGGGATTGTGGTACATGGGCAAATTTGGGGGAAAGACTTGTGGCGGAAGCAGCCACACAGGTGCTGTGGTCGAGGCAATGGATGGACTCGCACTGGTAGCGTCAGTGGTGGTGATGTTATTGAGCCTGCTTGACATGTATGACTTTTCGTCCGCAGCAGTCTTGCCTACCTCAGCTCGCGTGGAAGGCTGGCGGCCGGTAGAACTGCGGTGACTTTCCTCATGCAAAATGTCGAGGCGACGACGCTTGCAGTCATATACGTCACGGAAGCGATGCCGAGTGACCAAGCACCATATCAATAGGTAAATGGTGCCACTGATGAGGGCAGGAACCAAGGCACCAACCAAGCTTTGAAACGACTTGACGTCCGGTGACTGGTGGCCCCGCGGGTCGACTATGTTGTTGCTGTCGTCGCTGCTATCGGCCATGGCTGTTTGGTACAAATATGCATTATAAATTTGTATCCCCGGTCTACGTCGTTCTGATTTTGGAGGGGCAGAGTTTCTTCCCTAGCGCACGACAGTGGGGAAAATGACGGCGTGTGGGAATCCCACATACAAGCGCCAGGAAAAACGTACGTTCCGTCCTTTTGGGGTTCGTGCTTCGCGCCTTTCCATTGTAACCGTCATCGTCTCGCGCAAAGACGAATTGTGTGGATGGCCTTACTTTGCATCTTCACCTGGTACCCCCTGTGCTCATGGACAAATATACCCAGTGGCCATGATGTTGGTGCAACAGACTGTTGCCGTCAAGGCATGATTATTTGCTGTTTTTTCGTCCAATCAGTGCAAACTTCTTCACCTTTTTCACCACTCACCCCGACTCCCTTATCCTCGCTTTCACTCCAAATCTTCTCTGGAAAAGCAACATGCATGTCCTCCAGCTTTCCAGCTCCTTCTCCTCATCCTCATAATGATCATTGTTACCACTTGAAACAGCCAAGCCGCCGGACTCGCCCCGCTAGCCGCCCTTTCCATTCCAGAAGAATGGCGTCCGTTCCACCAGCAACGGAGAAGGAGCGGGCTATGCAGCGGGAGTATTGGGAGGAGCATAGTAAAAAGCAAGGGTCCAGCATGGAGAACATGATGTTGGACAGATCAGCGGCCAAGCTAGATCTAATGGACCGCCCTGAGATTTTATCCTTGCTTCCTCCCTTCGCCGGCACGCGCATTCTGGAGCTGGCCTCGGGCATCGGACGCTTCACGGGCTCGCTTGCTATCAAGGCGGCGAGCGTGGTGACGGTGGAGTTCATGAAAGAATTCCTGGCCAAGAACAAGGAGCTACACGACCACCTGGGCAACTGTGAATTTATTTGTTCGGACGTGTTGACCCTGGCCCTCCCCCCTGCCTCGTTCGACGTGGTTTTCTCCTGCTGGATTCAAATGTACCTGAATGACGATGAGGTCCGCAGCCTCGCAGCCCGCACCCTGGAATGGGTGAAGCCGGGCGGCCACGCATTCTTCCGGGAGTCGTGCTTCCGGCAGTCGGGCGATGTCTCGCGGGCCTTCAACCCCTCCCACTACCGGCACCCGTCTTTCTACACCTTGGTCTTCTCCCAGGTGCGGTGCCGAGATCCGGCGGACGGCGTCGAATACGGGCTAGAGCTGGTACGTACACGCAACCTGGAAACATACGTGGCGGTCAAGGGAAATAAGGGCCAAATCTGCTGGCTCTGGCGCAAGGTACCAGTGGTCGCCTCTAGTACTGACTCTGTGCCTATCCCTGTCGCGGGCGCGAGCACCAACTCTCCCGGTTACAGCCCAATCCCGCCCGCCTCGGCCCTTTCCATGCCCTATCCTAACGGTAGCAGCAGTTGCGGCAGTAGCAGCAGTAGCAGCTCTCAGCAACCAAATGCCCTGCTGGCTGCCCCCGCGACGGGGCGGCTGGCCACGCACGATGGTTTGTTCGGTGCGGGCTTTGGTAGTGACCGGCTGGGAGGAGCAGGGCCAGCGGCGGCACTAGCGGAGGCGCTCAAACTTGACGGACCGGGGAAGAAGGTGGTAGACTGGCAGTGTGGTATGGGTGGGTATGGATTGTATGTGGCGGAGAAGTGCGGTGCTCAGGTCTGGCAGGTGGAGGAGAGGACGGCCTTGGTGGAGCCGGCGGTGGAGAACGCCATGACCAAGCCCAATGCCTACACTGTCCTGGAGGTCTGTTCCTTAGAGTCTCGAGAGTTTGATGCCGGGAGCGTGGATGCTGTGCTGCTGCACACGTCACAGCCCTCGCCATTGGCCTCAGCCTCCACCTCGTCCTTGTCCTTCTACAAACGTGCCGCCGAATGGTTAAAGCCGGGCGGGTGCGTGGTGGCGGGGCTGGTGGTGGGAAGCGAGGAGGAGGCGGAAACAATCAAGGCTGCCATGAAGCAAGCGCTGGGCGGGGAAGTGGCCATGACTGACATGACGCCCCAGATGTTGGAATGGGTGGGAAAGGATTTACAGGCTTTTAAGAGCAGCAGCAGCAACAGCGGAAGCAGCAACGGCAGCTGCAACGGCAGCAGCAGCAGTGATGGGAGGAGCTTGAATGAGGACGGGTGCCCAGCAGGAGCAGCAGGAGCAGAAGCAAGGTCAGCGGACGTGGGAATCCGGGAGCAGGGCGAGAAAGAAGTGAATGCGGCGGTGGGAAAATGGTGGGAGGAGCAGCTGGCACAGACCAAGGCGGGCACGGTGCGGTATGTGGTCTGTAAGGCTCTCAAGCAGCATTAGAGGAGGGTGGGGAGAGGGTAGAAGGGCTTTCTATGGGTGGTTTCTGCTTCTTTTCCCCTACAGATCGCTGGGCAAAGAAGGCGTGGAACCTTGCGTGATCGCGCTTCCTCTGCCAGTCGCCTGTCTCATTTAACGAGGGAGGGAGGGAGGGAGGGAGGTAGTGACTAACTGGTAAGGAGGCGTCATTTGCGGACGGGAAAAAAGTGAAGACGAGAAAAGCCTATTGACAGGAACTCAACAGCAATACAAGAGCGACTCGACAAAATTTGTCTCTCTGAGTGCCTGTGACTCAAGTTTGAGGAAGAAGGGGAGGGAGGGAGGGAGGGAGGGAGTGGTGATACGGCCGCATTGATCGGTGGGCTCGTTTTTTGTTCACCAAAGCAGTTTACAAAGCCACGCCACGCCTTTCCACGCGTCTAAGCACAATGGACAGTTCCGTTATCAAACAGGGAAACCTCAGGATTTTGGGTAAAGATTTGGTAGGTACACTATCAGAAGACAAACCGTCAACAAAAATGCTTCCGCTTTCGTCAACTTAGCGCACACACTTGAGCCTTAATGCCGTGTGGTAATATGACAATCTGAAGTAGTTTTAAAGCCCAAGCAAGTCCGCCTCGATAAAAAGTTAATCAAATATTATGAAATAGGCTTCCTTGTATTTCACTTCCGTAAGCTTTGCTTATCATCGCATTTTTTACTTTATTCTTTCCTTCCCCAACCTTTCCTTCCCCCATCCTACCCTCCTTCCGCTGCCAAGATCCTCTTTCGCTCAATGCTTTTCAAATACAATATCGTGGGCACCATTACGCCCAACAAGGGAAAAGCGCTCCCAGCAATGTAGGGCAGGGCCCCGGGCGGCAAAGGATGACCCGGCTCCTTGCTCCACTCATAGAGCATGCCCGCCACCAACGGACTTATGATACGGGCACAGGACTGGGCAGCGTGGCTCCATCCCAGGTTGCGGCCTTGATGCTCGGGGGCCGAATAGCGGGAAATGAGGGAGGCAAGGGCAGTGTCGGAAATGGCGTAGCCGATGATGTGGAGGGAGAACATGGAAAAGTGCCAGAGCTTGTAGCGAAGGAGGGAGAGGCCCACCATGCCCAGGGCCAGGAGGAGGTTGCCGAAGGCCAGCATCATGTGTTTGCCTAGTGAAGGGTTGGAAGAGAGGACATTAGTAAAAGCGAGGACAAGATTGTGTTTCCACTTGTGTCTATGTCATTTTTCTTTCCCCCTCTCATGTACCTAGGCGGGCAAACAGGTCCTTGATGAGAAAGACTTGCAGCAAGCCGACAGCGATGCCGTTGAGGGCAAAGACAGCGCCGAGGGCCGTCTCGCCATACCCAAAATTGTCCTGTACATCGAGAGGAGGACAGAGAAGGAGAAAAGCGAGAAAGATGTGTCGTGAGAAATGGAGCTATTGATCCACCAAAACATGTCCTGCTCACTCCGCCCCTCTCCCTTCCCAACGCCCTCCTCGCGGACCTTGATGAACATGGCATAAACCGTCTCGACAGAAAAGGCGTACATCAGCAAGAAGCCGTTCAGGACCAACAGCCGCACAGGCAGGATAGGGAAAGCCACATTTTCATCCATGGGGGTAGAGAGGGGGGTAGGGCGCGCGGTAGTCACGGTGCTGGTGCTGCTGGTGCTGCTGCCTATGTTTCCTTGGCTGCGGCGGGCCCGATCAAGGAGGACGGAGGCCTTGGTTTCCTTTATGAAGACGGAGGCATAACAAAAGGAAACAGCCGGCAGGATGGCGGCCCTTTTCAGGATCTGGACGGGAGGAAAGAAATGAACAATGGAGAGAGGGAGGGAGCGAGTGAGTGCAGGAGAAGTGGAAAGATAAAAAAGAGTCTCAGCTTTCCTTCCAAATTCAGACTCGTTGCTGTTGAAAACAACGAGACAAAACTTTTTCACTCGCTCGCACTGCCCTTCCCCTAATGTTCTCTCTTGAACCCTTCCTCCCCCCCTCCTTACCCCGCGAGAGTCCAATTCAAAGACCCGCGAGCCCAACAGTCCAAGTGCCGGCCCAGCCACGAAGCCAGCTCCCATACACGCCTATGCAGGGAGGGAATGGGGGAGAAAGGAGGGAAGAGAGGAAGGGGGTAAACATTCAAACAAAAACCCGAAGTCCTCATGGCAGCAGGGACAGTACGAGACAGAGAGCACTCCTCACTCTATCTCTGCCCCTTCCTTCCCTCCCTCCTTTCCTCCTTCCATCCTACGTACCTGGATCCTGCCCAAAAATTTGGCGCGACCTTCCACGGGCACCAAATCCGCGACCGCGCTCTGGGCTAGGGGAACGAAGCCACCGAACATGCCGCCTGAGGGAGGGAGGGAGGGAGGGAGGGAGGGAGGGAGGGTAATGGGTGAATGGATCAAGTGTAGGGGGTTCAGAGGACCTCTTACTCAGAACGAATCATCCAGGCACTTCCCATGAATTTATTCTCTGTTCCTTCCTCCCTGCGTCCATCCCTCTCATCCTTCCATACCGATGACGCGGCCGAAGGCGACCTGAGGGAGCGTCTTGGCGCGGGCCACGAGGGAAAGGGAGACGAAGGAGGCCGCCAAGCAGCACAACATCACCTGCGGCGCGGGAGGGAAGCAAACATCAAAAAGAATAAGAATAGAAAAGTGAGGTGGAAGCACAACATCACCTGCGGCGCGGGAGGGAAGCAAATATCAAAAAGAATAGGAATAGAAAAGTGAGGTGGACATTCGCCTAAACCACAGCCAATCAATCAGCAGCTTCCCTTCCCTCCTTCCCTCCTTCCCTCCGCCGCACCTGTCGCCGGCCGTACTTATCGGAAATGCTGCCCATCACGATGCATCCCATAGTCTGTGCCAGATAATTGAAAGCCAGAACCAAACCTGGGAAGAGAGGGAGGTCAAGGCGATCGTCCAGAATTGTGGGGAATGTGAGCACTCCTTGTGACAGGGGAAGGAAGGTGGGAGAAAGGGAGGGAGGGACGGAAGGAGGAAAGGAGAGATCGGATCATGTGCTCCGCACCTAGCTGGAAGGCGTTGGCGCCTAGACTCATGATGTAGAAGGGAAGAAGGGGACTTGCCAAGCCTGTGCGAGTAGATGGGTTATTAATTCAATGAATACATGGATGATCTAAATCCCAAAATGAATCAATGAAATCACACAAATGAACAATGCCAAAAAAGCCGGCGGTAGTCTCCTCGTAATATCCTCGTCCACATCTTCCCTCCCTCCCTCCCTCCCTCCCTCCCTCCCTCCCTCCTTTCTTCCTTCCCTCCACCCCTCCATCCCTCCTCCCCCCCCGCCCTCCTCACGTACCAGTGCCGATAGCGTCGAGGAAGAAAGCGACGAAGACGGGGACGAGGCGAGGAGGGGTGGGGGCGGAGGCCAGGGCTGCTGCTGCCGCTGCGGCTGTCAGGGCCTCCTGCAAAAAGATTAAGTCAAATCAAGGAGAAAAGGTGAGTATTTTACGACGGATTGGCGTCAGTTCCCTTCAACTCCCCCTCCCTCCCTCCCTCCCTCCAACCTACCTCCTCCCCTTCGTAGTGTCGCCCCACCACATGCACCCTCAAGGCCGGGGAGGGCACCCACTTTTTCTTCTCGCGAAGCAACCAGAGCCGGTCCGTCCGCCCGGGATCGCGGTGGTTGACCTGAAGGAAAGGAGGGAGGGAGGGAGGGAGGGAGGGAGGGAGGGAGGGAGGGCAAAGGGGTGTTACGCGTCACGACGATGTCTGGATACATGGATGAAGAATCTCTACAGGCAGGCCTTCCTCCGTCCTTCCCTCCGTCCCTTCCTGACCTTGCAATAGCCCAAGTAGCTGTCGTAATTGAGGGCGGGGTCGAGGTCGAGGTGAAGTACCCACTGAGAGCCGTGCCAGTAGAGGTGCACAACCTGTTTTTCCTCCGAGGAAGAGGAGTTCTCCTGGAGAGGGGGGGGGAGGGAGGGAGGGAGTGGCGGCACCAGAGACAAGTGAAGAAGGGGGCCAAGCAGCATAGCTTCGAATCAATGAAAGGGAAGAAGGGAAGGAAGGACCGGGGGGGTATGGAGTCTTACCATGGCGAGGGCCACCTCGTCCTGAGTCATGACCTTCTCGTAATGGGCCCGGCCGTTGTGGTCCCAGTCCGTGCGGACAAACACGCCGTTGAGCATGCCTGGTAAAGAGGGAGAGAAAGAGGGAGGGAGGGAGCGATGGTGAAGGGGAGGATAGAAAAAGAAGGACTGAAGAAGAAGGGGGAGGAGGAGGAGGAGGAGGAGGTGTAACTCCAAAGAGAGTTGTTAGTGGATAGGAGAGTAAGGGCACGTACGTAAGGCGGGCGGCGCATTCTTCAGCGTCAAGGTAGATGGAGGCCCGAGATCCAATTCAGCCTCCTTGCTGGTTTTGCTGCCGGTCGCAGGGGAAGAAGAAGAAGGTATCGAGCGCTTTTTAGCTAGGGAAGTAGGGTGTAGGTGTGTGTGTGAGTGTGAGCGTAAGAAGAATGATGGTCGCTTGCGCGGGCCACCCTCCTTCCCTCCTTCTACTCCCATTCTGAAATTAAAAATGTACCGTCTGCTTGGGCGTGAGCTTGCGAAGATGGAGGCACCTTGGCCGTGCTGCTGGCTCCGCCTCTTATCTTGCCCAACGCCGCCACGGTCCGCCTGTTCGTCATCCCTCCTCTTCTTTCTACTTCACCCTCACCGACCTCTCTTCTTCTCCTTTCCCTTTCACTGCTGCTACTTCTACTATTACTTCGACCAAAACGGGATGAGGGCAGGAAGGGAGGGAGGGAGTAAGGAGTGGCCGGCGTCACTGCTGCGCTGGCCCATAGGCAGGTACGCCTCGTGGCTGGAGTTCTGCTGCTCCCACAAGTGGCGCCGTCCAGGATCACGCACAGAGCACCCAGGCCCGATACGAGAAGCAGGCGATGGAGCGTGAGTAAAGGAAACATCACCGCCCTCTCGTGGATGAGATATGAGGGGACAGAGGAGAGGGGCCGTTGATGTTGGGTGGTCGTGACGCGTAAAGTGCAGGAGCACGCGAGGAATTGAGAGCGTGCCTGAGCTTTGCGCCTGCAGCCAATGGATCCGCACCTTTCTACTAAACCTGTGTATGGTATGAGACAGATGGAAGCGGGGCAGTGAGTGTGTCTGAGTGTCCTGAAGACGAACCTCGCACATTCCAGGCTTCAAGGGGGGGAGAGGCGAGGTAGGGAGGAGCAAAGGAGGAAATAGTACAAGGGGAGTCCATGACGGGACAAAGTCCGCTTCTCCATCTCCGCAATTCAACTAAAATTTTCACAAAGTGAGAGACTGAGATACAACATTACGTCGAGTCTAATGCGAAAAAGGGTCGTCGGTTGTCCCCTGCCCAAGGAGCTCCGCAGTGAGGGGTGTCTTCTCAGGCTGCACTCGCCGAAATTTGCTCCCCAACCTCTCGATTATGTGATGATGACTGAGTCGCAGTGCCCCCGTTTCAAGCCGCCCCTTGGTCGCTTTCACGACTTACCAGTACTCGCGGTATAGATTGTAGCATATGAGCAGCGCGGAGGCCGTGCTTGCACCGTCCCAAAGGCTTGGCATTGGCACAAAAAGGACTACTTTATTCTCATCGTCATCTCCTTCCCAACCACCCTTCCCTTATCACTTTCATAGAGACAGGGACGCAGTCATGGCAGCAGCAGCGGCTGCACGGCGGCATCAGCCGCAGATATCAACGCTTCTCGTCGTGTTGGCCATGCTCCTCCTCGTCACTATAGCGCCCGCCTTTCTCCTCCCTTCCCCATCTATTTCTTCCACGTTGACAACGACACGGATGTCCAACGGTCAGGGTCAAGGAGACTTTGACGCCCCCGAAAGCGACGACGGCACCAGCCCACCTCCCGCTCCATCAGACATGCTGGCGCGCATCATGCAGGTAACGTTTGTTGCTCGGTACATTTTTTCCCCGATGATGACCGTATTGCGGTCCCTCCCTACTTTCTACCCACGCTCCCTCGTTTGACGCTCGCCTTCTCTCTTATGTTCATCCTTCGTCACTCCAGGGAGCTCAACAACGACGGGCATCTTCGGGCGAAGGCGGCGACTGGGCGTTGTATTCGTCGGCGCTGCGAGGTACATATTGGACAAGGGGAAGGGAGGGGAGGGTAGGGGAGATAGGAGTAGGAATGATGACGGAAAGGAGGAGAGCGAGAAAAGTAAGTATCACCTGCACCTTTACATAATAGTCACTTTCACCTTTGTCTATCCATTGAAACACAGGCGGGGTGGTCCTGGTTGCCAACCCAGCCGTTTTTCTCAACCGCCCGCCCGCGGAGCTAGCCTCCCGCTTCTTCCTCCCTCAAGACCTCTCCCTCGAACTGATGGACGGCCTGGGCGGTGCGTTATCTTTGTATATACACATGTAGTTTATATCTATACATGTACTTTTATGTTCCCCGACAAGTCCATAAATTTACATATTTACCATTGTTTGTATCTATACATATGTGCCCTGCTTAGTCTCTGACTCTTCCTTCACGTGCTTGTCTTCCTCTTTCGTGCATGCCACTAATCACACGTCCTTCCATCCCTCCTTCCCTCCCTCGTTCCTCTTCTATCTCCCCTCCTCCAGGCAGGAGCCCGCAAGCCGTCGACAATCTGGCCAATATCTTGCCCGTGGTCCTCTTGCTTGGCTCCGGGAATGGCGGCACCAGTGGCCTGGTGCTCAATAGGCGAACGGGCTATTTGGTGGGGGACCTGAACGTGGACTCGTCGGGTAGGGAGGAAGGGGAGGAGGGAGGCGAGAAGGGAGGGAAGGAGGGTAGGAAGGAGGGAGGGTAGGGAAGGGTAGAAGGGAATAGAGAGGAGGTTGTAGAGAGTTTTCCCACGGAGCAGGATCGCCACTATCGCGTCTCATCCCGCCCCACACGAGGGTCACGGCCACAAGCGACGAAATGTGCCTGCGCTAGCCACTCACGCTCCCTCCCTCCCTCCCTCCCTCCCTCCCTCCCTCCCTCCCCACCATATGCCCAGGATTCAAGATCCAGCCTGTCCACCTAGGGGGCATGGGCGAGAACGAGGGCATCTTCATGCTCCACGCATACCCGGAGCTGCAGAAGACGACTCAGGTCACGAATGACGGGCTGTGCTTCGGAGGTAGGGAAGAAAGACGAGAGGGGAGGGAGGACGGGACAGTCTCGTATGGGAGGTATTCTTTTAATGCGTGCCACTGATCAATCATTCCTTTCGTCATTCCCTCCCTCCCTCCCTCCCTCCCTCTCTCCCTCCCTCTCTCCTTC
>Ga0160419_100935_pt1 | contig 14619 bp, 5 predicted proteins | sample CelAP2metagpilot_2_FD_108196 | JGI IMG/M metagenome (GOLD analysis project Ga0160419, IMG submission 108196) | Phycosphere-associated microbial communities from Cellana algal ponds in Kailua-Kona, Hawaii, USA - Cellana AP2-4-25 metagenome pilot ... | reverse complement strand
TGGTCCCAGCATCGATATCGAGTTCGGGAGCATTTGCTGCAATGTCCTCGGCAATTCCCACCACCTTTAGCATTGTTGTCCACAATCCCACTACATTGGAATTGGTGTTAGGAATGTCCCCACCGTCTTCCAAATCGATCATGTTTTGGAAAGTAGTGGTGATTCCTCCTTCTCTTGTAGTAATTGCAGGGGTTTCGATAATATATCGCATACCGGTAGTGGAATACACTTCCTGCATTCCAATGGTAGTGGCCAAAATCCCTTCCCTGGAAGTGAAAACTTGATCACTTGCAGCGGCATTTGGATTGTCAAAGTCTGTTTCGCACGATGTGATTGCCAATACGGTGGTTAGCAGGAACATCAGCTTATATGTAGAATATCTATAAAATTTCATTGTCAATTTTTTTAAGATTAGAAGCTTACGTTTACACCTAACTGGTAGGTTCTCGGTATTGGCACCGTAGCAAAATCAAATCCTCTTACACCGTTGCTTTGTCCGGCAGCACTTACTTCTGGGTCCCATCCCGAATAGTCGTCCCAAGAGATCAGGTTACGTCCTACCAGGCTGAACTTCACATTGTCTATATAATCCCATTTTGGTTTAAGGGTGTAGCTCAAAGCAACCTCTCTAAGTTTTACAAAAGAACCGTCTTCTACGAACTCTTCGAAGATGTTAGCTTGTGCACTACCATATCCTTTGGGAAGCTCACCTAACAATTCTGCTCCAACTTGTGCACCTCCACCAAAGATTACGTTATCCATCAATCTTCTGTTCCAGTTGAAAACATCGTAGCCTTGGATGGCATCGAATTGAACTCTAAGACCGAAATCTTTATAGGAGAATTCGTTGATGATGGAACCGAACCAATCTGGATTTGGATCACCGATTACCTTGGATGCTTCACCTTCTTCGGTTGTACCTCTGTATGGGTATCCATTTTCATCCAAAGCAATGGAACCATCCTCGTTTCTTGCGTAGAACTGACGATAGAATACACCCAATGGCTCACCTTCGATTACGTAATTGGTAGAGAAACTGCCACCGATAGCAATTCTTCCACCTCCGGCAACGTTGGTAACCTCGTTTTTGTTTTTGGAGAAAGTAGCGGTCACATCCCAGTTAAAATCTTGGGACTTGATCGGGGTTCCTCTCAATAGTATTTCAACACCGGTATTTTCCAAGTTACCAACGTTTTCAATGCGAGTACTGAACCCACTTGATGGGCCAAGTACCCTTTCCAGCAACAAATCGGTTACTTTTTGTTTGTAATAAGTAAACTCGATACCTAAGCGGTTGTTCATAAAGCCAGAATCGAAACCTAACTCGAACTCATCTTGTCTTTCAGGTTTTAGATCGGCATTACCAAGACGTGTACTTGGTATAAGACTAACTGCTCCGGTCAATGCTGATGGATTGTAATTCGTAAATCTTGCATAGGGTCCAAGTGCGGTAAGGTTACCTGCCTGACCCCAAGATGCCCTAACTTTAAAGATGTTGAAGGCATCACCAAAGGTGTTTTGCCAAAATTCCTCGTCCGACATTACGTAAGAACCACTGGCTTTAAAATACAATTGGTTACGTTCGTCTTCTCCAAAAGAAGAAGCTCCGTCCATACGCACGGCACCATTGACGTAAATTTTGTCCTTGTACGAGAATGATTGCTGGTAGAAGGCACCCCAATAAGAGATCTGTGAACGCCCATCGCCTTGCTCCAAGAGACTTCCACGAAGAGCTATGCTTACAATAGGGGGAAGGCCCGTTGCGTTTGCTCCAACACGCTCACGCTCTTCATACTGCCAAGATCCGCCAATGGTAGAGGTTGACCTAATATCATCAGTAAGCTCGGTTCTATACGTTACATTAAGGTCAGAGTTGTACTGAAAGTTGTTCAAATCAGCTCTTCTTGCATATCCATCGGCATTTGGAGATGTATTGTTAATTGGAATGTATGCCGTTGCCGATTGGTTATAGTAATCCATACCAAAAGTGTATTTGGCACTTAAGTTATCGTTGAACTTTGCATCCAAAGCAAGACTGGTGATAAAACGATTGGTTTTCTGACCGAAATCGAAACGAGCCACTGCTTCTGCAGGATTGGTTCTTGGAACCAATGGAGAGGTTACAGGGTATACCCCGGATTCGTCCGGTGACGGGTCTATTGAGTTGTCACTGAACACATAACCAGTTATTGCACCGTATGGGTTGTTGATGCCACCATTGGGTACATCCTTGCTTACACTGCGAACATAGTTGAACCCACCGGTAATGTCCAGCCAATCCGAAGCCTTTTGGGTAATGTTCGCTTTAAAACCGTACCTTTTAAAATCGGTGTTTTTAATGATTCCTTCGTTGTCCAGGTGTGAAGCTGATAGGAAGTATGATGTTTTTTCTGAACCGCCGGTCATGGATAGGTAATTTTCTATACCAAAACCAGTATCGAACAACTCATCTTGCAGGTTGTAACGATCCACTTCGTAAGTTGCCAGGTTAGATCGGTCCGTAGGAACTTCCCAGGCCAGTGGTACTGTATTGTAATCAATTTCTTTTCTAAGTTCATTGATACGGGCATTGGTCATAAAGGTAAACTTGGGCTCACCGCTCCTACCTTGTTTGGTAAAGATCTGTACAACACCGTTACTTGCTCGAGAACCATAAATAGCTGCCGCAGCAGCTCCTTTGATTACCTCGATTTTTTCAATGTCGTTAGGGTTAATGTCGGCTAACCTGTTCTGGGCATTTCCCCCTAAGTCCACCAACTCGTTACTTGAGTTGCTAATGATGATTCCATCAATAATATACAACGGATCGGAACTACCGGCGATGGTACTTGGTCCCCTTAAACGGATACTGATACCTCCGGCAGGATCTCCAGAATTTTGTTGTACCAATGCGCCGGTGATCTTACCCGAAATGGCCTGATCGATCTGTGTAGCACCATTTTCTACCAATTGTTCGGCTTTAACAGAAGAAATGGCGTTCCCTAAAGTCCTTTTGTTTACACCGGCGCCACTACCAGTAACAACTACCTCGTCCAAGCTCAAAAGGTCTTCGGCCAAGGCCATGTCGTTGGTAATAGTGGTTGACCCACCGGCATCAATGGATATTCGTTGTGACGTAAATCCTAGTGAACTGAACACTAGTGTGTAAGAACCCGAGTCAAGAGTTGCAGTAAACGTGTAGTTTCCATCAAAATCGGTAACGGTGCCGAATGATGAGTTTTCAATAAAAACCGATGCACCTGCCAAGGGAAGGTTGGTTCCGGTTTCTGTAACGGTTCCAGAAAAAGTGTACTGGCTCTGGCCAAACGCGGAAAGCGTTGATACCAAGAGTGCAAATAGCACCAATCGGAACCTCAATCCTAAATAGTCATGAAGTTTTCGCATAAAATTGAGTAGTTTAATTGAATTTAGTTTATCGAGTTGTTAGTGTTCGTTCTTTAAAAATGATAGCGTACAAATCCCTCCATGGCTTCATATTCTGCCATTCCAAGCTCGTTGTATCTGTTCGCCGTGTCCTTGTTTCTTTGTTCGGCGCGTTGCCAAAACTCACGATCGTCGTTGCCCGGGAACATAGCGCTGTCCTTTTGGGATTGATGTTTAAAGATGGCAGTGATCTTACGGGCCATATCCTTGGGTCCAATCGGTACTGCCATTTCCATATCGGCAATGTCCCATTCTTGCCATGCTCCACGGTACAGCCATACGTAACAGTTCCGTATCCAATCTACCCTGTCCTCTTTTAGTTTTTCCAGTGCCTTAAAAATAATCTGAAGACATACTCTATGTGTTCCGTGTGGGTCCGACAAATCTCCGGCGGCGAAAATCTGGTGCGGCTTCAATTTGTTGAGCAAGTCGTACGTTAGCTGTACATCCTCATCGGAAAGTGGTTTTTTGCGAACTGCCCCTGTTTCGTAGAACGGAAGGTTCTGGAAATGGGCGTTCTCTTCCGGTACGCCACAATATCTACAAGCGGCCAAAGCCTCTCCTTTTCTGATCAGGCCTTTGAACTCTTGTACTTCGGGGCTATCCAATTCACCAGGCTTTTTATTGGCCAAGAATTCTCTAACTTTCTTTATCTTTTGTTTAAGCTCTTTGTTGTCTTTTTGTACATCTATGGCAAAATCCAAGAAGCGGATTACTTCATCATCAAAAACAGCAATGTTCCCTGAGGTTTGATATGCCACATGTACATTGTGACCCTGATCTACCAGGCGCAATAAGGTGCCTCCCATCGAAATCACATCATCATCTGGATGCGGACTAAAGATCAAGGAAGTTTTTGGGTGCGGTTGTGCTCTTTCAGGACGTTGGCTATCGTCTGCATTCGGTTTTCCTCCTGGCCAGCCCGTAATGGTGTGCTGTAGCTGGTTAAAAACCTTTAGGTTTATTTGTTCTGCGGAACCGATCTCTGCGATCAGATTGCCCATTCCGTATTCGTTGTAGTCCTCGTTGGTCAATTTTAGAATGGCTTTTCCAAGCTTTTCTGATAGCCAGATGGTGGCGGTTTTAATCAATTTATCGTCCCAGTCACACTCTGTGGCCAACCAAGGGGTCTTTTTTCTGGTTAGGGATGATGCAGCCGCTTCGTCCAAAACAAAATCACAATTATCGTGATGCTGAAGGAATGTTGCCGGAACCGATTCTTTTATTTTTCCCTCTACGGCTTGTTGTACAATGCTGGACTTTCCTTCGCCCCAAGCCATAAGAATTATTTTACGGGCACTCATAATAGTACCGACTCCCATGGTAATGGCGCGTTTGGGAACATTTTCCTCGCCAAAGAAGTCGCTTGCGGCATCGAGTCTCGTCATTCTGTCCAAACGGATCAGACGGGTTTTACTGTTCAATGTGGATCCCGGTTCGTTAAAACCAATGTGACCCGTTCGTCCAATACCCAATATTTGGATGTCTATTCCGCCTACATTTTTAATTTTTTCCTCATAATCCTCACAGTACTTTCTTATTTCGTCCATGGAAATATTACCATCTGGGATATGGATATTGTGTGGTTCAATATCAATATGATCGAACAGGTGCTCGTTCATAAACCTCACATAGCTATGGATGGAATCCGGTTTCATTGGGAAGTACTCATCCAAGTTAAAGGTGATGACATTTTTAAAGCTCAACCGTCCTTCTTTATGAAATTGAACTAGGTAATCGTAAACTTTTACAGGGGTTGAGCCCGTAGCTAAGCCCAAAACGGCTTTTTTTCCTTCTTCCTGTTTTTGGTTGATCAAACTGGCAATTTCGTTGGCAACGGATAACGAAGCTACATCAGAATTTCCATGAATAATGGTGTGGATTTTCTCAAATCTTAATTCTTCTTGATAAGGCTGGTACATAACAAAATGTATAAGGTTCTAGCAAAATGCTGAAAAGTTAATTCCAAATGTATGCAAAAAACTGCATTAAATGCAATAAAATGCAAATAATATACAATTACACTTGAAAACTGCATTTATTTGCAGTATTTTGCGGTTATTAGTTCCGTTTTTGGGATTTATTTAACTTTATCCCACGTATGTTAAAAGAAGAAAGACACCAGTTTATATTGAATGAAGTGGGAATCCACAACAGAATATTGCTGACGGATATCGCCGATCGGTTAAATGTTTCGGTGGATACCATTCGACGGGATATTAAGGAGTTACATAGTTCCAAGCAATTAAAAAAAGTGCATGGCGGAGCTGTTTCTCTTGGGTTTAATAATTATAATCCTACAGGGAAAAAAATTTATTCCTTAGAAAAAAAATCGCAAATTGCGGAAAAAGCACTTGGACTCATTAAGGATGGACAGGTAATTTTACTGAGTGGAGGGACAACCAATCTGGAACTGGCCAGAAAACTCCCCCCGAAAATAAAACTCACATGTTTTACTCCGAGCCTTCCCATTGCAGTTCAACTTTTGAGCAAGGACAATATTGAAGTGATCTTTATTGGGGGCCGATTGTCCAAAGACTCACAAATTACCATTGGCGGCAGCGCTATCAACATGTTGTCGGAAATAAAAGTGGATATCTGCTTTTTGGGGACCAACTCGATTCATCCCATGGAGGGGTTAACGGAATTTGATTGGGAGATAGTCCAAATGAAAAAGGCTATGATACATAGTTCAAGAAAAGTAGTGTCGCCTTGCATATCAGAAAAAATCGGGTCGACCCAACGTTATAAAATATGCGGGGTAGAAGAAGTTGATGTAATGATAACAGAATTGGAACCTTGGGACATGAAACTGGACGCATTTAAAAATCTGAACATACAAATATTATAATATAGTGATAGAAAAGCACATTAAGATTACGGAGGAGCCATCCAATTACGACGGATTGGACCAAATGGATACCTTGGAAATAGTTGCCAACATCAACAACGAAGATAAAAAGATTGCAGATGCAGTGGAGTCGGTGCTGCCGCAAGTAGCCCAAATAGTGGATGAGACTGCCAAACGTTTTGAAAAAGGGGGCAGGCTTTTCTATATTGGTGCAGGTACCAGTGGGAGACTAGGTATTTTAGACGCTTCCGAAATACCACCTACGTTCGGGATGCCCTACGATAAGGTGATCGGACTCATTGCCGGTGGTGATCAAGCTATTAGAAAAGCAGTGGAGTTTGCCGAGGATGATACCGAACAGGCTTGGAAAGACCTCAAGGAATACGATATTAATGAAAATGATGTTCTTGTGGGTATAGCGGCCTCGGGTACAACACCATACGTTTTGGGTGGAATTGCCGATGCCAAGGCCCATGGTATTCTTACGGGTGGAATTACAAACAATCCAGGTTCGCCTTTGGCCACATCCGTTGATATTCCCATTGAGGTAAATGTTGGACCAGAGTTTTTAACAGGAAGTACCCGAATGAAGAGCGGAACAAGTCAAAAACTGGTATTGAACATGATTTCTACGGCCCTAATGATTCGCATCGGCAGGGTAAAAGGAAATAAAATGGTGAACATGCAGTTGAGCAATACCAAGCTGGTGGACAGGGGCACGCGCTACATAATGGAAGAGCTTGGTCTTAGTTACGATGAAGCTGAAAAAGTACTCAAAAAATACGGTTCTGTTAAGCTGGCCATCGATGCATTAAAGTAGTGGGTCGATTACTTGGGCACCAAACGGAATATTCCCTTCCCTTCGATACCCACATAAATAAAACCATCCGGAGCTTGACGCACGTTTCGGACTCGCCCCATACCATCGAGTAATTTTTCTCGATAGGTGACCGTGTTGTTTTCAACTACCAATCGTTCCAAATATTGGAATGCCAAAGAGCCGACCAGCAGATTTCCTTGCCAATCAGGATATTTATCCGAAGTAACAATGGTAACACCGGACGGAGCAATGGATGGTGTCCACTGATGGATAGGTTGTTCCATGCCCGGTCTACTGGTTTCGTCGGTGATTGATGTTCCACTATAATTTATTCCGTAAGTAATAACGGGCCATCCGTAGTTTTTGCCCTTTTGTACAATGTTTAGTTCGTCACCACCTCTTGGGCCGTGTTCATGCTCCCATAGTTCTCCTGTTTCTGGATGCAATACTAGGCCTTGCGGGTTGCGGTGTCCGTAACTGTAAATTGCTTTTTTTGCATTGGGTTCGTTTACAAAGGGGTTGTCGTCCGGAATCCGACCATCATCGTGTAGACGATAAATCTTGCCTCCATCTCTTGTAATGTCTTGGGGGTTTACATCTCTGTCTCCCCTGTCACCAACAGAAAAGTATAGATAGCCATCGTTGTCGAACTCTATGCGTGACCCAAAGTGTTGCCCTTTGGTCGAATTGGGTGATGCTTTGTACAATACCTCTTGTTGAACCAATTTGTACCCGGACAGTTTTGCGCGCATAATGGCAGTGTTTCCACCTTTTCCTTCTCCCTCTTCCGAAGCGAAGGAGAAATATATCCATCCATTTTGGGAATAATCGGGATGCAGTTCAATATCCATTAATCCGCCTTGGCCACGGTTATAAATTGAAGGGGTATTTTCAACTTCAATGGCTTCTCCGGATTTGCTAAGTATCAGTTTGCCAGACTTATCGGTAACCAAAAAGGTAGTGTTGGACAGAAAAACCATTCCCCAAGGGTTTTGTATGCCTCCTTGGACAAGTTCCGTAGTAAAATCAAGGGATTTGGGAGTTTTTATGTCTTTATCGGACGTTTGGGCGCAAGATGTACCTAGCAGTACAACGAAAAAATAGATGATCAGGATAATTTTTTGCATACTTTTACGTTAAAGTAACAGATTTTATAGATTAACGGCAATATTTTGGTGCCGTGTGTGTTTAAGATAATCAGAATTATATAAGAAAAGAAAATTACTATCAAAGAATATTAAGACCCCAAATCTGAGTGTTCTTCTTAACAAGGCTTAACCTATGCTCCCACAAAAAACAAGGCATTTATTTTATGTCGTGTTGTTGGTGTTCATATCAATCTTCGGCTCAACAGTTTTGGCAAAGACCAATGTAACAAGGATACTGGTTAATTTGGTATCCAATACTACAGAGTCCAAAACAGAAAAGAAGGTTCCCAGCACTACGATCCAAAGAGCATCCTCCGAAGATATTGAACTATTCGCGACTGCTCCAATGTTTGCTACCATAATTAATGGAGCGAACGAGGAAGTGGTATGTCCGAACGATGGTAGCACTTTGGCAAAATTCTTCTTGTGTGGTACCAGTGATATCCGCACACTAACATTAAGTCAGTCCGGAAACTTGTACGAATGGCAACAGCTTGACCCCAATTCTTGTGCCCCTACAGTTGTAGATGATTGTCCAACAATAAATAACGCATGTACTTGGAATACAGTAGGTGTGGATCCAACATTTGATCTTTCCACTGCTGGCGAATTTAGGGTGCGTGTTGATTCCGGTCAATATTTTTACTTTAAATCCACACTAAACCCATTAAATCCACAATTGATCAAAGAAGATATCATCTGTGGCAATCCGGGCAGGGTAGAAGTGACCAATGTTCCAGCAGGTTATGAATATAGCTTGAACAGTGCTGCCGGACCTTTTCAAGACGATCCTTTTTTTGATATCACGGCTGCAGGCGATTACCGAGTATACGTTCGGTTAAAGAATGTTTCTGCTACGGCATGTGTTTTTCCTTCCAATCTTGTCACCGTTGATGATCTGGACATCAATGTAGATGTTACTGCTAACGATATTTTATGTAGTGGCGAGTTGGGCAGTATAGATGTCGCTGTTTCCGGAGTACCGGGTTTTTATACCTATCGATTGGTTAAAAATGGGGTTACTGTGGACACCTTCGGTCCTAACGGATCGGATACATACACTTTTGCAAATGTAAGCCCCGGAACATATAGTATTCGGGTGGAAACCAATAACTGTTCGGAAACCATTACAACCGATATTGATGGTGACCCCATAACAATCGGTGGAGGTATAAGTCCTTTGGCCGTTTCTGCAACCGCATCGGATAGTTTTGGTTGTGGAGCTGCTTCTGTAAATGTGAACGTGGTCACCAATGGAGGAACCGCACCTTACCGTTTTAGTGTGGATGGAGGGCCATTTGGTTCTACCTACACCTCTAGCTCCACCTTTTCCGTAACTACCGCAGGTACATATAATATATTGGTGGAGGATGCCAATGGATGCCAACGAACCGCAGCAGTGGATGTAGAGGATATACCACCGCCAATTTTTAGTTTTACAGAAGAAGATGCCAATTGCGGAGGAGCCAATGATGGAAGGATTACCATAAATGTGACCAGTGGTTTTGGATACGAAATACTGTATAGTGTAGATAACGGAGTTACTTTTCAGATAAGTAATGTATTCTCCAATTTAGCCCCGGGAAATTACGATGTTGTGCTCCGGTACGAGCAAGACTCGTTCTCCTGTACTACAACGCCACAAACGGCAACTATCGGTACACCGTCAACAATTACCGCTACAGCTACCCCGGACAGCGAACCGACCTGTTTGGACGAAAATGGAGGACAGATCACCATTTCGGGAGTAGGTGGAGGAACGGCTCCTTATGAGTATAGTGTTGGGGCCGGTTTTAGTACAAATCCGGTATTTCCCAATTTGGGAGTTGGAACTTATACACCAATGATTCGTGATGCCAATGGCTGTGTACAGGCGCTTTCCGATATCACCTTTAATGCTTTGAACAAGCCATCGGATATCGGTTTTAGTATTTCCAGTTTGGATTGTATCACCACAACCGCCACTTTGGACTTAACGGTTACAGGAGGTTCGGGAACCTATACTTATGAGATTATCGCCCCTGCAGCCAGTGCAGTAAACAATGGAGGCAGCAGCACGTTCCCAGGTTTGGGATTAGGGACCTATACTTTTAGGGTGACCGATGATGAAGGCTGTTCGTATGATGAAAATTATGCCATTACAGATATTAGTTCCATTGGGGTGCAAGGACAACAGACCAAAGTAGTTACCTGTGTTGGCGATTCTGATGGTGAGGGACGTTTTTTGGTGGATGGATTCAATACCACATATAGTTATAGTATTGACGGAGGTCCGGTAACCACGGGCCAGAACAGCAATATTTTACCGTTAACGGGATTAACAGCAGGTAGTTATGTGATTTTAGTGACCGATGAAGAAACCAATTGTACCGATACGGCAACTTTGGTCATCGAAGAACCAGCCACGGCATTTGCAATAGCTAGTCTCGATGTTACCGATATGAGCTGTCAAAACGGAAACATTGGAGCAGTTCGTATCAATACCGTTGGCGGTTGGGGCGGTAATCGGTATACTTTGACCCAGCCCGATGGATCTACTCGTGGGCCCAAAAATGGCAGTACATTCTCCAATTTGTCCCAAGATGGAACCTATCAAGTAAGTGTAACGGATGCCAACGGATGTACCGTGACCGACAGTTTTACATTGACTCGACTTGCTGCACCGACTTTGACTCTGGACAATGTGGCATCGGACTATTGTTACGATAACTTTACAGCGGCAACGTTAGTGGTAAACGCTTCTGGTGGTTTGGCGCCCTATCAATATAGGATCAATGGAGGTCCCTTGGGAGCTAGCAATAGTTTTGCGGGACTAACCCCGGGAACCTATACCATTCAAGTAGTGGATGCCAACGATTGTAGAGACACCGTAACGGCAACTATAGAACCACAGGTAATGGCCAATGCAACCACCATCCAAGAATTGGATTGTGCAGGACCTCCTGGTCAGATTCAGGTGGATATAAGCAATGGATATACCTCTTCTGGAGATTATGATATATATGAAGTGAGCATCAATGGTGCTCCATATACTTCAGATAACAACAATATTGCAGGAAACTCTTTTGTGTACAATATTCCCAACGATGGTTCCATAATTTCGGATACCACCTTCCAGTTCTTGATTACAGATGCTAGAGGATGTACTACAGAGACCAATACTGTGACCATTTCCCCGCCAGAAACCATTGCTGGAACGGCAGTGGCCACGGATACTCAATGTGGGGATAATACCAGTGGATTGGTAGAATTGATTCCTGACACTACTCAGGGCGTTCCGCCATATGAGTTCAGTAACGATAATGGAGCGACCTTTAGCACACAAAATATATTTTCTGGTTACGGACCTGGTGTGCATGGTGGATTTATAATCAGGGATAGCCGAGGATGTGTGAGTCCGGCATATTCGGTAACCATAGCACCAAGTGATCCATTAGATGCAACAGCCACCCCAACAGATGCCGTTTGTGCGATAGGATCTGTGAATGGATCTATATCCACTACCATAAACAATGGTGTAGGACCATATGATTATGTTTTAGTGGATGAATTTGGGGGAATGGTAGCGTCTTCTACAGGAACGGCAAGTACAACGGTAAACTTCCCGAATCTACCCATAGGAAACTATACCGTAATTACTACAGATTCTCAAGGGTGTGAGGACAGAGATCAGGTAGTTATTGATCAAAACCAGCTCAATCTTACGCCTTTGGATGCAGCACCGCTATTGTGTTCCGATACTGTATTTCCATATAGGGTTCAGGCCTCGGGAGGAACAGGGCCTTATGAATTCAGATTAGTGGGAGACCCTATTTGGACCCCAGGAACAGGAGCAGGTAATGATATTTTCGATGTAACCGGACTTGTGGTGCCTGGAGTAACTTACTTTGTGGAAGTAAGGGACGCTTTGGGCTGTACCTATATTCAAGAAATAGATCCAATTGGCCCTGTAAACCCCGTGGCCGTTACGGCAACCTCTTTGTCTGCATCGTGTAATGTGGCGGGCAGTGGTTCTATTGATTATGAAGTTTCTGGAATTTCGGCACCAGGGGACTTTACGGTAACCCTGCAAAATACAGATACGGGAACAACGGTTTCTACCCAATCATTCAGCGGAGAAACCATACCTTATACGGATACATTTACAAGCTTGGCACCCGGGAACTATCAGATTATAGTTACAGACGACACTAATGGTTGTAGTGGAAGTACTTTAGCTTTTATTGATATTAGTTCGGTATCTATTGCCATCGATAATTTTGTGGAGGCCACCTGTAACGTCGGGGCATTGGTCACCGTAAGAGGTTTTGGGAGTACAGGCCCATATACCTACGGTTATGTGCCAAGAGGGAACCCTGCGCCAGTAACATTTACCTCCGAAACAACATTTGAAATACCGGGTCCGTACCCGAACGATTATGATTTTTATGTGCAGGATGCCAATGGGTGTACTGCGCTCACAACACTTTCCGTTACTCAAGAAGCAGGGGTGCCCAACCCTGTGATCGATGTAGTCAATCAATGTACAGCAACAAGTGGTTATCAAATTAATATGGTATCCCCACTTTCAACAGGTTCGGGATTGCCAGAAGAAACTTTTCAGTACGATATTGGTAGTGGATTCCAGACCGGGACAACATTTATAGTGCCCAATCCAGGAAGCTACGTCATCACGGTTAGGGATGGTAATGGATGTATCAATACGGTAACGGCAGATGTATTCGATTTCTTTGCGATCAGTGCCGATGCTACCTCGTACCCGACCTGTAACGCAGGCGATGGTGAGATAACCGTGAATACCACTGGGGGAAGTGGCACTTTTGAATATCAATTGAGAGATGCCGCCACATTGACCAATATTGGTCCAGCGCAGAGCACCAATATTTTTACGAACGTGTTACCGGGAGATTACAATATTCTGGTTACGGATTTAAACTCCAACACTATGCCTTTGTGTTCCGATGAAGCGATAGTAAACGTTTCTTTGGTGGACACTCCAGTGATTACGGCGACACCAAGCAGCGATGTTACTTGTTTTGGGGCGGATGACGGGACGATAACTGTGGAACTTCAACCGGGAAGTGACACCGATACGCCTATCAGCTATATTTTGTATCAAGGATCAACATCAAATATTATTGCCGGGCCACAGGGTTCACCTGTGTTCGATAATCTTCAGCCCGATACCTATCAGGTAGAAGTGGTTTCGGATAGAGGCTGTTCCGATCGAACAGGCAACATCATTATAGATGAACCTACCGAATTATTGGTGAATGCTGTCAATACCGAATTTAGCTGTAACCCATCCAGTAATCAATTTAGTACGGCAACCATAACTATTTATACCGATGATAATGGAGATGGCACCGGCGCCCCAACAGGTTCGGGTTCCTATACGTATAGCATGAATGATGGTACGCCACAATTTGATGGCACCAATTTCCAGACCAGCAATACCTTTGAAGTTATTGATAATGGTACGGACCAAACCATTATTCTGACCGCCAGAGATCAAAATGGATGTGAAGAAACCGCCACGGTAACCATCAATACGCCAACAGACATTACCTTTAGTTACAATGTGAACCAAATTACTTGCGATGCTTCAGGAGCAGGTGTAAGTCCCGGTTCTATTGATATTATTGTGAACGAAGGCCCAGGAAATTATGAAGTGGAAATCTTGCCGTTAGGTTCGGAGCCCGCACGAAGTTCAGGCGGTAGCGATAGGGTAAGCTGGGATATTTCCACACCAGGTGATTATATTTTTGCAGTAACCGATGTAGGCAGCGGGGGATGTACATATTTGACCACTACGATCACTATGCCCGAATACAACAATATTGAGGCGGTAATCTCAGAAGTAGATCCTGTAACCTGTTTTAATGGTAGTGACGGTTCCATAAGTCTGGAAATAAATAATTATAGCGGAGTTTATAATTATGAGGTTTTCACACGAGACAATGCAGGAGTTGAAACATCCACAGGGGTCACGGGAACTTTTGATACCAATGCACCGATAAACAGCCCTGAAATTATTCAAAATGTACCTGCCGGAAACTTGGTGGTCAGGATCGAAGCCTTGAATACTCCATTTTGTGATGCGGTAAGTAATGTTACTACCGTTCGTTCCCCCGATAGAGCGCTATCGGTGGATGCGGTTCAGACATCACCGGTTACCTGTAATGTGCCCGGTTTTGGTGAAATAACTGCTACTGGTGATGGGGGATGGGGTACCTATGAATATCAATTGGTAGCATCGGATGGTACTATTTTGGTGGATTATCCGAACACCAACCCCGTTTTTGAAAACTTGTCTACGGATACCTACACCGTAAATGTGCGTGATTTGAGAGGTTGTGAATCTACAATCGACATTG
>Ga0160419_100933_pt1 | contig 14633 bp, 18 predicted proteins | sample CelAP2metagpilot_2_FD_108196 | JGI IMG/M metagenome (GOLD analysis project Ga0160419, IMG submission 108196) | Phycosphere-associated microbial communities from Cellana algal ponds in Kailua-Kona, Hawaii, USA - Cellana AP2-4-25 metagenome pilot ... | reverse complement strand
TAGAAGGATGTGGAGGATGGTGAGGGGGAGGGGGAAGAGGAGGGGGGGGGGGGGAGGGAAAGGGGGGAAGGGGTTTGAACATGGAGGAAGAGGGGGACGGGAGCAAGGAAGAAGAGAAAATCGAAACCAGCATCACCAATGACGGTGGGTGAAAAGTGAGTGTGTTTTGGGGGCGGAGAAGAGAAAAAATGAGCAGAAGAAAGGAAAAAAGGGAAGAAGAAGAAGAAGCAGAAGCAATCAAAGAAGAGGAATAAATGGGGATAAAATCCGCGTAAATGAAAACAAAAGAAGGAAAGGCAGAAAAGAAAGAATAATAAGTAGTGGATGACGGACGGAGGGCCAGGAGGACGAACGGTGCCAGGAGCAGGAGCAGTTGCGTCATAAGCCTTGTCATTCATGAAGGCCTTTGATTGACGCACTTCCTCGTGTCTTCCGATGGGTCTGTCCATTTTCCTTTGCTTTTGGCGAAATGGGGGGGAGGGAGGGAGGGAGGGAGGGGCAACGTTTTTTTCACGCGTAGCTTTTTCTTCCAGGTCGCACCGCCATTCTCCCTCTCTTTTCTCAGCCGCTCTCTACCTCCTTCCCTCCCTCCCACCGTACGTAGCCTCCCTGGTGCTTGCATCCCACCCCCCCCCCCTCTCGCTACGGATCTTAGTTCCCCCTCCCATGGCACCCTCCTTTCTCTCTTTTTCCCACTTGCCCTTCCTCGCACCAACACCCCACACAAGTCATCCATCCCCATGCAGCTCGTCTGAATCAGCGCATGCTTTCTGCTTCCTTTCACGAGTGGACGCTGCTGTATACTTTACTCGTATTACATATTATTACTCACATTATTCTGCTTCCGTTTAGGCGTAGCTGTCCATGGATGACTGGCTCGAGCTAGTCTGCAATCAATGAGGAAGAAGGGAGGAGGGAAAAAGAACGAAGAGAAGGATGAGCGACGAAAAAATCTACATGTCGGAATCTGTAGGCCACATCCCTCCCTCTCTCCCTTCCTCCCTGCAGCAGCACGCACCGGTAGGTACTGCCTCCACATAAAAAGGAAGAGGGAAAAGATGCCAAAAATGAGGAAGAGGAAAAAAGCAAAGGTCGCGATGGCCCCGTCTGCGCTCTTCTCGCTCGCCGACTCGGCTTGGCGGCTACAGCGGGGAGGAGGGGGAGGAGGGGGAGGAGGGAGATATGACATGAAACGAGGATGGAGAAAAATAGCACACTCGTTAAAAGACCAACACATTTTGGGAAAAGAAGAGAGCGGCGAGGATCCGTCCATGCAAAGAAGTATCACGGCACATCTCGTTTTTCCACCTCCTCGTCCTTCCCCCCCGCCCTCTCTACCTGCGAGCCTCGAAGATGGTGAAGAGAAGCAGCTGAATCTGCGAGAACATGGCCGTGCAACCCAACAGTACACCCGTGGCGATGGGGGTCTGGATCCTGGAAAACAGGGAAAAGAGTCAAAGCCAAGAAACGGGGAAGGGTGTGGTGGTGGATGGATGTGCACACGCGATGGAATGAAAGACCGGGGAAGCTGCCGTGCCCTGGCACGAGCGCTATCATCGTCATCAGCCTCAAGACAATCCCAGTCGTCCTTTGCCCCTCTCTACCCGTGGCAAATGCTACCTTGCATACCTCTTGAAGACGACCGTGCCGCCGACGAGGATGCACACCAACAGGATCATGGACCAAATGGCCGCAAACGCATGAGGGTCCGTCGCACTAGGGGTCTCGCTCTTCGAGAGGCGGGACGCAACGACCAGGGCTGAAATTACGTACTGTTATGGAAGGGATGAGAAATAGAGACATTATGAGTAGTCAATATGTGCCTGCATCACGCATTCTCATCCTTTCCGCAATTAGTGGGGAGAATGAACGGGTAGGCTGACAATCCCGCCTGTTCATCCTCCTACGGCTTGACCGGTAAACGGTGAGCGATCCTTGCCCGACATTTCACAAAATTCTACCAAGACATTTCACATTTCATACTCTCGTGTCTGAATCTCGATATTGCTAGAAATAACTTACCGCGATCGAGGTTGCCATGCAGGCATACCATGTGATTTGGAGAAGGCGACCCTTGTCGTCGAAAAGACCCATGGTATATGAGTGGTTGTTGAGGCGGGTGGCGGGGGTGCGGGAGGGTAAATTTGCCTGCGGTGTGGGGCACATTATTTGTGGTGTGGTGTCTTCATGAGTGTATTCTTGTATTGTGGGGGGTTGTACTTTTTACTGGTGATGATGAATGATGGTCGCTGGCCGCGGTACTTGCTTCAGAAGCCTCCAGTACATGAAGTGTCCCGACATCACACATCCTATGTGACTGTGAACTAAATCACAAGACATCTTTTTCCTGACGGGGAGTGACCACGCTATTGTTCCCGCCCGAGTGCGGCTGTGTCGTGTCCATGGGCCTTCGGAGGCCTGGGCTCTGTTTAAAACGAAGATGATGTCTTAAGACCTCTCCTTTGTCAACCAGGAAAATGGCGGGAGCAGAGGCAGGACAAGCAGCACTGCAACGACGACAAAAAAATGTACCTCTCAAGCTCCCTTTTGTTTGTATGCCACAGCTGGTAAACCCAGACCTCAGTTGAGGCCGTTGCAACGTGCGAGTAGACGGGCGAATCAGCGATTGCTTGATTCCAAAATTCCCTTTTGTTCTGATTTCCCTGAGACACTCTAAACTCTCCCTTGTCCCACCATTGCAGGCACACCCAGGCTCCTCACGCACACCCCCCGCACGCATTTCAAATGGCAACCTACCATTCGCTGGTGATCATGGCGTCTGCCTGTCTCCTCGTCTTCTTGGGTTCGACGATTGAGGCCACGAGCACTACTCATCCGTACGCCTCCTTTATTCATTTGGCCAGTGTCGGGGCCTGGTTTGGAATCTCGCTCTGGGTAACATTTGTCGCTGGCGTTTTGCTGTACAGGTATCTGCCCCGGCACCTCTTTGGAGAAGTGCAGAGCAAGATCTTTCCCTATTTCTTCGGCATGTCCTTGGTCTTCACTTCTCTTGCCCTGGCCTCGTGGGCACATTTGGAAGGGGTCACCGACCTCTTGGCCACCGCCAAGAATGGGGGCGAAGACGCGACCGTTCTTTTTGTCCTAGGCGGCGCCGCCATGCTTTCTGCGCTGCAGCTCGTAGTACTGGGCCCGTCGGTGACCAAGGCCATGAATGCGCGTAACAAACTGGAGAAGGTACATACCCATCTACATGTAAAGGAGTTATATTGATTTTGGGGCCATCATCAGATGGTATATGGTGCGCTCGATTCTCCACGCTAAAAATTAGGAGGCGTATGGACATGGCTGCCATTACCATAGACAAGATTGGATTACTAACACTCCTATTGGTACTCACGCACGAATCTCCCTTCTTACTCCCTTAATCCCTTTTCACGTCTCTACCACAGGAAGAGGGTTTCGCCGACACGACCAGCAAGGAAGGAAGGAGCCCTCAGCTGCTTGCCTTGGGCAAGAAATTTGCACGCGTCCACGGGATGTCGTCAACCGCTAATCTGCTTATTTTCCTGGCAGCAATTATGCATCTCTATGTCCTGTCGTCCAAGCATGTCACGTTTGCGATTATGGCGCCAGCAGTCAAGGCCAGCTTTTGGGGATGGTAATGCGGGGTGTGGTGTGGAGATATGGGAATCAAGAGACGGGCTGTGCAGCGGGAGCTGGTGCGAATTTGCGTGTGAACATTCTGCATGTTTGTGAATGCACATATGAGAAAACGCAACCAAGGGAGTGAATAATGTGGTTTAATGAATGTCAAAAAGAAAAACAACAAGCAAGCACATGAGCTTAAGCATGAATGTGGTGAACGGCTGAGCATACAAGGGCAAGACGAGAAAGGTAATCGAAGAAGATTAAGCGAAAAGCCCAGAGATGAATTAAGAACATAACATTTTTATTACGAGTAGATTCACATACGCGGCCATTGCTTTCTTTCATTCTTATTTTAGGGCCAGGGAAGGTGGCACATCCTTAATTTGCCACAAATGACATTATGGCAGGGGGTAAGGAGGTTGACGGGCACATACGCGTCAGAGCCACACAAGCCTCGCGAATGCAATCGTGTATAAGAACTGAGCGCCCTGGCCTTAGGGGTGTGATGCTTTGAATGGTACAGTGTCGGCTTGCCTCGGCATGCGCCATTAAAAGCTCTCCCGGAGGGTATATCAAAAGTGAGACAAGTCTTTCAAATTTTTGTCTTCCAATTGACACCCACTTATACGGCCCGCACAAGTTTAAGATTCCTTTCTAGGCATAGCGAGATACCTCAATCATCCTCCGAGCATGGTGCACAAGCGTGTGGAAGACGTCTCTGATTTACGTGCCTTCGCTGCTCGAATGAAAACAGCGAGGATTCCAGGCAGCGGACGCAGCAACACCTCCTGCCGGTTGTATCTGCACAGCTCACCCATCACACCACAACATACACCACGACATACAGAGAGAAAAGCACAAAGATACCACGCTTGGTCAGCAATCACAGCTACCACTATCACCCTGTCAACCAGCAGCCACACCACACCGATCACCTCTGCACGCACACAAACAGGAGGGTCTCACGCCATGCCGGTGCTGGACCACTCCTATTGGCAATGGCTGAAGCATGCCTTGCCAGTTGCGTGGACTCTTGGGCTCAGTGCCATTCTTCTTGCAATGTGCCTTCCGGACACCGGTCCCGAGGGCTCGCCTTTGCTCGTCCTTATGGTGTTGGGCATGGGTCTCGCTCTGTATAGCGCGGCGGCCTTAGGCTGGTTAATCATCTCTGCAGAAAGCAAGGCGCAAGAGTGGGGACATGGCTTGACGGAACCGGAACTCGACCTGTTGTACGAGGCGCCTTCTTTACCTCTACGGGAAGTGGTGGATATTCTCGGAACAGACTCGACCACTGGCCTCAGCCACCGTCACGCCCAAGCCCGAGAAACGGAGTCGTCGCAAGAGGCACGTCGCAAGTCTTCCCCATCACATTGGGCCGTCCATACCCTCTTTCAGGCATTGCATGAAGAAGTCTGGGGTTCTTCCTCCTGGCCCATCGCCGCCCTCCTCTCCCTGGCCCTTGTGCAAGCTGCGGTCTTGTCACCTTCTTCGCCTATCCTCCCCTTGGGACTCACCCTCGTGCTCGTCGTCCTCTCGCTCTCCATCCTCCGGCGCTGGCGGGCAGCATGGTGTTTGCGCATGTGCACCCGGGGCGACACAGGGGCCTTGCCTGCGTTGGGACCGGTGACGGTGGTGCGGCAAGGGGAAGTGATGCAACTGCCGGTGGAGAGGGTAGTGGTGGGTGACTTATTGCTTCTCTCCCCGGGCCAGGAATTGTGCGCGGATGTGCGGCTGGTGGAGGTGGAGGCAGGACCGACGAGGAGGATCAACCTAGAGATGGACGAAAGCGTGTTGGATGAGCTGAGGCTGAGGCTTTTGGCGTTGGGGATGACGGTGGAGGGAGGGCCGGTGGCGGGAGGGAGGACCGAGCTGCTGTCCCCTGGCAGGGGCATAAGAGAAGAGGCGCAACAGCAGGAGCAGAAGCAGCAAGAGCAGCAGGAGCAGTGGAAGCCGCAGCGACAGGGAATGTTTTCCTTTACTGACGAAGAGGTGCGTATGCACGGATTGCCTGGTGGCAAACCAACGGCGCCGCGGCCGCAAGGCTCTCCTCCACCTCATACGGGCCTGCACCATCATGTCTCCTTCTCCCATGGTACCTTTTCCATGGAGGATAAGGCCGTCACTGCTGCCGCTGCTGCCAACACCATCAGCGCCACTGCTCCTGGTGGTCCAAAAGCAGGAGGAGGGGGAGGGAGCGGGGGATACGATACAAACTCCTTGCTCCCTCTCCACCACCGCCGCCGCACATTCATGGGCTTGGCGGGCTCGGTCGTAACGAGGGGCAGAGGGAGGGGGCTGGTCGTGTCCCTGCCCCCGCATACAGAGAAGGGCCGCCTCACCCGCCTGCTCAAGCGGGCTGAGTGGGCACGGACGGTGGTGATGGAGCAATTGCAGGAGGTGGGGGTGCAGCAGCAGCAGCAGCAGCAGCAGCAGCAGCAGCAGCAGCCGGGGGGTGCCGTGTCTCCTTTGTCTGCGTCGTCGACCTTTTTCTTTTCCTTTACTCCCTCCACCCTTTCTCCCACTGCTGCACCCAACGGTTGCGAAATAAATAAAGGTTGCGGAATAAATAACGCTTCCGGAATAAATAACGGCTCCGCAGCCATAGTCACCAGCAGCAGCAACAGCAGCACCCTCCCCCTCCCCCCTCCTCTCACCCTCCCCCTCCGCCCCCTTCGCACCCGCCGACGTTCACGTCCGAGCGACAGTATCCTCCTGCCCTCCACCATCTCCACCCTTCGGAGAAGCAGCAGCATCGGCGATGGAGCTCCCAACGACAGCGACTCCATGTTTTCTCCCATCTCCCTCCCTACAGATGCTCTCACCGTACCCATCGCATCCGTTTCCTCCATCTGCTCCTCCCTCGTGTCCTCCTCCCCTCCGGCCGCGTACCATCACTACCCACCCTCTTCTTCACTTCCCTCCCACCACTTGCCCCCTCCCCTCCACGACTCATCTTTCGTCTCCGCCGCCGTCAAGCTCCCCCCCTCCCTTCCCCCCTCCCTTCCCCCCTCCCTCCCCTCTCCCTCCCCCCCTTCCTCCTCCTTCCTCCTCCTCGATCCCTCTCTCACCAGCCTGGAAGATGCTCTTTTGTGGACCGGCGTGGTCGTATCCTTCCTTTCCCTCTTCCTGTTCCGTGGTGCAAGCGACCCTCTGGTGTGCATGATGGGAGCAGTCACACTCCTCTATACACTCGCACCCCGCGGAGACCTGAGAGAAATGTGGGCACAAACCCTCGCTATCGGGGCGTGGGACTACGGTAGAAGGAGGGAGGGAGGGAGGGAGGGAGGGAGGGAGGGAGGGAGGGCGAGGGTGGGAGTGAGGGAGGGGGACGGGGTGGGGGCGATGGAGAAGCTGGCGTTGATGGAGGCGGTGGTCTTAAACAGAGCGGGAACGCTAACAGAGGCTGTACCTACCTTTCACTCTCTCTCTGTGATGCTCGGCCAGGGTGGGTCGCGGGCGTGGGGAGGACAGGTGGGAGGACTGGAAGGACTGAAGGCCTTGATGAGGCCCCGGTGGCAGACGCGGCGAAGGATGTCTCCTTCCAGCCAAGTGGAAGGGAAGGGGAGGAAAGAGGGAGGGAAGGAGGGGGAGGACGATAGTGAGGCAGAAGAGGAGGAGGACAGAAACCGCTTATTGGAGCTGCTGCAGGGCTGGCTGATGACGTCCAGCTTGGGTGATGACGCCATGCGGAAAGAGCAGCACCACCGTCGAAATCGCCGCCTGGATAGGAGAAAAAGAGGAGGAGGAGGAGGAGGAGGAGGAGGAGGAGGAGACTGCTACTCTCATCTTCCCACGACCCGGGAAAGCATGGTCCATATCCTTGGAGACATGCTCAATCTCGATAAAGAGTGGGAAGGACTTCATCCCTTCGACCAAGCCCTCTTCTCCGCCTTAGCCTCCTCCTCCCCGGCCTCCCTCCCTCCCTCCTCGCCCCCCCTCACTTCTCCCTCCTCCGCCTTCTCCCCTGTATTCCACCACGAGCCGCCTCCACCCACGCCGGCGTTGTCCTTGCAGCCACCCTGTCACACCACCTCCCTCCCGACCAGCACCAGCACCACCGCCAGCACCTTTAGCGACAATGCGGACCCCGGGCATGTTCAGCTCACTCCCCCTTCTGCCCCTCCCGCCCGCAATCCCTCCCTCCCTCCACGCCCCACCGACCTGCCTCCGGCGATAGTGTCGATGATTCTAGGAAAAATAAGGGGGGAGGCGCGCCTGGTCTCATACGCTCCTTTCGATCCGCAGGCGGGGTTCGAGGCAAGGACGTTCGCATGGAAGGAGGACGGGAGGGAGGGAGAGGGAGAAGGAGGAGGAGGAGGAGGAGGAGGGAAAGTGGTGTACAAAACATTTTTTCGCGCCACCCCGGAGGCATTGCTAGCACGGTGTGAGGAGGTGGGAGGGGAGGGGGGAAGCAATGAGGACATGAAGAAAGAGGGTGACCTGCAAAATCGGAGGAGCAGCAGCAGCAGTAGCAGCAGCAGCAGGAGGTGTCTCACCCCCGCCCTCCGTCATGATCTTTATCAAGCTCTAGCTGAGCTGGCAAGTCAGGACGGATGTACGTTGGTAGGAGTGGCGGTGAAGGAGGAGGATGATACATACGAAGAGCGGCTCGGGAGGGCGAGGGAGGAGCAGCTGCTGGCTCCTTCCCCCCCTCCCCCTGACATGCCTTTGCCAGCTGGAGAAAAGAAGGGAAAGGAGGGACAGAAGGGGGAGAGTAAGGAGGAGACAGAGGATGAAGAAGGGAAGGAGGAAGGGGGACAGAAGGGGGAGAGTAAGGAGGAGACAGAGGATGAAGAAGGGAAGGAGGAAGGGGGACAGCCGCAGCTTGCTCGCACGGGGAGTTGGGATTACTATCCTGCGGTTCCCCCCTCTCTCCGTGGAGGGGGAGGGCGGGAGGTCAGTGGAAGAGGGGGCAGAGGAGTAGGAGACGAGAGGAGAGAGATGTCGGTCATAGGTGGAGGGGGTGCGAGCTTGGTGAGGGCGAGGCCTGAGCGCTTGAAGGGGGCAAGACTTCTGGGAATGTGCGCCTTTGTCCACCCCCTCGTGGAGGGGGTGAAAGAGGCGGTGCAGGGTTTGAAAGGGAGCGAGGGAGAGAGGGAGGGGAGGAGGAGAAGGAGAAGAAGAGGAAGGAGGAGGAGGGTGGTGTTGGTGAGGGGAGGGGGGAAGGAGGCGGGGGAGACTCGGGGGGGGAGGGGGGGATGGGGGGAGGAGGGGGAGGGAGGGAGGGAGGGAGGGAGGGAGGTGGTGTGTGCGCCGGAGGTGCAAGGCCCCCTTCTCTCGCTGATTTTACATGAGGAAGCAAAGGTGTCAGTGATCTGCCGGGCGTCAGGTCAGGATCGAGTGCAGGTGGTTCAGGCGTTAGAAGATGGGGAGAGGGAAGGGAGGGAAGGAGGGAGGGAGGGAGGGAGGAGGGTGGTGGGTGTGACGGGCAATTTCGCCGCGGCGGTGCCTGCTTTGGAGTGGCCGTCGTCGCTGGGAGTGGTGCTGGAGGGACGAGGGATCTACCGACAGACCCCGGGAAGGCAGGGCACCGGTATCATGAGGGAAATAGCCACGGCAATGGCGACATCAAGCAGGGATGATTCTATGGAGGAGGAGGAGGGAGGAGAAAGAAGAGGAGGGAGGGCCGCGGGGTCATGCCAGCCAGCAGGGCAGGAGGAGAGCAACAAAACCCTTCAGTCTTTCCATGCAGTCACTGACGTCGCTCGGCGCGCTGCCGACCTGGTGCTGCTCGAGGGGGACCTCTCCTCCTTCTCCTCCGCCGCCGCCACCGCCAGGCGCCTCCTACACAATGCCCAAGTTGCTGCCGTCCACACCTTAGCATGTCACTTCTCCCTCGCCCTGCTCTGGTTGCCGTTGTTGTGGCTGGCGCAGAGGAGGGAGGGAGGGAGGGAGGAGGGGGGGGTGTCGAACTTGCCTCTCGCGCCGGTGCAGGTGTTAGTCCTGGAGGCTTATCGGATGGCCGGGGCCAGGGCAGCGCTGGCAGGGGGGCAGGAAGTGGAGGAGGAGGAGGAAGAGAAGGAGGAAGATGAAAGGGGCGTGGGAATTTCCGGTAATGCTGCAAATTACCTTTCATGCGAGGGTACCAGTAGTGCAGTCTCCTTCCCCTCCTTCTCCTCCTTCTCCTCCTCCTCCTCCTCCTCCTCCTTGTCGTCCTCTTCGGCTGCTGCTGGTCGGCACTTTTTGAGCGCAAGTCACCTCTCTCTCGCCTTTACTGGCATCCTTTCCATTATTACTGCCGTGATTCTTCCTCTTCTCTACAACGAAATGATCCTCCCACCTTCCCAAGAAGCCGACAGCTTTCCCTCCCCTTCTCTGCGTCGACAGACTCTGGTCTTTGCCTCTCTCCTCCTCACCCACCCCCTTCTGGCCCTACACCTTCACAATCCCTTCCGTCCCTCCTCCTTCTCCCTCGGCTGCCCCGATGAGACGGGAATGCAAGGAAAGTTGTTGTGGCCACCCTCTTTAGTCTGGTTGTTGGTGGTCTGCCTCTTCCTCTGGCTCGTGGCATCAGATCGGCACATTCAGGCGGTCTTCGGCTTTGTCCCCTTGGGACGGGAATTGTGGGGTGCGGTAGGCCTGTCTGCAGTAGGAGGGACGATGGTTTGGATGGAGGTGGGGAAATGTGGAATCTGGTGCGTGGGAAGGCAGAGGAGAGTGAGGTGGGGGGGTGGGAGGGAGCGAGGGAGCGCGGGAGGGAGGAGGAAGAGAGGATATGGAACCATGCGGGGGCGGGGAAGTGGTGAAGGAGAGGAAGGAGAAAGAGGAAGAGGAAGCGTTAATCTTGATGGTGGCGGTGGTAGTAGAATAGAAACTCGTGACTTGGAAGAGCAAGCACCGTTGCTGGTGGGGAGATAGGGAGGAAGAAGTCGCCAGAGGCACAGCGCGGGGGAGAGAGAGGATGTATTTGGTCCTTGAAGTGCGTAGAGCGGAGATCACAGAGGGATCTATGTGATCTGGTGGAAAGAGAATAAATTCTTTTTTTGGGGGAAAAGGCGATCATTTGGTGTCTGTGTTGACGCGCGTGGGGGGAAAAGGAGCAGCAACGTCGTCCTCGTCCTGGTCCTTGTGACAGCGAAAGGAGCGGGGGTGCATTCAGAAAAGCCAAGCCCAGGAGAAGTACTCCCAAGCACCATTCAAATTTTAGGTTATATATACATTGGAAAAACGAAACTGGATGAATGACATATATATATGAATCATTGATATGTTAATGAAAGATGGCGTGAGGAGTAGCAAAAAGGAGCTCTCCCCTCTGGAGGTTCTCCACCGCCTGGATAAGCATATTCGGATTTAGATTTAGATGTAGATGTGGATTTCAAAGGGAGGAAGTGAAACGAAAGAAAGAAGGAAGCGTGGACCCGGTAGTCTCAAGAAAATCACAAGGCACGAGTTTTGTTCCTGTTTCGTTGTTCCGTATTGCCAATCCTGCCGCCCCTTCGCTCGTTTTTTGTGTCGACTTTTTTCTCTGACATCCTGTTTTATCTCCACATCGGCGTTCTACTCTCCCTCCATCCTCCCTCCCTCCCTCACTCTCTCTCCCTAGGCCGTCTCAGGCGGTGGCGGTGGCGGTGGCGGGGGAGGGGGCAGCCCCCCCGGACCCGAGGGAGGGGGAGGGGGAGGGGGAGGGGGAGGGGGAGGGTAGGCGGCATACATGTATTGCTGCTGCTGGTGCTGGTGCTGGTGCTGGTACGGTTGTGTGTAGTAAGAGGCAGCCGCGGCTTGTTGACTGTAGAAAGTGGAGTAGTCGTATCCTCCCAAAGAGTTCCCTCCATACGAGGCAGCAGGAGCAGCAGAATAAGGATTGTGGTGGTTGGTAGAGTAAGCGTACGTCCCTCCGGCTGCAGCTCCTGTGGCTGCTGCTGTTGTCCCTGCTGCTGCTTCTGATGTTCGATAGTAAGGAGAGGAGGCAGCACTTGGCTGCTGCTGCTGGTGGTGCTGGGGTGCAGAGTGACCTGCCTCGCCTGCTGTCTTTTGTACGCCGTAGTAGGAGGAGGAGGACGAGGAGGAAGAGGACGAGGAAGAGGACAAGGCGGGCGCTGAGGGAGGGGCCGGAGATTCCTGACGAGGGGAAGGGCGGGGGGGAGGAGCACTTGAGGAGGAGGAGGAGGAGGAGGGAGGGGGCCCCTCGCCGAGCTCGGCCATGAAATTGAGATATTCTTGATCTAGAACTTCCTTGTTCCCGCCTTGGGCTGGAGGGAGGGAGGGAGGGAGGAAAGGGATGATGAGGGCCCTGTTTGTGCATGCCAATTTCGTCATTCACCCTTCCATCCTTCTCTTTTCTGTTTTCCCATCCTTACCTCCGGCTTGGCCGCCCATGCGACAGTCCCGTGTAGGATGCGACGTGTCCCCGCAGATGGCGCACTTCACGTTCACCATCTTCACCTGGAGAAGGGAGGGAGGGAGGGACGGAGGGGTGAGGACTTCCATGTTCGGGTTTGTGGGTGGGAGGGAGGGAGGGAGGGAGGGAGGGAGGAAAAGAGAGCGCACGGAACCTACCTTGGTATTGTGTCGCGTGGGGCATTCAAATTGCCGGTGGCCCTTTTCGCCTGTCGTGCCATTCACGGGTCGGGGTGTCATGTCAGTCAAAACACCTCCTTCATGGGTCGGGGTGTCATGTCAGTCAAAAATCCTCCTTCCCTCCCTCCCTCCCTCCCCTTCTCCTGAGCTTGTTGTCTCACCCCTCCCTCCCTCCCTCCCTCACTTCATCCCTGCCGCTGCTGCGACTGCTGTTTCACGTACCGCACAAGTTGCAGTACTCCTCCTCTCGGAGCGTGCCATTGATCAAGGCCAGCTGCCGAAGTTGCTTTTGGAGGGCGGGATGGAGGGTGGGAGGGAAGAAGGGATAAGGTATGGATGGAATTACATGCTCCACCGTTGTCCTCCCTCCCTCTCTTCTCTCCCTCCCTCTCTCCCTCCCTCTCTCCCTACCTCCATCTTCTGGGAATTGACTGCGTCGTCGATGGGCACCAGGAGCTTGGCCACCATCTCGGAGGCCTGCTCCACCTGGAGGGAGGGAGGGAGGGAGGGAGGGAGGGAGGGAGGGAGGGGACGTGAGATCAGATATCAACAGGTGCAATCAGGACATTATGTCTACTCCACTTTCCATGGCTTTTCGCGCCCTTTTTCTCTCCCTCCGTCCCTCCCTCCGTCCCTCCCTTCCTGCTTACGATGGCTTCTGTCTCGCCCGTGATGTACACATGAAGGTCGTCGTACTGACAGGGGAGGGAGGGAGGGAGGAAGGGAGGGACGGGCCAGAAATGAGTCCAACGTTGAGAAAGATCCGAAAAAGGCGCGACAAAGGGAAGGAGGGAGGGACGGAGGGAGGGAGGAAGGGAGGGAGGAAGGGAGGAAGGGAGGCACCTCGTCTTGCAAGTCTTTGTTTGCGCTGGAGCTGGCCATCCGTCCACGAGCGCCCTCCTTGACCGAACCTAGGGCGGGCGGGAGGGAGGGAGGGAGGGAGGGGAAGGAAAGATGATACGCCGAATGAGACGAAACGCCCACGGATGGAGGGGAGGAAGGGAGGGAGGGAGGGAGGGAGGGAGGGAGGGAGGTACCTTTCCCTCGGATGGAGATCTTGGCACCCGTGTCTTTTTCCATTTGCTTTTGGGTGGCCCCGCGCGGTCCGATGATGAGACCGATAAAGTTGTAGGTGGGAAACTCCTGAGGGAGGGAGGGAGGGAGGGAGGGAAGGAGGGAGGTTGAGTGCATGAATGAGACACAGGGATGATCGCTATTGCAGTGCCTTATCCCCTCCCCTCCCTCCCTGGGAACTTCGATGAGTACAGATCCCCTTCCCTCCCTCCCTCCCTCGCTCCCTACCTTGATGGGGATGTAGAGGCGTCGGGAGGGCTTCTGGCGGACGTAGTCAGCCGGCGGTCGGAAGAGGGGATTGATCTTAAGGAGGCGTTCAATTACTTCCTGGAGGGAGGGAGGGAGGGAGGGAGGGAGGGAGGGAGGGAGGGAGCGTCATAATGGAGGCAAGGGATGCTTAGGCGATTGGAAGCGGCGAAAGAGGCAAAAAAAATCGAGAAGGGGAACAGGGAGAGGCGGAGAGAGGGAGGGAGGGAGGGAGGGAGGGAGAGAGAGAGGGAGAGAGGGGGTGTACACGTACTTGTCGTTCAACCTTGAGCGAGGCCCGCATCCGCTCCTCCCGCGTGTTTTGTCGCTTGCCCTGACTGAAGGTGGAAGAAAGAGAGGGAGGAGAAAGAGGAGAAAAAGGAGGAATGGAAAAAGCAGTGAGAGGGAGGGGACGAAGGGAAAAGAGGGGAAGACGGGGAAGTGAAGAGGACAGTCCGTGTGAGGAAGGAAAGCAAGGAAGGGAGGGAGGGAGGGAGGGAGGGAGGGAGGGAGGGGAGCGTACCCGTCATAGATGGGTGGCGGGGAGGGGGATTTATCCGGGTCGCTTTCTTTGGCCAGAGCGTCCATCACCACGGTCGCCTGGGCAAAAATGGAAACGGAAGGGAGGGAGGGAGGGAGGGATAGAAGAGGCAATGCATAAGTGAAAGGTGTTTGATCACAAGGTTGACCTCTGTTCTTCCCACCCTCCGCCCTTTCCCTCCCTCCCTCCCTCCCCTTCCTCCCTACCGTGCGTTGGTGGATGTTGTCCAGGCGGAGCTGTAGGGCGATGATCTCCTGCAGCGTCTCGGGGTCCAAGGCAGCGCCGGGAGGGGCCTCGGGCTGACTCCACCTGAGAAGAAGGGAGGTAAGGAGGGAGGGAGGGAGGGGGAGGGAGGGAGGAAGGGAGGGGTGAGTCTTGTGGCAAGGGGCCGACGCTCCCAAAAGACACGCGGGACGCAAGTCCTCCTAGGGCGTATGGTCATGCGGTTATTCGTTTCTCTCGCCTCTCCATCGTTGTCCTTATCCCCCATCCGTTGCTTGACATGGCTCCCTACCTGGACTTCTTCTTGTTGCCCGCCTCCCCGGTGGCCCCACCCCCATCCCCCCATCGTGAGCGTCGTTTTGACTCTCCTGCTGCTGTTGTTGCTGCTGCTGTCAGTGTTCCTGTCTCCCCCTCCCCCCCC
>Ga0160419_100931_pt1 | contig 14679 bp, 13 predicted proteins | sample CelAP2metagpilot_2_FD_108196 | JGI IMG/M metagenome (GOLD analysis project Ga0160419, IMG submission 108196) | Phycosphere-associated microbial communities from Cellana algal ponds in Kailua-Kona, Hawaii, USA - Cellana AP2-4-25 metagenome pilot ... | reverse complement strand
TTTGCCTGTTGTCGGGTCGGGCCGTTCGGGGGGTGGGTTTGGGGGTGTGGGGTGTGGGTATTGGGTGGGGGGGGGAGAGGTGGGGGGGGGGGGGGGGGGGGGGGGGGGGGGGGATGGAGAGGAAGTTTGACGGCTCTAATGGAGGGTGTGGTGTTGTCCTTGGCACAGTGGCAAAATGTAAGTTGCAGTCGCGGTGCTGATCTGACCGGGAAAGGATGGCAGAAGGCAGATGTGGCGCAGGAAGGAAATGCTTTGCAAAACAGCCACGTGCCACACACGCTTGCCTCGGCGCCCCCCTGTCCCTTTGGTGTGGCCACGGTACTGTCGTTCACCTCCAGGCTGACGCGCGGGGGGATCAGCTGTGGGCGTGTGGGTGTGTGGTGTGTGGCGCGGTGAATGGGTGGGTAGGAAGGAGGGAAGGGAAGGGAGGGGGGGTGGTAGGTGGGTGCGGCGGCAGTAAACAAAACAGCCGAGTGCCACGCACGCTTGCCTCTGTTCTTGGGAGGAGGGGAAAGCATTCTACTGCACCTGGTAATCTACCATCATGGTAGTGTAGCAGCTGTTGTCCAACATGTAACAACTGGCCTGGACTAGCCTGAGGCCAATGCCCAAGTACTCATGCCTCGTCCCAGAATGTCCAAAAAAGCTTGTCAAAATATTTTTTGGACAAGAAGAGAGGAGGAGTCAACGAATGCACTTTCGTTGGGGGGAACTCAGCAACTCGTTCGGATTTGGGGCGGGATGTGCTTACATTATCTGACGCACAGGCCAGATTTACCATACCATGCTTTGTTTCTGCTTAGCTTTCATCCAAGGCCGTATATATATGCTTTGTTTCTGCTTGGCTTTCATCCAAGACCGTATACGTGGGTTGTTGACTTTAAAGACGACGGGACTTTCCTTTCTAGGACTTTCGGGTTGCGCCTGCCTTGCCGAGGGCGCACATACCACCCAACGGAAAAGCAGATGCACGCACGCACGCGCTGGAATCACCGAAAGATTCGACAACTTCGAGCCTGGCCTTTCAAGTCTCCCCAAGGGATCATGAGAATGTGCGTCCAATTTTATCGTTGCTATCATGCAAAAATGATCACCTGGCAATTAATCATTGCCTGGTGTACCTTTTGGTATATTTCCCACACATGGTATGTGCCCGTTGCAGGGAACGGGCACATACCAAAATATTCACGGTTTTCACCTTTGTGTTTTTCCCAAGCACCACCCCGCTACTTGCCCTGTCGCACAAAAGATAAAAAATAATCAGGTCTACATTTTTTACTACGTGACTTGGTGTGTCTTTTCCCTCTGTGTTGTGCATTTGGCGTTCCCAAGTAATTTCTTCCCAGGTGGTCGTCGCTTCGCGGGTCCACACACACAGGTCCCTCTCCCTCCCTCCTCCACGCGCCATCGGGAAAAGGGGTTCGTTTTCGCTTTTGCTAGCAACGAGTTGAATTCACTGGCTTCAAACCCATTTCCTCAAATGATCTTTCTCCACACCTGTATATTGTAGGGAACATCGCCCTTGGCGTTTCACAAGTCGCAGGAAAAGTTAAAGGCGGCTTCTCGGCAAGTAAAAACTTCGTGGAAAATTACGGTGCAATTTCATGGAAAGGAATGCAAACGCAGAGCTTGAAGAAATGACACGTGGACGAGGATTATGGCCAAAAATCACCGCGCAAAGAGCCTCCAGTGAAAGCTATCGCGAGGACGAGATTCCACCCACCGCGTAAGAATGTGGAAAGGCATACATGGGCCGCACAAGCATCCAGGTGGTTCAAGCACATGGAGCCGGAGCGCCTGCTCATAGGAGTGTGATGCTGTGCATGACACTTTATCGACCTGCTTTAGCACGCGCCATAAAAAGCATCTCTGTTAGGGTTAGGGTTAGGGCTAACATCTAACCCTAACAGAGAATGCAGCCGAAAAAAAGGATCAGCCGACTGCTTGCGGAAAAATTAAGTGAGAAAGATGAATGAAAAAAATTCAAAAAATGTGTCTCGTGGTCGCGGCGTCGATATTAAGATAGAGATTGGACACCCAGTCCCACTGACCAGGTTTCAACCAGTGCATTGGTTTTGGTTGGACACTCAAGCCAAGACGATAAGAAAAGCAACCAACCCACACCACGATATAAAAGCCACAACGCTAAAGAGTATTCATTTAAAGTTTTGCAAGCTTGTGTTTCGCTCATGTGCCAGTTGTATGATGATGGGCATTAAGAGTGGTTTTGTTGCTTCTTCTATTTTTTCTATGCGTCGGGGAGGAGGACATGACATGTGTCTCGCGAAACCTTCCCAGGGGACAGTCCGTGGTTCAGTAACCGAGTCAAACACCACGGCGGCAGAGGAAAGCAGGAGGCAGGAGACAGGAGAGGAGAGAGAAAGAAAGAAAGAAAGAAAAGAAAAAAGAGAAAAAAGAAAACCGGAATATGTAGGAACACCGTGAGGCCGCTGCTAGGAAACTACAGAAAACGTATGTTGAAGTTGAACAAACGGTCACGGTTGCTCCCCAAGACAATTTATGCTCTCCCACAAATTTGTGCCTTGCACAGGCCTTGTTGGAGGCGGACGAAGATGCTGAAGACGTGGATGCCGTGGGCAGGGAGACGAGCAGCGGGATGGCTCCTGCCGCGGCAGCAAGTGAGGACTCCACCGTCCCTATCACAATTACATTTCTTTGGGGCACATCTTCAAAGTCGTCCTCTCCATGTCCTGTACCGAGACAATCACATCATTGTGACAAACAAGGTAGCCGGAATACTTTCCCAGCAGGACAGGCAGACTGATGGTGTGGCGACGGACCAGCTTAGCATTGTGCGGGCACACATCAAGGACACGACAGGAAAGCCAGGTAACGCGTATGTGGGCTTGGTGCACCGCCTGGATAGGAATGTCACGGGATGTATGGTCATCGCATTGCGGAGCAAGGCGGCGGCTCGCCTGTCCTACGACTTTAAGCATCGGCTTGTTACCAAAATATATGTTTGCATGGTCGCGGGCAAGTTGCACGGGGCGGGCACGCTCGCGGACATCCTCGTACATGGCCAAGAGAATGTGACAAAGGTGGCGGGGGCCGGAGCAAAAAAGAAGAGACAGAGGGAAAGAGAAGAAGGAGAGAAAGATGCAGAAAAGGCGCTTTTGCATTACAAATCCCTGGGGAGCTTCCAAGATCCGGGAGGGGAAGCACAAACATTGGTGCAGATACGCCTCGTCACAGGCAAGAAACATCAGATCCGAACCCAACTTTCCCACCTGGGACATCCCATTGTCGGAGATATAAAGTACAATTCTCCCACGAGATTTCGGGATAAATTCATAGCATTGCATTGCTGTACCCTTTCTTTCCGCCATCCTTCGCTGAGACATCCGGCCTATCTTGTTGGAAATGATAACAAGATTTACAAGGATAGAACTCTCGGGGAGCCGACAAAACAGAAGTCACAACGCCGAAATATGACTGTGCATGCTCCATTGCCCGAGATGTGGCGGGCCCGGTTTGGGGACGAGGTAGCTCGGAAAGTGGAAGAGCTGCAAAGAAGCACAGGCGAGCCGCAGCCACTTCATTCACGACAGTTGCTACTCGGCGAACGGAGCTTTTCCCGCCTGTTCGAGGCCGCTGCACCCAATTTTACCCACCCAACATCATCGTCTCCTGCTCAAGTCGACAAGGCCAATGTAAAGAAATAAAACAATCATGAAAGCAATACACACACACACATACATATATATATATATATTCTTAGTTGCTACCTTCCTTTCATCTATGTTACTTTCGCACTGTGTACGTTTCCACATGATTGATTTATCGCGTCCTTACATTACACGTCTACGGTATTTTCATCTGTCTAAAATAGGTAAGAAAGGGCGCCGATAAAGTACCGATAATCATGTATATTTGTCGGGTGCGCCAAGGCCTTGCATCGATCTTGGTAGTGGTCGCTCGCGTCGTGCTCCCCAACTTCGAAACCACTTATCCATGCCCCGTGGCGACTCTTCGTTCTCCTCCCACCCATGCTCTTTTTTTCTTTCCATCACTCCCGCGTGCCCATCGCCGGCGACAACGGCTGTGTGAGAGGTAACAGCAGCGACACCCTCTGTTGCTGCGATTCACGGCAGTCTTCCATCGACGACCGAGACAAAGATGTCGAATAAGTAGAGGCAGTGCCATTATTCTGCGAGTCACGGCAGCGTCGTCTCCAATCCCGCTCTACTTTCTCGTGATCTCTGAAACCCTCACTTCCCGCTGTTGCATCTGAAAACTCTGCAGTGTCCCGAGTCGCGTCGCGAATGATGAAAAAGCCTGACACGAATAAGAGTAAGGAGCTTGCCCCCAGTACATAGCAGCCTGGTTTTAAGGAAGTCACGACATCGAAACATTTGTCATCACCTGCTAATTCGTCGTCCATTAACTCCCGGAGAAGCGCGTTCAACCCGTCGCAGCGGTCTCCTATCACAAAACGGACAAACAAATGCATTTCCAAAGTCGCAGCCACCATGCTCACAAAAAGTACATCGGGAGCTGACCAGGCATACAAAATTTCTGTAGGCATCGTCAGCCATCGACTGAACTTGGGCGGCAGCAACAGCAACGCCACAAGCAATGTGTGACAGCCCAATGGGGCCCCCACAACAAAGAAGAAAAAGGACGCTTGAAGAAAGCGAATGCCGGCTCCATTGGGTGTGTTGGAGGCTTCCGCAATCCCTCGGCCCAAAGACAAGACCGACTCCGTTCGCAAGGAAGTGGACGAATCGGGCGACATCTTTGTGATATTGTCCAAAATCCATCCTGCAAGGCCCTGGAAATGGAAAGTAAATGCAGGCAGTATCAGCCCTAATCCAAAGCAGACCAACAGGCCCACCACACAGTACGTTTTTAAAACTTCCCACCAGGCTGCAGGTCCCGTATTCACTTCATCTTCTTCATCTTCATCGTTGAGTTGTTTTCCGACCGAGGAGAACGATGTCCACGATAAGGATGGCGCGTTAGACTCCTCCTCATTGTCTACAGCCCCCTCCACCGCCGCTTCACCGTCGCTTTCGGCCAGCATCAAAAAGGAGGGGCCGCGCGTCCTTGCCGTTGCAGCTGCGGCAGACGCGCGGGTGAAGTGATCGTAATACAGCGCCACTCGGCTCAGAAGCATGGATATGATTAAGCCGCCAAGGAAGGCGTAGAACCCCGGCTGCGGCGTCACATACGCCCACACACCCCAGTCCACGTGATTAGGCAGGCGGGCTGTGAAACTAAAAGCGGTCATGAGAATGACCAACGTCATGGTCTCGACATGACTGAACTTTTGAAGAGCATAAGTCAAGATCAACACACGTGCACGGAGTTTCGATGGAAGGTAACCTTCGTCCAAAAACCAGCACAACAGGGAGATTACAAGCTTGAAATGCGGCCAGGCGCCCGAGCACACAGCAATGAGAGTCGACATGAAGTAAGCCTTACTCCGCCACATATCGTCAATGGAACCTGCCAAACTGACGTTGTAGAGGACGGGTAACTCCACGTCGTTGCCTTTCCCGCTGTAGACTCTCGCATGCACCGACGCCCCCAGCGTTAGGTTTGAATAAAGTAGCAGTCCCATGTTCCCCAGAAAAAGCAAGGGCAACCCGTAACGTACCAGGCACGGGACTGTCGCATGGCTGCGAAACAACGAGGGCCTCGACGCAGAGGGCCGTAAGGGTGCGATGCTATACTCCGAGGCCCCAAGTCCGACTGCTTCCATTATGAGGCCGTAATAAAATGTACTTTTTGGGGCGCCGTCTCGTGTCTCGCCGCCACCACTTCCACCTCCCTTCCGAACCAGTACCCAATGTCACGGCCACCTCTGTCTGCGGTGGATGGCGGATAAAAGTGTGTTAATAACAGAACAGAGAGAGACAGAAAAACAGCGAAAGAACTTGAAAGGAGCACTCGGATCACCAAGGTTTCTTGTTTACACCCGAGATCACTCCTTTTGCTTCGGCACTTCAACTGATATCCTTTTTTTGGGGGGCATGGTATTGGTGGGGGGTGCCCGCAAGCAAGCAGATGCCTCAAATACGAGCACAGCAGACGGCGTATTTCTTCTCTCATCGAATTCAAGTCGTTTCGTCTTTTTGCAAAGTCGTGCGTGATGTACTTCATGACTCGTTCCTTATCCGTGTCTAGTCTCATCTGAAACCTGCACACCCAAAGTATTGGCGTACGCCCCCGCCTTCCTCCTAAATAAAATCGTAGCAGCCAGAGAAGGAGAGGAGGCCAAGGGAGACTTCTACGTAAGTTGGAGGCGTTTCAATTGGACCGATCTGTTTTGTTTTGGGCTTGACGTGCCCTTGTAATAGATGGTGACCAGTACAACGCTACCACCACTAAGTTGCCTTTGTCGATACGACTGCTGCTGCTACTGCTACTGTTGTTATTGCTGCTGCTGCTGCGGCAGTCGTTGTTGTGCGTTCTTGAAAACCGACCTTCTGGAGTAGACGACGAAAATAGAGGGGATGGTGATGCGGGAGGTCTTTTCTTCGATTTCTAACATGATAAGGCCCAATTTTCTCAACCCGCAGTCATAAACGATGGCGACAACGGCTTGTGCTTGATGTGTCCGCCGGAGACCATCTAGTAATTAATCATGGCTGCCGTGGACGCGAGATTTTCCTTTTTACGATAGCAGGCGTTGCCGCCATTTTTAGCATCGTCATATGTTGCTCTGCCGCGTGACTGGCCTACTGCGGTGGTCCCTTAACCTCCTCGCTGCGGATCTTGAAAAATCTCAATGAAATGGCTCTGGCCTTTGTCCCTTATAGTCGAAACGTTGTCTTTGTGTTTGCGAAGCACTGAGGTAACCTTGGCCGGGACGCCACTGCACCTTGTGTACTCGGGCACGGGCCGCAGCACTACCGAGCCAGCGGAAATGATGACACCATCGCCAATCGGAATGTTGCCCAAGACGGTAGAACCCGCTGCCACAAGCACACCACTACCCAGTTTGGGGTGCCGATCGCCGCGTTCCTTACCGTTCCCCCCAAGTGTCACGCCTTGCATGAGAATGATGTCATCGCCCAGCTTGGCCGTCTCGCCGATGACCACGCAGGTTCCACTCGAAAGGTACAGAGCCTTGGAGATATGTGTAACAATAGGGTGGGAAAAAAGGGCGTCATGGAAGGGGGATCGGAGAACTGCGAGATAGGCAAGGAAGTTAGAAAATTAACCACTATTAGACAAACAACACCCCAACGTACCCGTCCAACGCTGCAGGCCGGGTGGATATCGGCGCCAAAGAGCTCTGAGTTGAGAGATTGAAGATAACGAGCCAACGACTCGCGGCCTTGGCAATAGACGGAGTGGGCAATGCGGTACGTGGCGACAGCATGGTAGCCTTTGGAGAAGAGGAAGGCGGCTAGAAGGGAGGGGATGCTCGAGTCTCGCATCGTGGCCACCAGTAGGTCTTCTCGAAAGTCTTGAATGATGTCCGGTTCTTCTTGGAAAACCGAATCAATCAACAATTTAATTTTGTCCGTCTGGAGTGGTGAATCGGATTGAGAGTGGAATGGGGATATGCGAGCATGTAAGAGTTTTAAAAGGAGGGGAGATGAAGGCCAAGTGTCCGTCCCGGCATTCTGGTAGGATTGCTTTTTATTCTTTCGCTCACTTATGCACGTACCGGCACATTGGAGCTTTGAAGTTTGGTGGCCAAAAAGTCCCGGGCAGCCGAGTAGATGCCCCCTTGGTCGAGCACTCGTAGCTGGATAAGGCCGGCCGCCTTCTCGTCCTGCGCCGCTGAGGTTTCCGCTTCAAACTTGACCAACTCCCACAGAGGATCCTCCGACTCGTGGAGCAGCCGCACCAGGTCTTGAATTCGAGTTGGTGCCTCGAGGTGGACACTGGACCGGGCGGATGGTACAACGACAGGAGTGGATGCCGCCGCCGCAGCCGCTGCGACCGCCGCCTTTTCCTTGGCGGCTGTTTCTTTTGCCCAGCGCGCCTTGGATGACGCTGGCATGCCCCGGACTGACAAAAATGGCGACGAGGGCAAGGGCTTAAAAGCGTTCGTGGTGTACTGCACCAAGAGGAACAGGAGGAGGAAGATGGGTGTTGCTGCTGGAGGGCTGGCCATGTGAGGACGCCTAGTTTAGAAATGTCCTCAACTTCCACCGCGGAAAGCAGATACTGGCACAGGCCTTTCTAATGCGCTCTGTAGATGGTGCGAGAAATGCGATGAGGGCGGTGGTGGTTTGGAGCGCTCAGGGTGTGAAAAGGTTGCCCGGCCGTCGGTTGCTTCAGCAAGACAACGAGTGATGTTGCCATCCGTGATCACCATATCTCGAGTGATCGGTCCTCTCCTATGATAGGAGTCCTATCTTTTGCCTGGTTTTGCTCGTCTCCCACGCCATCCTTATTACAACTAAGGCCGCCTTTCCCCTTTCCTTCCCTCATTCCAGGCTTCGGCACGGGACAGCAGGCCCCCACGCTCCACCACACCAAGCCACCATTCCCAAAACTTAGTTCTATCCGTGGCAGCCAAACTAGCCATTCCCGCCCCGCTGCACTCCTCCGTTGCACAGACATCATGTTTTATCTGGTAACTATCTACATTGCTTCCCCTCCGTTGCACAGCCATCATGTTTTATCCGGTAACTATCTACGTTGCTTTGAAAAGGTCCCTTTAGAAATCACTTCATCAGCCCCGCAACCTCGTTCCTCAACATACCCACAGAAAACCTTGGAAAAGGACTTCATGCTAGAGCCCAAAGACCTGGGCCCTAACCTCAAGGAAACCATTAAGTATGTACTGAATATCATCTACATTATCGATACATGAAATGGCGAAGGGAGACGTCTGTGGGGTGGCTTGTTTGGAGTGTTCGTGAAAGTCCCGGGAAGTGTGGGGTGACGTGAATGGGGTAGAGCTAGGCGCTATTTGTTTCTGCTTGGCGTGGTGGAAATCTGAGGGACTGGGACTTGCAAAGCGCGTGTGGGAAGGAGAGTCTTGGATGCATGTGCCGTCTTTTTGAAACGTCTTACATACAAATAACTCCTGCCTTCCTTTCCCACTCCATTCCCTCAAGGCGGCGGCTGACACAAATGATGGAGGGAACACTGGAACCGGACCTGGGCTTCGTGATTGCCTTGGTAGGCTTAGAGGACCAGCATATTCGGCCTGGAAAGATCGAGTACGAGACGGGGCAGGTTGAGGTATTGGTTAAATTTACGGTAATGCTGTTTCGGCCTTTCCGCAACGAGATTCTGGACGCCCAAGTAACAACAGTAACGGAAATGGGCTTCTTTGCCGACGCTGGGCCTGTACAGGGTATTTATGTGAACAAGCACCAGATGCCCCAAGATTACGGGTTCGATGCTCAGGATAATGTATGGCGGACGTCGGATATGGAGGTGGAGATCAGACCAGGGTGCGGGGTGCGGATGCGGGTGGTGGGCGTGGATATCACACCGGGACGGATGGTACGCACGGTTGAGGCAGGGGTTTGGAGGGATAAAATGTGCATCAGATAAAGTTCTTTCGGAATCAGCGGATAGATCGGCGGGCAGGAATGGAGATGTGTCTGTCTGTAGGAAGAACGGGAGGCCCCAAACTATTCCTTCTTTAACTCGGAAGCTGCCTTGCACTCCAACAAAAGCTTCCTCTCACGCGCCATTCACATATTCCTCCCACACCTTACTCTTCCCTAGAACGTCGTCGGTTCGATCATGGACGATTTTACTGGCCTCATCAGTGGAGACACTGACTAAATGACGCGAGATGGCGTCGACGACAGCGGGGAATGGTTATGTACATTAAAGAAAAGGCGAAGGGAGGGTCAGCTCAAAGAATGAAATCCTTAGAAACTACACAAGCGTACAATCTTGCTGCTCGACGCCATTTCTTTGTTCTAGAAAATATATCACTCATGTTTTTCGCTCACTCTCGCCGCCGCCAAAATACGACCCGGAAGGGCCAAGCTAAGGGCGGCAGCAGGCGTAACTCACCCCATGTAAGCCACATAGCTCATTCTCCCTACGTACAGACACTAAATCATAGCATCTTGTCCATGCATCGCTCAGGAAGTGCGAGGCAGGGCACCTAGGTGAGCATGCCTTCACGAGAATGCCACGACGGACGAGGCGTCATCATCACCTGGCCTGACAAGCACTGAGAGAATACAACTAAGACCCCACTCGCCATGTGGCTGCGGGGTGAGGATGCCCCCGCGTGGCGACAGTCTCCAACAGGCCTTCCTGCTATCTCAAGCGTCGTTCCAGTCCCTGTGAGTGAGGGCGCGGAAAAGAGGGCGGAAGAAGAGGTCTTGCTGGCGCTTCGTATGATGTGCCAATCCGGCTTACGGCACCCGCTTCACGGACATTCCTACTCGCGCTATACAGCGCTACGGCCACGCGTGTGCTCTTCGTGCGAGGCACCCGTGTTTGGACCCTTCTCCAAGGCCTGCCTTTGTTTGACATGCGGTATCATCGTGCACCGGCAGTGCGTCCAACGCATCACCCGAATGCCCTGCGGCAGCTTCCGCGGCCTTCACGACCCCGAGGGCCTCAACAGCTGCTTTGCCATCCCTGGGGGAAAAGTGGCTCTGAAAACAAGGAGTAATGCTAAGGCGAGTGTGGCTGGACCAGAAGTGGTGGCAAGATCAGAAAGGAAGATAGACACGGACGCACTACTAGGAGGCCAAATAGCAGAGGCGGAGGAAGAAGAGGTCGCGCTGAACACCGGAGTGCGGGTTTTGGACAGCATCCCAGGAAATGGAAACTTGGAAGAGATAGGCATCCCGGGAAATCCTGGTGCTGCTGATGCAGCATCGTCTCCTTCAGTGAGCAGCAGTCCCAGCGACGACTATAGCGGTAGTCTTACTCTTACTACCGGCAGTGGCGCCCGCCGCATGACATACGACGCGCTCGCACGGATTGGAGCTCTGGTGGGCAGTATGGTGGGTGTTGGTGGAGATGCTAGCGTTGGGGATGGAAAAGAAGCCGCAGTGATAGCCAGCGGCAGCAGCAGTGTTACCAGCAGAAGCATTTTTAGCTTGTCGGCGCTTCGCGGAGCGGGAGCTGTGGCTGATGCTTACACAGGGTACCGACAGCAAGATAGTGACCGACGGCATGGCAGTATCGGTGGCAGTCACGAGAGAGCGGCCCGAACGTCGCCAGTGGCTATGGCTTGGTCTCGTCTAGCACAGCGAGCAAGCCGGCCCGAGGGAGGAGGAGGTGGGGAGGGAGGGGCAGGTGCCTTGTTAGACCTGGCTACGTTTACTCGCACCCTAGAGGAGAAGAAAGTAAACAACGACGAATCCATAGGCCCCAGGAGAAGGTCAGTCGAACCAAGGTGGGACGATTCAAGCGCCCCTTTCATTGGACAGATTTTGCGTTCTTCTCGGACGCCCCCAGGCTTTGTGTGGGCAGCCTGTTTGGATAGTTTCGTGGCGCGGCATGCAGCTTCAGCGGGCGCTGGACGGGCTCTATCACCAGACATCATAAAGACAAACGAAGAGGAAGAGGGGGAGGACAGGAAGGAAACGAGAGTGGACGAGGAGGGAGGAGTCCCCGCTGGGTCGTGCTGTGAAGACGCGGCGTCCATTATTCACGAGGTTGCGTTGGTGTTGATGGAATATGTGCCAGGGCTGTTAGGCTCCTCGTTGGAAGCCTACGAAGAAGCATTTGAGGCGGTAGAAACTGAAATTATGACGACGCTCTACCCATCTGTGCTTTGGGAGTGCCAGAATCAGGTGCGGGCCTTGAGCCGCGCTGTCGAGGCTTGGTATCGCCAGCAGCCTGCGGAGCAGGAGGAAGAGGAAAAAGGGTTGGAGCGAGGAGGGGTTGTTAGTGCAGACGCACATTACCACAAGGCGGCTCAGGAGCTGATAAGAATGAGTAGGGAGGTGACGGGTCGGAAGAAGGTGCAACGTGTTTTGGGGGCCTGTTTGGCGTTGGGGGAGGGGAATTTGGTAATGACAGCAGATGAGCTCTTGCCGGCCCTGGGCCGTGTCGTGCGGTTGGCGCGGGTGCCTGCATTGCCTGCTCATTTGGCATTTATTGAAGAGACTTGCGATACGGGGACTTTGTTGGGCGCGGAAGGCTACGCGTTGACGTCTTTGCAGGTTGTGATTAGCCTTATCATAACGCCACCGGCTCATGACGACAAGGGGGCAGAGGAGGGGGGGGAATTTTGAGGAGGTACAGGGATAGGAGACGAGTTGAAAGTCTCACGACAAGAAGTCGACGTGCATTGATGTCTCACCGTCTGAGAAATGATTGGGGGTGATGTAGCTTGGGCATCCGCGTCTGCGTGTGTTGGAAGATGGTGGGTGGCCGGGGGTGAGATGAAAGCCTGTAATAATGCATGTAAATAGCCTGATGTTGATTTAAAAACAAATCTGTTGGCGGGAGAGATATGAAAAGAGAAGTCAAGAAGAAGACACTGCGATAAGAACATTTTGATCTTTGCTTGAGGAGTCAGCCACCCGCGCACTAGGGTGTCCTATTTTCTAATCAAAGCAATTGTTAGAAAGGAGTTGCCCTCTTCGCTTTCCCTTAACCAACGCAATTCAATGAATATAACTAAAGTGAACGACAAGTCAATTTAAACGAATCGTGTGATGGACAGGCTTTTTCCGTGCAAAAAATGAAACCGGTATTTGCTGGAAATGCACGCACGCAACCACCCACCCCTATGGACAACGCGGCAAGCAATCATAATGATCCTTCCAAAATGTCTTTTCTTGTTAAATTCTTCAAACGCCTAAGACAAGTCTACGGATGCGTGCTGCAAAGCTCGGGGCGATAGTGGTGCTCACACGGAGTCTCGACATTTGCACAGTGCTGCGATGCCCCGTGTTGTGGCTCTTGCCCGCATGCCCGCGCATCACGTCGCCATTTCGTAGCAAGCGGAAGCGCTTTTTGGCCCCTTGGTGGCGCTTGGCCCCGTGCTTCCAGCGCACGCACAGCGTCGTGGGACTCAGCAGCGCTGGTGGCGACGGGAGGATGGAAGGACGGGGTGCAAGCGAAACTACTGCTACTATTCTTGTGCGTGCGTCGGACCATGCGCGATGCAGGAGCAACGAAGTCATGGTACGTGTCCTGCCTGTATGTATGTGTTGGTGTGGGGATTGGACGTGTTTGAGATGTCACAGCCTGCTGGCCAAAGGACTTGATGACACAGGTAGAGGGAGCATCGGGAAAACGGATCGCCATTTCAGTAGTTCTTACGCTCTCTTTTTGTCCTTGCTAATCCACAAAATACAGAGCCAGCGAAACGAGGAGCGACGGGGACAATTCAGGCACTGGCGCGCAGGAGGAGGCGTCGCGCACCCCAGGCTGCCGCCCACACCGCTCCATCAACGGCAGTCTTCTCTCTACGGTCGAGGCGGACGAGCCTCAGCATCATCATGCCGATCAACGAGTTAGTGCCGTATTTGCAGTCAACAGACTTGCATGAGCGGCTCTATGCCAAGCAGGCTCTCCTAGTTATGGATAATAAGGTACGCGGAAGGCGGGGAGGGTTTAGCCTATTTCATTGGTGGGGGGGCGTGGCCTGTGGATTTCGATTCCAAGGCTAGGAGCATACACACCACTCTCATCAATTCTTCAATTTTCACGCACATTGTAGTCTCCCTGCAGCTCTTCGCCCGCGCAAAATCTCATTGACATACAACCCCCCCTTCTCTGTCCCCTCTCCTTTCCCTCTCCTTTCCCCCGCCGCAGGTGCTCGCCAACAATATGTCGACGCTGGTGGCCCTCCTGGAAGAATCAGACGTCCTATCAAAGCGCTGTGCTCTGGAGCTCTTGTCAAAGCTCTCTCCCATCAGCCTGCTTACCGCCCTCCTGGGTCGGATCATATCGCAACTCGACGACGATGATGCCGACGTACGAAGAGGCTGTCTGGCTGTCCTAGGTCGCGTCCCATCCACAGCCTTGAACGAGCACGCCCAGGTCTTACTCTCATGTATTACGCACAAAGCATGGCCTGTCCGAGTGACAGGCTTGGGTGCATTTGCCTTTCTGTCGGCCCCAATAGTTCAATCTCACTTGGAGGACGTGTTACTCATCTCGCTGAATGACACGGACTCAGCGTCTGTTCGATGGTCAGCGTTGGATCTGTTGCAGAGGAAGGTACAGCAGTACTTAGTTGGTGGTGCCAAGGAGGGCGAGGACGGAGGAAGGAGGGGGGTAAAGGTGAACTTGTTCAAGATAACCACAACGGAAAATGCCAGTAATAACAGGTACAGCAGTATGAACGGTAGCACCACAAATATTGATAACCATGGTCACCTGGAGGAGAGTGAGAGGGAGAGTATTGAAGAGGTTATACTTGGGCAATTTTCTAAGGTCGTCGATTGCTTCGCGGATGCTGATAGGTATATCAGATGGAAGGCAATCAGTGTGTTGGGGCGCTACCCAGCCGAGGTCGTCACTCCTGAGCTACTCGATTCGTTGCTTGAGGCCCTGGAGCATCCTTTGCCTTGTACTCGCGAGGCGGCGTTGTTTGCATTGTCGCGATTGGAGGGGAAAGTGGTCAGAGGTAGGAAAAATAAGAGAGGAAAGGAAGAGAAAGGGGAGGAGGAGGAGGAGGAGGAGGAGGAGGAGGAGGAGAAGGGGGAGGGGGAGGGGGAGGGGGGGGGGGAGGAGGAGGGGGGGGTGGGGGGGCATCGAGGGCGGGTGCGGGAGGAGGGGGAAGGGGGGGATCAGGAAGAG
>Ga0160419_100929_pt1 | contig 14731 bp, 14 predicted proteins | sample CelAP2metagpilot_2_FD_108196 | JGI IMG/M metagenome (GOLD analysis project Ga0160419, IMG submission 108196) | Phycosphere-associated microbial communities from Cellana algal ponds in Kailua-Kona, Hawaii, USA - Cellana AP2-4-25 metagenome pilot ... | reverse complement strand
GAAAATCTGGTAATATTGTAAAACGCTTACCTTGAAGATGCTTGACAGACGCATCGATAAGCTCTATAAAATTATGAGGTAATATTTTTGTCGATAATCCTACTGCAATACCTTCTCCACCTTGGGCTAACAACAACGGAAACATTACAGGCAAATTTATTGGCTCTTTACGTCTACCATCGTAAGACGCTTGCCATTCGGTAATTTTTGGATTATAAACAACGTCTAAAGCAAATTTAGAAAGACGCGCTTCGATATAACGTGATGCTGCTGCGCTATCTCCGGTAAGGATATTTCCCCAGTTACCTTGCGTATCAATTAATAGGTCTTTTTGACCAATTTGTACCATAGCATCTGCAATACTGGCGTCACCATGCGGATGGTACTGCATGGTATGCCCAACAATATTAGCTACTTTATTGTAACGACCATCATCCAAGTCTTTCATAGAATGCATGATACGACGTTGAACTGGTTTAAAACCATCTTCTATTGCTGGTACTGCACGTTCTAAAATAACATAAGACGCATAATCTAAAAACCATTCTTTATACATACCAGTAATCCTGGTAATGGTTTCGTTAGCGTCTTGGTTTTGGTCGTTTGTTAAGTCTTCGTTTTCTTCTTCTGCCATATTGTTATTCCTGTTTAAAGGAAATTATTATTTGTTTTTATTTGAAAAGTATCCTATTATCAAAAAAATCATTGCTGCTATCCCTAAAAATGCACTAATGTTATCTTTTGAAAAGAAATCATTATAATTCAATAAAAATAACCATGTAATAATTAAGCAACATGGTACATATAATTGAACTATTTTTCTTAAATTATTAGTCATTTTCTTCTTTTGAGTCTTGAACAGCTTTTTCATAGGGTTTATATTTATCAAACCACTTATTTATAACAAATAATCCCATATGTTGATTATTAATATAATTGTATAACCTTATTTCTGAAACAGTCTTAAGATTATTAAATTTAACTTTATATCTATAAATCTTTGTACTTAACGAATCTGAAAGTACTTGTTCCAACTTAATCTTATTAAAATTACCATTTAATTTTTTTATAGAATCACATTCTGGTTTTAGATGATTTTTCCAAATTTTGGCTAATTTTTTATTTGGTATATTTTTTAAATAATCACCATCAAAAATAGATTCTTCACATTTATAATAACCGTTAAAGGCAAATTCTTTATTAACTTTTAAAATGTTTTTTGAAATTTCAGCAGTATCTACTTCTTTTAAATTTGGATTTTCATTCCATTTATAAAATTTATCAGACCAATATGGTTTAGAAATTATTCCAGTAAACTTACCTTGCTTGTTTACTGTTGTTCTAATTTCATTAACAAAATCTGAAAATTCTCTTTTAACTTTATATCTAAAAATTTTATTACCGTTTTTAGATTCTAAAACCGCTTTTAGTTCTATTTTTTCAATAGTTCCAAACCTTGACAAATACCATTCACAACCTTTCTTTAAATACTCTGGCTGAAATCTTTTTAAGAAATTATCTGTAGAATTTTTAGAATTTACATCAGGATATTCACTTGAATCACAAAAGCTAAAAGATTTATATGACATATCATAAACACTAGCTCTTAATTTAGAATCTAAATCGTCAATATTTAATTTTTTATTTTGAGAATAGATAATCTGATTAAACAATAAAATCGATAATATTGATAATATGCCTAACTTCATCCTACTTCCCTTCTTCAATTATATCCATTTCAACCTTTAAGTTATCTATAATAAACTCTTGGCGTGTTGGTGTGTTTTTACCCATGTAAAACTCTAGTAATTCTTCAATAGACATATCTTCATCAAGCATTACTGGATCTAGTCTTATGTCTTCACCGATAAAGTGTTTAAATTCGTCTGGACTAATTTCACCTAAACCTTTAAATCGTGTGATTTCTGGTTTTGGCTTTAGTTTTTCTATAGCGTTACGGCGTTCTTCTTCACTGTAACAATAGATAGTTTCTTTTTTGTTTCTTACCCTAAATAATGGTGTTTGTAAGATATATAAATGTCCGTTTTTAATAACTTCCGGGAAAAACTGTAAGAAAAAGGTAATTAATAACAGTCTAATATGCATACCATCTACATCGGCATCTGTAGCAATTACGATGTTATTGTAGCGTAAGTCTTCTAAAGATTCTTCTATATTTAAAGCCGCTTGAAGTAGGTTAAACTCTTCGTTTTCGTAAACTATTTTTTTGGTTAAACCATAACTGTTTAGTGGTTTTCCTTTTAAACTGAAAACGGCTTGAGTATTAACATCTCTAGATTTTGTGATACTTCCCGAAGCCGAATCTCCCTCAGTTATAAATAAGGTAGTTTCTAGATTTCTTTCGTTTTTTGTATCTCCAAAATGTACACGACAATCGCGTAATTTTTTATTATGAAGACTTGCCTTTTTAGCACGATCTTTAGCTAATTTTCTAATACCAGAAAGCTCTTTACGTTCACGTTCGGCTTGTAATATTTTACGCTGAAGCTTTTCGGCTGTTTCAGTATTTTTATGAAGATAATTATCTAAATACGTTTTGATAAAATCGTTAACATAAGTTCTAACGGTTGGTAAATCTCCACCCATATCTGTCGAACCTAATTTTGTTTTAGTCTGACTTTCAAAAACAGGTTCCATTACCTTTATGGCAATTGCAGAAACAATAGACTTTCTTACATCTGAAGCATCATAATTTTTACCATAAAAATCTCTGATAGTTTTTACAATTGCTTCTCTAAAAGCATTTAAATGCGTTCCTCCTTGCGTTGTGTTTTGTCCATTTACAAAACTGTTGTAATCTTCGCTATACTGTGTTTTACTGTGCGTTATTGCAACTTCAATATCGTCACCACGTAAGTGTATTATTGGATATAATTGGTCGTCTTCTTTAATTTTTTCTGAAAGAAGATCTTTTAAACCGTTTTCACTAAAATACTTTTCGCCATTAAAAACTATAGTTAAACCTGGATTTAAATACACATAGTTTTTAAGCATTTTTGCCACATACTCATGACGAAACTTGTAATTTTTAAAGATAGTTTCGTCAGGAATAAATGAAACTTTTGTTCCTTTTCGTCTTGACGTTTCTTCTAAAAACTCTTGATCTACAAGGTTTCCTTGCTCAAAATCGGCAGATGCACTTTTACCATCACGTGATGATTCTACTCTAAAGTACGTAGATAACGCATTAACTGCTTTTGTACCAACACCGTTAAGTCCTACAGATTTTTTAAAGGCTTTAGAATCGTATTTACCACCGGTATTCATTTTAGACACCACGTCTACAACTTTTCCTAAAGGTATACCACGACCATAATCGCGCACGATAACTTTATTGCCCTGTATGGAAATCTCAATGGTTTTTCCCGCACCCATAACAAACTCGTCTATCGAGTTGTCTAATACTTCTTTAAGCAGAATATATATACCGTCGTCTGGCGAAGATCCATCACCAAGTTTACCAATATACATACCAGGTCGCATACGGATGTGTTCTTTCCAGTCTAACGAGCGTATATTGTCTTCGGTATAATTTGTTTGTTCTGACATAAATTTAGGTGCGAAATGTGAGATAAGTTGCTAAGATAACATAACCCAATAAAAAATGAAATAGTAGACTACGAAATTAATTAACAATATATTTTGATAAGTAGTAAACTATTTTTTATCGACACGAATTTCACGAATTTTCAAAAATCATCTAGCGTTTTACATTTTAAGTCAATCACTTTTAAATAAAAAAACGAGATGAAAATTCATCTCGTTTTTAATGTCTTAAATCTTATTATCTAAAAGTGAAGCAATTTAAAAATCTAAATTAAACATTGAATCTAAAATGCATAACATCTCCATCTTTTACGATGTATTCTTTACCTTCAACACGCATTTTACCAGCTTCTTTTACTTTAGCTTCGCTACCAAATTGTACATAATCGTCATAAGCAATTACTTCTGCTCTAATAAATCCTTTTTCAAAATCGGTATGAATTACTCCAGCAGCTTGAGGTGCAGTTGCGCCTACATTTACAGTCCAAGCTCTTACTTCTTTAACTCCTGCTGTAAAGTACGTTTGTTGATTTAATAAGTTATATGCAGAACGGATTAATTTAGCAGATCCAGGCTCGTCTAATCCTATGTCTTGTAAAAACATTTGGCGTTCTTCGTAATCATCTAATTCATTAATATCTGCTTCTGTACCAACTGCTAATACTAAAACTTCAGCATTTTCATCTTTTACGTTTTCTCGTACTTTTTCAACATATTCGTTACCAGAAACGGCACTACCTTCGTCTACGTTACATACATACATTACTGGTTTTTCTGTAATAAACTGTAGTGGTTTTACGTAAGCTTTATGGTCTTCTTCAGAAAATTCTAAAGCTCTAATTGATGTACCTGCTTCTAAAGCTTCTTTTATTTGTAATAATACTGCTTCTTCTTTTTGTGCATCTTTATCGCCTGTTTTTGCTGCTCTTTTTACTTTATCAAGCTTTTTTTCAACAGTTTCTAAATCTTTAAGTTGAAGTTCAATATCAATAGTTTCTTTATCTCTAATCGGATCAACGCTACCGTCAACATGCACAATATTATCATTATCAAAACAACGTAACACGTGCAAAATCGCATCTGTTTCTCTAATATTTGCTAAAAATTGGTTACCTAAACCTTCGCCTTTACTTGCGCCTTTTACTAAACCTGCAATATCAACAATCTCTACGGTTGCTGGCAACACACGTTCTGGTTTTACTAAACTTTCAAGCTTTTCTAACCTTGGATCTGGTACATTTACTACACCAATATTAGGCTCTATCGTACAAAACGGAAAGTTTGCACTTTGCGCTTTTGCGTTTGATAAACAATTAAATAAAGTCGATTTTCCTACGTTTGGTAAGCCTACAATTCCTGCTTTCATAATTAAATTTATTGAAGCGCAAATATACTATTAATTAGAGATTTTTAAAGCGAAATATTTAAATGAAATAACGCATCCGTTTTATTAAATATTAATTCTTATATTTAGGACTTAATTCACTAATAATCAATAATTATGAAATCAACTTTACTTTCTTTTTTAATGCTTTTCATCCTATTTTCTTGTAATAAAGATGAAGAAATCCAAACAGCAGAAGCAGAATTTGCTGTTTCTGGAAAGTTTTTAGCACCAAATGATACAGATCCAATTCCTAATGCCAAAGTAAGTGCTTACGTTAATAATGAGTTGGTTAACCAAACATTAACCGATGCTGAAGGTAAATTTACAATATCTTTAAATAGAGGCAATTTTCACTTAGTTTTAAACAAAGGGAAATTTAAAACCGAAAAAGATATTACTGTTGAAGACGATATGACTTTAGAAAGTTATAAAATTGAAACTTTACCTAATATTGGTGTCGTTACAGGTAGTTTTGATAATATTGAAAGTGTTTTATATAGCATAGGTTTATTTAATCCTGTTACAGGTGATCCGTTATTTGATATTATTGAAGGTAATGCGTTTACAAGAATGGCTAACACAGGTCATAAACACGCTTTACATAGATCTCATCAATCAAATCGTACACAAAACAATCCTTTATTAAATCCTAATACTACTTTTCATTTTGGAGATTTAATGGCAGATCCTGCTTTATTAGCGTCTTATGATATTATATTTTTAAACTGTGGTTTAAATGAATCTTTAGAAAGTAACTCAAGCGTTTTAACAGACTATGTTAACAATGGTGGTGTTTTATACGCTACAGATTGGGCAGCAGGTTATTTAGAAGATATTACAAATTCTGGTGCTAATTATATTACACCATTAGATCCTGAAAAAAGCGGAAACTCTTTAACAACAACCGCAACTATCTTAGACGGAACTTTAAGTGATTGGTTATTATTAAACTTTGGGATATCTGTAGATGATACCGTTGTAATAGACGAATTTTTACCTGCATGGCAAGTTGTAGATTCTTATGATAGTGCTACAACAATATCTTGGTTAAGTGGTGAAGTTAATTATGATGATGCAACAAACACTGCTGTAACAGCAACTAAAGATTTAGCATTTACTTTTATACATGGTAATGGTGCTGTGCTGTATTCTTCATTTCATACAGAAAATAACGAAGCAGATTTTTCTGATGTAGATAGAATTATGGAGTTTTTAGTTTTTGAAATGTCTGATATAGAATAATATCCAGAAAATAATTATAAAAAAATCCTGAGCATTACACTCAGGATTTTTTTATTTAATTCTTTAGATGTTAACCATCTGGATGCATAAATTTTTGCTTACCAAGTAAAGTGTCTTCACTTTCTACATGGTCATCATCAGGTACACAACAATCTACAGGGCAAACAGCCGCACATTGTGGCTCTTCATGAAACCCTTTACATTCTGTACATTTATCAGGAACAATGTAGTAAATCTCATCGCTTAAAGGCTCTTGCGCCTCATCTGCATCTACTTCTTTTCCATTAGGTAATACTAAATTACCTTCTAAACTTGTTCCATCTTTATATCTCCAATCGTCAGCACCTTCGTATATCGCAGTGTTTGGGCATTCAGGCTCGCAAGCTCCGCAGTTAATACATTCGTCTGTTATAATAATTGCCATAGCGTAATTTCGTTTTTGTTTACTTAACTTTGTGCAAAAATAAAGCCAAAAATACGGTTATACAAATTATAATGGGTAACAAATATTACATAACTAAAGCTTTCGCCGAATTAGGTCATTTTTTAAGTCAATTCACCACTAAAGGAATTGAAAAAAAAGAAAATGTTCTACATAACGACTTATTTTTTGATGGATTTAAACATCAAATAAAATTAGCTAAAGAACACAACGGTTGGTTTACCGAAAATAATATTTTATTTGCTTTAGAAGGTTGGTCTAATCTACTAACAGAAAACAATTTAAACCAATGGTTATCAAGTTATAATTTAGATGAAGTTGAGCCTAAAAAAGTAGCTATTATAATGGCAGGGAATATTCCTTTGGTTGGATTTCATGACTTTTTAAGTGTTTTAATTACAGGACATGAGGTGTTAGTAAAACAATCGTCTAACGATAAACACCTCCTACCCTTTTTGACTAAATATTTAGAGTATGTGTCACCAGAATTAAAAGGAAAAATAACATTCACCGAAGACAAACTTCAAGATTTTGATGCTGTTATAGCAACAGGAAGCAATAATACTGCTAGATATTTTGAGTATTATTTTAAGGACAACCCCTCAATTATAAGACAAAACAGAAACTCGGTAGCAGTTTTAACTGGTGATGAAACCGAAGATCAACTTAATGCCTTGTCAGAAGATATTTTTAGATATTACGGTTTAGGTTGTCGCAATGTTTCTAAATTATTTGTACCAAAAGACTATAATTTTGATGGCTTTTTTAATGCTATGTACAAATGGCATCCTATAATTGAAGAAGCTAAATACGCCAATAATTACGATTATAACAAAGCAGTATATTTAATGAGCGAATTTGACATGCTTGAAAATGGCTTTTTAATGATTAAAGAAGACCAAAGTTATGCCTCGCCAATTGCTACTGTTTTTTATGAATATTATGATAGCTTAGAACAACTTCAAAAAAAGCTAACTGTTGATGAAGATTTAATTCAATGTGTTGTATCTAAAGGGATAACCGAAAACGATGTAGACTTCGGTATGACGCAAAAACCCCAACTTTGGGACTACGCAGATGGTGTAAATACAATTGAATTTTTGTTAAAAATTTAGTTGATAAATTATCATATTAATAACATATTTTACAGTATTAATTAGCACCTTTGTAACGCTAAACAAACTATATATACTGTAACTTTTTTACAGTGTGTATGCATAAAAAAATTAAAAATGCAAAGACACAATTTTAGCGCAGGACCATGCGTATTGCCTCAAGAAGTGATTCAAAAAGCCTCTCAAGCGGTTTTAGATTTTGACAACGGATTATCTTTAATTGAAATTTCCCATAGAAGTAAATCCTTTGTAGATATTATGGAGCAAGCAAGATCCTTAGCTTTAGAATTGCTTGGTTTAGAAGGTAAAGGTTATAAGGCGCTATTTTTACAAGGTGGTGCAAGTACTCAGTTTTTAATGGTTGCTCAAAATATGTTAGAAAAAAGAGCGGCGTATTTAAACACAGGTACTTGGGCAGATAAAGCAATTAAAGAAGCAAAAATATTTGATGATATTATTGAAGTTGCTTCTTCTAAAGATGCTAACTATAACTACATCCCGAAAGGATACGAAATCCCAGAAGATTACGACTATTTTCACTGTACATCAAACAATACCATTTTTGGAACTCAAATAAAAGAATTCCCAAACTCACCAATACCAATGGTTTGTGATATGAGTTCTGATATCTTTTCAAGAACCTTAGACTTTTCAAAATTTGACATTATTTATGCTGGTGCTCAAAAAAATATGGGACCTGCTGGTACAACATTAGTAGTTGTAAAAGAAGACGTTTTAGGTAAAGTATCGCGTAAAATTCCTTCAATGTTAGATTATAAAGTTCATATTGATAAAAGCTCAATGTTTAATACACCACCAGTATTTGCAGTGTATACAAGTATGTTAACTTTACAGTGGTTAAAAGATTTAGGAGGTATTAAAGCTATTGAAGAAGAAAACGAAAAGAAAGCGCGTTTAATTTATTCTGAAATTGATTTAAACCCATTATTTAAAGGTTTTGCTGCTAAAGAAGACCGTTCTTATATGAATGCGACTTTTACTTTAACTAACGACGATTTAAAAGAAACCTTTGATACCATGTGGAAAGAAGCTGGCATTAACGGACTTAACGGACACAGAAGCGTTGGTGGTTACCGCGCAAGTATGTACAATGCATTATCGCTTGATAGCGTTAAAGTTTTAGTTGAAGTAATGAGCGAGCTAGAAAGCAAAGCTTAACCATTTCATAAACAAAAGATTAAGATTAATTTAGATTTTCGCTTTTGCGGAATTAAAAAATAAAACAATGAAAGTATTAGCAAACGATGGTATATCAAATAGCGGAATTGAAGCTTTAGAAGCAGCTGGATTTGACGTTAATACCACAACCGTAGCACAAGAACAATTAATAGATTACATTAACAAAAACGATATTACTGTACTTTTAGTAAGAAGTGCAACTAAAGTTAGAAAAGACTTAATAGACGCTTGTCCAAACCTAAAAATAATAGGTCGTGGTGGCGTTGGTATGGATAATATTGATGTAGAATATGCACGACAAAAAGGCATTCACGTTATTAATACGCCTGCTGCATCTTCACATTCTGTTGCCGAGCTAGTTTTTGCTCACCTTTACGGATTAGCAAGATTTTTACACAATGCCAACAGAGACATGCCTTTAGATGGAGATTCTAAATTTAAAGAGCTTAAAAAAGCATATGCTAAAGGAACCGAATTAAAAGGAAAAACACTTGGTGTTATTGGTTTTGGTCGTATTGGTCAAGCTACAGCCAAAGTTGCAATTGGTGCAGGAATGAAAGTTATTGCTTTTGACCCATTTATTGAAAATGCCGACTTAGAATTAGAGTTTTTTGATGGTCAAAAACTAAATTTCAATATAGAAACTGTATCTAAAGATGAAGTAATTAAAAACTCAGACTTTTTAACGCTTCATGTACCTGCACAAAAAGAATATGTGATTGGTAAAGACGAATTTGACAACATGAAAGATGGTGTGATTATAGCAAATGCTGCTCGTGGTGGTGTTTTAGATGAAGTTGCTTTAGTCAACGCAATAGAAAGCGGTAAAGTAGCAAGAGCTGCTTTAGATGTTTTTGAAAAAGAGCCACAACCAGAAATACAATTATTAATGAATGCTAATTTATCATTAACGCCTCATACTGGTGCAGCAACTAACGAAGCTCAAGACAGAATTGGTGTTGAGTTAGCAGATCAAATTAAAAGTTTACTATTAAACGACTAAAACAAACGTTTTATAGAATAATATTAAATAAAAAAAGCCTCAATTAAAAATTGAGGCTTTTTTCGTAAATTAGATATCTTAACAGTTACAAACCTTAAAAAATTAAATAAAATGGCAGGAATTTTAGATTTACTAAACTCAGATATTGGTAAAACAATTATTAGTGGTGTTTCTGGATCTACAGGAACAGACGAAAACAGAACAAGTAGCGTATTAACTATGGCTTTACCAGTTATGATGAAAGCTATGGAACGTAACGCAGCTGCTTCACCAGAAGGTGCTCAAGGTCTTTTAGGAGCAATTATGGATAAGCATGATGGTAGTATTTTAGATAACCTTGGTGGATTATTTAGTGGTGGCGTTGATGAAGACGTTAAAACAGATGGCGATAAAATTTTAGGTCACGTTTTAGGTGCTAAAAAAGAAGGCGTGCAACAAGTTATTGGTCAAAAAGCTGGTCTTGATGCTGGTTCTGTTGGTGATATTTTAAAAGTAGCTGCTCCTATTTTAATGGGTGTTTTAGGTAAACAAGCTAAACAAAACAATGTGAGTTCTACTAACGATTTAGGAGGATTACTTGGTGGATTACTTGGTGGTAGCAGCGCTAAAGAAGAACAAAGTTTCTTAGAAAAAATATTAGATGCAGATGGCGATGGTAGCGTTGTAGATGATGTTGCAGGAATGGTATTAGGTAGCGCTAAGAAAAAAGGTGGACTTGGCGGACTTTTAGGTGGTTTATTCGGAAAATAATTACACACAACAATATGATAATCAAGCCAAACATTATGTTTGGCTTTTTTTTGCTATAATTTTAGTAACTTTAGTAAAAACATAACGATGAAAAATTTAGCTTTAGTTGCTATTATTCTTCTAATAGCTTTTAGTTGTGGTACAACTCAAAAAACTGTTGAGACTGACAAAAGTCCTGCACAGGTTGGAGACACCATTAAAATAGCTGGTGAAGAATCTGAATACGATATTATTATAATAGAACCAGGTTTTAATGTTTGGTTAAATACAACTGCAAGACCAGAAGGTTTTTACAACCAAACTTATTTAGAAAATAAAAATATTTTCTATGTACAAGCATGGAATAACAGAGTTTTGCAACCACAACGTTACAATCCTAATTTGTACGAAATGCAAATTGACTATAGGCAGAATATTGATTACGGTTACGAGGTTAATTATAAACTTTATAATTACTTCATTTATTTTCAAAATAAGTATAATCAAAATCTTTTAGGCGGTCGTGTGCCTCCTTTTTAAATCGTTTTGTATTTTTGCAGCTGTAAAAATCAGCTATGAAAGCATTTAAACAACGCTGGCAAATTCAACAAAATTGGCAGCTCCTCTTCCCTATTTTAGGTGTATTAGGTTTACTTTATTCTAGTTACAAACTGGCTAATTTATTTTTTGATAACATCTATCTAAAAATAGGTTTAACTCTTGTAATTACATTTGTATTATTAAAATTTACCCTATTCTTATTCAGTAAATTAGAGAATAAATGGAAGGTGACTTACCGCTGGGAATTAATTACCATATTTATTGTTTTTGCACTTACAGGATCTTCTTCAGTCTTTGTAGGACGACCATTAATAAAGTTTATAGGAATTACTAAAGAAAACTTAAATCCTATTGTTTATTGGTTCTTATATATTATTATTGGGCTAATTTTTTACCAAATCCTATTAGTTTGTTTTGGTTGGCTGTTTGGTCAATTTCAATTTTTTTGGAACTTTGAAAAGAAAATGCTAAAACGTTTTGGTTTAGGACGTTTTTTAAACGAATAAATGCTCACTATTAAACACATACTAACAAAAGGCTTTGCTGTACTACTTACAGTAGCTGTGTTGTTACCTGCTGCGGTAAAAGCTATGCATGTGTTTGAAAACCACAAACATGAGGTGTGTACAGATAAAACTAGCGATCATCACTTACACCAACTAGATGTAGATTGTGACTTTTATAAAATAAAACTCAACAATTCGCTATCATTTTCTGTATTTAGTTACACACTTTTAGAGGTTAAAAATAATCACAAACCTATTCATTCTCAATACCAATTTATTAGCTCTTACCAGCGATTAGGTATTGTACTTCGTGGTCCGCCACAATTTGTATAAACGCAGTTATAGATTTCGCTTTCGCGATATCCAATTTATTATTTAAAACACTTTATACAAATTCATATTTAAAAACATGAAACAATTTTTATTTATGCTAATTGCTATGGTATCTACCGTAACAATTGCACAAAACTATATATCTGGACAAGTCACCATTAATGATTCTTCAGAGCCTATTCCTTATGCAAATATTTATTTTCCGCAGTTAGAAAAAGGAACAACTACCGATGATAACGGAAATTTCACTATTAATAATTTACCTTCTGGTGTTCAAAAAATAACCATTTCGGTTATTGGTTTTGAGACATTTTCAGAAAACATTACGCTACCAGCAACAATGCCGTTTCAATTTCAACTAAAACCTTCTGCTATAGAAATGAGTGAAGTTATACTTTCAACGCCATTTCATAAGCTTCAAAAAGATAATGTAATGAAGGTTGAACAAGAAAAAATAAGCACTTTAAAAGCAAAAGGTGCTGTAACTTTATCTGACGGAATCACTAATATTGCTGGTGTAGAAAGCGTTACAACTGGTATGGGAATTGGTAAACCTGTTATTAGAGGTTTGAGTAGTAATCGTGTGTTAGTTTACGCGCAAGGTGTACGACTAGAAAACCAACAGTTTGGTGCAGAACACGGTTTAGGCATTAGCGATGCTGGTATAGAAAGCGTAGAAGTGATAAAAGGTCCAGCATCTTTACTTTACGGTAGTGATGCACTTGGTGGCGTTTTATATCTAAATCCTGAACGTTTTGCAGATCCAAATAGTACTGCAACTAATATAAACACTAGATATTTTACAAATACAGATGGTTATAATGTTAATTTTGGGCATAAAGCATCTGCAGATAAATTTAAATTCTTAATTAGATTAGGTCAAGCAGAACATAGCGACTATCAAACCCAAGATTATAGAGTAACCAATACACGTTTTAGAGAACAAGATTTAAAGACTGGTTTAGGTTACCAAAGCACAAATTTTAAAACTGATTTTAGATACAATGTTAACCTTTCTAAACTTGGTATTCCTGAGGAAATTGGAATTCAGTCTGATTTAAAAACACCTTTAGAGCCTTACCAAAGCTTAACCAACCATATTTTAAGTTCAAAAAGTACGTGGTTTTTTGACAATTCTAGCTTAGATATTAACTTAGGTTATATCTACAACGATAGACAAGAATTTGAAGACCATCATCACGAAGAAGATGGCATAGAACATCATGATGAAGATGAAGAAGAACATGAGGATGAAGATGAACACCTCGAAGACGAAGCGCCAGCACTACACATGAAGTTAAAAACCTTTAACTACAACATTAAATACAACTTACCTACTATAGGTAGATTTGAAACTATTGTAGGTGTACAAGGTATGCTTCAAAACAACAGTAATTATGGCGAAGAACAATTAATACCAGACGCAACAACTAATGATATTGGTGTGTTAGCTACATCACATATTCATTTTGAAACTTTTGATGTGCAATTAGGTGCACGTTTTGATCACAGAAGTATAGATATAGACAATGCTATTACTAAACAATTTAACAGCTTTAATGGTGCTGCTGGTATCAAAGCTAATGTGACTAAAGCTATCGTAGCACGATTAAACCTTGCTACTGGATTTAGAGCACCAAATTTATCTGAGTTAGTATCTGATGGGACACACCATGGTACAAACAGATACGAAGTAGGAAATATAGACCTTAAAAATGAGCAAAACTTTCAAACCGATTTAGCTTTAGAATATGCAAACGAGCATTTTGAAATCTTTGCCAACGGTTTTTATAACCACATTAATAATTATATCTATTTAGCGCCTAACGGAAATGTCATAGACAATACACCTGTATATAATTATTTACAAAGTAATGCACGTTTATATGGTGGCGAGTTTGGTGTACATTTACATCCGCATCCATTAGATTGGTTACATTTAGAGTCTAGTTTTGAAACCGTAACAGGACAACAAGATAATGATGATTATTTACCATTAATACCTGCTAACAGTTTAACCAATACGTTACGTGCAGAGTTTAATACCAATACCTTAAAAAATAGTTATGCATTTGTAAAACTACGTACCACATTTGCACAAAACAATGTAAGCCAGTTTGAAACCACAACACCAAGCTACAACCTTTTAAGCGCTGGTGTTGGTACAACGGTTACATTATTTAAAAATCCTTTAGATATAAGCATTGCAGGTACTAACTTAACCGATAAAGTGTACATTAACCATTTATCACGCTTAAAAACAGATGATATTGCTAACATGGGACGCAATATTAGTTTTGGTTTAAATTACACCTTATAACTGTTATAACATAGTGAAGATTACTTCAAAAAAATCCCGATTTAACTTCGGGATTTTTTTATATTTATAAAATATTAATCATGGAAAAATCAAATCATGGAATTATACAACCAACTTAAAGGATTAGCTGATAAAGTCGAACAGCTAAAAGATAAAATCGACACAGAAGAGTCTACTAAACATGCTTTCACTCTTCCTTTTATAAATATTTTAGGTTATGATACTTTTAATCCAACAGAAGTAGTTCCAGAATTTACTGCTGATTTAGGTTTAAAAAAAGGAGAAAAAGTTGATTACGCCATCTTTCAGAATGAAAACCCTATTTT
>Ga0160419_100928_pt1 | contig 14820 bp, 14 predicted proteins | sample CelAP2metagpilot_2_FD_108196 | JGI IMG/M metagenome (GOLD analysis project Ga0160419, IMG submission 108196) | Phycosphere-associated microbial communities from Cellana algal ponds in Kailua-Kona, Hawaii, USA - Cellana AP2-4-25 metagenome pilot ... | reverse complement strand
GCTGCTGTACCTAGTGCTGGTATGGTTATGTTAGTGATTGTTTTAGAGTCTATTGGTTTTCCAGCAGAATTATTACCAATTGGATTAGCACTAATATTTGCAGTAGACAGACCTTTAGATATGTGTCGTACCGTAGTTAATGTGACTGGTGACGCAACAGTATCTATGCTAGTTGCAAAGTCTTTAGATAAGTTGCACGATCCACATCCAAAAGAATGGGATGATAATTATGAAAACGTGAAATAAGCAGAGAACAAGTTTTATAAACTTTGTGAATCGCTTATCCTGAGCGAAGTCGAAGGATCTACTTAATTAATAGTATCTAATTTATTTATCATCAAATTATTTTTAACATTAATATTTTTTAATAATTTTAATCATCTAACCAACCAAAAACCTTAAAAAATGAATGTTTGCTTTATCATGTATCCATGGGATCAAATTGACCCAGAAAATGACACAAGTCTTGCGCTTATTAAAGAATGTGCTAAACGTAACCATGGTGTTGCCATGTGTTCTCCAGCAAATTTAACGATTAGGGATAGTGTGACTAGCGCATTTTGCACTGTAATAGGTCGTATGGATAAAGTGCCAACATCATTAAAATCATTTTATAAAAAAGCTGAGTTAAGGGAAGAAATGCTTCCGCTTGCTGGTTTTGATGCTATTTTCTTTAGAGCAAATCCGCCACTAGATCCAATCATGCTTAATTTTTTAGATTCAGTTAAAGATGATGTGTTTATTATCAATTCTTTAGAAGGTATGCGTGAAGCCAACAACAAGTTATATACTGCTGCTTTTGGTGATGCGCACAGCAATATCATTCCAAATACACATGTATCAAAGAACAAAAAATACCTAATAGAACAAATTAAAAATAGTAAGTCTGATAAAATGATTCTTAAACCTTTAAACGGTTTTGGTGGATCTGGTGTTATTTTAATTGAAAAGTCAGCGATGAGTAATATTAACTCTCTATTAGACTTTTATATTAGCGGTAAAGATGGTACTTCAAACTACGTAATTTTGCAAGATTATATTGAAGGTGCAGATCAAGGTGATGTTAGGATTTTAATGTTGAATGGTGAAGCTGTTGGTGCAATGAGACGTGTGCCTGGTAGTGATGATCACAGATCAAATGTATCTGCTGGCGGAAGTGTACAAAAACATACTCTTACAAAAGCTGAAAAAGCATTATGTAAACAAATTGGTCCAAAACTGGTTAAAGATGGTTTATATTTTGTTGGAATAGACGTGATTGGCGGTAAATTAGTAGAAGTTAATGTAATGTCACCTGGCGGAATTACTTACATCAATAAAGTTTACAAAAACAAACGTAGAGTCGAAGAAAAAGTAATAGACTTCTTAGAAAGCAAAGTGTTAGATAATTTGGAAGCTTTTAACAGACGCTCTAGATTACGTAAAAGAGTAGACGAAGCTTAATGCATTTAGCTATGGAAGGTTTTGATAACATAGTTTCTGTAGATTGGTTGAAAAATCATATAAATGACCCTAAAATTGTTGTTTTAAATGCAACGATACCAAAAGTTACTAGCGATTTTAAAGCTGAAACGCAACAAATTCCAAACGCTCGTTTTTTTGATATAAAAAAAGCTTTTAGCGATGTTTCAGCAGAATTCCCAAATACAATTCCTTCTGAAATTCAATTTCAAAACGAAGCTCAAAAACTTGGGATTAATCAAGATGATTTCATTATTGTTTATGATGAAATTGGTGTATATTCTAGTCCTCGTGCTTGGTGGCTTTTCAAAACTTTTGGTCATAATAACGTAGCAGTTTTAGATGGTGGTTTTCCTGAATGGAATGCACAGCAATTTTCAACTGAATTAAAATCAGAAAAACAGTACTCTTTAGGTGATTTCACTGCTAAATACAATCCAAATAACGTGGTGTATTTTGAGTCTTTAGACGCTATTAAAAAAGACCCAAATTTCAAAATTATCGATGCACGATCTAACGATCGTTTTATGTGCCGCGTACCAGAACCAAGACAAGGTTTACGTTCTGGACAAATACCAAACTCGGTTAATTTACCGTATCAAAAGGTGTTAAACGGACATAAATTTCAGCAAAAAGAACAAATTGCTTCAATTTTTAAAGATTTAGCAGACAACAATCAGCATCTAGTTTTTAGTTGTGGCTCTGGTATTACGGCTTCAATTTTAAGTTTAGCTGCAACAATTTCAGCATATAATAATAGTGTTTACGATGGTTCGTGGACAGAATACGGAACTTTAACAACAGGACATATGGATGATCCAAAACAATGGTCTAAAGAAGAATTATTAGCCTATATTTTAATTTTTGTAGCACATTCTGATTTAGAAGAAACCCGAAAAGAAAAAGAATATATTTTATCAAGAGTTGATAAAACTATTTATAAACGTGTTGAAGAAAAATTTAACCAAGATAATGATTATCAAAGCATTCAGAATATTATTGAAGCTGTAAAAACACATGATTATTACCGTAATGATTTAGCAGATTTGTTTGCAGATATTAAATTAATGGCGTTTGCAGATGGTGGTTTTGATATCATGGAAAAAGAGGCTTACAACTACCTAAAAAAGATTTTAAAATAGTGGAAAGGCTTAGTATTTCTCAGATCATTTCAAAAATTGAAAACGAAGACTGTTTTCATGCGGTTGCAGAAGACTATTCTTTTACTTTAAAAATAGACAGTTACGTGCATTACGTTTGTGGTGCAGTACATGACGGACATCAGTTTAGAAAAGAACTTTGGGACAATTGCTTGCATACCGAATATGAGCGTTGGTACGAAGAAGATCCTGAAACTAAAAACATGGTAACTTCGCATCCAATAGTCATTGCAGGAATGGATTCACGTTTTGAATATGATTTAAATCGTGCGCCAGAAACCGCTATTTACACAGACGCTTGGGGCAAACAATTATGGAAAAGCCCATTACCAGAAGCTCAAAAAGAAAAATCACTTCAAAAACACGCCAATTTTTATAAAGTAGTACATGCTTTAATTAATAAAATTGAAATCAAATTTGGTGTTTGCGTGGTTTATGATATGCATAGCTACAATTGGAAACGTTGGGATAGAGAAGTGCCAACTTGGAATTTAGGCACCTCAAATATAGACAACAACCGTTTTGGAAATGAGGTTGAAACTTGGCGACAAAGCCTAAGTGAACTTGATTTACCTAACGGAATTAAAAGCACATCTAAAGTCAACGATACCTTTCAAGGTAATGGATATTTCTTAAAATTTATTACTCAGAATTTTCAAAATACCTTAGTTTTGGCAACCGAAATTGCTAAAGTCTATTGCGATGAATATGAATACATTATGTATCCCGAAGTTGTTGCAGCAGTAGAAGAGCAGCTAAAAACTAGATTGGTAACTCATGCAAACGCATTTTACCAAACACACAAACAATAAAAATGACATCTACTTTAGAAGAAAAATACCAAAACTTATTTGATATTGACGCTAATCTTAACCGATTGGTCAAAAAGATTGAATTACTTAATTACATCAATCCTTTAAATATTGAAAGTGAGAAAAAACAATTCTATTCTTCTAAATATAATTACGAGCCACAATTTAAATATCCAAAAATTAGATTTAATGGCTACAAATTGCATCGTTTATTCTTTTCGCAACGTTTAGAACGCATAAAAGACGAAAGTATTCGTGAGCTTTACAAAGACATTATTTACGAATATTCTGGGCTAATAGAATGTATTGAAACGATTGGTCAAGGACGAAAATTCTATTTTAATAGTTTAAAAAGTTTTGGGACACCAACCGAAAGAGATATTGAAAACGCAAAGTTTATCCTGCGTTTTGATAATAGCGATTTTGAAGAAGATTTATTGCCACTTTATAACGTAGATGATGCTATTGCTTACTTTGAAGATTATCGTAAACGTTACGATTTTGATTTTACAATAAAAAAATCGACTAATATTTCTGCAGCAGCAATGGTGCAAAATAACACCAAAACATTACTATTACGTCGTAATCATAAGTTTAGTAAAAATCAATTAGCAGTATTAGCCAATCATGAAATTGGTGTGCACATGGTTACTTCTTTTAATGGATTATCACAACCTTTAAAAGTGTTTTCTAACGGTTTTCCTAATAATGTAGAAACCCAAGAAGGATTAGCTGTGTATTCTGAATATATGTCAGGTAATTTAACCATTACCAGATTAAAAGAATTAGCGTATCGTGTGATAGCTGCAGATAGTTTAGCTAAAGGATATAGTTTTTCTGATACATTTGATTTACTTCATAATCAATACAAATTAAATCGTGATAAAGCCTTTATTGTAACGTTACGTGTGCATCGTGGCGGCGGATTTACAAAAGATCATTTGTATTTAACCGGTTTAAAAAAGGTTTATGATTATGCTAAAGCAGGAGAAGATTTAAATGTTTTATTGACAGGAAAAGTTACGTTAGAATATAAAGATGTTATATTAAAAATGCAGGAATTAGGCTTAGCCATTCCATCTATTCACTACACAGATGCCTATTTAACAAACGATAATCAAAATAAGAATTTCGATTTTATTTTAAATAGTTTAAAATAGAAGTTAAATCTCAAAGCATTACGTTGTCCATAGTAAACTAAGCCAAATAATAGGTTAGACATGCCTTTTATTTAGAACTCAACTCGTTCCTTACTAACAGAAGTAAGGGTTAAGCTAACTGTAATGCTTTGAGATCTTTTCTTAACCTCATAGCTAAGTTAATTTGAATGTATAAACTGCAAAAAGTATATTTAGGGAAGTGAACTTTTGATTAAGTAAACTTATACTTTAGATGAGTTAAGGCTACTCGACACATTTTTCTCATGCTTCGAAAAACACTCGAAGTGACGCAACTTATGTTTAATTAACGTCAGTTCGAGTGATGCGACGATAGGAGCATTGTATCGAGAACAATATTACTCCAAAAACTTGCTCTTCAATTCTGGTGTTGGAATCATACAAGCTTCTTTTTTACCGTACCATTTATAGCGGTTTTTGGCAATAAAATCGTAAACCCAATTTCTAATAAAAGCTGGTACAATTAAAAATAAAGCAAGTAGAGCAGAAGGAAAGCCCAAATCTTTAGCAACGTATAATGCTGCTGTAGATTTCAGCTTAAGTCCTTTTTCTTCAGAATATAATAAAATTGAATCTGTTTTTGCGGTATCAATATTGTATTTACTAATAATCTCTTGTCCAGCCTTACCTTGTAAAGGCGCAAACATAAACTTATTTTTTTTGTCATGCTTTATTACAAATTGGACAGAGTCATTGCACAGATTGCAAACACCATCAAAAAGAATTAATTGTTTATGTTTTGGTAACTGGTTCAAATTGAATATTGTTAATTGCTAATTGTTTACTGTTTTTTCACCGCTTCTACCAATTCTAATTGGTCTAAACTTACATTGGTTGTAAAAATACCGTAGTTGACAATAGCTTTTCCTTTGTCGTCAATGCTATCAATACTTCCAACAGCTTTACCGTCTTCCATACGTACGCGGTCACCAACTTTTAAAACTGGTTTTGGTGGTGCAGGTTTTTCGGCTTCTTTTTTCTTCGCTTCTTTCTTTTTCTTACGTATAACTTCTACCTTTTTCTCTGCTTCTTGTTTTACTTTTTGTTGTTTTGCTTTTTCGGCTTTTGCTTGTTTGGCAGATTGTTTTTTACGTTTAGAATTTTCAATTTGTACTAATTTGAACAATTCTGCCATTAATTCGCGTTTACGCTTGTTGTTAAAGTAACCTTCGGCTAAATCATTTACTTTTTGACCTAAATAAATTAAACGTTGATTACTATCATACAATTCTTGATAGCTTTCTAATTTTTTCTGAATTTTAGCATTAATTTCTTCTAGCTTATCGGCTTCAGATTGCTTTTTCTGTTCGTTCTTCTTTAGATTTTCACCTGTTTTTTCAAGCTTTGCACGTTCTTTTTGAAGCTTTGCAATAGTTGCATCAAAACGTACTTTACTGCGCTCAATCTTCTTTTTTGCTCGGTTAATTAAGCTATACGGAATCCCATTTTTTTGCGCAACTTCAAAGGTAAAACTACTTCCTGCTTGTCCTAAAGCCAGTTTGTACATAGGCTCTAAGGTACGCTCGTTAAACATCATGTTGGCGTTAATCATTTCTTCTTTTTCATTAGCCAACAGTTTTAAATTAGCATAATGCGTTGTGATAATTCCAAATGCTTTACGGGCATAAAATTCTTCTAAAAACGTTTCGGCTAACGCGCCACCAAGTTCTGGATCCGATCCTGTACCAAATTCATCTATTAAAAACAGCGTATTCTTGTTTATTTTCTTTAAGAAATAATTCATCTGTTTTAAACGGTAACTGTAAGTACTTAAATGATTTTCAATAGATTGATTATCACCAATATCGCTAACAATACGATCGAACAAGCAAACTTTACTGCGTTCGTGCACCGGAATTAACAATCCGGATTGTAGCATTACTTGTAATAAACCAACAGTTTTTAAGGTGATACTTTTTCCGCCAGCATTAGGTCCAGAAATAACTATAATGCGACTATCTTCTTTAAGCTGGATAGTTTGCGGATGTGTTGTTTCCTTTTTTTCTAAATTATTTAAATAGAGTAGTGGATGAAAGGCATCACGTAAGTATAGCTCGCGATTTTCTGTGATTTCTGGTAAAATCGCATTCATCGATTTGGCATATTTTGCTTTTGCCGAAATCACATCTATTTTAGTTAAAAACGATTGATAAAGCTCTAAAAGCGGTAAATAAAACCTAATGTAATTGGTTACATCTTTTAAGATACGTACAACTTCTTCGCCTTCTTCGTATTGTAAATTGTTTAGTTCTCTAGTGTGTTGTAAGGTAGTTTCTGGCTCTATATAAACAATGCTTCCTGTTTTGCTTCCGCCCATAATTGCGCCTTTAACCTTACGTCTGTACATGGCTTTTACAGCCAATACACGTTTATTATCGACTACAGATTCTCTAATATCATCCAGATATTCTAAATTATGATAATGGTTTAGAGCACTTGTAAAACTAGAGTTAATCTTTCCTTTTAACTTGTTAATTTGTTGGCGTAGTTGGTATAAGGTTGGTGAAGCATCGTCTTTAACCTCATTAAATCGGTTTACAACACTGTCTATTTTATCAATAATATCTGTAGTAACTTCAATTTTATTGCTAAACTGTTGTAAAGTTGGGTAATAGGTTTCAAATTTTTTAAAAAATTTGATTAAATCGTTACTGGTTAATGATATAGAAACTAATTTTTTTAGACTATGTGGCTCTAAAAAAGTGTTTTCAATTTTTAGTAGTTTTAATTCTTTTGTAATTGAATCGAAACCGTGATTTGGAATGCGATTATCGTTATAAAAAGACGAAATATACTCGTTAGTTAATTGTAACGAAAATAGTAAGGTCTCTTTGTCTTTGTATGGCGAAATAGAAAGCGCAGCTTCATTACCCAAAGCAGTGATACAATACTCACTAACTTGGTTTAAAACGGTTGCAAACTCTAAATCTTGTAATGTTTTTTGATGAATGTTTATCATAGGTAAACTCTGCAAGGCAGATATCTCTTTTTCTTTGTTTTGTTTGCAAATTTACGGAAATGTAAATTGAAATTTTAAAAGTCTTTATTTACTTGATCTGCTAATTTTTTATAGCAAAATTAAAAAGTAAACCAACAGCTATAGCGATACCAAAGCTTAACAAGGTTCCTATTAGGACATATTCGGTAAGTTTTCTGTTTTTAGCTTTAGATAAATCACCAAATCTAAATACAGATTTTGCAGTTATTAGCAACCCAATAGCGCTCCATTGATTTAACACGATAAATCCAAAGACAAACAAACGCTCTAGTATGCCTATGTATTTTCCTGCTTTATCTAAAGAGTTTTCTGCATCGTCTTCATCTAACTTCCATTTATTCATTATTAGTTGCATAATTACTGAAGAAACTGAAGTTAATGTCATTAATGCTAATAACAAAGCTATGACTTCTTTAGAGTAAATAATATTAATATCAAATTTATAGTTTGTATATAAAGCTGAAACAATTAGTATTACTATAATATGTGCTATCTGGTCTGCAATAAACAGATAGTGTGCTTTTATTTTATTATTTAGATAGAGTTTTATTAAATCTAATATATAATGAGATACTGTAATAACTAAAATACCTATCCAGAAACTAAATTTAAACTTTAAAAGAATTATTAAGGCTAAAGCATGTATAATGACATGAAAATAAAGGTATTTTGATTTATGCTTCTTTTTATTTTTTTGCTTGACCCATTTTTTTGGTTGTAACACAAAATCACCAATTACGTGAGCTAATAATAGTTTTAATAAAAGTACAATCATAGGTTTAAGATTTGTTCTTTATAGAACGCGTTTAACTGCATAATTTCTTCATATCCGCCTCTTTTTAAAGCTTCGCTAATGGTGCTTTGAGATTTTCCTAAAAGTAAAGCAATGTCATTTTGGTTTTTCTCAGGATTTTCTATTACTGTACTAATTACCTTTGCAACAGTATTACTCCAACTATTTGCTGTTAACAAAGCTAGATTAATCATAATATTAATCGTGTTGTCCCATTTTTTGTTTTCAGATACAACTGTTAATGTTTGTTTTTTAAGAGATTCAAAACCTTCACCAGAATTAACAAAAGCAGTTCCGTTAGATTCAGATATAGTTTTACTATCATAAGATTGTTCTCCTAAACCTATTGCAATACGTACGTCATAAGGTTTTACTTGTTTTATTACAGCCTTAATATGCAAAGCTATACGTAAAGCATTTTCTGGATTTGTTTTTAATTGAAAACTATCGCCTCTAAATATTTCCCAATCTTTTGGTGTCTGTCCATAAAGATTAAGCGTTGACTTTAGTTGATTTAACCACAATGATGTTTGACCTTGTCTAGAATTAATAATATCTCCTGTTAATACTGCTATCATGTATATTTTTTATAAAGATATCGTTTTAAAACACGATTACCAAAAAAATCGTCTTATAAACCGATATTTTAAAATATCGTTATATAAGACTATAATTATAAGTAGCAAGATATTGTCATTACAATTAGTGTAAAAACAACTAGAGTAATAAATAGAGGCATTATAAACTTTAACCATTTATCAAAACCAATTTTTACTACTGCTAAAGAGGCTAATATTAAACCTGTAGGGTTAATCATATAAAATAATCCCATACCGTATTGGTAGGCATTAACTACAATTTCTCTTCCAATTCCCACGCTATCTGCTAACGGAGACATAATTGGCATAGTCAATACAGCCATACCAGAACTACTTGGAATAAAAAAGGATAATCCAGCGTAGATTGCAGTCATAGCACTTGCAAAAACACCTTTATTCATACCTTCTGTTGCAGAACTAGCGTAATATAATAAAGTATCACTTATCAAACCATCAGCCATAATTACGGTTACACCACGAGCAATACCAATAATTAATGCAACACCTAATAAATCACTTGCGCCTCTAACAAAAGTGTCTATAAAGTCGGTTTCTTTAATTTTTGCAATAACGCCTATAATAATTGATCCAACTAAAAATGTAGTAGTCATTTCTATAAACCACCATTCTAAAAAGACAACACCATAAATCATAATTACAAAACATAACGCAAATACAAATAAGGCTAAACGTAATCTGCTATTAAAATTAACTTTCTTTTTGTCATGTTTAAATAGCGCTGCGATTTGTTGTTGCTGGTCATAAACGATAGATTTAGTAGGATCATTTTGTACACGTATACCATAACGTATAATATATATTAATGAAATGGTTAAACATGCTAAAAGCATTATAAATCTTCCCCAAATACCTGTTGTCCAGCTAATACCAGCAGCATCACTTGCAATAATAACACTAAAAGGATTAATTGTAGAACACATGGTGCCAATTGTACTCCCTAAAAAGATACACGCAATACCAACAATAGCATCATATCTAGCTGCTAAAAACACAGGAATTAAAATAGGGAAGAAGGCAATAGTTTCTTCAGCAAAACCAAAGGTTGTTCCTCCAGCAGCAACCAATATTGTCACAAATATGATTAGGATAAATTCGCGTCCTTTTAATGCGTTAGCCAACCAACCAATTCCTGCGTCAAAAGCACCTGTACTATTAATAATACCAATTAACCCACCAATAATTAGTACTAAAAAAATGATATCTGCTGCTTCTATAACTCCTTTAATTGGCGACTTTACAAAATCGAAAAACCCTTGTGGCTTGGCTTCTAATTGGTGATAGGTTTTTGGGATGTTTATTGGTTTATAAATATCGCCACTTGTAAATTTTTCTAACGGAATTTTTATGTTTAAATCCTTTAAAGTTTGTTGCGTTGCAGGTAAGGTTTCGGTTGCTGAAATACCTGTTCTGGTAAAAGTATTATCTGCACTGTTATAACCTAATGTTTCGTATTTTCCTGCGGGAATCACCCAAGTTAATAAAGTTACTAATCCTGCGATGATTAGTAAAATGGTTTGCGCTGAAGGGAATTTTAGTTTTTTCATAAGGCTTAAATCCTGTGAATTTTAAACAATAAAGATAGTATTATTTTTATCTTTGAAAGCACTTCAGTAATTAGAAGAATGCCATTTTATTTACAAACTTATGAACGTAGACATTAACCCAAGTTGGAACCCTTTTTTACAAGACGAATTTGATAAACCGTATTTTAAACTTTTAACCGAATTTGTTAAGGAAGAATATAGTAAACATCAGTGTTTTCCTCCAGGAAACCTCATTTTTAATGCGTTTGAAAAATGTCCGTTAGATCAATTAAAAGTCGTGATTATTGGTCAAGATCCGTATCATAATTACCATCAAGCCAACGGATTGTGTTTTAGTGTTAATGATGGTATTGCGCATCCGCCATCTTTAATTAATATTTTTAAAGAAATTGAAACCGATGTCAACACACCATATCCAAAAAGTGGCAATTTAGAACGTTGGGCAAAACAAGGTGTATTTTTATTAAATGCGACGTTAACGGTTAGAGCGCATGAAGCTGGTAGCCATCAAAAACAAGGTTGGGAAACCTTTACAGATGCTGTAATCAAAACCATAAGTGAGCAAAAAGAAGGCGTTGTATTTTTACTTTGGGGCGGATTTGCTAAGAAAAAAGCAAAACTTATTGATGCTAAAAAACATCATATTTTAACATCTGGTCATCCATCTCCTTTAAGTGCTAATCGTGGGTATTGGTTTGGTAATAAACATTTTAGTAAGACTAATGCTATTTTGAAAGATAATGGGTTTGAAGTGATTGATTGGTAATTATTTTTTTGTCATTCAGAGCACAGCGATGAATCTTTTTCTATGTTCATTTTGTCTTGATACAAAACGAACCAAAAAATCAAGCCAAAATTAGGAAATTGCAAGCAACGTTCATTCTCGGAATTCCGTGCTTCATGCTACGCATGGCATCTACATTCCTTCATTCACTATTTCTTAATTTTGACAAAGGAAAATCATTTAACTTTAGATAGTTTAAAGAAATTCTGTAAAGAATATAAATTTTCGCATTATTTCTTCAAAACACGTTTACCAATCAAAATCACGATAACTAATGGTAAAAAATAAACTATAAGTTGAAATGTGAGTGTTGAAGATGTTTCAGTAGTATTTTCACCAGAACCAAAAACGAGAAAAGCTATTAAAATTTCAATATAAACTATTACAAGATAGAGTAGTGCTAGACCAATGATTTTAAGAATTGTTTTCATGGTTTACAACTCGGCAACAAGGTCTTTATAGTCCCATTTTTCTTCAATAATATTTAAATCAAATAGTTGATCTTGTACTTTTTTTATGGTGGCTTTAGAGATGTTTTCTTGGCTCCATTCGGTTAAACTTAACCATTCTTGTACGTCTTCTAATTCTTGCTCATATCTATTAGAAATCATGCGGTCAATGCTTGGTATGTCTTTAAATTCAGATGTAGTAGCATTTACAATATCTAAAATGGTTTTTACGTCTTCTTTATTAGTTTTTAAAAACTCTTCTCTAACTGCAATAACAAAGCATGGCCAAGGCGAAGGACAATTACCAACACGTCTAAACGTGCCGTTATCTACTAAAGGTTTTGTGGTAAATTTTTCCCACATAAAATAATCGGCTTTACCTTCTGTAAGACCTTCTACAGCGCCATCTAAGTTTTTTATGACTTCAAAATTAAGATCGGTTTCTAAATTCCAATCATTATTTTTTGCGTTAACAAAAGCCATTAAATGTGAACCTGATCCATATCTACTTATGGCTGCTTTTGTGCCTTTAAGGTCTTCTATTTTATTATAATCTGATTGTGCTGCTACGTGAATGCCCCAAATTAATGGCGACTCTACAAATACTTGAACAATTTTAGATGGATTACCGTCTATGATGTCTTTTACAATACCTTCGGTAAGGATTACTGCCATATCGATATCTCCGTCGCGTAAGCCTTTATTCATTGCGCCAGTACCTCCAAAATAATCTTTCCAACGCAGATTGATTCCTGCATCTTTATATTCGCCATGTTTTAAGCCTAAATACCAAGCCAGATTAAAATGTTCTGGTACGCCACCAATGTTTATTTGTTTCATTTTATTTACTTCAGTTTTTCCGCGAAAGCGAAACTCTTAAAAATACTTATAAAGTTAGATTACTCTACAAACTTATTAAGTGTGTATTCTATTAAATTTTCGACCACTTGTTTTGGGTCTTTGCTGAAAGTACCGTTGGCACGATTAGCAATTATAGCGTTAAGTGACAGCGCATTATGACCTAAAAGTTTTGATAAACCATAAATTACTGAGGTTTCCATCTCTAGGTTAGTCACTCTAAAACCGTCATGTTTAAACGTGTCCATTTTATGATTTAATTCGGCATCATAAAGCGGCAAACGCAACACACGACCTTGCGGACCGTAAAAACCGCCAGCAGTTGCTGTCATGCCTTTAAATACATTAGAACCTTCAAATTGTTTTTCTAAAGCTTCGCTATTATTTATGATAATTGGACGCGCTTTTTTGCTATCCCAATTTGTGAATTTTATAAAAGCATCTTCAATATCTGGATTGCTAATTTTATCAATTTGATAGAAGTGAAGCATTCCGTTTAAATCTAAACCGTGAGACGCCATTACAAAAGAATCTACAGGGATATCTGCCTGCAAAGAGCCAGAAGTACCAACACGAACAATGTTAAGCGATGTTAATTGTTCTTTTGGTTGTCTAGTCTTTAAATCGATGTTTACTAAAGCGTCTAATTCGTTTAAAACAATATCTATATTATCTGGTCCAATACCAGTAGAAATAACGGTTAAGCGTTTTCCTTTGTAAGTGCCCGTTTGTGTTTTAAATTCTCTTTTTTGAATAGAAACTTCTACGCTGTCAAAGTGTTTTGTTATTTTTTCTACTCGGTCTTGATCACCAACAAAAATGATGGTATCTGATATATGTTCTGGTTTTAAATTAAGATGATAAACACTACCATCTGGATTTAAAATTAATTCTGATTCTTGAATTGCCATTATTTAATGGTATTAACTAATTTACTTTCAGTTTTTAAATACTGAAAATCTGATTTTTTTACGCCTCCAAATTGGAAGTCTGATTTCATTTCTTCAAAGAAGTTTTGCTGATGCTCTAAAGCTAAAAACCCATTTCTGTTTAGCACTAGCTGTTCTTCGGTTTCATCATAAAAAAGCGAAATATTATTTATAATTCGCTCTATTTGTATGTCTCCGTAGCCATAATAGCCTTGATAATGTAAGCCATAACCTAATAAATGATGACGGTCTTTTATTTTGTACTCGTTAATTAGCTTTAAAAGGTTATATTCCATCATATTTAAGCCTGTTCTTGTATCTGGAAAACGCTTCATGTGCGCTTTTAAACAGTTACTCATATAAATATAATTTGATGGACGTACGATTAATTCTTTTAATAAATTATGGTCGTTTTCGCAGTAAATACGCCATGCTTTTTGAGCAAAAGCAATATCGTCTACGTTTAATTGAATTCTGTTTTCGTAATTAAACTGAATTTGTTCTGGAGTTAATTCACCAAAGCCTTTAAGTTGTTTTTCGCCTTTTACTTTTCCGCAATTAACAAGAAAAATAGGTAGTCTACACATTTTTTGCTTTAATAAACTTATGGCAGCAATCATGTTGATATGACAGAACAAATCGTATTCAAACCAAAGGATAACTTCTTCGTAATCTTCTAATTTAGAAATTTTATCAAGCTCTTTTCTAAAAACTTCTTCTTTGTAAGGAATGTTGTAAGTAGACTCAATAAACTCTTTTCTTAAGTTGAAAAAATTGTCGTTATCTATTTCTTTTGTAGTAGGTCCAACGCATAGCATTTCGTGCCATGTCATTAGTTCTCCATCAAAATTTAACTTGGTTAAATACTCTGTTAATACACCACCATTAGTGATATGAAACGTTTTTTTACTCATAATTTAACCTCCAACACGTTTTACATTAAAGCCTTTTTCTTTTAAGATTTCCATGATTTTATCACGATAATCACCTTGAATTATAATTTTATCGTTTTTAAAACTACCACCAACACTTAGCTTTTGTTTAAGCTCTTTGGCTAATAGTTTAAAATCTTCGTCAGCACCAGTATAACCTTCTAAAATGGTAATAGGTTTACCTTTACGTTTTTCGTATTTACAAATTATCGGATCGTCTTGTAACCAAATGTTGCTTTCTTCTTGCTGTTCTTCGGTTTCTTCTGGTACGTGATCAGGAAATAAGTTTTTTAATTGGTCTT
>Ga0160419_100925_pt1 | contig 14851 bp, 16 predicted proteins | sample CelAP2metagpilot_2_FD_108196 | JGI IMG/M metagenome (GOLD analysis project Ga0160419, IMG submission 108196) | Phycosphere-associated microbial communities from Cellana algal ponds in Kailua-Kona, Hawaii, USA - Cellana AP2-4-25 metagenome pilot ... | reverse complement strand
GCCCTGGTCCGAGATCGCCAGCCCGGCCGCGCTGGACATCGTGATCGAGACCCTGCGCCAGACCACCCGGCGTGACGCCACCCCCGGCACCGCGCTGGGGCGGGCCATGCAGAAAGGTGCGGGATTGCTGGCGCAGCAGCCGGACTGCTGGAAACGGACGCTTGATCTGTCGGGAGATGGGAAATCCAACCTTGGCCCCCGCCCCCGTGATGTACGCGACGCGCTGGAAGCGGAGGGGATCACCATCAACGGTTTGGTGATCGGGGTCGATGACCCCAATATCGGGGACATTCGCCAGTCAGAGATTGGCGAGCTGTCATCGTACTACCGGGCCGAAGTGATACTGGGCCCGGATGCCTTTGTGCAGACCGCCATCGGATTTGCCGATTACGCCGACGCCATGCGCCGCAAGCTGTTGCGGGAGCTGGACGGGCTGGTCTTTTCGCAGGCCGACCTGCCGCCCCTGCCCCGCGTGGATCAGTAGATGTAGCGGATCTGATCGGTCCAGTACCGTTCCATCCGCTTGAGAGAGGTGGTGATTTCGGAAATCCCCTCCGGCCCCAGCACGCCCTTGTCCTCAAGACCGTCTGCGTGGCGGGCAAACAGCTCTCCCACGACATTGCGGATGCCCCGGCCTTTTTCGGTCAGGCGCACACGGACCGAACGGCGGTCAATCTCACACCGCTGGTGGTGCATATAGCCCATCTCCACCAGCTTCTTGAGGTTGTAGCTGACATTGCTGCCCTGATAGTACCCGCGGCTTTTCAACTCGCCGGCGGTGACTTCGTTTTCACCGATGTTAAACAGAAGCAGCGCCTGCACGGCGTTGATTTCCAACACCCCGACCCGTTCAAATTCATCCTTGATCACGTCCAGCAGCAGACGGTGTAACCGCTCCACCAGTGATAGGGCCTCAAGGTATCCACTCATGAACCCCTTATCCAGCAGCGGCGCTGCGATCTTTTCCTGCACGCTCATCATTGCTCTCCAAAAACTGTTGACGGAGAGGACTTTGAACAAAAAACCAGAATATTTGGTTAAACCGTGCGGGCTGTTGAAATCTGGGCCTTTATGCGGTCGATCAGCCCCGCATAATCGGTCGGCGGGTCCACCTGCCCGGTGACCCATTGGTAGAGGTCATGGTCATTCTCATTGAGCATCCGGTCATAGAGCGTGAGGCCTGCGTCATCCATGGACGCCAGATTGGCCTGCGCAAAAGCGGACAGGATCAGGTCCATTTCCTTGATCCCGCGCCGCATGGAGCGCATGGCGAGCCGTTTGACCCGGTGCTCTGCCGTTTCAGGCATGGGCGGGTTCCTGCACCATCCGGCGCAGACGCTTTTCCAGACGGCCCATCGCTTCGGCCTTTTCGTGCATTTCGCTGCGCAGGGCGCGCATTTCGGCCAGAACCGCGCTCAATTCAGCCGGTTGGGTGCTGTCGGCTGACGGATCATCCAGCCCTTCACCTTCGCCGTTGATCAGCCACATCATGGAGACGTTCAACAGCCCCGCCAGCATCGACAGACGGTTCGCGCGCGGCTCTGACAGGTCTTCCTCCCAGGCGCGCAGGGTTGCCAGACGCACGCCCAACCGTTTGGCCAGTCCTGCCTGCGTCATCCCCGCCTGTTCACGGGCTGCCGCCATGCGATCGCCGAATGTCGCGGCGTCGGGGCCGTACCAATCTGTGTGGTCTTCCATCTGTCTTCTCCTGAACCGGGTCCCAATGGACCGATGAAGCTTGAACGGTGCGAATGCGCCCCCTAGAAGGGCTCATGCACCTTTTGCCAAAACGAGGCCACCATGGACTTTCTCTCTGCGACACTTGCACGCGTCAAACCGTCCCCCACCATCGCGGTCACGACCAAAGCCGCAGAGCTGAAGGCCGCAGGCCGGGATGTGATCGGCCTTGGCGCGGGCGAGCCTGACTTTCCCACGCCCAGGAACATTCAGGACGCAGGCATCGCGGCCATCACCGCAGGCAAAACAAAATATACCGCTGTCGATGGCATACCAGAACTCAAACAGGCCATATGCGCAAAATTCAGCCGCGACAACGGGCTTTCCTATGAACCCGCACAGGTCACTGTGTCCTCGGGAGGTAAACAAGTCCTTTACAACGCCCTGATGGCGACGCTGAACGACGGCGACGAAGTGGTCATTCCCGCCCCCTATTGGGTAAGCTATCCCGATATGGTGCTGCTGGCCGGTGGCACGCCTGTGATTGCGGAGGCGTCCATTCAGACAGGTTTCAAGCTGACCGCCGATCAGCTGGAAGCGGCGATCACGGACAAGACCAAATGGCTGATCTTCAACTCCCCCTCCAACCCGACGGGCGCGGGATACACGTGGGATGAGCTGAAGGAACTGACGGATGTTCTGATGCGCCATCCGCATGTCTGGGTGATGACGGACGACATGTATGAACACCTCGCCTATGACGATTTCAAATTCTGCACCCCTGCAGAGGTCGAACCGCGCCTCTATGACCGCACGCTGACCGTCAATGGCGTCTCCAAGGCCTATGCCATGACCGGCTGGCGCATTGGCTATGCCGCAGGGCCAGAGCATCTGATCAAGGCGATGCGCAAGGTGCAGTCGCAATCCACGTCCAACCCCTGCTCCATCAGCCAATGGGCGGCCGTAGAGGCGCTGAACGGCACGCAGGATTTCCTGCCGGTGCACAATGAGATGTTCGTGCGCCGCCGCGATCTGGTGGTCAAAGCGCTGAATGCCATCGACGGGATCAGCTGTCTGACACCGGAAGGCGCCTTCTATGTCTACCCGTCGATTGCCGGGCTGATTGGCAAGACCTCAGCAGCAGGCACGAAAATCACCGATGATGAGACCTTTGCCACGGCCCTGCTGGAGGAAACCGGCGTTGCGGTGGTCTTTGGCGCGGCCTTTGGCCTGTCGCCCAATTTCCGCGTCAGCTATGCCACCTCGGATGAAGCCTTGACGGAAGCCTGCGCGCGGATCACGACCTTCTGCGCAGGCATGACCTGACGTGCCGGCGGACCGCATCACAGCCAACCTGCCCAGCCGGGACTTTGATGTGACCGAAGCCTTTTATGGGCTGTTGGGGTTTGAGCGGGGCTACCGCGATGACGGCTGGATGATCCTTCAGCGCGGCCCGCTTGAGGTTGAATTTTTCGCCCACGCCGAGCTGATCCCTGCCGAAAGCTGGTTCAGCGCCTGCATCCGGGTGGATGACTTCGACGATCTGCTGGCCACATGGCGGGCGCTGGACCTGCCCGATGACCCGATGGGTCGCCCCCGGACGTTTGAGACGGTCCCGGCCCCCGATGGCATCAGGATCTTTGCCTTGATTGACTGCGACGGCACGCTGCTGCGCTGCATTGACAACAGGAGCGTCTGAGATGCCTTCCGAGCTGCCAGACTACTACTACCGCGTCAAAGACAACGGCGCCGCCGTCTTCCGCGTGGACACCGAGAACCGTCAGCGGCGGATCGAGATGGACCAGATCGCCGTGGTCAACATCCGCAAGGGAGAGATCAAACCCCACGGCGACCGCACTTTGACGGAGGCGGACCTGACCCACATCCGCGGCTGGATGGAAAACCGCCGCGAGGTGCTGGCGCACCGCGACATCGACGACATCTACCGCGCGGTGGATCATCTGAACCTGACCACCCAATGGGCACAGTCCAAAGCCAGCGATGCCCAGCTTGAAGCGGTCACCGACGATCTGCTGCTGGCCATGCATGACCTGCGCAGCACCCTGGTGCGCAAAAAGGCCGACCGCCTGCTGAAGGACTGATCCCGCCCATTTCCGGCCAGCCGTTGCGCCAATTCCCGCGCAGCGCCGCACGCCGCCGGGACGCGCGGTTTTTCTCCGGTTTTATGGTGCCTTTGCGCCGGCCGACGCACGGGTTCTTGCCGACCCAGTGGTGGCCAACAAAGCCCCTTTGCACAAACCCGAACACACTGCGCGAATGCCCTTCAGCCATAATCAAAAGCGATTCAACTGGAGGTTAAAGCCATGCCACAACGCCTTATTCCGGGCCTCAGCGCCATCGCCGATCTGGTCCGCGCCGAGCCCGGCCTGAAAGCCAACATATCCCCCGCCGACATCGAAGGTGGTGCGGCGGCGGCAGAACTGATGAACGATGTGATCACCACTGCCATCACCGCCACCGGGGTCAACACCGACGGTCGCCTGACCCCGGACGATCTGCGCGCAATCTCTGATCATATCCGCGCCAACCCTGCGCTCTATGCCGATTTTGTCGACGGGCACGGCGATGACGAAGGCAACACGGAAACCGGGTTTCACCTTGTTCAGGGCGACGGCGGTGCGTTTCGTTTTCAGGGCCGCGATTTCATCGATACGGTTGCCGATGCGGTCTACCACGTGGGCTTTGAATACCGCGACGGGCGTTTCCGCAACGAAGACGGCAACGCCAATGAAGAGGTGGATGATGTCGCAGGCTGGCTGAACTATTTCGTCAATGGGCAGAACATCCTCTACGGCACCAAGGGCGGTGAGGCGCTGCATTCGGGCCATTACAGTTTTGCCCTCGCCGATGCCGCCCATGAGATTTTCGACGCAGGCGCCGGCAACGACAGCATCTGGGCCGGTGCGGGCAATGACACCGTCATTGGCGGTGCGGGTGACGACAAATCCGGCGGGGATGAGGGCAATGACGTCATGTTTGGCGGTTTGGGCAATGACACGCTCTGGGGTCAGGACGGCAATGATCTGATGCTGGGCGAAGACGGCAACGACAACCTTGGCGGAGGTGCAGGCAATGACCGGGCCTTCGGCGGCATGGGCAGGGACACGATCTGGGGCGAAGACGGCGATGACATGATCAAGGGTGAGGAAGGCGATGACCTTGCCGGCGGCGGTGCGGGCGATGATACGGTCAGCGGACAGGACGGCAACGACCGCCTGCACGGGGATGACGGCGATGATCTGGTCGATGGCGGCAACGGCGACGACTTCGTGGCTGGCGGCACGGGAGCCGATACCCTGACCGGGGGCAAGGGCAACGACACGCTCTATGGCAACGAAGGCAATGACCTGATCAAAGGCTATGACGACAACGACAGGATCGGCGGTGGGTCAGGCGACGACACCGTCGCAGGCGGCACCGGCGATGATACGCTCTATGGTGAGGATGGCCGCGACCTTGTCACCGGGGGCAGCGGCGCCGACACGGTCTCGGGCGGGGACGGCAACGATACCGTTCTGGGCGGGGCGGACAATGACCGCGTCACCGGGGGCGATGGCAGGGACCTGGTGAAGGGGCAAGGCGGCAATGACGACCTGCACGGGCAGGACGGCAACGACCGGATGCAGGGCAACGGCGGCAACGACACGATGACCGGCGGCGAAGGGGTCGACTGGATTGTGGGCGGGGCTGGGGCGGATCTGCTGCTGGATTGGGAAGATACCGATGCCGCGGACATCTTTGTCTTCCGCACCGGCGACACCGGTGTGGGCGCCGCTGCCCGCGACGAAGTGCGCGGCTTTGACAGCGGCATCGACAAGATCCACCTGGCCGACATGGGCGATCTGACCTTCCAGACGAGCGGCAGCTTTGCCGGTGGCGGTCAGGGCTCGTTCTTCTTTGCCGACAAGACCGTTCAGATCGATGCCGATGGCAACGGCGCCGTCGATGCAGAGATCCTGCTGACGTGGGTGAATGAGGTGGCCGAGAGCGACTTCATGCTCTGATGCCACCCCACCCGCGCGCCTCCGGGCCAGCCCCACGTCCCTCCTGCTGGTCCGGAGCCGCCCTTGCCTGCGCAAGATCGGCCAATGGGATGGCGCTTTGCCAAGACAAATCGCGGAGGGACCCACCCTTCGCGGGAAACCGCTATTTGTCTTGGCAAAGGGGCAGCACAGTGGCAGAGCCTGCGGGGGCAAGGGGGGCACCGGACCTGCTGGTATGGAGAGCCCCGCAGCCCAGCCCCGCTATCCTTCTGCCACATCGGCCTGCGTGGACATCCCCCGCACACCGCTTCGCCAGAACCGCCAGTTGAGCAGGATCGCCGCCACGCCAAGGCCGATCCCGAGGCCCGCCCAGATCCCGATCCCTTCAAAGCCAAAGACAAACCCCAACAGATACGAACAGGGCACCCCGATGACCCAATAGCTGAAAGCGGCGATCACCATGGGCACCTGCGTGTCCTGCATGCCGCGCAACAGACCCAGCGCAATCGCCTGTGTCCCGTCCACCAGCTGGAACAATCCCGCCATCACCAGCAGCCCCACGCCGACCTGCAAAATCTCGGCCCGCGCCGGTTCATCGCGCTGCATGAAGAGCGAAATCAACGGCTCCGGCCAGCCGACAAAGAGGCCAATGGTCAGCACCGCAAGGGTGACCGAAATCACCGTCACCACCAGCGCCCCGCGCCGCAGATGCGCCGGATCGCGCCGGCCCATGGCGTTGCCCACCCGGATGGTGGCCACGTTGCTCAGCCCCAGATGCACCATGAAGGTCAGCGACGCCAGTTGCACCGCGATCCCATGGGCCGCCAGCGGCACCGTGCCCAGCCACCCCATCATGAAGGCGGAGGCCGCAAACAGCCCCACTTCGCTCAGGATCGTCAGGCCAATGGGCCAGCCCAACTGGAACACCTGCACCAGCATCTGCCAGTCGCTGCGCCACAGCCGGACGAAGAGTTGGTGCTGCGGCACCACGATGAGGATGTAAAGGACCACCGCAATGAGTGACACGATCTGCGTGCACAGCGACGCCACCGCGGCCCCCACGGCCCCCAGCTCCGGCGCGCCCCAGTTGCCGAAGATGAACGCGTAGTTCGCCAGCACATTCACCCCCGCCGCAAGGATGGTGATCCAGAACACCACCTGCGTGCGCTCCAGCGCCGCCAGATAGGATTTCAGCACCATCACCAGAAGCGCCGGCAGGATGCCCCAGCCGGCCACCGCCAGATAGGCGCCCGCCGTCGTCGCCACGGCCTCCTCCTGCCCCAGAAGCCGCAGGATCGGTTCGGACCAGATCATCAGGGGCAATGTGGCGATGCCAAAAGCGGTGGACAGCCACAGCGCCATGCGCGTGGCGCGGCGGATGCTGACTTCATCCTCCTTGGCGGCAAAGCTGGCAACCATCGGCATCACCGCCGCCGCAAAGCCCGAGCCGAAGATGAAGAACACAAAGAAATACGTACTGGCCAGTGTCACCGCCGCCAGCGCCTCCACCGAATACCAGCCCAGCATGACCGTATCGGTCACCCCGATGGCCACCTGCCCCAGGTGCCCGCCAATCAGCGGCAGACCCAGCGTGAGAATGGCCCGCAAATGGCCCGGATATGTCATTGTGGAGGTGGTCATGCCTCCTCTCTACGCCCCGGCGCCGGGCTTTGGAAGTCACTGCGTGCCTGCACTCCTCAAGGGACATCCGCATGACCATATGTAAGGCTTGCACTGCCCCGCGCCCCACGTCACGCTGGCGGGCGGAGGACCTTATGACCCACTGCAAATCCGAAACCATTGATCTTGATGGCCACCCCTTTCACATCCGCCGCTGGGGCGATCCCAGCCTGCCGCGCTTGCTGTTGCTGCATGGGTTCCCCGAATACGGCGGCGCCTGGGGCGATCTGGCCCCGCTGCTGGCCGAGCGGTTTCACTGCATTGCACCAGATCAGCGCGGTTACGGTCAAAGCTGGGCGCCTGAGGCGGTGTCAGATTATGCAGCGGGCAAACTGGTGGGCGATATGGTGGCGCTGATCGGGGACGGGCCGGTCACGGTGCTGGGCCATGACTGGGGGGCCGCGGTGGCCTATGGGTTGGCGATGTTCCATCCGGCCCTTGTGGACCGTCTGATCATCATGAACGGCGTGCATCCGGTGCCCTTCCAGCGCGCACTGGCAGCGGGCGGTGCGCAGACCGCGGCATCGCAGTATATTCACGTGCTGCGGGCGGAAGGATCCGAAGACCGCTTTGCCGCTGATGGATTTGCCAAGCTGCTGACGCTCTTTTCGGCCAATATGGATCTGTCCTGGCTCAGCGGAGAAACGCGGCAGGCCTATCTGACCGAATGGGCGCGGGAAGGACGGTTGCGCGGCATGATCAACTGGTATCGCGCCTCCCCCCTTGCGGTGGCCCAACCGGGCGTGCCGCTGGCGGGCCTCCCCGCATTGCCGGTCGACCGGTTGCAGGTGCGCTGTCCGCATCTGTTGATCTGGGGGACGGAGGACCGGGCGCTCTTGCCAGAGGCGACGGAAGGCCTGGAGGCGTTTGCCGCAGACCTTACACGGGTGGAGATTGCGGGTGCAGATCACTGGCTGCATCATCAACAGCCAGCGGCGGTCGCGCAGGCGATTTTGGGGTGGCTCGACGCACAGGGTTGAACGCGGCCCAAAGCGCGTGGGGGACGCGGTGCACTGGGATATTTAAGGCCAAAAAGAGGGGCGGCTTGGGTGGTTTATAATGGGCCCTGAGCCTGACGTCGGGTTGGGGACCCGTTTGGGGCAAAAGGCCGGCGGTCTGGAAGATGCGTCGTGATTTGCTCAGCGGTGGTTCCAGTCGTCGGGATCATCGTTGTTGCCCGGGCTGAGGCCGATGTCATCGCCGTCGGTCGAGCAGCCAAGGCCCAGCACAGTGCGGTTGGCATAACAGAAGTAGGCGGTCACCTGATTGATCTCCAGAATTTCGCCATCCTCCCAGCCGGCCATGCGCAGCGCTTCGACGTCGGATTGCGCCATATCGCCGGGTGATTGGGCGAGGTGTTGGGCGTAGCGCATGGCGGCATGTTCGCGTGCGTCCAGCGGCATGGCGGCGATGTCCTGGGCTTTGATGGCGTTGAGCAGGGCATCGCTGCGGGGGGCGTCCTGAAGCAGGCGTTTCATGCCGGCGAAATGGTGTTCCACGCAGTAGGCGCAGTTGTTGAGGTGGGAGACCCAGACGCCGATCGCCTCAAGGAACCATTTGGGGATCGTGTTGTCGCGGTGGTGCAGGACGTATTTGTAGACCGCCATATGCGCTTCCATCGTGTGGGGGCGCAGGGAGTGCATCATCATGATGTTGTCGACGTTGTTGTTGGGGCCGGTGACGCGCGCGTAGAGGTCGCGCAGCTTGCCGGTGGCGGCGTCGAAGGGGATTGTCTTGATCCAGGCCATGAGAGTCATTTCCATGCGGTAAGGTTTGGGTGAGGTATAGCTGGGTTGGCACCCGAACCCAACCGGGTTGCCAGCCCCGTGCAGGCCCCCTACTGCTGGGCGGGGGCACAGGTCCCTGCCTTTTGAGCCGAGTGCCCGCAGATGTTTACCCGCCCTTCCCCAACCGTCACGGGTTTCGCTGCTGCGTGGAGCATCGTTCTGGTCTGGTCGTTCTGGCTGATCGTGAGCCGTGTGGCCGAAGACAGCGGGCTGACGGTTTTTGATCTGGCCGCGATGCGCTATGGGCTTGCGGCCATCGTGGCGCTGCCGTTGTGTCTTTATTACAAGCCGTGGCGGGGGATGGCGCTGCACAGGATCGCGGTTTTGGCCTTCGTTCTGGGGCCGATTTACATTCTCATCGTCTTTTCGGGATTTCTGTATGCGCCCGCCGCCCATGGCGGGATTTTCATGAACGGGGTGCTGCCCTTGATCAGCATCCTGTTCGGCATTGTCCTGTTTCGCCTGCGTCCCGGCGCGCGACAGGTGATCGGCGCGGGGTTGATCCTTGTGGCGGCGGCGGTGCTGTCATGGGAAGGCAGCGCCAAGGCGGGGGCGGATGCGTGGATCGGGGACATCCTGTTTGTCATTGGTGCGATGTTCTTTGCCACCTTCATGATCCTGTCCGAACGCTGGGCGCTGGGGCCGATGCAGATCATCTTTTGCGGCACCATCGTGAATGCGGTTCTCTATCTGCCGGTCTGGGCGTTATGGCTGCCCTCCGGACTGGCCGAGGCGCCGATGGGGCCGCTTTTGGTGCAGGCGGTGTATCAGGGGTTTGTGCCGAACCTGATGGGGCTTTTGTTCATCGCCCATGCCTCGCGCGCGATTGGCAATGCCAACACCTCGTCCATTCTGGCGGCTGTGCCGGGGGGCGGCGCGTTGCTGGGGGCATTGATCCTGGGCGAAACGCTGAGTTGGGTGGGCGTTCTGGCGCTGGTTGTGTTGACGCTGGGGCTGCTGATTTCGGTGCGGCGGCGGAGGCCTGTTCCGGCCGAGAGCAGCCGACCCAAAACCTGAGGCCCTCAGTTGCGCAGAAAGGCTCCGGATGCGGGTGTGTTCCGGCGCAGCGCGGGCTGGTTGCCCGGTCAAGCCGGAACCGCCCGGAGGCGGGGCCTTTCCGCGCACCCCGAAGGGCCAAACGGAATTTCCCCAATCCCGGCGCGTCGCGTCTTGCAGGGGCAACCAGCCCCGGCTGCGCCGCGACGCTTGGTCCTGGGAAAATTCTGTTTGGCTGAGTGCCTCAGGTTTTGGGTCGACTGCTCTAGGTGGGGCGTTGGGGTTGTAGATTTGGCGGGAGTGTGTATATTGAAATACACATTATGGAGCGCACCCCATGACACGCATTTTAACCAACCACATCGCCACCATGACCGAGATGCGCGAGCCGCATAAGGTGCTGGAACGTTCCGGCGGAAAACCGGTTGCGATCATGAAAAACTCCAGATGTGTGGGGTATTTTGTGCCGACGGAGGCGACATTGCAGGAAGAGCCACGCTACGCGACACTGGATGAGGTGATGGAGGCGATTGCGCAGACACGGGCGCAGACGCAACCCGTCCTCGACTATCTTAAAGACAAATGACCTACGTTCTTTTGGATGCCGGGATGGTGGATGCCATTCACGACGCGGTTTTGAACCCCGGCGAATTGCAGGGTATGGCGGGAGACAAGTCATTGGACGGCGCGCTGGGGCGGGTCGACAACCGGCTTGTCTACGGCATGATATCGGACGTTTTTGATCTGGCCGCTGCCTATTGCGTGGCCGTCGCCACCGGGCATGTGTTCAATGATGCCAACAAACGAACGGCGTACAAAACAATGATTGTCTGTCTCTATATGAACGGCCAGCGGATTGAGCACGACACTGTTGAAGCCGGCGACCTGATCCGCGAGGTGGCACAGCGGCGCATGGACGAAGACGATCTGGCAGCCTGGCTGCGCCGAAAGGCCGCTGGCTGATCACTTCCGGCTGCGGGTAAACACCATCTTCTGATTGTGCAGATCGGCCTTGTCGCCAATCCACGCATAAACCAGCAGTGCAGGCTCCCGGTCCCCTACCGTAATGCGGTGCAAATGATCGGGCGGGTTGAAGATCATCGAGCCGGGCACATAGACGCCCTGATGGTTCTCTGACACCGCACCGGACATACAGACATAGCTTTCGGTGATCCCCTTGTGCGCATGCGCGGGGTATGTACAGCCGGGGGCGAAGAGGACAACGCCAAGGATGATCTCATCACTGAGGATCGGGCCATTGGTGCCTGCGATCTCTGCATAGGCGAAGGTGTTTTGCAGGCCCTTGGGCACTTTCTCATACCCATACTCCCAGCTGAGGCAGGGTGCCACGGCATCGAGCGCCCGTACAGCAGGGGCCAACACCCCCTGCCGCCCCTCATCCAGCGCACGGCGCAGATGGGCGGTGACAGGTTTCTCCGCACGCGGCTGCAAGCGCACCTCGCCATTGCGCTTGAGCAGCCTGCTGATCGCTTCGCGCACCTTGCGCTGATGGCCCCTGATCCGGTCACTGCCACCTGCGGGCAGGTAGCGATAAAGCTCATCACATTCCTGCAACATGTAGCGCCAGTTGGGCAGGCTGCGCAGGGTTTCAACGACGGGGGGCTGGGATTGATCGGTCATGGCGGCCTCATGCACATCTCATCGCGCTAGATACGCTGAAAGACGCAAAAGGAAAGCCCTTTTCGCCACCGATCTGCCCTTCCCCCACCCTGCCCGCTCTGGCATAGTCTGTGTCCAACAAAACCAACAAATGATGAGGCCATCGCGCATGAATGATCTGCTGTCAGGAGACGGTGCCGAGCCGCAGAAGTATGACGCCTCCTCCATCGAGGTGTTGGAAGGGCTGGAGGCCGTGCGCCTGCGGCCGGGCATGTACATCGGCGGCACGGATGAGCGCGCGTTGCACCATATGGTGGCGGAGGTGCTGGACAACTCCATGGATGAGGCGGTGGCAGGGCATGCCACCCGGATCGAAGTGGAGCTGCATGCCGATTACGCCATCACCATCCGCGACAACGGGCGTGGCATTCCGATTGATCCGCACCCGAAGTTTCCCGACAAATCCGCTTTGGAGGTGATCCTGTGTACGCTGCACGCAGGCGGCAAGTTTTCGGGCAAGGCCTATCAGACCTCCGGTGGTTTGAACGGAGTTGGATCGTCTGTGGTCAACGCGCTGTCCGACAGCATGGTGGTGCAGGTTGCGCGCAACAAAGAAGTCTATGAACAGCGGTTTTCGCGTGGGGTGCCCCTGGGCAAGCTGGAGAAAGTGGGCGCGGCCCCGAACCGGCGGGGCACAACGGTGACCTTCCATGCGGATGAGGAGATTTTCGGCAGCCACCGCTTCCGGCCTGCGTTGCTCTACAAATCGGTGAAATCGAAGGCCTATCTGTTCTCCGGCGTGGAAATCCGCTGGAAATCGGAGATTGCCGATGGGGATACGCCGCAGGAGGCGACGTTCCATTTTCCGGGCGGCTTGTCGGAGTATCTGACGGAGACGCTATCAGGGGCCACGACCTATTCGGAGGCGGCATTTTCCGGCTCGGTCGATTTTGGTGAGAAGTTTGGCGCGGCAGGCAAGGTGGAATGGGCGATCAACTGGACCCCCTCGCGGGACGGGTTCATCCAGTCCTATTGTAACACCGTGCCCACGCCCGAAGGCGGCACCCATGTGGCCGGGTTCTGGGCGGCGATCCTCAAGGGCATCAAGGCGTATGGGGAGCTGGCGAACAACCGCAAGGCAGGGCAGATCACGCGGGAGGACCTGATGTCCGGCGGCTGTGCCTTGGTGTCCTGCTTCATCGCGGACCCGGCGTTTGTGGGGCAGACGAAGGACCGGCTCTCCACGGAATCCGCGCAGAAAATGACCGAAGGCGCGGTGCGCGACCACTTTGACAACTGGCTGGCGGCGGATACGAAATCGGCGGGCGCGATCCTCGATTTCCTTGTTCTGCGCGCGGAAGAGCGGATGCGCAGGCGGCAGGAGAAGGAAACGGCGCGCAAATCCGCCACCAAGAAGCTGCGCCTGCCCGGCAAGCTGACCGATTGCACCTCGAAAGACCGCGAAGGGACGGAGCTGTTCATCGTGGAGGGGGATTCTGCCGGTGGTTCTGGTAAAGGTGCCCGCGACCGCAAGACCCAAGCCCTGTTGCCGCTGAAAGGCAAGATTTTGAACGTGCTGGGTGCGGCCTCGGGCAAGTTGAACACCAATGCGGAGATCAATGACCTGTGCGAGGCCTTGGGCTGCGGCATGGGCACCAAATTCAACCTCGACGATCTGCGCTATGACAAGATCATCATCATGACGGACGCGGATGTGGACGGCGCGCATATCGCGTCGCTGTTGATGACGTTCTTCTTTACGCAGATGCGGCCGTTGATTGACCATGGGCATCTGTATCTCGCCTGCCCGCCGCTGTTCCGGCTGACGCAGGGGGCAAAGCGGCTCTATGTGGCGGATGATGCGGAGAAGAACTACTGGCTGGAGAAGGGTCTGGGCGGCAAAGGCAAGATTGATTTGCAGCGGTTCAAAGGCTTGGGTGAGATGGATGCGAAGGACCTCAAGGAGACCACGATGGATCCTGCAACCCGGAAACTGATCCGGGTCACGGTGGATGAGGATTTGCCGGGGGAGACCGGGGATCTGGTGGAGCGGCTGATGGGGAAGAAGCCGGAGCTGCGGTTTGCGTATATTCAGGAGAATGCGAAGTTTGTGGAGGAGTTGGATGTTTGAGGGGTATAGACAAGGCCCAGCAAACCGCTGGACGGTGTATCCGACGCTAAGAGAGCTTTGATGCCGACTGCGATCTAACTGGATTGCGCCCCAATCTTTACCGCGACCTGCTGATGTTGGTTGTTGTAAGTCAAATACTCGTAAGCGATGCCGCGCGCCTCAACAAACTCTTTGAAAGCTTTGTATTCTCCCTCTTTCCAACCGCTGTAGTTAAAGTACTCATCAAAAACGATAACGGTCCCTTCAACAATGCGATCTCCCAGGTACTCAAAGATCGTCTTTGCTGAGGAATAAAGGTCGCTATCGATATAAAGGTACCGGATGGGGCGGCTTTCAACGCTGTTTTCTGCAACATATTTTGGGAGCGTATCATCAAACCATCCCACATGAAGCGTAACAGTGTCGGCAACCTTGGGCAGGGAACTGCGAGAGAACTTTCCTGTCTGATACCCTGCCCGCCAGGGTTCGGGTAAACCTTCAAAGGAATCGAAAGCGTCAACGTGCCAACCTGTGCGCTGGGCAATGTGATTGACCGTCGTGCCGGAGAAAACGCCAAACTCCAACACTGCCCCGCCTTCAATCCCGGCAGCTTTGATGGCGAGGTCATGCACAGCCCGCCATGAATGTACCGGGTCCACGAAGCGCATGTTGGCAAGAACGTATGCCGCCGTCTCAGCGGTTGCCTGATCCTGAAGGCGGAGGGAGATGTCTGTAATTGCGGCCTCATAGCCACTTCTGAACCGCCGCCGCCGTCTTTGGCTGAGGCGTCTGCGTACACTGGCGAATCCGGATGTTAGAATTCCCAAAACCGGTGATCCTTTGTCTGTTCGTGACATCGTAGATGATGCGCGTACCTTTTGGCAGCAATAGGTTCATCATGTGGCAGGACTGACGCGAGTTGTCGTGCTGACTTCAGGAAACGTCAACACATCCAACCCGTAGGGTGCGCATTTACT
>Ga0160419_100922_pt1 | contig 14882 bp, 12 predicted proteins | sample CelAP2metagpilot_2_FD_108196 | JGI IMG/M metagenome (GOLD analysis project Ga0160419, IMG submission 108196) | Phycosphere-associated microbial communities from Cellana algal ponds in Kailua-Kona, Hawaii, USA - Cellana AP2-4-25 metagenome pilot ... | reverse complement strand
GATTCCAACTCAAAATCAGCGATTTGGTTAATGAAGCAAAGCAGAATCAAGAGAATTGAAAAGACTGTTGAGACTATACCATATGTGTCAATTGTAAAGGCATTTTATGAAAACGACACTAATATTGAAGGCGTTGTATCCGTAAATCTTGATGCCCTAGAATCCCCTCTAGAGTTCAATGTCCTCATCTACCCTCAGTACCCTTTTAAAAGTCACGAATCCGAAACAATTAAGTTCTTCAATACAAATTTGTTGGAGTACAATCACGTTATGGGAGATGGAGTGATTTGCATTCATACATCAAGTAACCCTATTGTCGAGAAAAAGTTGATGATAGATTTTGAATCCCTTAAAAACTGGATTATTAAATATTATCTCAATAATGACAAAGACAAACATTACGAACATCTAATAGTACCAGAATCTACTGTTAACGATGAAACATATGCGTTTTCATTTACGGAAGTTGATTATAAATTTTCAAAAGGAGAATATGGTTTTGTAAACTTAACATTCCTGTCTGCTGGAAAGTACAGGGAGACAAAAATAAACAATTACTTAACCCAAGGTTTTGTAAATGCTTCTGGAGACAACCTTACCTTTTGTAAGTGGAATGAAGCTTATAAAAAAAGTGAAAATTATAGTCACGGAATTTTCGTCTTCTTGGAAGAAGCACCTGCAAAGCATAAAAGATTTATTCTCACAAACTGGATAGACTTCTCAGAAGTATTAAGCGATGAATTTTTAAAGTTTCTTCATAATTGCGAGAAAGAATATATTAAACAGAAGAGGAAAGGACAATATATCCCACTTTATGTGGGGTATAAAATTTCAAACTCCGAAATTCATTGGCAAACAGCGATGATTGAAATCGGAAACTTCCCAATCACTGGAGTAAAAGAAAATCAAACTTGGTATAGCTGTTTAATAGAGCAAGAAATAAAATGGGGACTCACTAGGAATGCTTCCTATAAATATTTCTTTGGAAGAGGCAAGTTCACGGATTCGATAGCTGATAAAAAGATTTTAATAATTGGATTAGGAGCAATTGGGAGTATTGTTGCCAAAACATTAGTAAGATGTGGGTGCAAGAAAATTGATTTAACCGATTACGATAAAAAAGAACCTGAAAACATATGTCGTTCAGAATATGAGTTCTTACCAGGAGTGGCAGATAAGGTTGAAGAGTTAAGCAATCACCTTTATCACGTCTCGCCATTCGTTCACATAAATCATATTAATCAAACATATTTTGAAATTGTCTCAAAGGCATTGTTTGATGAGCCAAAAGCAAAAAAAGAACTGGAAGATTTCCTGAATTCGTATGACATAATTTTTGATTGTTCAACCGATAACGATTTGATGTACATTTTAAATTCTTTGTCTCTAAATAACGAAATAATAAATCTTTCGGTGACAAACCATTCTAAGGATTTGGTATGTGCATTTTATCCCAACATATACAACTTTGTGACAAATCAGTTTTCCAAAATACTGGACAATGATGTTGAAGATTTGTACAATCCCACAGGCTGTTGGAGTCCAACATTTAAGGCTTCATATAACGACATCAGCTCTCTTGTTCAATATGCCTTAAAACAGATAAACTTAATTTTTCAAGAAAAAGTGAGCAGGAACAACTTTGTAATATCTAGTGATATTGAAAATGGCTACCAATTAAAATTAAAACAGTATTGATATTGTTTAACCAACATAAAGACGTAAAGGTGGTGTTTCCAGACAACCTTCTTCAAGAAATTGGGGTTTATGGTACTAAATCTTACCCGAAAGAATTCGGCGGAATTTTAATTGGAGAGTACACAGAAGATTTTAAGACTTTAAATATAAGAGATACAATCTTGCCCAAAAAGTATAAAGGCAAACGCTATAGTTTTGAAAGAAGTATCACAGGTTTGGTTGAACATCTTAAAAAAATCTACCAGTCAAATCCTAGACAATATTATGTTGGTGAGTGGCATACTCATCCAGACGGCTCAACTCATTATAGCAATACTGATTTGAATTCAATGATAGAGATTGTTGGTTGCAAAACCGTTAATATCAAAAATCCTGTACTACTAATCCTGAGCGTTAATAAGTCAAAAGTAAACGACTTCGCCCTGTATCTATATGATAATAAAAAACTTCTAAAATATGAATAAAATGGACCTAAAGTCATTGTTTTCTGGTCTTCAGAATCAAATGACAACGCAGCTGAACACCAATAGAGACTTTATTTTACATCCAGGCTCAAAAGGAGATGCCTTGGAAAATGCTTGGATAGAATGGCTGCAAAAATATCTACCTAACAGATATAGTGTGGATAAAGCTATAGTTATTGATTCTGACGGCTACACAAGTCATCAAATGGACATAGTTATTTATGATAATTGGTACACACCTTTTATTTTTTCACAAAACGGATTTCATTATATACCTGCTGAAGGTGTTTATGCAGTCTTTGAGGTGAAACCAGATATTCAAGGAAACGTTGATAAGAAAACATACATTGAATACGCTGCAGAAAAAATCGAAAGTGTAAGAAAGTTAAAAAGAACTAGCACTAATATGATTAATTCAGGAAGAAGATATGGCCCGCGGCCTTTGACAAAAATTGTGGGAGGTATATTGACAAGTACAAATACATTTACCCATTCCAACAATACCACTATTAAATCACATCTTAAAAAGCATACTGGCTTAAAAAGTATTGACTTAGGATGCATAGCAGATTATGGCTCTTTTGTTATTGATTATGAGCCCAACAAAGAGATTAAAGAGTTAGGCAACGATAAGTTTGTTGAATATTATGAAAACAGAAGTGTTAAAGAAATTCGGTTTAGTAAATCCGAAAATTCTCTTATAACATTTTTTTTACAGCTAACTAGATATTTACAGCAAGCAATTGGAACAGTACCTGCAATTGATTTAAAAGTTTATTTGAATAAAATTGGGGAAAAATTAGATGAAGAAATCTGAAAAAGAAACTATTGAAACTGGGGCTCTCGTAGGTGGTATACTGGGACTAATAATTAATACTGCAGAACAGAATAGGGAAAAACGGTTAAATCCAAATAAAAGTTTTGATTTTCAGTCATTGGTTTTAGCGGGTGCAATTGGTGCTATTATTGGAATGGCCAGTTTTGGATTGATAAATTTTTTTTCTAAGGTTTTTAGTAGTAGAAAAGAGATTCTCAATGAAGCTGACGAGATAAGCTATCTCGGTTCTGTACTAAAATCTTATGAACCAGATGAGATTGACGCTCTGGTGTTGATAAAGGGAAACAAAATAAGAAGTGCACTCAACAAAAGATTTAATTCAAATTTGCTAGGTAGAGCCAGCTATCAAGGTTCAGTAGAGCAGGGTACAGCATTAAGCGGTTTGTCAGATTTAGACATACTTGTAAAATTCAAAAAAACAAGTTTTTACAATGAGCGTGAAATGTTTAAATCCATTCATGATTTTTTTAAAGACGAGTTTAAGGATGACGATTTGGTAAAAGTTCGAGAGCAGAAAGTTTCTATTGGTTTAACTTTTGAAATTAAGGGATGTGAGGAAACTATTGATGTTGTTCCTGCATTAAGAACGGATTTTATTAGAGGCAAAAATGACTATAATCTATACAAGAACCCAAAGTTGTCAACAGGGGGAAGAAAAATAAAAATGAACCCACATAAGCAAAGAGAATTTGGCAATTATGAAGAACAGAAAAAAAGTGCAGTTGGACTGATAAAAGTATTAAAGGCCAAAGAAAAACTACCTATTAAGTCCATTTTAATTAAAGAGCTAACAAAGAAGGCCTTCGATAGATGCCATATTCCAAATGGACTGAACGCCCGATTAATTATGACCTTGCAATTCATAAGGGACAACATTAAAACAATAGAGGTGAAATCACCAGATAATCCTAGGGTTCTTCTATCGGAAGCAATTACTATCAAAGAGAAGGATACAATCCATAAGGTTTTAAGCGAAACGTTGGAGTCGATACATCAGGATAAAGATTACATTTTAGATTACTTTCCCGAAAAGTCATTTTAATAAAACCCTCAGATACTAAACTATTTTCAGTTGAATTTCCTTTAATCATTACTTCTTTCATATAAAGGTATCTGGACACCTCATTACCCCCATCAAAACAGCCATCGCCATGGCTCTGATATTTTTAGCTTCTAAAAAATAATCAGCCTCATCAGCATTGGTCATAAACCCCATTTCTACAAGTACAGAAGGACAATATGGAGTTGTTTCCCGTAGCACCTGAAAGTTGGCAAACTTCACACCCCGTTTTTCAAAACCAAGTTTCTGTGTGCTTTCATTCAGAATAGAAAAACCAAGAGCAATAGCCTTTTTATTTTTTGAATGATGCACATAAACCTCCATACCTCTAGAATTCTTTCCAGAAGCATTACAATGTAACGACACAAACACATCCGCTTTTAAATTCGTGGCCAATCGACTTCTATCAGATAGAGAAATGAGTGTATCATTATATCGGGTCAAATAGATATCCAATTCGTTATCAAAAAAGGATTTGTTCAGGTTTAAAACCTCTTTGGCAATATTTAAAACCACATCCTTTTCATAAATACCATTTACACCTTTAGCACCCGAATCAATGCCGCCATGCCCAGGGTCTATGACTACAACTTTTTTCTGACCAAAAACGAAACACATTTTCAGCAGTAAAATCAGAAAACTGACGTTTTTGAGCGTTGAGCGATTCAAAAGTTTTCGAGTTATCAACATAGGAGTTTCAATTTTTCATACGATTTGACACCAATTCATACCATTGAAAATCAATCGGATATAAATAATATTTTATTCACAAAATACTGATTGTCAGTATTTTGATGTTCAATATAGTGTATTTTTCAAACAACGAAATCCAACAAATTTTAAATCAATTTCGACATGAAAAAATCACTGTTCCTGACCGCTTTTTTACTGCTCATTTCCAATACCATTTTTGCACAGATTGGGGGTATAGAAGATTCCGTTAACGATGTTTCCGATACCATAAGAGCCATTTTTCCTATTATTCTGGGAGTTATTTTTCTAATCGGTTTCCTATTCAATGCAGGGCACTTTTTTGGTGAGAATGCAGACCTCAAAAAAGGAATTACCCGTGTATTGGTATTTGTACTTATTGCAGGGGCAGTAGTGGGCATATTTACTTATCTGATAGGTATCGTAGTGTAACATGAAACGCTACGAAATCTATAGGGATATCCGAAAGCGAGCAGTGATAATGGGATTGCCCATTTCATCGTTCGCTTTGATGATGACATCGGTCATCGGGTCATTGCTGCTGATCATCTTTTCGTTCAGCTTTTTGGTCATCATATCGGTATTCCTTTTCAACGGTGGTCTCTATGTGGTATTGACACAACTGACCAAACACCCTGCCTTATTGCATTTTAAAAAAGTATTCCCAACCAGTATCAGTAACAAACGAGAAAGTCTATTGCATTATGAAGAAAATTAATCTATCCGCATACCATCCTATCCTGAGCATAGAAAAGCATATCGTTTTTGCCAGTAACGGCAATGTGGTATTGTGTTATAAAACCGACCTACCAGAAATCTATTCCCTTTCTGAAAAAGATTTTGAAGATATACACGGCTCTTGGTTTCAGGCCTTCAAATCCCTACCGACAGGTACGGTTATCCATAAGCAGGACATCTACAAAAAGAGTCTCTACGAGGCAGATAATCTCCCAAACGAAAGCTTTTTGGAAAAAGCGACCTATGCATATTATAAAGGAAGGGAGTGCCTAATTCATCAATCATATCTATTCTTTACCCTTCCACTGGACAAAGCATTAAATGCTTCCAAGTTTACCAACCCTTTCCGAAAAGTGGAAAAGGGAATTCATAAACGACTGGACCATAACGTTCAGGAGTTTATTGCTTCGGTAAATGATGCTGTTTCCTTTATCAATAACAGCCACAAGGTGTCCCTGAGACAATTAAATGAGAACGAAATTTTAGAGCTTACAAGTGCATACTTCAATGGGTTCAATGAAGATTTTGATACGGACCTTCAATTGAAAAAGTCAACAATTGAAATTGGGGAAAACCATTTTGACGTGTTGGCTGTAAATAGTGAACTCTGTTTTGGGGATGTGGTACAGAGCAGTAAGACCAATGACAAATTCACTTCGGATGATTTTGTTTTTCATCAGGGTTTTATTGATGGATTAGGATTGAATCTGAATGAAAACCATATCATCAACCAAATCATTTACCTAGATGACAAACACAAATGGAGAAAACTACTGGATAAAAAGATTGAAGAACTCAGTAAGAGTTCAAACTTCGGAACACAGAACAAAGTCATTCAAAAGAAAATTGAGGCCATTGTTGCTAAAATTAATGAAGACGATGGTTCAAGAATTATACGAGGGCATCTCAACATTATTTTCTGGTGTCCGGAAGCCGGACGGCTAAAAAATGTTGCTTCAAAGATTAAGACCGAATTCAAAGAACTGGACATTGTTCCGTACTATCCGAAAGGGGAAGAACGAAAGCATTATTTTCTTAATTCCTATTGTTGTTTCAGTTCCAACTTTTCCAATGAAGATCTGTACGTCACCGATTTAAAACATGCTTTATGCTTGTACATTAACAACACAAATTACCTGTCAGACGCCACTGGCGTCATTTTCAATGATAGACAATACAATATTCCAGTTTTAAAGGATGTCTGGGACGAACGAAAGAAGCGTATCAAAGCTAGAAACTTTGCCATTTTCGCTCCAACGGGAGAAGGTAAATCCTTTTTGGCCAATAATATACTTCGACAATACTTCGAAGCCGACGTTCGGCTGGTCATTATCGATTTGGGAGGGTCTTATTCCAAATTTGCCAAGCTCTATCCCAATGACCATATCATTCTAAGATATGAGCAAGGAAAGAATCTGGGCATCAATCCCTTTTACATTTCCAATGAAGCCGATTTGACCCCTGAGAGACTGGAAGACCTAGCCATTTTCCTATTGGAACTATTGGCTGAGGGCAATCAGGTTTCAAAAGCCAAGGAAGTGGCCATTAAAAAGGTGCTACTGCATTACTACAAGCATATCCGTTCAAACCACTCACTAGCTTCTTTGTATCAATTTATAGACGATAAAAAAGATAGCCTCATAGAGGCTCTTAATATAAGGGAGGAGCATTTTAGTGTATACAACTTCTTGCATATCCTTTCGGAATATGTGGATGATGGATTATATAGCTTTCTCTTCAATGTGAGTGAAGACCAGACTTATAAAATTGAGGACAAACGAATGATTGTCTTTGAACTGGATGAAGTGAAGGACAATAAGGAAATCCTTTCTGTAATGCTCAAGCTCATCAAGTCTGCCATCCAGCGTACAATCTGGCGTAACCGTTCCGAAAGGGGGATTATCCTATTTGATGAGTTTGCCAAACAGCTCAAATTCGATAATGTTTTGGAAAGTGTGGAATTCTATTATCAGGCTATCCGAAAACAAAATGGGGCTATTGGTATCATTTTACAATCCATCAACCAATTGCCGAACAATTCCACATCGGCCAGTATTCTAGAGAATACACAGGTCATTTACAGCCTTCGGAACGAAAAAGGATACGAAGAACTTCAAAAGCGATTGAATCTATCAAGTCACGACCTTAACCAATTAAAGTCCATCAGGAACAATCTTACCGGAGAAAGAAAGTACACGGAAATGTTCATCAAGATTGGAAAAGAGAGCAACATTTTTCGTCTCGAAGTGCCCAAAGAAGTGTATGTCGCTTACCTCACAGACGGAAAGGAAAGCGACCGCATAATGAGGATTTATGAAAAAACGAAAAATATGGAAAGCGCTATAAAAACATTCATCAAACAACAGCCTTAGGCTGATTTATAATAACCTTTAAAAGCAAATCACATGAAACACAAAATCAAAACATTAGTATTGGTACTGACCATCACCATTTTATCATCTGGCCACATTGTGGCCCAGGGGATGCCAGTGTATGACAACACCAATTTTATCAGCTTTACCAAATCCCTGATAGAATCGGCAAAACAGACCTCGCAATTGCTCAAAACCGTACAGTTTCTAAAGACCCAAAAAGAGAACATAGAAAAGGTCAATAATGTCATTCGACAACTAAAGGCCGTTCGGGAAATGGCAAGGAACAACCAACGCTTGTTCAACATTGTCCAGGACGATTTACGAGAGATTCTCAATTCACCCTATATCAAACCTGATGAAGTGAATCGGGTTTCAGAATCCTTCAATTCCATTATTGAAAACTCTCTATATGGATTGGAATATATCGACCAGATATTGTCCAGTAACACCCTTAAAATGACAGATGCGGAACGTGCGGAAGTCCTGAAGGATATGGAACTAAAATCCAAAGAAATGGTAGCTGAGATTGAAGCCAAGACCAAACGTTATCGTGAGATTATCGCCTTTCGTGAAATGCAAGACAAAATCAACAACAGGGAAACCAACTATTAATGGTAAGGATTTCATTGAGTATAGGATTGGAATATGTTGATGCGGTGTTTACCACCATCAAGAACAGTGACTTTTCACAGTACACCATTACTGGAATGAAGACACTGGCCATTCTGTTCTTTCTTATCAATATCCTCAAAAAGTACAATGAAGGCGTTGCCAACAACGAGGGGTATACCTGGGGACTGACCCCTGCAGAACTGGCAAAGAATTTTGCGGTGGTTATCCTGGTCATTTTCTCAACACAGGTGTTGGATGTTTTTGACACTATTCTAGTGGCCATTGAGACCCAATACCGAGACACGGCTCCTGCGCTCCTCCCGTTACAAATGCAAGACATCGATTTGGAACAGGATGTGGGCGCATTGGAAGCCGCCAAAAAAGCAATGGCCATGTTGTACGAAGCTCTGGTAACACCCTTATATGGATTAAAAATGCTGGCTTTTATCATCGGGATATTCCTTTGGTTGTTGGATTTGTTCATATACCCCTTATTTCTTGCAGAACGTTTCTTCCTTTTAGGTATCATGCAAGCCTTTTTTCCTTTGGTGATTAGTCTTGCCGTATTTGAAAAGTTCCGTTCATTGGCGTATAACTTCTTTAAGCTCTATGCAGGAGTGTATATGTTGGTCCCCGCATTTTTTCTGGTCAATGTATTTGTAAACAACCTGTACACAGAAATCAATACGAACTTTTGGAACACCCTTTTTGGAACGGACTGGGGCAGCAACTTTTTTGCACCATTGATACAGTTTGCCTCCATAGGATTTATCGTATTGCTCAAATTCAAACTCTATCGCAGAGCAACCTCTTTTGTATTCAAATTATTTAGTGCCTAATCATATGAAAACACCCTATCAAAATATTTACAACGTACTCCGTCTGAACCGATTTATTGTTTTGGCAGTCATAATTGGAGGAGTTTTGACCTGCATTGTTTCAATACTTATGGTCATAAAACTTCACAAGGAATCCGTCAATAATGCCTTTGTGGTCAATTCGGACGGAAGTGTCATTCCTCTTAAAATGGTACAGCAAAATGAAAATTTAGAAGTAGAAGTATTATCACACTTAGAACTGTTCCATACCTATTTCTATCACATTGATGCGAGTAATTATGAAAAGAACCTAGAGAAAGCTTTATGGCTGGGAAATAGTTCTGTGGATGCATTGTACAGACAGAAAAAAGCAGATGGCGTTTACAATCGATTATTACAATACTCCTTAGTGCAAAAAGTATTAAAGATTGAATCGAAAATCGATATTCAAAAAGAACCCTATCGATTTGAGACTACTATCATTTTTGAAATCAATCGTGGGTCGAAAATCGACATTTATGAACTGACCACATCGGGAAACATCATTCATGTGGATAGAAACTTTCCCAACAATACCCACGGATTATTGATAACCAACTTTTTTGAAAACAAACTAAAAAAACTAGAAAATTATGAAGATAGATAAGAACAAAATCGTGTTCGCTGCCATCATTTTATGTGTAGTACTCTTTATTGGTTCCTATGCCATCATTGAATTGGGAGATGAAGAAGAACCAATGATTGAGAACAATCAGATTCCAGTTCCAGAATTGGGTGATGAACAAAAGGAATACGATTCCAAATTAGAGGCTCTGGACGACCTTAAAGAAGTACGACAAACAAATGCCCCAAGTATTTATGATGAACGTCTATTGGATTCCACAGGCGTTTATGACCCCGACTTATTGGATAAGGAAAAGATGCGGATTGTAGACAGTATCTACAATGAAGGACGCATCAGTTATTCTGATAGAAGTTTTAGAAAACCCAAGGTGAAAATTGAATCAATGCCACAGCAGAAAGATTCTGTTTCCGAGATAGCTATTAAAGAAAATATCACTTCTAAAGAATTAGGGTTAGAGCATCAACTGTTTTTTGCTTCCAATCCGTTGGAAAATGAAAATCTTATAACTCAGAATACTGACGCTTTCATTTATGTGCGGATAGATGGTACGCAAACGGTTCGGAACAATTATCGTTTGCAAATGCGATTGACCAAAGATGCACTTATCAATGGCAATACCGTCCTAAGAAATACACCTATTTATGGCTTTGTAAGTTTTAAACCCAACAGAACCATCGTAGAAATTGAAAACATCAATCACAAATCAGTTAAACTCAATGCTTTTGACCTTCAGGACGGAAGTGAGGGTATCTACATTGAAAACAGCTTTAGAGCTGAAGCTAGACAGGAAGTAGTCGGAGATATTGTGGATGACATCAATATTGTTGGAGTGCCACAAGTAAGTGGAGTTAAAAGGATATTCCAACGTAACAAACGCACCGTAAAAGTTACGGTAACCGATAATTACCAACTCATTTTAGCCTCTAAGAGGCATTAATTCATTCACTCCTATGAAAAGTTATATCATTTATACTATCGCTTTGGTGTTTTCAAATACAGCCATAGCTCAGCAAAAGCTAGATACTATTTATGCCAATGATAAAAAGAATGTTGCCTTGTTTTTTCCGGAACCCATTCGCCAAGGGATTACAGGGGCATCCAATTTCGTCTTTACCTACAACCGAGAAAAAGAACAGTATTTTGGATTGTTACAGGCCACTCCAGGAACAGAAAGTAATCTATTGACAGTGACTAAAAATGGTCAGGTCTATTCCTATATTTTAAAGTATAAAGAGCGGTTGTCAAAACTGAACTACTTCATTTCATTAAAAGAAAGTATCGGTAATGAACGACCTATAATTTTGAAACAGGAGCCAATAGTTCAGCCATCAGATAGGATAGACCATTTTAAAAAGTTCAGTAACTATTTGTTGAAATCAAATTCTGGTTCTATCGCAACCAAACGTAAAAAAGGTGTCAAATTACAGTTGCAAAAGATGGTTTATAACACTTCTGAAGTTTATCTAGTTATGGAAATCAAGAACAAGTCAGAAATTAATTTTGAGGTGGATTATTTAAACATCTATCGGGTAAACGGAAACAAGAAACGTAAGGCCTCATATCAAAAACTATTGATACAAGCCGATTATATGCATGAAATGCCGAGTACTGTCAAAGTTGGGAAATCACACAGATTTATATATGTGCTACCCAAGTTTGTGTTAGGGGATAATGAAAAGTTGCAGGTAGAACTAAAAGAAAAGAAAGGGAGTAGGAAATTAATTCTCATAAAGGATTTATGACAAATTAGTAATTCATTAGAGTTGTAGGTGTCTTGTTTGGGACACCTTTTTTTATTTAAATATTATAAGGATTAGAGCTTTTAGGCTTTTGTTAAATTCGTATCTTAGCCCATACAAATAGAAATAGAATCAAAGCAAAAGTTACCTATTCGGTTACCTGTTTTGAAAAAATCAAAGTACCTTTTTGATTTACAATAATATAGGAAAAGACTGTTAGTTCAGTCATCCCGACAAACCGCCATATTGGCAGAAACAAAGCACTGTTAATTGTATGATTATCAGTGCTTTTCATTTTTTATGATTCCATCTGATATCATTTGAAACCATATTTTTGGTGTGCAATAAGGTGTGCACACTGGTACACAGATTGTTGTAGTTTTATGTATGAACGATTGAGGTCAAAGGGCAGTCCGACCAATGACAATTGTTCAATTAAAATGATTACAACATGCGGACAGACAGTACTTTAGGAATCAATTTCTTCGTCAGGAAAAAGCGCAATGACCCGAACATTTATGATATATATGTTCGTATAACGGTCAAAAAGGAGCGTGCGGAAATCAGTATCAAACGGGACATTCCGGTGTGCAATTGGGATAAAATGCGGGGAAAAGCGTTCCCAACCAGTAGAATCATGGAAGATTTGAACGCATATCTCGATACCGTGTATGGGGAAATCCTCAATGTTCATAGGGAGTTGCACATGGAAAGGGCGTTGATAACGGCAAAATTGATCAAGGCTAGGTATGTCGGGGAGGACGAAGTGAACCACACCCTTTTGGAACTTTTTGAATACCACAATACAAACATGGTCAATACCCTAAAGCCCGGGACCATGAAGAATTACTATTCCACAGAGAAATATTTAAAGATTTACATCACCACAAAACTAAGGACCAGCGATGTGCCGCTCAGCGATCTAAAGCACAAGTTCATTTTGGATTTCGAAAACTATATCAGGACTTTCAAACCAAAGAAGAATCGCAAGACCTGTACCAACAATGGAACCATGAAGCATTTGGAACGCTTGATGAAGGTTGTGCGATTGGGGGTCAGGATGGAATGGTTGGACAAAGACCCTTTTCGAAACTTTAAACTGCGTTTTAACAAGTTTGACCGCAACTATCTTACCCAAAGGGAGATTGATCTGATTGACGACACCACTTTCACGAGCTTGGGCAGGGAAAGAGTGAAGGATGTCTTTCTTTTCAGTTGCTACACCGGACTCACCTTTATGGACATCAAGCTTCTAACCAAGGAAAATATAAGCAAAGGCATCGACCGTAATTATTGGATCTATACCAAAAGGATAAAGACCAATGAGCCTGTAAAGATTCCGATGCTTCCCAAAGCCGTGGAGATCATGAAGAAATATGAAGGGGCACCAATGGAGGATAGCGGTCTTTTGCCCGTATATAGCAACCAAAAAACCAATGCTTATTTAAAAGAGATAGCAAGGGCCTGTGGGATATACAAGAACGTATCCTTTCACATGGCCCGACATACATTTGCGACCACTGTTACACTGTCAAATGGGGTTCCTATTGAAACGGTATCAAAAATGTTGGGACATAGTAAACTCTCCACTACCCAAATTTATGCAAGGGTCTTGCAAGAGAAAATAGGGGAGGACATGCAAAAGGTAATGCATATTTATTCCAATAAAACAGGTCAATTTAAGAAGTCTAAGACCCAGTAACTTAAATTAAATACAAATGGCAGCTGATTTTCAATCATGCTGTATTTATTCAGTCCCGCTTGCGGGACGAAGGAAGAGCAAGAGGGTAACAGGCTAACGCCATGTTACAGGTATTCAGTTTTTTTGCAAAGCATTTATTTTCAATGAATTATATGCTTTTTGAAAATTATTTAAAGGTGGGAATTTGAAATTTTTCACGAAAAAATGCCGACAGCCCAATAAAATCGGCAAATTTTTCACGGAAAAATGGATGGACCAGATAAATTAAGACCCAACAATCTATTTAAGAGAGCAGCTTGAAATTATATTAGTTTTAATGAAAGCCTGTCCTAAAGATCGGGGTATCTGCATTCCGAGGGGTTAATGCCCTAAACAGAATGTTGGGTATGGCTATTTTTGAATTTTTCAATCAAGGTGTATTTATCTATAATTGATAAACTCTTATTTGAAAAACTTCTTAGTTCGTATTTACCTTCTATTTCGATTCCGTCACCAGAAGAAACCGAAACTGAGTAAACCTGACCTTCTTGAAGTATTATTTGGCTTTCAATATGTTCTCCGTTTATCTTTATGTAATTTATATAAGTTACTTCATGTTCCAATTCTGCTATTATAAGTTCTGTAACCTTTTTCGGAATTGAGAATTTCTCAACGTGAATCTGATTTGGCTTAATTGAGAATATTTCACCTTGATATTTCGGCTCACCATTTTTTATGAAAAACAGATGGGGGCAACTTCCACATAGCCAATGTCTATCAACCCAATAGACTCTCTCGAATGAAAAGTCATGAACTGAACAAACTATTTCTTGTTTCTGAAGCACAACAAAGATTTTTATAGGTTCAAGTCTTGGACCAATGAATTCTATATTTTGATTTTCCTGAATAGAACCTAATTCTAGCTTTTGTATCTGCTCTGGAACATAAGTCGAAGTAACTAAGTTTTGATTAAACTTTTTCAGCTCTTGGAACTCACTTAGGAATAACCCAATTGGTATAATAAGGTTTTGTGCTGGCTCTAACGCAAATTCAGGAAGCTTGGTCAAAGAATTCTCATTTACAATGTTTGACTCATACAGTACACCATCATGTAGAACAGATTCAATATTTTTTAATTGAACCGGAAAATTTGAAATATTTTTAATTACCAGAAATTGAGCATATAGCGGTCTTAACTGAAATAGCTCTTCAAACCTTCCTGCACCTGCACATTCTCCCTCATAGCAAGTTAGAATTTCACTTATTCTTTCTTCGGATATTCCGTTATTCAAAAGAAATTGCGAAATATTGTCCTCTTTGGTTACAGTCCTTAACTCCTCATAATTCGGAATTCGTTTATGATAGAAAAACTGATGTTCATTTTCATTACTCGATAAGACTTGAGCATCTGGGTACTGAGTTGAGTATTGCTCTTCATCAATTTCCGTGAAATTCTCAATTTGACTATGTCTATATAATTGACCTTTAAGTAACCCACGCAGAAAATGAAGAGTCTTGTTTTC
>Ga0160419_100921_pt1 | contig 14885 bp, 8 predicted proteins | sample CelAP2metagpilot_2_FD_108196 | JGI IMG/M metagenome (GOLD analysis project Ga0160419, IMG submission 108196) | Phycosphere-associated microbial communities from Cellana algal ponds in Kailua-Kona, Hawaii, USA - Cellana AP2-4-25 metagenome pilot ... | reverse complement strand
CTTCTAAGCAGACGGTCGAAGGTTCGAATCCTTCCGCGATCACCGGTAATCAAAGGGCCTCAGAGAGCTTATCTTTCTGAGGCCTATTTTTTTACAAATAAATGTTTGATTTTATTTGATGTCAAATGAAGTTAAAATTGAAAACTATTGAATATAGTGTTTTTGATTTTTTAAAGATTTGGTCTTAAAACGGCTTCTAAACATTTCGGTGTAAAGGGGAAGATGCTAATTTTGCTTGGATGTAACACTTCTGAAACCAATTCTTATCACTCGCATCTAGTAACACAAGAGTTAAATCCTCCAATTGCATGTCTTTAGGTTTACCTCGGTGTCCCTTGGAGGATGCGTTGTGATGAATTGTGATAATTCATATCCATATGAGTGAAGACTCTTTGAAATTTATATTTCTCGCGTAAAAAAATAGCAAATGGTCTTCATAGACTTGAATTGTAATATCAGGATAGAAAAGTTTTACAACAAGTTTCATTTAATAGACAACAAAAGTAGGAAAATACCTCGTAAGCGTGTTTATGTTTGAACAATAATCAACTAATAAACAGCATGCAAACGAAAAAAACGACCACACTTTTGATTTTTCCTCAGATTGACTATTCCCCTAATTAATTACCAATATATTTTCCAAGAATTATTTTTCTCGAATAAAGACCAAAACTCGTAGGGAAGTTGGAAAAAAATAACATTTCTATCAAAACATAAATTAAGAATCTACATGGCAAAAGTATCCATATGTTGCTCACACATTAAAGATATTAAAATCAAAAAACTAGCCTCATGAAAAATATTATATTCTTACTTGCACTTAATTGTTTTCTTTTCCATCAGACCTCCTTTTCTCAAGGTTTGTCAGGCTCTAATGTTGAATTTGTAGAGCTTTCTTCATCAACAAGTGTAAATAACTCTGATGATGAACTTGATGTTACTCCAGCACAGCCTGGCTATAACGTAGAATTTGAAATAGGTAGTAGTTCTAATATGTATGTAGATGTAGACGGTAATAAAATTGTATTTGGAGCTAGAAATAGTACTACTCTAACTGTTGATGATATAACATTTAATTTTTCTGGAGGGGCCTTTGGAAGTATTACCGGTGCTTCATTCAATTCCGGAGCTTCTACTGGAACTAATACTTCTGGTGTTTCTGCATCCTTTACAGGTTCAAGCGTTACACTATCCGGTTTACAGAATAAAAATTTTGCCCAAGGGTTTGCCTTAGGTCAAATGGGTACTTTGGTTTTTGATATAACAACAATTGGAGCTAGCTGTTCCGCTCCAACAGCTGCAGCCACAAGTGCAGTATTTGGAACTGAAACAGAGTCTAGCCTGACATTATCAAGTTTTGCGGCACCGGCTGGTGGTGCAGATGGCTATACTGTTTATGTGAATAGCACTAATAGTTTTACGGCCCCAAGCGATGGCGATCAACCTATAGCAGATGTCACTTGGAATGACTCAGGGCAACAACCCATTTATTTTGGGACATCAACTTCGCCAAATATTACGGTATCCGGTTTAAACCCTAATACGACCTATTATTTTCAGATTTATGCATACAACGATTGTTCAGGTACGGAAACCTATGAGAATACAGGGTTAAATGTTAGTGATGTATCCGGTGTAGCTGGAGTTAATTTAAGTACTAATCCTACAATTACCTACTCTGTGGATGGAAATGTAGCTTCCAATGACTTGGCAACAGATGGTGAATTAGGTTCTGTTTCAATCAATTCTTTTGATTTACAAACCTTTGCTGTTAATGCTTCGGATACAAAACTAACTGGAGGTTTACAGGTTTTAGTGTATAATACATTAAGACAACTTACCTATGAGGACGGTGTTAGTTCTCCCGTTGATGGCATGATTATTCAATCCTCGGATGGAAGTGAATTTTCTCTTTTACAATTTGATTTCCATGATTGGGGAAATTACGATGGGGCTACCTATGAAGTGGAAGGGTTTAAAGATGGTAGTTCTGTAGGAACAGGTACATTTTCAGGAAATACGACTAGTGTTTTTGTCACTGTAAATCAGGGTGATGAATTAGGTATTTCTTTTCAAGACATAGACAGGGTAAGAATAAGTCAACAGTCAGGAACTAACAATTCTTACATCGGATTAAATAATATCCTAGTAGGAGAAGCTGTTAGCTGCTCAGCACCCATAGCAGCACCCACATTAGCAGTATTTGGAACTGAAACAGAGTCTAGCCTGACATTATCAAGTTTTGCGGCACCGGCTGGTGGTGCAGATGGCTATACTGTTTATGTGAATAGTACTAATAGTTTTACAGCACCAAGCGATGGAGATCAACCGGTAGCAGATGTCACTTGGAATGGTGCAGGACAACAACCTGTTTATTTTGGCACTTCAGCTTCACCAAATGTTACGGTTTCAGGCTTAGACGGAAGCACAACGTATTTCTTTAGAGTATATGCTTACAACGATTGCTCAGGTACGGAAACCTATGAAACCACAGGGTTAAATGCAAACGATGCAACGGCAAACTCCGCTCCAACCCAAAACGCAAATACAGGTTCCTCACTTAGTGAGGGTGGTACAGATATCATTTCCAGTACCGAATTGGATTTTGATGATGCGGAAGAAGCAGATACCGATATTACATATACGCTCGATAGTACACCTTCTAATGGTACACTTAGAAATAACACCACACCGTTGTCAGCTGGAGGTACTTTTACACAAGACGATTTGAATAGTAACAGGATTGACTATGTACATAATGGAGGTAATACTACTTCAGATAGTTTTCAATTCGATGTCAGTGATGGTCAAGGAGGTTCAGTAGATAATCAAACCTTCAGTTTTACGATAGCAGCAATTAATGATGCACCTACAGTTTCCTCGGTAAGTTTTTCAGGAAACTTGACAGTAGGCCAGACCCTAACAGGGAGCTATATTTATGACGACCAAGAGGGCGACGCCGAAAGCGGAACCACCTATCAATGGTATCGCTCCGATGACGGAGCAGGTGCCAACAAGGCGGCCATTTCCGGAGCCGTCAATGACACATATGTATTGGTAAATGATGATTTGGCCAAATACATCAGTTTTCAAGTGACACCCAGTGATGGTTCGGATTCGGGCGGTCCCGAAGAAAGTGCTTTGGATGGACCTATTGCTTCCCCGCCCAATAATTCCCCGACCGTTACATCCACGTCTATCACATCAGCAACTGCGCAATCACTGTATTACTACGATATTAAAGCATCAGATGCCGATAACGATGTGATCACTTGGACGGCAAACACCGTCCCTACTTGGTTGACCTTTACCAGTGGCACACTGCAGACCAGTTTTGTAGGTACTGGAGCCATGCCTTCCAATACAGGGGATGGGGTGAATCAGTCTCCGGATGGGACCAGTGCTTCCAGTACGGTCATTCGAACAGGCACTGCCGCCCATGGTGACAATAAATTGTTTTTCACCGATACCGAAGAGTATGGGATTCGCTATGTTGATGAGAGCGGAAATGTGCAAACCTGGTATCAAGGGGATGGAACTTACACGAATTTAAATCCAGTAGGGATTGCCTATGATGTGGTCAATGATGCCGTGTATGTAGGAGATTATGCCAAGACGGACATCGTGAAAATTGATAATACAGGCGCTCGAACACTGCTATCCAATTTGCCGGAAGCGTTTATGTTAAGGCTGCTGGTCAATGCAAGCGGTTCTAAGCTGTATGCCTCTGCACGAGGAGGTATTTATGAAATTGACCTTACCAACAATGACCCTGATACGAACTGGACGCGTGTCGTCGGCACAGGAACCATGGGGTATAGTGATACAGGTACTGCATCAACCTCACAAGTTTCTCAACCGCATGGTATGGCGTTTGACAGTGCAGGGCGTTTGGTGTTTACCGACCGATTCAACGACATCATCAGGCGGGTTGATTTAGCGACAGACACCATTGAAACCATAGCAGGTACGCAAGGGGCAGGAACGGAAGCTGGTGATGGTGGCCCCGCAGTCAATGCGACTTTTGCCGACCCATCTGGATTGGTCATTAACCAGCACGATGAAATTTTTATTTCCGAGCGGTTGAGCAAACGGATACGAAAAATTGGTACCAACGGTGATATTGATACATTTTTTACAGTTTCTTCCGGTGGTTTTGCAGACGATTTAGTAATATCCGATGCAGGTGAGCTGTACTTATTGACGACCACACTTATTGCACGGGTAGCAACCAAGGCTGAATTAACCGGTACGCCAACCAATACTGATGCAGGTATCCACAACGTTGCACTTACACTTAGCGACGGTATAGATAATGTGCCTTATAATTTCCAAATCACGGTTCAGGCGATTAATACTGCTCCAACCGATATTACACTTGATAATAACAGTATCGGGCAGAGTGCTACAGGTGTATCGGCCACGGTAGGTGCATTGTCCACCACCGATGCTGATGCTGGAGATTCGCATACCTACACGTTGGTATCGGGAACTGGTGATACAGATAACGGTAGTTTTACTATCAGTGGAAACACATTAAGAACCAATAGCTCATTAGTGGAGGGTAGTTACAGTGTCAGAATCAATACCAATGATGGTACGGATGATTTTGCCAAGGAATTTACCGTTGACGTCACCGATGATGTTGCACCCGTAGGCTACACGGTAACCATTGATCAAGACCCCATAGTTAGTTCTAATCAAACTTCCGTCAGTTTTACTATTGTCGGTGCAGAAGTTGGTGCGGATTACGACTATACCTTCAGTAGCAACGGTGGCGGGACAAATGTTACTGGTTCGGGAACCATTGCTACCACAACCGATCAAATAACAGGTATTGACCTTAGTGGTCTTGGTGATGGAAATATCACACTGTCTGTAACGCTTACCGATACTAATGACAACGAAGGGATTCCAGCCACGGACAACAAAACAAAGGATGTTGTGGAGCCAGTACCTACTTTGGTGATTGCTGAATCCATATACTTTGGACCTTTCACAATTCGATTACAGTTTTCAGAACCTGTTTTTGACTTGGCCCCCAACCCAGTGTTGATTGCACCAGGGCCAGGCGGGGAACAAATGGCGACCTTGGGTTCACTTCAAGAGGTGACCGCAGGATTGGCCTATGACATTCAGGTCACTCCATTGGTGCCAGGTGAAATCGTCTTCTTTAATGATCTTTATGGCATTGCCAGGGATGAAGCTGGAAATCAAACCATACCCTTGGGGTTCGTGAACGGTACATATTATGATTTGGATACAGACAATGATGGTATTGGAAATAGTACAGATACCGATGACGACAACGACGGTACACTTGATACCGAAGATGATTTTCCTTTGAACCCCGATGAAGATACCGATTCGGACGGAGACGGAACAGGTGATAATGCCGATGAGGATGACGACAATGACGGCACACCTGATTCTGAGGATGCCTTCCCATTGGACGAGACCGAGGATACCGATACGGATGGTGATGGAACCGGTGACAATGCCGATAATGATGATGATGGTGATGGTTACACGGATGAAGAGGAAGAAAACCAAGGGACTGATCCCAAGGATAATACCAGTATTCCAGAGGATGTAGATGACATTGATGATGACATGGAGGATGATACAATGGCTAAACCAGCATTAGTCCCTGCTCAAGCTTTTACCCCTAACGGTGATGGCAACAACGACACCTGGATAGTCCCCGGGATAGATAATTACCCCAACAATGTGGTTCGTGTTTACAACCGATGGGGGCATGAAGTATTTGCCGCCCAATCCTACCGCAACGACTGGGGAGGATTCTACAAGAATAATAGGGAACTGTTGCCCGCGGGCTCTTACCTATACGTGATCAACCTGGGCAATGGACAGCCACCGTTACAAGGCTGGATATTCATCAACTATTAACCAACCAAAACACAAAAAACACTAGATAAAGACATGAACTTAATTCATAAATTACAGATTATAGTGGCCGTTATTGGCTGTTCCTTATTGAGCAATGCCCAGCAGGATCCCAACTATACTTTTTTTCGTTATAACATGAACATTTATAACCCGGCCTATGCAGGAAGTTCTGAGGCTACAGAGTTCTCCTTGGGAATAAGGAGTCAATGGGCAGGTGTGGAAGGTGCACCTGAAAGCCAAAGTGCTATTTTTGGAATGCCCTTGGGAAATAATATTGGTATTGGAGCCTCTATCCTTAATGACAAGACCTTTATTGAGCAACAGACTTGGATGGCCATAGACATATCTTACTCCATCCGGTTAAATCAAGAAGTTCAATTATATTTTGGTATCAAGGGTAGTGCAAATTCCTACGATGCCAATACTGAAGGACTGATTACCTACGGTGTTGGACAAGATGCTACATTGGACAACTATGAAAGTCGTTTTACCCCAAATGTGGGAGCAGGTGCTTATTTGAAACACGATAGATACTTTGTATCCCTTTCCGCTCCTAGATTATTGACTCCCGAACGCCTAAAAGAAAATAATGGTCAGGTCTACTTGGGAGAAGATCGTATACATGCCTATCTAAGTGGCGGCTATACTTTTTTATTGGGGAGGACCCTGGACCTCAAGACCACGGGAATGCTCCGATATGTGGATGCTTCCCCGGTTTCAGTGGAATTTACTGGTGTACTCGACTTTGGGGAACGTTTCGAGTTTGGAGCCGGATACCGTTATAATGAAAGTTTAAGTGGGCTGGTACTGTTCAACATCAGCAGCGGTTTTAACTTGGGCTACGCCTATGAAACCTCTACTCAGAAAGCAATTGATGGTATTGACAACAACACTCATGAACTGTTCATGCGATTGGCGCTATAAATTAAATCTTTCTCAATTAATGAATTCTATGGAGTTAGCAATTTCCGATTAAGGGTATGGCCAAATTCATGCCATGCTTGTTTACAAAAATCACAACATATAATTTTAAATTAATTTGCTGAAATTGTTTTTCAAATTTGAAAATACGATAGTTTGTTGGGCAAAAACAAAACGATTGATTTCTCAATGTCAAGAACAGTCCGTACTACGCTTTCATTCATTTTTTAAACAGTAGAACCAATTCGAAAAACACTGAATTAACCTTAGAGCGTAAAACTATATAATTGCTGTGCAACCACGGCGCAGAGATAAATCCGTTCATTCCCCTAGAGAGAACTCAATATCGTACAGTAATGGAATGGTAATTTTTTTAGATACAACTCCGTTTCTTTTATACAATCAAGTCCTGAACCCAATAGGTTTTATTTCATATGATATTGCTTCGTTCGTTAGCTGTATGAAAGTTATAATATTGTATCTTACATGGGTTTATCAAGACCATGTTGAATACCACCATAACCAACATATTTATGAAAAAGCTCTGTATTCTTTTCTTTATTCCATGGGCCATCCTATCCCAAAACAGCAGCATTTCCGATAAACAAAACCTCGAGCAGCTGGGAGTTGATGATTATACATTACTGTTTACGGAAAACGATGTAAGCTATTTTCAATTTTGGTTCAGTAAGGACAAAAAACCAGCTGTATTGGCACTCCACTCTCTTGAGGATTATAACGATCCCCTTTTCTTGTTTGTAGAAAACAAAGAATGGAACGAATACGCGAAGAAAAACTATGCGCATCCGGATACATACGTAAACTTTGTGCACCCGGACCAAGTGGAAAAAATACAGTTGAAGATTGTTGAACATCCTCTTTTTGCCGACTATGTGAAAGATTCTCCCAACCATCTCAACATTTATCATTATCCACGAGGTATATTCTTTAAAAACAATATCTTGACAGGTGAATTGGAGAAAAGGCAAAAGCCAATGTTACTGACAGGGTTGGAAAAAAAATACAGTGAAAGCGCAGGTGAGTTTGCTTGGCGCTTAAAACCCCTTGTAAGAATTTCTGACTATCAAGGCACGACCATAAACGAGGTGTTGGCCGCAGGCAGGGAACTAACAGAAGATATTGGCTATAAAGCGCAAATTGCCCTTGATAAGGTTAGGGAGGAAGAAAGAATCAGAAAAGAGGCAGAGGCGGAAAGATTACGGATAGCAACCTTGAGAAAAAAAGGATTTGTGTACTTTCCCAAACCATACTTTTCGAAGATAGGTGTATACCGAGACGGGGTAGATGAGACGGAAAGAACCATGTACATGGAGATTTTTCACGGAGATTTCAACGCAGTATGGGAGGCACTACAGGAAAAGGACAGAAGTAAGAATTTAGCGGAACTTTTCTTTGAAGGCAGTTCCATTAAACGTTTTATAGAACTTTATTCTTCTTTTGCCATAAACTATACCGCAGAGTGCCAGGAAACTTTAGGTTTGGACTATGATATTTTACAGTTGAGCTCCACTTTCAAGACCGCCACACTTTCAGGTCAGGAAATTTCTTCAAATACTAGGGACATGGGTACCCTCCATATCGACAAACGATTTTCACAGAAATTTCAGAGTTACTATAGTACATACGCCGATTCATTTGGTTCTACAGTAAGAACTGAAATGAAAAACTTTATAAAAACACATGGCTGTGATTGTAAGGCTGTTGACCAACTGGCAGAAAACCTATTGAGGTTTACACGATTGGAACCCTCTTTACAAGCTGCCCAAATACCGCCTAAAGGCAAGGATTGTGACCATATTAAGTAAAAAGCATCACAGGGCCTCAGAGAGTTTATCTTTCTGAGGTTTATTTTTCCTTATTCCTTCAACTTAAAGCACAGCTTAAGATATTGCTTGGTTAGGTAGGGTATAACCTAAGGAGATACCATTTCTTTAATAAGTACTGGGAAGTACACGAAATTCCAGATAGATATTCCAAGAATAGCAAATGCTAATTACTATTTACTTAATTTTAAGACGTTAAAAAGGATAAGGCCATAGTCCAATGGGCTGCCTTGGAAGTTTTGACATCAGCATAATAAAACAATCACTCTAAAAACCACGATTGGGTTGTAGCAATTGCCGCTGTTTTAAAAGAGGGGAATCAATTTATTTAGCAGAAGTAACTAAAGATCTAACAAACCAAGTTTAGTCATTACATAAAATGAACAAAAAATCCATTGCGGTCCTACCCTTTGTTAACATGAGCAATGATATTAACAATGAATATTTCTGCGACGGATTAACGGAGGAGATCATCAATGCATTGGCAAAAATCAAACAGCTTTCCGTTACCTCACGTACATCCTCATTTTATTTTAAAAACAAGACAGTTACCGTGGAACAGATAAGGGAGAAGCTAAATGTGGCGACTTTTATCGAGGGTAGTGTACGAACATCCAAGAGAAAAATGCGCATTACGGTGCAAATGATCGATACTTTGGAGGATTTTCATTTTTGGTCGGAGGTCTTTGATAGAAACCCGGAAGATGTATTCGAGATACAAGAAGAAATAAGTCATTTTATTGCTGAAAAATTACGCGAGCATATCGGTCATCTCGAAATTGAAGATAAACTAATTGAGCGTTACGAGGTCCCTGTACCTGTTTACAGAGAATATTTAAAAGGTAGGTATTATTTAATGAAATTAGATTATGATAGTTCATTAAAGGCCATCGAAATTTTTAAAAGCATTATAGAGAGATCACCAAACTTTGTAAACCCTTATTTAGATATTAATCAGGCCTATACTTTTATGGGAACCATGGGATTATTGCCAGCATTTGAAGCTTTTCAAAAGGCACAGTCCTTTTTTGAAAAAGCAAGGTCCCTAAGTCCTAATTCATCTAAAGTACAATTAAATTTGGCCTGGATAGAATGTTGGCAAAATTGGAACCTAAAAAAAGCGTACGAACATGCAAATAAAGCTTTGGAGACACAACCTACGGATGAAATTTACCTGACCATTTCAAATTTATTAACTGTTGAGGGCAAATTAGGTCCTGCCCAAAATTATATAGATAAAGCGTTGGAATTGGATCCTTTTTCTTCAATAAACCATCATTACAAGGGGTTTCTGTATTATCTACAGGAAGATTATGACAAAGCAAAGCGCTACTTGGAAAAGGCATTGGAATTAAACCCTAATTTACCTTTTCCACCTATTTATATTGGAAATAGTTTATTGTTATCGGGCAAGCCGATTGAAGCTTTGAGCTACTTTAATACACTATCGGGCATTTCTATAAAAGACCTTACTAAATTAGGAGGTAAAACCATGTGCTATGCCGTTCTTGGCGAAACGACCAAATGTGATGATGGTATAAAAGAACTGGAAAGTTACCTAACATCCGACCTTGTTGAAAAAGCACTGATTTTTCTAATTCTGGTTTATGCTTTATTGGAGAATGAAGATAAGGTTTTGGAATATGTAAAAGAAGCCTTTAACAACCATTTACCTTTAGTTTTATTGTTAAATCCATCCCCTGTTCTCAAGTCTTTTAAAAACAACCAACATTATAAGGATATTATGCTAAGGGCAATTCCTGACAATGTAAATTACAAGCAGAAAAAAAAGTACAAACAAGCCTTACTGGATACTAAAGAAGTTACTATGTACAGCAAAGAGTTAAAACAAATTATGATGGACTATAAGCTGTATTTAAATCCAGACCTATCATTAAAAGATTTGGCATCTTATTTAGACCTTCCTGCCAATTATGTTTCTCAACTATTGAACTTGGGGTTTCAGAAAAACTTCTCAGAGTACATCAATACTTTTAGGATAAACGAGTTTAAAGAGCGTATTCTTCTCGAGGAAAACAAAGGGTTGACCATAATGGCGATAGCTTATGATAGTGGGTTTAACTCTAAAACGGTTTTCAACACATTCTTCAAAAAAATAGAAGGTGTAACACCTAATGCCTATCTAAAATCCCATCGGTAAATTGGTTCGGATTTATAATCTGGAACTTTTACTTTATCGTTTAGAGCTAGTATTGCCATGTAACAATGGAAATCAATCTTGAAAAAAAAGCTCAAATATTTAGTTAAAACAATTGTGGTACTTGTATTGCTGTCGATCTTAACGATCACCGGTGCTTACTTGTGGCCCACATCGGTATTGCAAACACCAAGAGTTTATACTAAAACAATGATCAATAATATAAATATTGTTGATGTTGAAACAGGTAAAACTGCCTACAATCAATTTGTACTGATAGAAAGTTCCAGAATAACAAGAATAGATAGCGTACCATTTAAACCCATTGATAATTCATTGCGTATAGATGGCACCGGTAAATATTTAATACCTGGATTGTGGGATATGCACACCCATTCCAACCAACACTCTGAATGGTTGCACCATCCGCTTTACATTGCAAATGGCGTTACGGGCGTACGGGATATGTCTGGCCAATTGAATGAGAAAGATAGTTATTGGGTGGGCAGTAAGGAGCGTTTACAGTGGAATAAAGAACTGGAGAATAACACTAGGGTCTCGCCCAGGTACGTATTGCAAAGCAGTTATCAAATGGATGGTGAAAAAGCAATACCGGAAAATTCCCCCAATTTTTTTAAACTGCAGAACCGTTTGCAAGTAGACTCCCTGTTACAATTTTATAAAAACGAAAAGGTAGATTTTATAAAGATTTACGCGCAGTTACCAAAAGACATTTATTTAGATCTAGCTAAAAAAGCACCTATCTATGGTTTACATATAGCCGGCCATAAACCCATGTTTCTTAGTTTGGAAGAAGCTGTGGACTCTGGCCAAAGGAGTTTTGAACATGGACGCATTTTTTTGTACGAGTGTTTTCCCGAAGCCGATAGTCTAAAAAACCCCAATAATTGGAAAGATTATTTCTCTAGATCCAAAAAAAAGATGGTCAAGCAGTTTGACAGTGTTCGAGCAAAGGAGTTAATGGTTGTAATGCGTAACAACAAAACCTACTGGGTCCCAACTTTACAGACTTTAAAGTTTGAAGCATTGGCACATAAAGATAGTTTTACCAACAATGAAAATTTAAAATACATAACCAAGGTTAGAAAAAAACTCTGGTGGCAATATGATGTAGACCACAACAAAGAAAAGAATATTGAAAATGAAGGAATCAATGTAAGCGAACAGTTTTATGAAGCTTCGAAAAAACAAGTGGCTATGGCCCATAAATTGGGTGTGCCCATCATGACAGGTACCGATGTTACCGATAGTTATGTATTTGCAGGTTATAGTTTACACAATGAACTCTACGAATTAACCTCATGCGGTTTATCAAATGTAGAAGCTTTGCAAAGTGCAACCATAGTTCCTGCAATTTTTTCAAACGTAGAGAAGGATTACGGAACCATTGAAATAGGCAAAAAGGCGGATCTGGTCTTATTGGATAAAAATCCTTTGGATGATATTAAAAATACAAAAAGCATCAAAGGAGTGTTGTTGAACGGTGTGTATTACGATCAAGGAAAAATCTCGGAACTCAAAAAATTCTCAGAAGGGGCGGCATCAAGTTTTCATATGAATGTGAAAACACTGGTAAGCTTAATCAACAGTCCGTTGATACGCGTACAGTTTGCCGATTAAAGGATTTTGTTCTGATTCTTAAAATAGAACTTTTTAATTCCGTAGGCTACATAGTTTTATCAAAAATTAAATAAGAATGGAACCTAAAAAAAGTAAAAAAGGCGTAAAACTGGGAATTGGAATTGTTCTTGGAACCATAGTGGGCTATATAACATCAAATATGCAATTATGGTTTGTTTTAGGGATTGCCATCGGAGCCGCTTTGGAATATGGAGTTCAACAAAAATCTTAAAATATGAAAACGATACATTATTTAATATTCTCTGCATTAACATTGGCTCTGAATGCTTGTAACCATAAAGAGCAAAAATCAAAAGTTAATAAAGAAGCAAGTTTAGAAGATGTTTATCTCGGTCAAAAACCACCAGGATTAACGCCTATACCATTCGCACCAGGACTTGTTTCTACAGATTTGCCTGAAGTCAATAGTGCATTTACTCCAGATATGAAAGCGTTTTATTTTATTAGAAGAGGAGAAGAAAATAAAACATCAGCTTTTTATGAATACAAATATAATGACACTAATGGCGAATGGGAAAAATCAGAATTAGCATCTCCATGGATTGGACGACCAGTAATTTCACCAGACGGTGAAACCATGCATTTAGGGGATAATTATTTAAAAAGAACAGAATCAGGATGGTCCGAATTAAAAAAGCTGGAGCCACCTACTGTAAGTAATGATTCAATGTATATTATGCGCCTTTCATCATCCGAGAATGGCACGTATTATTTTGACACCTATAAAGAGAATGATTCAACGTTTCCAATTCGTTATTCACGTCTGATAAACGGAAAGCATGAAGCGCCAATAGCTTTGCCAAAAGCAATAAATACAGGAACTTTTTTAAGCCATCCTTTTATAGCACCAGATGAATCCTATTTATTGTTCGATGCTATAAGGGACGAAGGTTATGGTGATTCTGATATTTATATCAGTTTTAAACAAAAAGATGGTTCTTGGGGTAATGCTATTAATTTAGGAGATAAAATAAACACTGATGCTTGGGAAGCCTCTGCAAGCATAACGCCAGATGGCAAATACCTATTCTTCAGTAGAAATGTAGGTTCGGACGATTTTGAAAACGTAGATATCTTTTGGGTGGATGCGAAAGTTATCTTTTCACTTGAAAATCGTCATTAAAAAATATAATTCATCAATAAATACATCATTAATCAAAAAACGAACAATTATGACATCGATTAAAATGAAAACAATCAAAAAGCAAATTTTATTAAGAATGGCTTGTGTAGCCTTTGCAATAGTATCGAGTATAACATATGCACAAAACACAAATGCTGAAACCACAACACAAAGAGATGGTTTTATCATCGAATTCGCAGTGGGTGGAGGTATTATCAGTATAGAAGACAGTGCTGGTATTCAAACCTTCGACAAATCCCAGGGAACCTTTGTTTTTCCAGACCTAAAGCTTGGCCACATGTTAAATGAGAATTTCGCCATTACCGTCGCCATGCCAGGAAATATTTACGAATTTCAGGACAATGATAGGAATTTCGGAGGTTTTATTCCCTCTGTACAGTATTGGGTAAAAGATCGTTGGTGGATACATGGGGGAATTGGTTTAGCCATAGATTCGCCAGCACTTTATGATATTAAAGAGGATATAAATGACGATTGGAACTTTGGTTGTGCCGTTATGGCAAGTACAGGTTACGAAATTTATAAAAAGAGAAACTTCGCACTTAATGTGCAGTCCAAATTGGTTTTGGGCCGTGTATCTTTAGAAGGAGATGCACATAGAGATGCAGCCATCATTAATATAGGATTAGGGTTCAGTTGGTTATAGTTCTTACATTGAATGAGTTTTAAGTACTAACATCAATAATAATCTATTTATAAGTAATCTATATATTCAACTAGTATGCCCTAACCAAATTATTTTGGTTTGGGCATATGAATATTCCAACCAGGGATATCAATGCTTTAAAATATAGACCCAAGCATAGTGATATTCATAAAAACCTTTAAAAGAATGAAATATATTTTATTGACCAGTTTACTGTTAGTGATGGGATGCACAAATACCTCCAAGTCCAAAGAAGTATCGGCGAAAAAAGAGACCCAAGAAAACCTGATAGCTATTTTGGATACTATTTGGCAAACGGAGCAAGGACCAATACGATTGAGGGATTCTATTGGTAGAGCAGTAGGTTTTGAATCAGAAGCCTTTAAAAAGCAAAACGAGATTTATCATAAAAACCATGATAAAAACGAAAAAAAAGTTTTACAAATTTTAGATTCTATTGGCTGGCCGAGTAAAGAAATAATTGGTGAACAGGGCAACTTAACTATTTGTAATGTATTGCAACATTCTAGTTTAGAAGTGCGCGAAAAATACTTGCCCCTAATGCGAAAGGCGGTTAAGGACAAAGAACTGTCAGCTCGT
>Ga0160419_100920_pt1 | contig 14901 bp, 13 predicted proteins | sample CelAP2metagpilot_2_FD_108196 | JGI IMG/M metagenome (GOLD analysis project Ga0160419, IMG submission 108196) | Phycosphere-associated microbial communities from Cellana algal ponds in Kailua-Kona, Hawaii, USA - Cellana AP2-4-25 metagenome pilot ... | reverse complement strand
TTATTTTCTACTTTATCCCAACCTTGGTGGACAAGGTACTACCTTTAACGGTTCTCCTCTCCTCCATCCTTACCTTTGGTACTTTTGCCGAAAACTATGAGTTTGCGGCAATGAAAGCTTCGGGAATATCTTTGCAACGGGGAATGCGAAGCTTGATCGTTTTTGTACTGTTCCTTGGCCTGGTCACTTTCTTTTTTGCAAATGATGTAATCCCAAAATCGGAGCAGAAAATGTTCAACCTCAGAAAAAATATAGCCAAAGTAAAACCGGCAGCTGCCATTACAGAAGGTGTTTTTAGTGATTTTGAAGGAACAGGTGAGGGCATGAACATAAAAGTTGATAAAAAATATGGTGAACAAGACCGTTTTCTAGATAATGTGATCATCCATAAAAAAACAGACCAGAATATAAACAATGAGGTTATCAAGGCGAAATCCGGTGAATTGATCAGTAGTGAGGAATCCGATATCATTCAACTGGTGCTTAAGGATGGAAATTATTACCTCGAACATCTCCCAAAAGATTCCAAGGAGCGCCGAAAACAGCCATTTGCCAGGGCAGATTTTGAAAAGTACACCATTAATATCGATATTTCCGAGCTCGATGAGCAGGACCTGGAAGAAGATCAAAATATTACGACCAACAAAATGAAAAATGTAGGTCGATTGATCAAGGATATCGACTCATTACGTGAAAACAATTTGGAAAAAGTGGAAGCCTTTTCCAAAAACGTGACCAATCGAATGGGAGCTTTTCCGGTTAAAAGACCACGGGACACTACCCAAAAAAAATTGGAACTCATCCAACCCGAAATCAAGAAAAATACAGAAAAAGAAGAGGACTCCATTACAACCATCGATGGGTTTATTGCAAGTTTGGAACAATGGGAACAGATCCAGGTAATGAAAAAGGCCCAAAATGAGATTTCAAGTATTTTAAATACAGTAAAATCAAAAAAGAACGAACTTCAAAGCAGGTATAAATTTTATAATAGCCATATTTTGTCCCTGCACCAAAAGTATGCCCTTGCCCTATCCTGTATCATTTTGTTTTTCGTTGGGGCGCCCTTAGGGGCCATTATTCGAAAAGGAGGACTGGGATTGCCCATGGTCGTTGCAATAATCTTATTTTTGACGTATTACTTTATCGGTGTATTTGCCGGAAATTACGCCAAAGAAGGAAACATTCACCCAGCAATTGGGGCTTGGCTGCCCACGTTGATCATGCTGCCCTTGGGCATTTCGCTTACCAGACGTGCAACTGCGGATAAAGGGTTGGTAGGATTCGGTCATTTTATAGACCGCATCAAATCATTATTTAAAAAGAAAGACACAGAAGAAGACCAATGATCGCCATGGACAAAAAAATAGAATTGGATGCCATAGAAGATGCTATAGCCGATATTAGGGAAGGGAAGGTAATAATTGTAGTGGATGATGAAAACAGAGAGAACGAAGGTGATTTTTTGGCGGCGGCAGAACTGATTACACCGGAGACCATCAATTTTATGGCCACACATGGCCGGGGCCTTATCTGTGCACCTCTTACCGAGGGTCGTTGTAAAGAACTAGGGCTACATAAAATGGTAAATAACAACACCGACCCTTTGGAGACCGCTTTTACTGTTTCTGTGGATTTAAGAGGACATGGGGTTACCACAGGGATTTCGGCTTCCGATAGGGCCAAAACGGTTCTGGCACTGACCAAAGAGGAAACCAAACCCCACGAACTGGCGCGTCCAGGACATATTTTTCCGTTGATTGCCAAAGAGGGAGGGGTACTGCGCCGTACAGGCCACACCGAAGCTGCCATTGACTTTGCCAGATTGGCCGGACTGCAACCGGCCGGGGTAATTGTGGAAATCATGAACGAAGATGGATCTATGGCCCGTTTGCCACAGTTAATGAAAGTTGCCAAAAAGTTTGACCTAAAAATTGTTTCGATAGAGGATCTGATCGCCTATCGTATGGAGCACGATAGCCTTATCGAGCTCAAAGAGTCGTTTACCATAAATACCAGGTTTGGTGCATTTCGTTTGCGGGCCTACAAGCAAACCACCAACAACCAGGTGCACGTTGCTTTGTTGAAAGGTAATTGGAAGAGCGGTGAACCAGTATTGACCCGTATCAACTCTACCTTGGTAAACAACGATATTCTGGGAACATTGACCAATAATCCCGATGAAACTTTACAGCGTATGTTCAATGCCTTGAACACAGAAGACAAAAGTGCGATGATCTTTATAAATCAAGGCAACCAATCCATGAATTTATTGAGCAGGTTGTCCGAATTTAAAAAACTACAAGGAGAAGGCATAAACAAGGCTCCAAAAATTGAAATGGACAACAAGGATTTTGGAATCGGCGCACAAATTTTACACGACTTAAATATTTCCAAGATCCGTTTGCTTACCAATTCTGGGCAAACCAGGCGCGTTGGTATGGTAGGCTATGGCTTGGAAATCGTGGAGTATGTAAAATACTGATTCGAAAGTTCAACATCACCGAACTAGATGCAATCGATAACAGACCACTTATAACACTGCCTTGATGGCATCGACCATTTGCTTGGCCCGTGTTTTAACCTCCTCTTCCGACCATCCCAATTTGATCAAACAGGAAATGTTCCTGGACATCCATTTATCAGATTCAGAGAAATCAGCTTCGTTGTAATCTGGCAATACCTCCTTTACATCTTTTGGAAGATTTCCCAACGACTTCATATTGGTCAAATGCTCCCACTTTTTATAATAGTGCCAATTGTTGTTATACCAATAAAAACATCCATCTACTCCCATATCACCTAACACTTGGTGCGCTTTTTGGGCTAGATTTTCCGAAGGAAGAAAAAAACTTAGGAATGAATAGTTCTCTTCTCCTCCGCTCGGTACGGTTCTAAAAACCACTTCGGGAATGCTGAACAAGGCTTCTCGCAAAATACTATAGTTCCGTTTTTGAATGTTTAAAAACTCATCCAGCCGAGAAAGTTGAGCCACCCCAACTGCTGAGTTCATTTCAGAAATACGGAAATTATATCCTAAAAATGGGTGCTCTTCTGCTCCCCTGTTGTTTCCTATATGGTCGTGGCCATGATCGGCATATTTATGGGCATTTTCATAATATGTGCTATTATTGGTGATTATGGCTCCGCCTTCACCACAGGTAATGGTCTTAACATAATCAAACGAAAAACATCCCATATCACCAATACTACCTAAAGGTTTACCTTTGTAGGTGCCCCCAATCGCTTGGCAAGCATCTTCCAATAACAACAATCCATGTTGATCACAAATGGCTTTCAGCGCATCCAAATTGGCCATAGATCCGCACATATGTACGGGCATAATCACCTTGGTTCTTGGAGAGATTGCTTTTTCAACGGCTTCGGGTTTTAATGTTAGCGTATCATCAATATCGGCCAAAATCGGTACAGCTCCAAGTGCCAATATGGATTCAAAACTTGCAACAAATGTAAACGTTGGCATTATTACTTCGTCACCCGCCCCTACTCCTGCACTGGCCAACGCCACTGTTAAAGCGGCTGTTCCACTACTTACTGCGTGGGCATATTTAACCTGCATTCTTTTCGCCAAAGCAGTCTCCAGCTCTTTGGTTTTCCAGTGTCCATTTCGCATGGCATCAAACCCGTAGCGCATTAACACTCCGGAGTCCATAACGTCCTGTACTTCTTTTCTTTCCTTGTCTCCAAAAAGTTCAAATCCTGGCATACTAATCTTATTTTAAAAGAACCATAGTTTAATGGCCATTAAAACTACGGCGATAACTAAAAATGTTTTAATAAATCCGTCTCCCTTATTTACCGAAAACCTACTGGCGAACCACGCGCCCGAGCCATTTCCAATGGCCAGTATAAGACCTAATTTCCAGTCTACTTTATCGTTATAAGCAAATACGGCCAGTGCCGATAACATATATATCAATACCACAACAACTTTGGTAGCATTGGACCGCACCAAACTCATATGATTAAAATAATGCAAAAAAAGTATTGTTAAAAACCCGAGGCCCGCATTGATAAAGCCTCCATAAATTCCAAAAAAGAAGAATACGATAATGGCGATCCACAGATATTTTCCCGTAAGTCGCTCTTGAATGTCATCTATCCTCATTTTAGGTTTAAAAATAATGATGAGCACCACGGCCATCATCACTATGGCCAATATTCTATTGAAGGTTTCATCATCAATATCCACTGCAATATATGCACCGATTATAGCCCCCAAAAAAGCGGAAATCCCCAAATAAATATTAAATGGATAAGTACTGATCCCCTTGCTTTTAAACCCAGCGGTGGCCATAGCGTTCTGGATCACAATAGCCACACGATTGGTGCCATTGGCCATAGCGGGAGGCAATCCCAAAAATATAAGTGTGGGCAAGGAGAGCAAGGAACCTCCTCCTGCAACAGTGTTAATAAATCCAACTGCAAATCCGACTGCGACCAAGAGGCAATAATGATACCATTCTAGCATAACAGCAAAGGTATGACCATTGCCTTAAAATAGCTTTATGAATCTACCAAAGTTTGAAGGTGATTTGTAAAGATGGCAGGATGGGGAATTTATTTTCAGAATATTATAAAAAGGTCTTTTGGGATAACAAAAACCTTTATATATTTGCACCCGCTTAGGAGGAATGGCAGAGTGGTCGAATGCGGCAGTCTTGAAAACTGTTGAGGGTCACACCTCCGGGGGTTCGAATCCCTCTTCCTCCGCAATCAAGCGCAACTTTGGTTCTGCTTGAAAAAATAAATCCCGTCAAGTTTTCTTGAACGGGATTTTGTTTTTTTAAGATGAGGATTCAAAAGCAATGCAAAGTTGCATTTGCAAAATGTATCAATATGGAAAACCTAAGGTAATCCATATTTATCCGTTAATTAACATAAAAAAGCCCCATGAAGTTCATGGGGCCTAAACGTAGGTTTATCGACCTACTACATTTTTAACCTCATGAACATTTCATGGGTATTGTTGCTAAGATTATCAATGTTTTTACTGGTAGATGCTTCATAGGCATAACCAATATTAAAACCGTTGCTGATATTGAACAGCACCAGCCCTCCAAAACTCTCATCGAATCTGTACAAAGCTCCGAACTCAAACCGTTCCCCAAAATCAAGGATACCGGTCAATTCTAAAGAAATAGGCGATGCATCTACATAACGAAACATTCCAGAGGTTTTCAAATCCAAGGTCTTGCCCAATAAAAATGTATAGCCACCGCTCAAATAGGCATGCAATCGGTTTTCACTTAGATACGCATTGCCATCACGCTCCTCCAAACGGTCCGAGCTCAAAAGCTTGGGCGCGGACAAGGAAATAAAATAGCGCTCATGTTGGAGGTAGGTCCCTGCTCCAATGTTCGGCGTAAATCGGCTATCTACGTTAGTTAAAGCTGCATCTTGCCCTACCCCGTATGTTACCAATCCATCGGTATTGGCCTTATAGGAGTTTGCACTACCTTTTAAACCAAAATATAGTTTTATTTCTTCATTAAGTTGAATAAAGTACGAAACGTCCACAGCCAACCATGTTTGCTTCTCAATAAAGGTCTGGTCGTTTAGGATAGATACTCCCAATCCAAGTTTTTTGCCAACAGGCATCCCAAAAATAGCACTTTGGCTTTCTGGTGCGCCTTCCACACCTGCCCATTGACTCCTAAAACCCAACACCAGCTCAGAAGTTTCTGAACTACCTGCGAATGCAGGGTTTATAATATTCATACTATATCGATAAAAAGAATAATTGGGGTCTTGTTGACCTGCTGCCATAATGGTAAATAGCAGGGCCATGATTAAAACTTGTGGTTTATTTTTTAAAAATATCATTTTGGTTATTTGGTATGTATTAGTAATTGATGAAAATCCAGCCTTGAAGCGGTGCGCTGCCATCACCTAAATCTATTATATAGAAGTATGAGCCAGCTGGTAGTTTTTTATTGTTATTCTTATAAAAGCCCCCCCAATTGTTCTGATAGGATTGCGTTTTGAAAACCTCATGGCCCGACCTGTTGAAAATAGTTACTCGATTGTTAGGGTAATTTGCCAAACCTGGTACGACCCAAAAATCATTATTTCCATCACCATTCGGAGTAAATGCCTGGGCGGGCACTATTTTTGATTCGGGAACAATTGGTTCTTCTTCAAGATCATCCTCTTGTGGAAAACTTGTAGCATCCAGAGGGTCTGTTCCCCTATCAATTTCTGCCTGATCCGAAAATCCGTCCCCATCATCATCAGTATCGGCATTGTTCCCTGTTCCATCCCCATCGGTGTCAGTATCTTCCGAATCATCTAACGGAAAGGCATCATTGGCATCCGTAGTGCCATCCCCGTCATCATCGGGGTCGGTACTATTGGGGTCACCATCCATATCCGTGTCCAAGGGAACACTGTTTTCATCTTTTGGGTCTGTGCCCTCAGCCATCTCCATAATATCCGAATATCCATCTCCATCGTCATCATCATCACATAAATCATTGATTAAATCACCATCGGTGTCCACGGCCCCACAAGGATTTGGGTACTCCAAGGTGATTGTACTTACCGATGTTATACAACTGGCAATGGTATAGTTAAACACATAAGTTCCAAAGGAAAGTCCGGAAGTATCCACCGTTCCCATAACTGCATCGAAACTTGATCCCGCATCGGTGGACGTGGCATCCATAGACCAAATACCACCAACATCTGGAGCACCTCCCAAACTAGAAAATAGGTCGATAGTGCCAGATGCATTTGTTATAGAAAGTTGCTGATCCGTTCCCGTGTCCGATAATGATGATACAGTAACAGTTACCGATGTAATGGCATCGATGGTACACGGTGATACCGCTGTTACGTTATATTCGAAGGTATAGGCGCCTGCTGTTGTAGGGTCATACGTACCGGCCGCTGCATCGAAATCCATACCTGGTGCATCGACAGAAGTTCCTGAAACCGACCAAACACCACCGGTGTCCTCTCCCGATAGCAAACCATTCAAGTCTATCGCAGTATCCCCAATACATGCCTGCGTATCGGTTCCCACTCCAGAATTTGGAGCATCGGTAACTGAGACTTGTATTACATCTTCGGAGCTACAACCCAGACCATTATCGATTTGCAATCGATACCAAGTTGTTTGATCGGGACTTATAACCGGCGATGCCGTTGAATTATTGAATGATGCGCCCCAAGGACCGTTTGGCCCTACTGTACTCGAAGACCATTCAAAACCACCCGTACTATTAACACCTGTACCTGTGGCAATCGTCAAGGTTTCCGATGCTGGGGCAGCTGTAATATATGGGACTTCATAAATTGAGGCTGAACCGGAACTGCAAGAGTTGTCATTAATAGCTACATTAATTGCCCCACTGCTATATGTTCTGGTATTGCCCAAACCATCATTAAAAGTAATGGACGCGCCAGTAAGACTGCCTGTGTCCAACATTTCACAATCATATATCATTACTTTCCAGCCCCCTTGTCCGGCATCATATCCAATTAATGAAGACATATCTATAGCAGTTGCGCCCGATGCTGGCGAATAATCGACATAATAGTGGTTATAGGTGCCCGTTAATGGAGCTCCCATTCCACATAGATCAAAAATTTGTGTTCCAATGGAGGGGTCATTGGTAAAACTCAAATTGGAAACATTACTGCCTCCATTACAAGCATTTCCTGGTTCGTTCACACCTAAAGTCACAATAGTTGCCTCATCCGGCGACATTAAATAGAAGGCCAAATCGGAGACATAGCTATGAACAGCATCAAATGTTACTGTAATTATGGTATTGTTATCTATTTTAAACGGTCTCGGGACAGGATCATAATACGTAAAACTAGGGTTAAGAACGGTTCCTGACCCATTGATGGTAGTGCTGGACCCATTGCAAATATTGATATCGGCTCCTGCATCCGCCACTAAACTAGTGCTCCATACCCAAGCTCTGCCTTCTGTAATGGTACCCCCTCCATCTGTCCTTACCACTAGGTAGCCGCCGTCCGACAAGTTGGTTTGGGTCGGGGTTGAATTCAATGCGTGTTCGTCATAGGAGTTTGTGGAAGGGTTAAAGATATACCAGTCATAAGTGGCCCCAACCACCTCTTCGAACGAGAGCTCGCCCGAACTAGTGCCGCCCTCAAAAAGAAAAATCGGATCGTTGGTATTTCCCGAATGGGAACTATCCGTGTAATTTGTAGTTAACTCACCACAAGAGGTTGCGGATGTTACGGTCTGTCCATTTACCGACCCATATAGTAGAATCAGAAAAAAGAAGGATAAAATAGGAGTTAAAAGTTGCTTCATATTAAATAATGGTTGATTGCATTACTGTTGGTTAAATATTAAAATAAACTGCCCAGGTAAGGACACAAGAAATCCAGGTCACCTATCGGCAACTATGTTGGTTCCGCCACAATGGATATATCAACTATGGGGAGTGGAATAAAACTTTCGGATTTGGGTGGTGTGGTTAGTAAGGTTCTATCATGTAAGGGAACTTTGGTTTATGCTTCTACAATAAATGAAATGAGAATATCTTTTATGATCTGTAGTCTTTTTCTTGATTTAAAGTACTTAAACGGATTACCCTTGCCTTTAGTATTGAATATTAGCTATAAATTAGAATGACTAATATGCGTAAAAACAGACATTAATTCTTATCGGTTATAAAACAATACTTTAGATAAATATTTTATCTCGACTTACTTCAAAATATTTTTTATTCTGGAAAAGCATGATGCTATCTTTTTTAGCTATACATTAAACACTTTCAGTTTCATATTCGCCCAGTGTGGTTTTTATACCAAACTCTTCTTATTTTTTGCAATTGATTCTTAAATTGGACTACTATGACAGATAAAAAAGATCTCAAAGTACGATGCTGGATCGATATCGATGGAAAAAAGTTTTTTGGACCAGGGCGAGCACAACTATTGATTTTGATCGATAAAAACGGTTCCCTATCCAAAGCGGCCAAGGAAATGGGCATGTCCTACCGAAAAGCATGGGCCATGGTGGAGGATATGAACCAACGGGGACAACAGCCTTATGTGAAACTTCATAAAGGCGGTACTCAAGGTGGAGGCGCCGAATTGACACCAAGGGGCAAAAAGGTGCTATCTGCCTTTCAACAGATGAATACCCAGATTCAGGCAACCGTGGAGCAACACGCTCAAGAAATGTTAGAGCTGATTTAAATACGGATACCAAATCCGTGAAGTAATATCAAACGAAAACCCACATAGAGCACCAAAATACTGGTGAGCATTCCCAAAAACTTAAGATTAAATTTTTTGTTGGACAGATAGGAACCAATACTTCCACCGATCACAACGGCAACTATGAGCTGCCATATCAATTCACTGTTCCATGTAAAGGTCCCCGACATATTCAGACCGATCAACCCAGAAATGGAATTGACCAAAATAAAAACAGATGCCAACGAAGCTACCGTTCTTGGATTCGCCCATTTTAATAGATTCAATACCGGAGAAAGGAAAATACCCCCACCAATCCCCGAAACTCCTGAAAGTAATCCTATACCCCCTCCCAATATCACTTTATTGGGATTTGAAAATGCTTTGGTGTCCATTTTTTTCTTCACAAAACGCAAGAGCATAAAAATACCTGCCAAGATCAATGCAGTTCCCAAAATTAAAAAGAAAGAAGCCTCTGAAAGTCGCAATTGCGCACCCAGATAGGCCAATGGAATGCTTGCCACCAAAAAAGGCCAAAACTTTTTAAGGTTGAATACCCGATTCTTAATATAAAACAGTGTTCCTATGCTGACCACGCAAATATTCAAAATTAGCGCTGTGGAGCGTATCTCGTAAAAGTCCGTCAAAAAAAGACTGAGGATAGCCAAATAACTGGACCCACCCCCAAAGCCGACCGAACTATAAAACAGCGCGATTAAAAAGAAGACAATGGGCAAATATTCAACGCTCATTGCTTAGGAAATTAATTTACACCTGATCAAATCACCTGCTGTTAACTTTTCTCCATCATCCACAAAAGCAAGTACATTTCCTTTGGCCATGGATTGAATCATAGAGGAACCTTGACCGTCCAAAACCTCAACTTTTCCATCCAAAATAGCAGCTTTTAGAAAAGATGGGCGCCCAAAACGGTTTTCATACCCATGTTTTATTGGAAATTGATAGGTTGGCAAACCAGTCCTCCGATATCCCGATAATTTGTGAAGCAACGGAAGCACGTACACATAAAAACAAGTCAGCGATGAGGCCGGGTTTCCTGGCAAAGCAAACACGAACTTATTGTCCTTTCTTCCAAAATAGAGCGGTTTTCCTGGTTTTTGAAACACCTTGTAAAACAACTCCTTAACTCCATTTTCTTCGAGGGATTGTTTTACAAAATCATAATCCCCTACCGAAATACCTCCAGAAATAATCAACACATCACAAGACTCCAATGCGGTTTGAATGCCCGCCTTTGTGGCCTCAAAATCATCTTGTATCTGTGTTTTTTGATGATGCTCAAACCCGAATTGCTCTAATGCTCCAGAAATTGCGTAGCTGTTGGATTCGTAAATCTGTCCCACCAACTTTGGTTGACCGGGTTTTACGAGTTCATTCCCTGTTGTGATGATGTTGACTCGCGGCTTGGAAACAACTTCCAACTCAGACCATCCCAAACTGCCCATTAACGCCAAAGAGGGTGGATTCAAAATATGACCTTTTTCAAAAACCTCTTGCCCTTCCGCCAACTGACCCCCCCTTTTTCGGATATTCTGACCCACTTTGGGCATTTCATCAAGAAACAGCGTCTTGTCTTTAACGGAGGTTTTCTCCTGCATCATCACAGCCGTAGTATTTTCAGGCACCTTCGCACCAGTAAAAATCCGAACGGCTTCGCCATCTTGCAATGAAACTTCCTTGGAATCGCCAGCAGCCACCTCTCCTACCAATTGATACTCTTGGTACAGACCACAAAGGGCATATCCATCCATGGCGGAATTATCAAACTCGGGGACATCAAAAGGCGATATAATATTTTTAGAAAGGGCATACCCAAGTGATGCCTCAAGAGGTCTAACCTCAGTTTTCAGGTCAATTTTCTGGTCTTCTATAATGCCAAGTGCTTCTTCTATCGTAACCATCAGCCTCCTATTGAAATCATTGAACGGTTTTGCTCGTAGTGTTCTGCATCCATTTTTACGTCCATACCGTCCCGGGAATGTTTTTTGGATTTGATGGACTCCAAAATGATGTTTTCTATGGGTTCTCCATTGCGAAACGCGGTCAATAAATCGGTTTCGGAGGTGGCAAAAAGGCAATTTTTCATTTTTCCATCGGCCGTCAATCGAATGCGGTTGCACTCATCACAAAACGGATTGGTAATGGTGCTCACAATCCCAAAACTGCCTTGGTGCCCTTTCACCTTAAAGTTGGTGGACGTACTGTGTTTTGGGTTTTGCAAAGTCTCTATTTTCCCGAATTTGTCTCCGACTGTCTGTAAAATTTCTTCTTTGGATACTCCCTTGCTCCAGTCCCATTTATTCCCCTTAAAAGGCATAAACTCAATAAATTTGACACTTAAATCTTTATGTTTGGTCAGTGCAATAAAATCGTTGATCTCATTATCGTTAACCCCTTTGATCAATACCACATTTAGTTTGATGTGCATGTCCATATCGAGCGCCATTTCGAGATTTCGCATAATACGCTGGTAATAATCCCGCTTGGTGATGAATATCGATTTTGCCTTATCCAAGGTATCCAGACTAAAATTGATTTTACGCAGGCCAATTTTATCGAACAAGTCCAAATATTTGTCCAGCACAATGCCGTTGGTAGTCAATTTTAGGGTGACACCCAACTTGGCCAACTCTTCGACCAAATAGCCGAAATTCTTCCGAACCAAAGGTTCGCCGCCCGTCAACCGTACCGTATCCACGCCCAAATCCCGAAATGTCCTTGTAATCTCAATGATTTCTTCCAAGGTCATGATGCTGGGTTTTTCCATTAACTCAATACCTTCTTCGGGCATACAGTAAAAGCACCGCAGGTTGCAACGGTCCGTCAATGAAATACGCAGATAGGTATGTGGCCTACCGAAATTGTCTATTATTTGTGGTTTCTTGTCAATCATGCCTTTTTCCTTCTATCACTTTAAATGCATGCAGCACGTGGGGGAAAATCGCATCCATGGACTCTGCCGCACCTTTGGTGGAGCCCGGCAGTGCCAATATCAATTTGCCGTCCTTGATGCCCGCGATGGAACGTGAAAACATCGCATACGGCATCCGGTTTTGCCCATAGCTTCGCATTTGTTCTTCTACTCCTTTTAGTTTGATGTCCAACAAGGGCTCCAAGGTCTGTGGGGTGACATCTCTTGGTCCTACACCTGTTCCTCCTGTAAAAATCAACAGGTCGGCTTTGGTATTTTTCAATTTTTGGATGATTTCGTCAGCTTCATCGGGAATGATGCTTTTTTGGGATGGCACACCCAAAGACTTCAATTTCTCGATAATGGCTTCGCCTGCTTTGTCCTCCCCTTTTCCTTTCGAAATGGTATCGGAACAGACCACCACATCAGCAGTCAATCCTTCTGAGTTTATTTTAAACGAGGACTTCCCTCCTTTTTTGGATTTCAACCGAATGGTGCTTATTTCGACGTTTTTATCAATCGGTTTCAGCATATCGTACATGGTGAGTGCTACTATACTGGCTCCGTGCATCGCCTCCACCTCTACCCCTGTTTTGTAAATGGTCTTGACCGTCATGGAAATGATAATCTCCAAGCCGTTGATTTTATAATCGATTCCCGTGTATTCAATGGGCAAGGGATGACAATCAGGCAACAAGTCAGGTGTTTTTTTGACCCCCAGCAAGCCGGCTGCTTTGGCCATTTCGAACACATTCCCTTTGGGAACGGCATTGTTTTCTATCGCATCAATCGTAGTTTGACTACTCGTTTTTACGATAGCTTCCGCGGTGGCTTCCCGCAAAGTGGTTACTTTATGTGTAATGTCTACCATTTACCTATTTACTTTCCATTGATGGGTTTCGTCTTCAAAAATCTCTTTCCCAAATACAGGCACTTTCGCTTTGATTTCCTCTACAAAAAAGTTGGTGGCCTCGATAGTGATTTTTCGATGTGCCGAAGAGGTAAACACGAACAAGCACAACTCGCCAACCTTTACCTTGCCCAAACTGTGATAAATATGGGCACAGGTTATATCGAACTTGGCAAAGGCCTCTTCCCGAATTTCATGAAAGACCTTTTCCGTCATTTCTTCATAAGCCGTATAATCGATTGCAGTGACGGTTTTACCATCCACTTTGTCCGCCCTTACTTGTCCCAAAAAAATGCTATGGGCACCGATATTGGTCTTGCTCTGGTGGTTGGCCACCGAAGTCGCTATTTTTTCGGGAGGAATCGCTCCTTGTACAAACACTTTTTTTGGTTTCTTCTTATCCATCAATAATTGTTTCTATGCCGCCTTCCACGTTTTTCAAATTGTGAAAGCCGAATTCGTTTTTAAGGATTTCTATGGCGTTTTTGCTTCGTTTGCCGGACTGGCAGAACACAAAAACTTCCTGATTGTTCGGTATTTCTTGATATCGTGCCATTAAATCGCCCATTGGGATACTCAACACCTTTTTGCCTTTTGGCTTGGGCTGTTCGAACACTTCGCGTACATCGAGATACCAATGTTCTTTGTTTTTTAAATCGCAATCAATATAAACGGGCGCTATTCCGTTTTTGCGAATTTTTTCTACTTCTGCGGGGCGTTTGTTTATTTTGATGGTCTGCTCGCTGGCTTGCATCATATTGATCAACTTTAGCTTACCAGAAAGCACCTCTCCCTTCCCAAGGATGATTTTAAGGACTTCGGCTGCCTGAAGCGTTCCCAAGATGCCCGGTAATACACCCAAAACCCCTGTAGCCTCACAACTGATGTTCTGTCGCGTACTTTTCGGAAACAGACAACGATAGGTAGGGCCATTTTGGAAATTGAAGACCGACAATTGTCCTTCATTTTTGTAAATGGATGCAAATACCCATGGTTTATCTGCCAAAATACAAGCATCGTTGATGAGATACTTGGTTTCAAAATTGTCCGTACCATCCAATACCACATCGTATTGATTGATGATGTTTTCAGCATTAGCCATGGTCAACGGCTCTTCGTACACTTCATACTCTACCTCACTGTTTTGTTTTTCCAATCGTTCTTTGGACACAACTGCTTTTGACTTCCCTACATCCGATTCTTGAAACAAAACTTGCCGATGCAGGTTGGACATATCAACCTTATCGTGGTCCATCAAACCAATTTTACCTACTCCGGCGCCTGCCAAATACATCGCTGCGGGACAGCCCAAACCACCAACACCAACTAGCAACACTTTTGCATTGCGAAGTTTTTGCTGCCCTTCCATGCCAACTTCCGTTAGTTTTATTTGTCTGTCGTACCTGCTCATCCTCCTGCGAATGGTGGCAACAGTGCTACTTCGTCACCATCTTTTATGGTTATTGCATCGTCCAAATTTTGATTTACCGCAATCTGCACGGAATCTTTATCTGTAATGGCAAGTCCTTCCAGGCATTGCTTTTTCAACTCCGAGGCCGTGAGTATTTCGCTCAGTTCCATAACCTCTTCGGACTTATCGGCGGCTTCGGCCACCAAACCAAAATATTTAACGGTCACTTTCATAGGTCCATTTGCTTTAGTTGCTGTACATCCTCTTCCGTATCCACATCAAACCCGCCTTTGTTAAAGGTTTCAGTACCATAGTCGAATTCTTTTGCGTAAATCAACTTTTTCGCTCCTTCGTCTCCTTCCAATTCCATCAACAACGGAAATGCCTCCTTGTTAAAAATAGCAGGCACTCCAATATTATCGCCGTATTTGGAGTAGGTCG
>Ga0160419_100918_pt1 | contig 14928 bp, 9 predicted proteins | sample CelAP2metagpilot_2_FD_108196 | JGI IMG/M metagenome (GOLD analysis project Ga0160419, IMG submission 108196) | Phycosphere-associated microbial communities from Cellana algal ponds in Kailua-Kona, Hawaii, USA - Cellana AP2-4-25 metagenome pilot ... | reverse complement strand
CGCCATTCGAACGGCTAGCTCGTCGAATCCAGAGTAGTTGTACTCCCCCTCCTCCACCATTCCATCTTCTACAAATTCTAAGTCATCACCATTTTCTCCGAGCCCTTCTTCATCTTCTAGGGCGTCGGTGTCACGAGTTGGGGGACCGCGGGCGTATCTTACGATCTCCTCTTCCTCCTCCTCCTCTACCACAACCACGCACACCTTCTCCTCCTTCTGCTTTCCCACCCTAATGGCATCAGCGGAATAGTCGGCGGCAACTCCAGGTGTGGACAAACCAGGAGGGGGAAGGAGAATGAAGTCTTTCTTGGCCTCATTGCCTGCAGAAAGTCTCGGAGCGGTGGTGTTCCACAAGTGATCAGTCATATCGTCAGGAAAAGCGGCAGCAACTGTAGCAGCCGCAAAAGCACGCAGCATCTCAAGCAACTCCAATCCTGGCGGCCGCGGCAGCGAGAGCAAGACCTCAGTTGCTGCTGACAACGCTACCGCCGAAACCGTGCCAGACTGGATTGTCTCCACGTCTGAAATGTTGGGGATATAATCAAAGCCGGGAGGAGGGTGGAGGGGTGGTGTTATGAAGGCCACTATGGGCGTGCCAGGGCGGATGACGATGGGGGCTGCTGCTCCCTCCACCGCTACTGCGGTTGCTGCTCCTGCTGCGCCTGCTCCTGCTCTTGCGACTCCTGCTCCTGCGACTTCCGCTGCTGTTACTACTGCTGTTGTTGCATTCCTTTCTACCTGTCGACGTCGAAGATGCCGGAGGACATAGAGGGGATAGACCTCTTCTCCTTGCTCTTCAACAGGCAGATCGCGAAACGCCGTTTCCACCACATCCAGGCCAAACATTAACATGGCATCAGGCTCCTCCATCACCTTGACCGGGCCCTCCTCCCCTTCCCGCTCAACAGCAGCTTCCACTCCCCCCCCCAATACAACTATTCCTCCTTCTTGGCCTGTCGTTCGATCCTCCAACACCTCCTGACCCTGCCTGAGCAAGGTGAACCAAGCGACGGGCGCTCGTGGCATGGAGGACGAATGCTGCTGCAACGGCTCCAGCTTGTCCATGTTCTCCTCGCTGTCACTGCTATCATGGCTGGTGGAAGGCGAGGTAGATATGAGGGCAAGCGCATTTCCGCCACCAAACAGTAAGGAGGGGGTGTAAGTTGGAGAAGCTGGTAGAAGGAGCTCGCCAGTACGTGGCGAGACCGACATCTGCACCGGCTCCTCTTCCTTCTCCTTGGACGGTTCTTCCTCCTCATCGTCTGCTTCAGCCTTCAACATGTCCTTAGAAAAATGCACGACTGGAAATGTTCCTGTCGCCGCGGTCTTCGCAGAGGGAGACCCGCCCCCCGTGCTAGAGCGGAAACGACCCATCTGCAAGTCCTTCCCTCCCTCCCCCTCCACTTTAAGTACCGCGCTGGTCTGGTGGGCACTGTCGTCCAAGATCGGTGCAATGACAGTGGTGGTGGTGGTGGTGATCACCTCAATGGCTGAGGAAGAGAAATAGGGTAGCTCAATCCAGAGTTGATAGGCGCTCAAATCGCTCCAGACCCTGCTAGAGATGGAAAGCATAAGGGGAACGACGTCCTCGAGGGCGGGTGGGATGAGCGCGATTGGGGTAATAGGCTCTGCATCGTCCATCTTAGGCAGGACGAGGGAGTATGGCACATGGACCGTGGGGACATTGGGCCCTACGGCGAGTGTGCCTTGCTCCAAGTACTCGTCCTCGTCCTTGTCGATGTCGATGGATCCTCCACAGAAGCAGCACTGCCCAAAGAAAGACAGGGTCTTCAAGATAGTAAGAATTTTTGACGAAATGGTGACAGGCGAGATTGTTATCTGGGTGGTGGTGGCATGATCCCTTTCAAGGAGGGGTGTGAGGGTGCCGCGGGAGGAGAGCGGGAGGATTTGGTGGGATTTCTGTGCGTGATGATCACATGCTTTCAAGCAGCGTCCGCCAAACCCATCCCGACACACCCGCATACCACATATACTGTGGGACATAAAAAGCCATCGAACGCATTCGAGGAGACAAGGGGGTTGTACCTATGCCGAGACAAGGCAGGGTTCTTACCGTTCGAGCATTCCGAATCAAAATGTATCCGATTCAGGCACATACATACGTGGCCTTCCTTCCTCTCGCTTTGCTTTCGCTTACCTCGAGAAAGGCACATGCCGTAGATCGTCCACGGAACGTGCAAAATCATCCATCGTGTTAGCTATCTTGGGTTTGGCAGCGATCTTGTGGTCTTTTTACGAGGGCAAGGCGCTTTGTTCTTTTTGCCTGTTGAAGGTGGCGGGGAAAGGGACGGGGACATGAGGAACAAGGGCGTTTTAGCGAGGGTACGGTGATGACAGACAGACTTGGCCACGCTGTACGTATATGTATAAGAGTCTTGTAGAATGTATGACTCGCTCAACGTCTGCCGAGTCCTTGTCGGGAAGAAGGGAAAGGCGGTGCGGGCTTGCGCGTCCTGCCGGCACTCTGCGCAGCCAGACACTACTTACACAGTACTGGGCATCAAGGGAGTGCTTAGAATCGTCAGGCATGTTCCTGAGCGCAAGGAAGGAGTGTTAATGGCAAGATATTTGGGAGAGTATATACGTCCAAAAAAGATCTTTTCGACGATGTGTCGCCCTCCTCTGTGACATGAAGCGCAGAGACAGGAGGAATACGCCCCCCACCATAGTGCTACTATCAAGCTATGCATGTGCGACGAGTGATATGCACTTTCAATTAAACCGAGCAAGAATGTAAGCAGAAAGCAAAGATAAATCAGCAAGATTTCTCTGCAGGGTTTGGGTTCCGGCAAGCATTCGGTTGACAGTTGGGATCAGGCCTGTCGCCGCCCACTTTTTCTCGGTCCACATCTCTCACTTCATTCACATTTTCATGATTTACACCACCATGACGCACTCTCTACATGCGTCATCACAACCACAGTTTCGCTTTACTGTACACCTTCACACTTTTATAGCACAGGCCTGGCCGCAGACCTCACTGGGCGTCCTCGGTCCCCTCTCCTTCCTCCACAATTATATACCGCAGCTTTCATCTTCCATTTTCAAGCATTCAAATGGCGTCGCCTTCTTCAAGCGATGCACTAACTGAAGCTTCAAACTTCTCTTCTCCTCTTTAAACTTCCTCTGGCTTCCACGGACCCAGGCAACAGCGGTCCACACACCACGCAGAGGCCAACAGCATGCGCAGGCCTTTGAAGTGGCGCGAGTCGAGAACGGAAACACGAAGACCCACTATCCTTTGCTGCTCCCATTTTCCTGTTTCCTGATCAGCTCCTATTCGATCGAGTACTCTGCCGGGTGTCAAAAAAGGCCGTCTCTCGCTGCTGCTGGGCTTGGATCCGGTTGCAGTAAGTGCTGTAGGTCTTTGTAGGTGTGTACGGGAAAGAGCAGAGTGAGGGACCGTGCTATTCCTGCCTGTGACTTGCACACAGTTATCACAAAAAACTACCCACTGGAGACAATTATCTTCCTCTCTAGTCAAGGCGTGGAAAGTCTGTAATTCACGATAAATTAATCAGTGCTTCGATCATTGGGCGCAAACATTTAGAGGGAGGAAAGCAGCAGAGGGTGAGGAAAAGAGGAAGAGACAGCAATCCCTCCTCTTTTCGTGCCTTCAATTCGTGGCTTGGAACGCAGTGGGACGGTAGCCAAAGAGCAAAGAGGATACGGAGAGCAGATGGACCTGCACATCCACATGTCCGAAGCAGCTCGACTCTTGCTTCCAGCCTTTCAGAGCTACCTTGCTTCACCTATCTTCACCATCCCAAGATGCTTTTCTGGCGTGATCTGTGGTCATGGGAGGCACAGGAAAGGTTGAGAAGGAATGGTCATCGTGCAAACAGACTGACGAGCAGGGCATGGTGGTGCCCCTGCCTCTCATTTTACCAATTCTATTCAAAGGTTTTCTTTCCCGCCGCGACTCACCTCATTCCCTCCCAATAATACACGTACCTTGGTCGTGCCACTGAGGGTTTGCTTAATACAAGCCAGACGTAGAGATAGGTAAAGCCCACCAAAGCCAATGCCGCATATTGCTGTTGCTGCCCTACTCCTCCGCTCCAAGATATGCTTGTCCCCTGCTTGACCACAGCTGGTCATAGTAGCGTGCTCGTTGGGGTCGTACTACTCGACTAGGTTGTCATGGTGCTGCTATTGGAAGTATTGTAACCGCCCTTGTGGCGCTTGAAAAATGACTCCAAGACAATGCCATCCTCATTCCCCCAGCCTCTTGCTTGCTCCCGTCTTGCGGGCGCCTCAAAGTAAGCACCAACAAAAGGCACGGGAATGTCGAAACCACACACAATTCACCGCCTACACGATACGTGAGAGCGACCAAAGGCCACACCGCGGCCCGGCATCAAAAAGCCCAACTCTTACACCAGCTTTTTTCACCCTGCATGTCATGCGGCTCGCTTGGAGGGAGAACTGGTTGTTGCTCGTTGTTGTCAGCATCCGGGTCGTCGGCGGGTAATTTGATTAATTGAGGGTCAGTCGGGAGGTCGTCATGTGCAGGCCGTTGTCACAGCTTGAGCAACGGACATACACCTTCCACAAACCATCACCATAAATTTCATGCTATAGGAAAGGGGTCGTCGCGTTTAGAAACAACGACAGCACATCGCATCTTTTGGCATGTGGTGGATGCGTTGGACGGCGCGAAGTGTATGGGCCAAGTGGGCCATGCTTGAGGGAAAGACGGAGCTAGCAAAGTGTAGCTAGCTGCTCCGGTTCGGCCGTCTCCTTGGTTAGAAAGAGGTGCATATAATGAAACTTTGTAAGACCATATTTATAACAGCATACCTTGAGCCAATGAGACCGGCACGTTAGGGAAACGTGTAGGTACCTCGCATGTTGTTTTAACTATGAAAGAAAAGGAATTTTGTCTGATAACCCATATAAGGCACACAGCCTGTGAGTACTGTGGTAAATGAATGACATGGCTTTTATATACATCATCTCGTGAAAATACACCTAAAAACCGTACTCACATCGGTTTCCGGCTCAACCATGCACTCTACTCTACCTCTACTCTAGAGTTTTGGGTAGGTTTCTGCTATGGCCATTTCACCAAAGGAGGGTGAGAGCCTCGCTGTACATTTAGAAATACGTTTAAATTGAGATTCTTATCAGGTTTATACAAGCCCAAAGATTATCGTTCGGATCCGTGAAATTATACTCATGTATGGAACAACGCTGAAGCTCAAACCTTGCCCTTTTTCGAGACACAACAAGCCCCACTTCACTTATTTATCTGCTTTACCAATTGAGGATTTCTGAGATCAATTTCTGTTATAATCATGCCCTAGCTATGGCGTGCATTCCGCTTACACATCTTCACGCATTCCGAAGACTACACATTTACATGTCTACTCACTTCAATCAAAATAAGTGCATGAATATGCTACGGCTCGCCAAGGCGGCCTCCGTAGGCGCGGCGTCCAAGGGCAGCCGCAAGGCAAGCGGTCCCTCTGCTTCTGTCTTCTCTTGATGGTTGCTAATCTCCTGGCAAGCCTTTGTGTATAATTGCTCAAATTTTCCGTACAATGCCTCGTCTCCTCTGCTGCTGCATCTCTCATGGTGGCTGCCGATTCGACAGGCGCTTGGAGCGTTTTTCTCTCCCTTTACCCCTCCCAATGGCGTTTTAATGGCTAGATAAAACAAAATTCGATACATGCCCTGCTGGAAAAGTGGATCGCTTTCGTCGCGCCGTAAAGTCAAGAAGAAGCGGACCGCTGGCCCCAGTCCTTCATCACTGTCTTCATCGATACCAACCTGGACCAAAGCATGCAAGCAGCCCAGTGGTGTCTCCCGTGCCTTAGTGAGTCGATTCATGGTATCGTCATGCACTGCTGCACGGACCAGACCCGCCACGTCGTAGACGACACTTCCATCGTCATTTTTTCCCCTTTCATCGCCCCTAAGCTCCTGTAAAGCTTGGGTTGTTAGCAGTTCAAGCAATTCTGCGTTGCGCGTCGCCGCCGCAGTGCCTGCAAGCGAGGAAGACCCTGCCAAGGCCAAGCTCGAGGTGGACAAGGCCAGATCGTCGAGGCTACTGTTCGAAATGTGTGAGGGTGGCCCAACGAGTGGCATGGCTATGGGCGACGCTGTTGGAGTGACTGCGGCCAGAGCACTTTTCTCCAAAATATCGCGGAATCGATGCGCCATTTTACGCTTGTTGAAAGCTTGCAGGGTAAGGAAGGCAGACTGGGCAGCTTTCTCAACAAGAGCAGTGTCCCACCCACTGATAAGAAGTAAGTGGGGGGAATGTTTCGCTGTCTCTCCGGTTTTATTGCTTTCCTCTTGATTGGATTTTGCAGGCAGCGGCAAGGGCAGACCAAAGCGAGCTGAGTACCACCACAAATTCCAAAACAAGTCCGGGCACAGTGTCAGCATGGTCTCGCGATAAAGGGCGTGCTCGCCGTGTTCCTTTATCAAATGTTCGAGTCCCAAACGCATGGCCGCTGGACTCATGTAACTGCATTCAGTCGTCATATGATAGAGCGGTCGTTTGCGTATAGAACTGGCAGGCAGATGCTGCTGACTATCATTGCCCTCCATTTCCATGCGTTGACCGGCAGAAGATGAAGTTTTGCGCGTAAACACATTCTCTACGTATTGTAACAAGCTGCCGTTAGATGTGCCGTTTCTTATACTAGACGCCGATGAAGCTGGCAAGCCCGGAAAAAGGCAAGCCACGTCCGGTGAAAGGCGTCCGGTCACGTTTTTGGTGGTGATTTTCCCTATACTGGTGGTGTTCTTGTTTCGAGAGCTACCGTTGCTATTGCTGCCGCTGTGGTAGCCATCAATTGCTGCGAGAGATTTTACTTGATAATTTTCCATCAAGGCCGTCAGTGAGGCCTGCGCAGGTTTGGAGCTGGGTGACAAGGTATGCTTTGCGAGCGACGTGGCCACGAGCTGAGTCAATTGATGACAGAAACTACCCTGAGGGGACATAGTGCTCGATATGGATGGGGGTCTTCCACTTTCCCGCTGCTCGCCCTCGCCAGCACCCGTAGCACTTGATTCGTGACTTAATTCCTTGGAGCTACCCTGCCTCTTTATATCATTTAGCTCACCTGCCTCCAGTACAGAGTCGAAGCCCTCATTATTTTGCACGGACGCATCGGTCCCAGGAAAGTTGCGACGTAAGAATTCGGCATCAAACGACCAGCAACGGACTTGCAGTTGGGGACTAATAACCATCTTGCAGCCGATGCACGACACCGTGGCCAAGCCCTCCAGCCCCTCGGCAACATGCCAACCTCCAGTCAAGTCTTCGTCCAGCATAATGTGCCCGCACTCGCAAGGAATGCTATTTGAGATGGACACGACGCCGAACGTGTTAGCATCTAAATCTTCGGCCCGCATCCGATGGTCCAAGGAGAAAGACCACGAAGTGGCGACCGGACTGTGGTAAGATGAGCTGCTAGGTGTCTCTGATCTGGCCGCTGAGGACTCGCAATACCCTGACACTTGTTGGTAGTGGTGATGTTGATCGCTGCTAGACAAGGGTAAAGACTTGCGCCGCTGGTGTATTGATGGAGGCCGAGATAGCCGATGATATTGTGCAGTTGACTCACCAGGATCTGCTGATGGCAGCAACCTTTGGCGCCACCGAGTTCCCAGGTTCCATTGCTGCATCCGTGTGTGATCCAAAAAGTTAAGATAGAGCGATGGCGCTCGGTTCCGTACCAGTTCCAGGGCTGAGGGTAAGGCTTCTTCTTCGTGGACCTGAAAATTGGTATTTTTGCGCGCATAATCTTCGGCAATCGCTCTTGTATATTGCCCATATGTAATGGCATTTGGCTTTATACCAAGTGCAGTGAGCTCTCGCAGTAGATGCACAGCATCCGACCGGTGGCAGTTCGCGTCACCCGAGCGCACGATGGCCACAAGCAAAGCCCGATAGATAGTCTCGTCCGGTGACACCTGACGGTCCGCCTGCATTGCTGCTAGCACCCCGAATGCTCTCACAATCAAGTCTTCCTTCTCGTCCTCGAGCGCCGACTGAACAAGGAGCGGGAGGCACATAAACCAAGACCCGTAAAAATGCAATGCCAAACATTTCGGGAGCTGAAAGATACACCGTGTTTTAATGTCTCCACTGTTGCCCAGCAAGTTCAAATCATGCTCATCCTGCGACAACTCAAGGTGAGTCCGAGTCAATAGCAGACCGGCCATGTGACCGTCGTGCAAATGGTGAAACTTGTCGCTGACATTATTTTGCGTGTGGCTGCCGCTTTTTCCGCTTTCACTGTATTGTATTGTGCTGGTCGCTTGGAGCCTGCTGCCGTTGAATAGCTTGTCGTCCAGCCGTTTGGGCCAAGCAAGGTAGCCATGTTCGCAGTAGCTATAGAGCTCCCCAGATGGCAGGCCCTCCACTGATGGGCGACAGTCAATTACAGGGTGGCCTTCAAACACTGCCACATCTCCATGATTGGAGGAGGTAGAACGTTGTGGCGATGATGTTCGGGGTAACGAAGTCGACAAACAGGAGGACGAGGAAGGAGAGCAGCAGGAGCTTGAAGAAGGGGTGGAGATTGACATGTTGCGCAAGGGTCCGAGCGAAGAAAGCGGTGGTGTGATGTCGTTAAAAGCGTGAGCGGTGGCTTTAGGCCGGCTTGTTGTGCTGGTGGTCGGTAGTGCTGGAGGCAATCTGCCAGATGTGATAGAAGAAAAGGAAGAGGGGGAACCAGAAGACAACAAAGATGATGCCCGCGGCGATGATGCGACCACCGAGGAAGACGAACGGCACGCCATCATTTTCAAAGAAGGACTGTTGACACGGTAAGAGGATGACGAAGCCGTAATTTCTAAATTTTCCACACGGTCAATTAGCAGTAGCAAATGCTTGTTGTTGAGAGGGACCGGTGTTACAGCTGCTTCGTTTCTTGAAGCATATCCCGATATTATCGTTTCTGTGGATAAGGAGTCCTTCGGCTGGAGTGCGACACTCCAAGCGTCGGGAACAGTCGAGTACGACGTCATACAATGATCGAAAAATAGGAGATGAGGGTCCGACGCCTCAGTTCGGCGCTGGATAAAGGACGAAAACAACTGCGTGCCCATCATTTTGCCGACAAAAGAACGGTTGCCCTTGTCCACACACTGATCCAAGAACGCTTGTTTGTTGAAGATCTCGCGGTGGCCATGGTGCAAGCCTGGGACCACCAGATTATCACGGTATCCTTTCATCAGTGAAAGCATGAAACACAAAGCAGCATCACGGATTGCTCGGTCGTCTAATGGAGGGTGCTTCTGATGGTGGGCCGTGTGTGTAGCGATGCTGAGGCCTGGAAAGTCCAAATCATGATCCGGGTTTGAAGAAAATCCACATCCAGGCAAAATATTGGCCTTGGCGAGCGTTATTGTCAAGCGCGTCTGTAACGTCTGCCGGAGCTTAGATGGTAACCCTTTGAAAGTGACCGGCAAGAGCGGCGATGCCGAAGTTACCAGGTTTCGGCCCAAGTCCACGAGCACAACATCGTCGCAATCACATAGCAAGTGCTGGACCCTTCCTAACATGGTGGTACTGCTGCTACTGGTACCGCCGTTACTCGCCGCACCGCCACTAGCACTCTTGCTAGATCCTTCCTCGTCTGCATCATCCCGTAAACCCAGGAAAAAGCCACCTGGGAATTCGACGCATCCAAGCATACTTTCCGTCATCCGTGGAACGTAGCAAGACTCCCACTTGAATGGAAAGAGGAGAGCACGCAAAGCCTCCATGGCTTCAGTCAAGACTGATTCGTATTTTGCAACCACCAAAATTTTACGCTCCTGAAGCAAGAGCGCCATCACCGTCAGCACGTTCCCAACATTCAGGCATCGAAATAAGGTCGCAAAACTTAGGTCTAGGAAAGGTAAACCTTGCAGCCGAGGCCGTGCCAAGATAATGGGCTCCATCATGTCATGAATGTGCAGTGATAATGGCGGCCCTCCCGCCTCCGGCACGGGCACTTGTGTGACAAAATGCTCGATACAACGCTCCAAAGGCACAGGACTCTGTGTCATGCCCAGCATGTACACTTGAGATAGCCACTTTTTCATAAAATTGAAGACTGGCCAATGTGAGACGCATATTAGGACCTTGGGAGAGACAAGGAAGTGTTTCTGCCGACGCTGGGAGTGAGAGTGAGACTGCAGATGTGGCCCAGTGCCACCACCACCCTGCCGTTGATGCTTCTTGCGCTCATCGACCAAACAACGCTCCATAACGTCCTCCAAGTGATCCTTGTATCGCCCGCGCCGGATCAGCTCCTTTTTTATCGCCAGCTCCACTTGCAAGGTCATGGCGGGACTCAGCGGCTCGGACAAAGTGAGCGATGCCACGTAGTAGTTCCGTCCATGCTCGTCAGTCAGCACGTAGGAGCAGTAAGACGGCTCAGGGGGCTTGTCCGCCCGTACCCGTTGGATACGGATACCCTTGGGATAAGAGAACATGGGGAGCACGTCCAGAGGCAGGGCAAAGTCATGGTGGTCGTCGCGAGGAAAGCGGTCGAGGACCTCCCCCTTAAAAGTGACTTCGCAGAGGCCCATTGGGCAAGGAGTTGTCCGATAAGCTAGAAGCAGCCCTTTGCCTGACTTGAATGAAACGCTCTCCTCAAGCAAGTGGTACCCGCTCCCGCCGACCCGGTGGCCGGAAAGATATATTTCGGACGACGAAGAAAAAGAGGAGGAGGAGGACAAGGACCGAGCGTCATTGCTACCTAGCAATGATGGTGGCTCGACCTCCACAATTTTGGAGGAGGAAGACCCTCCTTGCGTTTCCGTGATGGGGAGCGACTCGCCCTTGGTAGGACAAACGAGATACAGGCCAGTCACAGCCCGGTCCTCGAAGTAGCGATGCGCGGCATCGTATCGCTGCCGACGAACAGCGAGCCTCACCTCCTTGAGCGGCTTTCCTCCCACGGAAGTGGTCACAAGCTCAAATCCCGGGGGCAAAGCCTGGCCCTTGCTCAGCACCATCAGCTCGGCTATCGCAGGACCTCGATCCTGCGGCCCTCGGCGAGTGTAGCAGATAAAGGCCCCGTGACTGCCGCGGTCAAAGTAGCCCTTGTTATCTAGATCTCCCTTGTTGCCGTCGATGGTCTGGGCGAGGATGGTGTACCCCGGCGGCAGCACTTCGTCCTGAGGAAGCGGGTAAAAGAAAAAGATATGTTTAAAGGGACGGTAAGTATTTTGGGGCGAAAAAACGTAATATTGGCAGAGAGGAGAGAGAGGGAAGGCAGGGGAGGAGAGCATATCACTTTAGAATCAACATTGGTCTTTGTAAAATAAGAGGGCAGACATAGAAGTGGATATAAATAGACAGTTCAGGCGAAAATTAGCACGTACAGGTAAGTGGATGGTCACGTCCATAATGTCATGCCGTGCCACCGTGTGCGGAGGCGTAGCTTGAGCCGAGAGGATGGCAGTGCTACCTGCCTGGCTAACTCTGGGAGATTCAGCGAACGTTGACAATGGTAATGAGGGCTGCACCCCCTCGATCGTTCCAGGAGTTGTGGACGGGGTTGTAGAGACCAACTCACACCAAGGCTCGCCATTGTAGGTGTCCAGGGCTTCGATTTCTTGTGATTTGAAATGAAGTAGAAGATGATTGACGAGAAATGAAAGGAAATATGAGATGATTAATCCCACTACATGAGGGAAAATGGAGACTTCAGGTTGACAGAACAGGCCCGCAACCGGGAAAGAAAGGACCACCTTGTTCTCTCTAACATACCGATTTGGGGGTCGTGGTGACTCAGACCGCAAACCCCGAAGTAGTCTATGAGCCGACGGCTATACTGCTGGTCTAAGGCATGCGCGGGATGGTGGCTGGTCATAGTTTTAATACACCCACGAAAATGGTCGCTTCAGCGGTTGCCAGATTGTTTCCGTATGTATTCGGCAGCAGATTGATACGTGGAGTGGCAAGCCCACTTGGATTAGAGTCACTTGTTTGAACGCTTGGGTGCAGGCACGTCTCGTTTTCGTTTGTGGTTAATGGCAAATGGGCCTTGAGGAGTCGTGTCCGGTCATGTGCTGCTTTGCTTGGTGAGGGGCAAAAGAGGCCGAGTTTCCTAAAGGCAGGGCGATTTTTTTATGCGCCTGTTCATGTATATGCTAGGTAATTATGTGAAGATGTCGGCGTGTAAGGCAAGGAAAAGACGTAGCACCAAGGCCCATGATCATCTTGGGCGAGTTTCCGCCTCGCCTTACCTCTGCCTGAAACCTAAATTCAACTACAATTCACTTGCACAACACACAAGCTACACACAGCACAATCTCTCTTCCAATGCAATTCAGCGAAAAGCCAACACAAATAAAGCGGTAGATTTCCTGCGAGCTTCGTTTTCAAGAAGTGTCTCGCCGGCGCTTCGGCATCATAACAGATCCTCCGCATGCGCTGGCCGCGTTTTTGCCTCTCGACTAATGAGTCCCATCCTTCCGCAGGCACAAAGCAAACCCACATCCAAAGCCACCCGACAGGTGTACCTTTATCTGCCTGCTGCGATTTCCTTGCTCGACAATTGTTACCACTCCGGCGCCGCCCACACCAGGAGTTATTATCCTTAGCACGAAAGAGGTACGAGCACCCTCAAAAATAAGCCGGCCGCAACCCCAAGCACCATGACAACAACAGGAACATCAGCCATGGATAGTGCAGACACGACGGCTCACGCAAGAGCCAGGAGAAGAAAATCACGCAGCACTCATGGCAGCAGCAGCATTTATCGGAGAATAGGAGGTTTCTTCCCCTCCTTTCCTACCACCCCTCCCCTTCTGCTCCTCCTCTTCCTCCTCCCCTTCTGCCTTTCCCTCCATCGTGCCATCCCTTCAGCCTTCCTTGGCCCCAGCCACACTTGTTTCGTGGCTCGCCACCGCTCTCCATGTCCAACACCTCCCTTTCATAACTTTCACGTCGTCACTGCCGCCACCTCCCTCCCCACACGGCGCACCCACACCCGCGCCCGCGGCGACGCTACCTTCCTCCTCGATCCGCCCCAGCGATACCAATCTTCGGATTGGGTCGAAAATTTGCAGTCTTTGCTCGACTCTCGGATTGCCAAGCGAATATCAGGTCACCTGTGGTTCAATACAGCGTGGGCAGGGGCGGTAACGGCGCTGTTTGAATTCATGCCCCAGTGGCACATTGATGCTTATATTTCCCCTCTTCCGCATCAGCTGATGTCCTCGGCTCTGGGGCTGTTGTTGGTGTTTCGGACCAAGTACGTGGGGCTGGAGGGAGGGAAAGTGGGGGGAAAAGGGCGCACAGTACAGGGGAAGGTAGACGGACCCCATAAATCATACTCACCATTCTCCCATCCACTCTCTTACCCTCTTTCCCTCCGTCCCCCAATGCCTTTATCTCCAGCGCCGCCTACGACCGATTTTGGGAAGCTCGAAAAGTGTGGGGCAGCGTCACCAATAACTGCAGGAATTTGGCGCGAACAGGCCGCATAGCCCTTGATCGGAAATACCACGCCCGATTCTCCATGTTGGTCATCGCCTTCTCCGTCACCCTGCGGGCACACCTGCAGAGGGTTGTGGTGTCCACAGAGTTGGAAGCACTGCTTCCTTCGTGGGAAGCGGACCAGGTGAGGATGAATTCCTGCCCGCCTGCACTGATTGCCATGAAGTTAACGCACCTGATCAACGAAGCCGTGGGGAAGAACGAGCAGCGGTCGGACTTCTACGCTCTTTATCTAGAGCAACTCGTGGGAGAGCTCATAAATTGCCTAGGTGAGCCCTCCTGCCTGCCCTTCTCTTCTTCCTTCTATTTCCCCATCCGTCCGTCGCTCCGTCCCTCCCTCCCTCCCTGCCTCCCTCCGGGTTGTTTCGCCTCGGTCCTTTCTTCCCAGTTGGTCGAAACTGATAATATTAAGAGCACATCGGACGATGTTTGGACTTTCACCCTCTCTCAATCTCCCTCCTTCCCTCCCTCTCTCCCTCCCAGGCATGGCAGAGCGTATCCTCTTGACGCCTGTTCCGGCCTCCTACTCTAGACACACCTCTCGATTCCTCTCACTCTACACCTTCACGCTCCCCTTCGTCCTCGTCCATGAGTTGGAGTATTTTACCGTTCCCGCCATTGGCGCGATCTGCTGGACGCTCTTTTCAATGTAATGGAGGGAGGGAGGGAGGGAGGGAGGGACAGAGGAAGTGAAGGCGGGGCAGGAAATTTTCCCCCGTAACGCGAAAGATGAGCGGACACTTATTCTCCCTCCCTCCCTCCGTCCCTTTCTGTCACCCTCTCTCCCTTTCCTCTTCCCTCCCAGCGAGGAAATTGGACACCTCATCGAAGAGCCTTTCTCCGCCACTAGCAAGCAACTTCCCCTCAGGCGCATGACCACCACCATCGCCCGCGACGTCCGCTCTCTGCTCCAAACCAAGGACGGGATGGACTTTGACACCCTTCTTGACGAAGACTTGCTCTCAACGGAAGACAGAATCCTGGCCGAAAACGCCCCTCAATCGACCAAAGTGCAGTCCTTCGTTCCTTCCCTCGCGGCCCCTTCGATCTGGGGTCCTGGGAAAGGGGATGAAACGAAGGAAGACATGGAGGGGGACGAGCAGGGGGGGGAAGCGAAGAGGAGGGGGTTGGTGGGAGGGAGGACATTTTTTGGAAAAAAAAGCAATGGGCCAGCCACGGCGGCCTCGGCGGCGGCGACACTGCAGTCGACTGAGAGGATGAATATATAACGTGGTGGTGAATGAAAAATGATGGGAAGTGAGGGGAGGAAGATGCAAGAGGGATTGAGGAAGAGGGAGCGTAGCGACTTAGTGATTGACATGTGATAAAGAAACGAGGAACAAGGCGTGTATGTGCGTGCGTGCGTGCGTGTGTGTGTGTGTGTGTGTGTGTGTGTGTGTGTGTGTGTGTGTGTATGTATGTATGTGTGTGTGTGTGTGTGTGTG
>Ga0160419_100916_pt1 | contig 14947 bp, 20 predicted proteins | sample CelAP2metagpilot_2_FD_108196 | JGI IMG/M metagenome (GOLD analysis project Ga0160419, IMG submission 108196) | Phycosphere-associated microbial communities from Cellana algal ponds in Kailua-Kona, Hawaii, USA - Cellana AP2-4-25 metagenome pilot ... | reverse complement strand
TCCCTCCTTCCTTGCCTCCCTCCCCCCCCCTCCGTCGTAGGTCATCTTCGACACGGGAAGCAGCAACACATGGGTACCGTCCATGAAGTGCGCCTTGTCATGCACGGGCAAGAGCCTCTTTCGGGCCGCCGACAGCTCCACCTTCAGGGAGGTCGGCGACGAGTTCAAGGTAGCCCTCCCTTCCTCCCTCCCTCCCTCCCTCCCTCCCTCCGTCGCCACCCTGTCCAGCTACTCGAGTCCTCGAAATGACTTTCCCGCCTCCCGTCGAAAACTTTTTTTCTGATGGCGCTCCCCTCCCTTCCCTCCCTCCCTGCCTCCCTCGCCCCTTAGGTCCGTTACGGCTCGGGTACTGTCAAAGGCTTCTTCTCCGAGGACTCCATGACCGTTGCGGGCTTTCGCATCGAGAAGCAAATATTCGCCGAAGTCACAGACGCCAGTGGCCTAGGGCGGTACGCAAGCACTTCCTCCTTCCCTCCCCCCCTCCCTCCCTTGATCTTTTTCTTTCCTCCAATTTTCTCTTTCTCTCCTTCCATTGTGTCCGCTCCCTTGAGCTTAACTAGGAAGACATCCTTACCTCCCCCCCATCCACCTCCCCACTCCCCACCTCCCTTCACGACCGCCCTCATCCTTCCCTCCCCCCCTCCCGCCCTCCCGCCCTCCCGCCCTCCCTCAGCACCTACCAGATGGGCCAATTCGACGGTATCCTGGGCATGGGATTCGAGTCTCTGGCCGTCGGGGGCGTCAAGACCCCGATGTTCAATCTCCTTGATCAGGTACGTCCTCCCTCCCCCCCGCCCTCGCCACCGTGCTCGCCTTGCCCTCCCTCCTTCTGTCTCCGTCCCCCCTCGCCAATTTCTTTGTTGTTGCATAGAAGAGACGAGTGCCCATTTCACCTCCCCTTCCCTCCCTCCCTCAGGGCCTGATCGAGGAGGGTGTCTTCGCCTTCTTCCTAGGCGCCGACGAGCCGGGGGAGCTGACGGTGGGGGGGGTCAATCACGATCGGTATGAGGGTGAGCTCGCCTACACGCCTCTCAAGAACGCTTCCTATTGGGCAGTCGCCCTGGTACGTCTGCCCGACCTCCTTGCCTTCCTCCCTCGATCCCAGCCTTCTCTCTTGCATGCTCATCCTCTTTCTCTTCTTTTCCTGCTGTCGCCTCCCTCCCTCCCTCCCTCCCTCCCTCCCTCCTTACCAGGGCACGGTGGTATCCTTGAACGGGGCGGGCCACCGCCAGGAGTACCATAAGGCCACCACCGCCATCATTGACTCAGGTACATTTTCTTTCCCTCCCTCCCTCCCTCCCTTCCCCCCTTCCGCTCGTGTGCTCATCCATTCCTTCATCATGATTTTCGTTCGTTCATCCCTCCCTCTTTCCCTCCCTTTCTTCCCCCGTGCCCTCCCTTCTCCCAGGCACTTCCCTTCTGGTCGGTCCCGAGGAGGAGGTCAAGGGAATCGCAAGGGTAGGAGAGCGGAAGCGAGGGAGGGAGGGAGGGAGGGAGGGAAGGAGGGAGGGGAAGGGGGGCACCATCACGCGTCCTATTCCACCTAGATTTAACGTACACCTTCCTCCCTCCCTCCCTCCCTCCCTCCCTCTCTCAGTCCATGGGCGCGGTGTTCAACCATTGGGAAGACGTGTGGGTGCTTGACGACTGCCTGCACAGGGACATTCCTTCGCTCACCTTCAACATCGGAGGTCGGGAGGGAGGGAGGGGATGGGAAGAGGGATAGACGGAGGGACAAGGGAGGTTCTCCGCTCACACGACTTTCTTCCCTCCCTCCCTCCCTCCCTCCCTCCCCCCTGCCTCAGGCAAAGAGTACCTGATTGAGAAGGAGGACTACATTTTCTACGACCCGAGCTCGAATCAGTGCGTGCTGGGCATGATCACCTTCCCCTACCCCATCTGGATCCTCGGCGACGTGTTCATGCGGCGGTACTACTCCGTCTTCGACTACGAGAATGAGGTAGACCCTTCCCTCCCTCCCTCCCTCCCGTCCTCTTTGCCCTTTGCCGCCTCCCTTTGTGTCTGTCAGTAGCGCATCTCTCCTCGCCCCCCGTCCTCCCTCCCTCCCTGCCTGCTTCCCTCAGCGCCTCACCCACACACACTCATTGACCCCTTCCTCCCTCCCTTCCTCCCTCCCTTTCTCCCTCCCTCTTTTAGCGCCTCGGCCTCGCCCCTGCCAGAGCAACGGGTTCGGCTCCCAACGCGACGGACGCGCGCGCAGGCAAGCCCCCCGTGCCGAATGCCATGCCAGGGTAAGGAGGGAGGGGGGAGGGCGGGAGGGACAGGAATTGATTGGGAGCGAAAGAGGAGGAAAGCGGGAAGGAGGGAATGAGGGCGAGATTCACTGTCAAGCTTCAACCTTGTCGCTATAAACTTACACAACGTACCTTCCCCCCTTTGCGCCCTCCCTCCCTCCCTCCCTCCCTCCCTCCTTCCTTTCACATTTCTTTCTCTCCTTCACTTACAGCGGCGCGGGCGGCGACGGCGTCGCCGTTCCTTCGATGGAGAGTGCAGATGGCAAGAATTAAAGGAGGGAAGGAGAGAGTGAAGTCGAAACATCACGAATGCAGAAGATGCTCAGATAGAGAGGAAGGGAAGGAGGGAGAGAGAAAGGGAGGGAGGGGTGTTTGTTATCCTTGAGGAGGATGTACAGTAAGAGGAGGGAACGAGGAGGAAAGAAGAGGATGCGGAGGGATAAAGAGAGGGAGAGAGGGAGGGATGGATGGAGCGAGAGAGAATGGTGCGCGCGCCAACCGATGCGACCGTTCTTGAGGTTGGCGTGAGGAAAGGAGCATGCGATGGATACATAAGGTAGCACCCACCGCCTTCCTGGTCCTCGAATTTCTCTCTTTTCTCCTTGCACGTCCCTGAATACTCGCGCGCGCACACACGAGTAAATGTGGTTGTGAGAGCAGCAGCAGCAGCAGCAGCAGCAGGGGCAGCAAGAGGAGCATGAAGAAGGGTAGATGGATTGAGAGAAAAATCGTATAAGGCAGAGCCTGTATGTTTGTGTGTGTATTTTGTCTTGGGGATAGTGGTTGCTGTGAAGATTTTCATGAAGGAAAAAGGGTAAATAAGAGAGAGGGGAAAGGAGGGAGGGAGGGAAGAAGCTGTGAAAGGAGGGAGGGAGGGAAGGAGCTGAGAAAGAACAAGAGGCCAGTACAGTTAAAGGGGAAAAGGACAAGGAGCCAAAGAATCAGGAGAATGGAAAAAAAAAGAGAAACGAAAAGGGCGACCGTGCATTATCTCAAAAAAACCACGTCTCGGCGCGCTCTCGCACGTCAACACAGTAACACGGACGCATTTCCCGTGGTGGGAGATGATGATTTCTTTACACAATGATGGAAACGATAATGGATATATGACTCAATGCATGACAACCCCTTTCGTTCACTCAGCCTCTCCCTAGTACATATATATAGACACGACACACAGACAGACACATGTACACCCATTATTTCCATTCAGCGAGGTTCATGGGAGGAAGAGAGGAGGCCGCGATTACCGCCTTGATTTCCCTATACATATCATATCAATCTTTGGTTCTTTTTCAATGTGCTTGGTTTTCAGTCATTGCGAGGTCATGCAATTCTGAGTGTGCTGCTTGCGTCTCTGTCGCATCCTTTCCTCTTTTCTTTACAAAGTGAGATGAGTTAATGGTGTGTAAGATGGTAGTCGCAGTCCTGGTGACGGTGGAAGTGCCCGGACACAAAAACGGCAAGGCGGAGGACGGGCTGGTGGAACGGAGGGAAGGGGAGAGTCTTTTCTTAAGACTAGTACCCTCACTCTCTTTTGAAGAGAAGCCTGCGTGATTTTCGGCTTGTCGATCGTCACCATCTTCTCCTCACTCTCCTCTCTCCTTTTACTACTCTTCCTTGCTTGCTTGCAAACAATTAAGTGATTTCTTGGTACAGGGGCGCCCTCGCAATACGCAGGCGAGTACATTACGCCCTTCCTCGTTTGTGGGGGCTATCCAGTCAACATATCAACACGTTGCACATACGCACACGCACATACACACACATACACGCACATCAAGGCATTTGTCTGGCCACTTGAATTCCCCTCTTCATCCCTCTACTTTCATTCCCTCGTCTACGTTTCCCTCCATGCTCTGCTCTTTCCCTTCAATGCCCCTCTCATTCTCTCCCTCCCCCCTGCTCTGCTCTTCCCCCTTACTGCGCTTCTCCTTCTCCCCCCCCTCTCTCCCCTGCATCAGCACTTCCTCCTTCATTGACATGACTGCTGACAACCGCTTGTTTATGTTGCTCCTTACTCGCTCGGCCTCCAGCCGGTCCCCATTTCTTTCGTGCTCCTGCTTCTCTGTGCGCGTCACCGCGGGAGCCTCGGCAAGGGCCAGAGCAGGAGCAGCAGGGAGAGCAGGAAAAGAGGTGGGAGAGGAGACAGGAGACAGGGAGGGAGGGAGCAGAGGAGAAGCGAGCTCGGCAATTGTGGTGGATGCATCTGTTGCTGCTGTGGTTGCTGCCGTTATTGCTGCTGCTGTTGTTGTTGCTTCTACTGCTCTTGCTATGGCCTCCATCTCTTTATGCTTTCCCCCATCAGCTGCTGTGACTGGGTGTGAGGGGAGAGATAGAGCGGGTTCAACGACCGTAGGCGCTGCCCCCTCCTCAGTCCCTGCCTCTCTCTCCACCATCATGTCCTCTTCTCTTGTCTCCTTCATTTCATCTCCTTTCAGTATCACCACAACGGCAGCCGCGGCCGCCGCTGCCGCCTCGCTCTCCTCCTCTCCCTCCATCTCCTCCTCCTCCCTTTCCTCCTCCTCCATCTCCTCCTCCTCCCTTTCCTCCTCCTCCTCCTCCTCCTCCTCTTCCTCCTCTTTTCCTTCCCCATCCCTCCCTCCCTCGCTGCCTCCCTCCCTTCCTCGATCCTCTCTCAATTGCAACAGGGCAGCAACAGCAGCGGCAGCGGCTGAGGCCCGCCAGGCCCTTCTGGCTTTGGGAGGGCGGGACGCAAAGAGAGGAGGGGGGGAAGGGGGGAGAGATGCAGCAGCAGTTCCGTTTCCCCTCTCCTTGGTCTCTTCCTCCGGGTAGCTTACGGGCGGGGCTAAGGCGTAAAATGCGACGTGCTTCTTCCTCCTTCCCGCCTTTACCCCACTCTCTGCCCGAGAAGAGGGGGCCGAGAGGGATGGAGGCAGAGGCCGCAGGGTCTTGCGGAGGAGACCGTCGGCCAGGAGGAGGGAGAGGGCGTCTACGAGTCGGCTCTTGTCCTCGCTCATGGCCATACGCACGCTTTCCCAAGAGGGGCAGGAGTACCGACGGGCTTGGACCACTGAAGGAAGGAGGGAGGGAGGGAGAAGAGAGAGGGAGGGAGGGAAGGGCGAATGAGTTGAAGAAGCGGTGTAGAGCGATGTACACAAGGGAGGGAGGTAGGGAGGACGGAAGGGAATAATGAGGACAGGGAGAAGGGACGAGGGAGGGAGGGAGAGACCTCCTTACATACCTGCCCAAAGCATTTCCTTTGTCAACCCCCTCTCCAGATGCTGCTGCAGCGGCTGCTGCTGTTGCTGTTGCTGGGCTTCCACCAGCACCCCTAAGACGATTCCTCGTTCCATTCCGCTCCGCTCGTGGCTTGACGTGGCCTCCCCCAGCGCTGTCGATGGACCGACGGCCGTCCAGGCCTAGCGCGAGAGGGAGGGCGGGAAGGAGGGAGGAAAGGAGAGGGGGGCGGAGGGTGAGTGTACTCGGTAGTTTTGATGACTAGAGGGTTCGGCCGTTTCTCTGATCCCTGTGTGTCTCTCCCTCTCCCTCTTTCCTTACCTCCTTGGCCGCTTTTCCGTACATTCTCCGGGCGCCTTCTAGAAGCCCTTGGGAAGGGAGGGCGGTAAGCGCCGCAAGGCGGGACGAAGGAGGGGGCTGGAAGAAGGGGGGAAGGGAGGGAGGGAGGGAGGAATGGATGGGAGGAAGGGAGGAAGGGAGGGAGGAAGGATGAGTGACTGAGAGCATTTCGGACGGGAGAGCAGGGAGATCTAATTGGCCAGGCGGGAGAAGAAGTGTAGGAGGGGTGGGCGAGGAGGTAGGGAGGGGAGGAGAGAGGGAAGATAGGACGTGCCGTGCCGCAACATGCGACATACCTCTTCCCGGTGAGGGTTAGGATTCATTAGAATTGAGAGCCACCGCAGCAGACAGACCCAGCGAGCGGGAGGGAGAGAGGGAGAAAGGAAGGGAGAAAGGAAGGGAGGGAGGGAGAGGAACGTACCTTGTAGCACGCACTGCGGATGAATACGCCCTCCTTCCCGTACGCCTGGTCCCGCGGGTTGAGCGCCACAAAGGCCGACACGGCCGGGGCCCCCTGACCCTGCGACGAGGACGACGAGCCTCCACGCTCCGCGTATTGGGCTCGGACCCGGCCTGGGGAGGGAGAGAGGGACGAAGGGAAGGAGATAGGGCGGGAGGGCACGAAGGGGAGGTGAGTCGAGGAAGGAAGATAGATGAGCGTCCGTGCCATCTCTCCTTGATTCTTTTCCTCCTTTCCTTCCTTCTTCCCTTTGTCGTTCCACCATTGCCGCACGTCATGGCAGACACGCCAAGAGAGTTTGCTTACCACTTGCAATCCTCGCTCTTACTCCCCCCCCCTCCCTCCCTCCCTCCCTCCCTCCCTCCCTCTTTCGCCCGTACCATCGCTGCCAAAGATCATGTCGCGCCAGGAGAGCTTGTTGGATGGACGCCCCTGATTAGCCCCGCCCAGGAAATAAGACCCTGGAAAAAGGGAGGGAAAAAGGGAGAGAGGGATGGGTAAGGAGGATCGCCCGCTGCCATGGACCACGGGACCAGATAGCTTCACCTTCGATCTTCCCATCCCTCCCTCCCTCCCTTCCTTTTCACCTCCTCCTCCGCCCTGGTGCATATCCCCTCGAGAGGCAGCAGATAATGCCGAGCTCTCCGTGTACCGCTCTTCCGGCGCATTGCAGTGGTTCCTCTCTCGGTCCCATCGATTCATCTCGCAGTACCTAGGAAGGAAGGGAAGGCGGGGGGAGGGAGAGTCAAGCAAGAGGACAAGAGAGAAAGGGGAAAAAAGTGGAGGGAGGGAGGGAAGGCCGGAGAGAGGGAGGGAGGGAAGGCCGCAGGGAGGGAGGGAGGGAAGGAGGGCATGAGGGTACGCACCACTTGTCCGGCAGGGACTCGGGATTGACCAGGTCGGGCAGCTTCCTCCACTTGGAGCAGCGCTCGCACTCCACCCACGCTACTTCCTTTGCCTGCATTCAAATAATGGAGGGAAAGGGGAAATGAGAAAAGGATAAAGTGAAAGAGGTGAGCGGATTATGTATGGGAGGCCGCATAGCTCAAAGCTCCCCTCCCTCCATTCCTCCTTCCCTCCCTCCCTCCCTCCCTCCCTCTTTCCCTCCCTCCGTCTTCACCTCGTTTCCCCCTTGAGAATCATGCATGTCTGTGCCCCCTCCTCCGCCTCCTCCTCTTCCCCTCCCTGCTGTTGCCACTGCCGCCGTCAGGTTCCCACGCGAATTGCTCCGACTGCTCCCTCCCTCCCTCCCTCCCTCCTTCCCTTGAGGAGGGGTGCGCCTCCCTCCCTCTCTAGGAGAAGGAAGCAAGCCCCAGCCGCTGGCATCCCCGGCACTGCCCCGTCCCTTTTTGTGCCCGCTCCCGCCCCCCCCTCCCCCTCCTCCTCCTTTCCCACTTTCTTTCGTATCTCCAGCAACCCTCCCCCCCGTCATCCCTCCCGCCGCACTTGCTGCTGCTGCGGCCGCCGCGGCCCATTCGAGCTCTTCGTCTTTGCCTCCCTTCGAACCCGAGGACGAGAACGACGGTATGCCCGACCCTCCTGCTGCGGCTCTTCCTCCTCCACCACCAGCGGTCTGGTTCCGGGGAGTCACCAGCACAGGCGGGAGCAGGGGCACCGCCGAGGACAAGGACGACGGGATGGGGGGAGGAAGGGCGGAGGGCGGAAAGGAAGACAAGGGAAGACACTCCTCCTGGCCCTCGGGCACGGCGCACGTGAGGTGGGTGGTGGTCCACGTGGACATGTGGCAGTACCAGGCCTCGGGCAAAGCCGCGGTATCGACAGAGGCAGGGACTCGCCGCCACTTGCCGCACCCATCGCAACACACCCATTTCTTGGCCGCAGCCACAGCCGCAGCTGAGGCGGCGACTGCAGCGGCTGCGCTTGCGGAGGAAGGAGGGAGGGGGGGAGGCTCGTTGCCGTCGAGCGGGCCGACGGCGAGAGTGTAGTGGCCAGGGGCAGGGTCGAGGCCAGGAGGGTTGGAGGGAGGGAAGGCGAAGATTTCGGGGGGGGAGGAAGAGGGAGGGAGGAGTAACGACTGATTGCTATTGCGAGGCGAGGCCGCACTCTTCTTGCCGATGATGCCCCCAATCGCCCCTCCTCCTGCTTTTCCACCTCCTCTTGCTGCTCCTGCTCCTCCTCCTGATCCTCCCACCTTATGACTGTTCTCATTTTCACCCCTGTCCAAGAACTCCTTCGCCGATATGACCGACAACTCCGACTTCCCTCCCTTCCTCCCTCCCTCCCTCCCTCCCTCCCCTCCCTTCCCTCCTCCTTTCGGACAAGCGGCTCCTGTTGCCGCCGCCAACGCCTTGGCCCTCTTTCCCTCCTCCCCTCCACCTCTCCCTCCTCCTCCTCCTCCTCCTCCACCTCGTCCCCCACCTTCCATCTTCCCTCCTGGCGGCTGCTGCGGCTGCTGCTCCTGCTGCCATTCCTCCTCCGGTGCCTGGCAAGAAGCCCGCGGCAAATCCCAGGTGTTGAGGGAACAGAACCACTGATCAGGAAGGGGTGGAGGGGCCGAAGGGGGGAGGGGTAGACGCCGCCACTTCTGGCATTCATCACACTGGATCCATGCCACAGAGGAGGTGGAGGCTGTTGCTGCAACAGAGGAGGTGGAGGTGGAAGGTGTGAAAGATTGCCGGTTAGTAGGGGTCGAGCTGCTTTTTTTGGTTTTCTTTTGGACGGAGAAGGAGTTGTTGGAGGAGGAGGAGGCCGTGGAAATGACCGAGGAGGCCGACGCGGGGGGAGGAATCCCACCTAACTGCTGCTGGCCACCCGTAGCAGGCGGCAAGGGGAGGAAGGGCGAGGAGGATGGATCGAGGGAGAGCGGGCGGGGAGAGGGAGTACTGCTTGCCGCCTGGGCCAGCGGCTGCTGCTTCTTTTTCTTCTTCCCACCTCCTCCCTCTCCTCCCCCGTCTCCCGCGCCCGTTCGTAGCTTGGGCGGGGCAGGAGCACATGCATCCTCCCAATCCTCCGCCCCTCCTCCCCCCCCTGTCTCCTTTCCTTTTCCCTGAATTCCAAGAACCGACATTTGTTCCTGTTCCTGCTGCTCTTGTTGGGGTGGTGGTGGTGGTGGTGGTGGTGGTGGTTCTTGTTGTCCTCGTTGTCCTTCTCGTTGTTGTTGCTGCTGCTGCCGCTCGTGCTCCTGCTCCTGCTGCTGCTGCTGCCGCTCGTGCTCCTGCTCCTGCTGCTGCTGCTGCTGCTGCTGCTGCTGCTGCTGGCTTTCATGATCCTTCCCTTCCTCCTCCATCTTTTCCTCCCCCTCGTCCTCCTCCTCATCTCTATCAGCCAGGCCCTCCGACAGCGAACGAGAATCCTGTTTCGCGCTCCTCCCTCCCTCTCTCTTTTCTTGGACCCCATCTTCCCATTTCACCACCCCCGTTGGCATTGAGGGAGCGGGGGGGGGGCGAGCGGGAGAAAGGGAGAGCTTCTCAGGTGAGGACTCGCTGGAGACAGCCTCGTCTGAATCAATCACCATTTGATCCGAAGGCCTGCTGGTGCTGCTGCCACCAACGCTCCTGCTGCCGTTCCTGCTATTCATGGCTGCTGCAGCTGCACGGTGAGAGGTGCTGCTGTTGGCTTTGCCGCCAGCTGTCTTGCTCTTCTTCTTCTTAGCGTCTGCTGGGGCTGCTGTCCTTCCTCCTGATGATCCTCCCTCTTGCTTGACGCTTTCATCCCCGATTATCTCTGTCCGCGGCCGCTTTTTACTCCCACCGTTGAAGATGCTGCTGTACGTCGTCGCTCCCCCTGCTGCTGCCACTGCTGCTGGTGTTGGTGCTGCTGCTGCTGCTGCCACAGCCTTCTTTCCTCGCCCCTCCGGAGGGGAAGATGCTGCCAAGGAGGAGGAGGACGACATCCTCTTACCCCCGATGCTCTTCCGACTGGTCAATCGTAGCTCCCCCGCTTCCGACGTCTCCAATACCACCCCGATGCTGTCAAGGTCAAAGGCCTCGTCTTCCTCCTCGTCTTCGGCCTCCTCGAACTCGATCCAGCCCTTCCCCTCCAGGTAGTCCACCGCACTCACCGTCCCCGCCCACCACCCCTCCCTTCCCCCCTTCCTCGACCTAACCCTCGCACCCACTATGTATCTCAGCCCCTGGGCCCGTCGATACATCCCAGGACTGGGCGGGGCTACCATCCCACTCCCTCCCTCCCTCCCTTCCACTTCCTCCACCTTTGTTTCCTCCCCTTCCTTCGCTGGCTTCTTCGCTGGCTTCCTCTTGGCTCCTCCTGCTGCTGCTGCTACTACTTCATCTGACGCCCCCGTACTTCGGCCCCGCTCCCCCTCCCCCATCCTTCCCTCACTACTCTCACTCCCTCTTTCCTTTGTCCTCCCTTCACCACTGCTGCTGCTGCTGCTAACCGCATTCTTCTCCCCTTCCTCCTCGTCCGAGTCCTCCAACTCCTCATTTGCTGAGCCTTCCTCCTCGTCCTGCTCATCATCCTCCTCCCCTGCCTCCGAGGAGGAGGAAGAGGAAGGGGCACTAAGGCTGGAGTCCTCAATGCTTGCCCCCGAGGAGAGCTTTCGGAGTGGCTGGGTGCCGGTACGTGAGCTATTTATCCCTCCCCCACTGTTCGAGACGCTACCACTGCTGCTGCTCTTGCTGCTCTTCATCGTCTTCTTGACATTCTCCTTGAATTCCTTCTTGTGCCGTATTTGCTTGCTGCTGCTCAGGCTGCTGCCGCTGGATACCACACCCTTCTTGGGGCCCTTGATTCTTCCTTTTCCTTCCCCTCTTTCGCTACAGCTGCTGCTGATGCTGCTGTTGCTACTAGTATTGCTGGGCTTGCTCTTGTGACCAGCCTCCTGAGAAGAGTGGATGGAGGGATAAACATAAGGGCGTGAATGGATGCGGGGGGGAGAGGGAAGGCGGGACGGTGTCCTGCGAGGGCTTGCTTGCTACCCCCTTACGATACCCCCGTCTCTTCCTACTATCCCTCTATTCCTTCTCTACGTGACTTACTCGTCCCTTCAGCTTCGCAAAGCTCCCTCCCCCTGACCCTCCTGCTCCTGCTGCCTGTGGTGGTCGCCGCTGTCCCCCACCTGCCCCTTCGCCTGTTCTAGCGGCTGCACCTGTTACCCCTGGTACAGGAACTGCCGTCTCCAGGGAGGCCTTGATGGCCAGACGGAGGGACATGCTGCTTCTGTCGAAAGATTGGCAGGAAGGGCGGGAGGGGAGGGGATCGACTATGAGGACTATGAGCATAGGAAATCAATGATGATGGTGGTGGATGAGGGCACAGGAGAAAACACACCGGCCCCAAAGGATGAACAGCAATCAGCGTGCCGAGAATAAGATGCTGCTGTAGCCAAGTCTGAGAGGTCTTAAGCAAGAAAATTGCCTCTGGCCCTTGGCATGCATTGCCGTGCTTGTAACCAGCCGCAATGAGATAGAGGGCGCGTTGCAATAGTGAGGTAGGAACAAATTAATTGATCACAACCCAAAATCAACCCGCGCCTGGCAACATCCGCGCCCTTCAGATGATGCCAATGGTGTGTGGGAAGATTGGGACTGGAGGGGCAGTGTGAGAGGTTTGTGGCGAAAGGGGCACCCCCATAGCCAAGCAAGAGGCAGCAGCATGTCTGCCAGGCGTCATAATTTGGAGGAGCCAGCAGTTAACCAGTGTGCCTTGATGAGCCTAGTTCAATGGACCCGGGGCCACCACATGTCTGGCAACATATACTTAGCTGTGTAATGCGGAAGGGAAGATGCAGGTGGTCGGGAAAGGCGGGAGTGTGGTGGTTGCGAGAGGGTGGGTGGAGGGGCAAATAAATTGGAAAAGCCAGGCCTGGCTGCATCTCTGAGATGACGTCCAACGCCTGCTTTCAGAAGAAGTTCTTCGCAAGAACTTTTGCCTGCGGTCTAACATCAGGTTTTCTCAGTTCAGCGCCAAATTGTCAGAGTGTGACAGTCAGCATAAAATTTCAGCTCGTATGTATGTTATCCCAGAACGCAGCAGCATGCAGCATGAGCCAGGCATTGTCACGCTCGCCATCTCCTCCCTCGGTCTGCAATATTCGTGCGCTTGCCTTCCGCGCTGGCCTTTCCTAACTCCATTCGGTAGACCCTAACCAAAGACACGCTACATAATCGACCTCAATCGTACACAGAGGGAGTAACAATCCTAGCTGGGGTTCACATCAAGGGTTTTTTGGTTGTCTTGACACGTTTTCCTCGACATCGAGCGCGCCTCTAGGAAGCAGTAGACCCCCGGCCCTTGTCGTTCTCCTCATTTGAGTCCCGAGCCTTCATGGAGAGCAATCTTATTTCATAATTTCCAGTCTTATGTGATAATTACCCGATTCTTGTCAAAGTCCTCATCACCCTTTCTGTCGCTTTTGGCCCTACTGACCCAACCCGTCGTTTTCTACCCTCTCTCGCTCCTTCGCTCAACTTCCTCCCTCAAGACAGAAATATGTCCTCCGGCGGCCCCGCTTCCGCCACGGGGCCTAGCCCTCCCTCGTTATTCACCTCATCGAGAGACTGGTATGCGAATTGGTACATGACCACGCCGTTTGTGGCTCGAAGCACGCTGCACTTGCTCTTGGCCCTCTACCTCTTCTCCTGGCTGGTGGACTTGGCGCCTTACGTGAGCAACATTCCATACCTGACCATCTACAAGTTTCAACTCTGGCGGCCCTTCCTCTCCCCCTTCTACACGGAGGGGCTGCTCTCAGTGGTATTTCTGTGCCTGTCTTTGGGGGGAATGGGCGCAACTCTTGAGCAGGTAGGGAAGGAGGGAGGGAGAAAGTGGCCTCGATTAGATGCGATTGTCACTTTTTCTTCTTCTCCTGCGATCTCTTTTAAATTTCGGCATGTTTCTCACTCCTTGTCCCTTCTACATCGCAGGCGAAAGGCAGTACTTCCTTTTTCTGCTTGATGGCCGTCATCTCCCTCATTACCAACTTTCTCTTCCTCCTCGTCTGCCTCCTCCTCTCTCTCGTCATGCCCTCTGCCTTATTCTACTCCGCAGGCTCCTTTTGGATGATCGTCATGGGGGTCATGACTGGTAGGTGTTCCGGCAGGGAAGGGGAGGTATTGAAGGAAGGAGAGGAAGGCGGCTTGGATGATCGTATCCAGCCAGTTACGGATGATCTCTGGGGAGGCGAAGTGGGTCATTCATTTCCACCGTGCTGATTATCCATCCCACCCCTCTTCCCTTGCTTTATCTCACATTTTCCTCCCCGTATCTTTCATCGTAGTCGATTGCCTTGCCTCCGGTATACCCACCCGCCGGCTCTTCATGCTGCCCTACCATATCCCCTCGCTCTACTTCCCTCTCCTTCTCTTACTCCTCTTCTCACTCTTCGCTGGCCCTCGTCTCGATCTCGGCCTTGCCGTGGGCGTCGGCTACGGCTGTGCGTGGGGATGGGCTGACGCATTCCTCCCCGCCCTTCCTTTTCTCACTCGATTGGAGGACGAGGGAGGGAGGGTGGGAGGGTGGTTGGAGAGGAGGGCGGGCTTTGTGAGCGCGGCAACGGCCAGGGGGACGCAGGCATGGTTGCCCACAGTGGATCCAGGAGCAGGAGGGGGAGCTGGGGGAGAGCTGGGAGGCGAAGGAGGTGGGGGAGGAGGAGGAGGAGGAGGGAGGGGTTTCGGAGTCGCGAGAAATCCGCCCACTATTCATAATGGTGGAGGTGGAGGAGGAGGGGCGGCGGTAGGAAAGGCGCTGGGAGGAAGGGGGGGGGAGGTTACCACCTCGGCATTTCAAGGGAGCGGACAGACTTTGGGTGGGGGAGGAGGAGGCGGAGGAGGAAGAGGGGGATTTCTCGGAATGGGGGGAGGGAGCAGCAATGCCAGCAGTGGCAGAAGCAGCAGTACGAAGCCGAGCAACCCTAAAGACCTGGCAGCGGCGAGGGCCGCAAAGTTTGGAGCACCAAATGGACCCATGGCTCCGGCCTCCAATGAAAGTGAGGAGGAGACGGCCACGCTATTGCAGCGGTAGAAAGTGAGGAAGGGATGGGAGAAGGCAACTGAAAATGTGGGGATTAAAGCCGGGAATAAAGAAATGACATGTGTAGGCGGCTTTCACACTCCCGTGTCGCCTAGGATGACTTTACGGGAAACGGGATGGGGGAAGGATGAGAAAGGGAGCGTGGCAAAAGTGGGGAGTGATCACGAACAGCCGTAGCATGAGCAGCAACACGCAAACTGATCATGGTCTTCACCACTACCAGCTGTGAAAACATCATCAGCATCCGGAGCTCCATCATCTCAGTGACGACCGCCGTCTTCCCCTCCTCGTCCACCACCACTACCACCAGTTCCTCGATATTCCACAGGCTTGCAAGATGCAGGCATTGCTTCGCACCGAGGATTTTTCAAGTAAAGATGCACGAAGGTATGGAGGCAATGGGTACGTGAGATGCACTAGCTGGTTCCATTTCATGGAAGCCAAGGATTCTACGGCGAGCCTGTCACCCAATAAATCTAAATAAAATCAAGAAATATCGGTGACTTTGTACCTCAGAACCAGTTTTTGGTGTGCCTGCAAATACAGAGAATGAAGTAACGTGGGGTTTCTTTCATCTAATGCTATAATCCTCTATAATCTTACCACTCTATAACCATATATATCATCCTATATTATGATCTTAGGGTTAGGGTTAGGGTTAGGGTTAGGGTTAGGGTTAGGGTTAGGGTTAGGGTTAGGGTTAGGGTTAGGGTTAGGGTTAGGGTTAGGGTTAGGGTTA
>Ga0160419_100914_pt1 | contig 14964 bp, 16 predicted proteins | sample CelAP2metagpilot_2_FD_108196 | JGI IMG/M metagenome (GOLD analysis project Ga0160419, IMG submission 108196) | Phycosphere-associated microbial communities from Cellana algal ponds in Kailua-Kona, Hawaii, USA - Cellana AP2-4-25 metagenome pilot ... | reverse complement strand
TTTGGGCGTTACCACAAGGGTCGCGCTTTCGGTAGTCGCTTTTTTGTGTTGCATATGTGCAACAACACAAAAAGAGCTCCGACAAAACCTCAATCGCTAACGCAGGTAAAACCAATGGTTAGAGTTTGACGATAAAGTAAAGAGTAAAAAAATGAAAAAATTACTATACATAATTACCTTGTTTTTTGTTTTTGGATGTAATTCTGAAGATGCGCCAGACTGCTTTCAAAGTGCAGGAGATATCATTCAGCAAACGTTTGAAGTTGGTACATTTTCAAAAATCACGGTGTATAAAAATGTTGAATTGTTTGTCACGCAAGGAGCAACGCAAAGTATTGTTTTAGAAACCGGTGAAAATTTAATTAATGATATTGAGGTTTATGTAGAAAACGACCGATTGATTTTAAAAGACAATAATACCTGTAATTTGACTAGAGATTATGGTGTCACTAAAGTACACGTTACTGTTCCAAATCTTACAGAAATAAGAAACAGTAGCACCTTAGATGTGCATAGCGTTGGTGTTTTAAACTTTCCAAATTTACAGTTATTGTCAGAAGATTATAACGGCGATTATTATAATGTTGGTAATTTTAATTTAGAAGTAAATTGTACAACATTAAGAGTGGTAATTAATAATCTAACCACGAACACAATTTCTGGAACTACAGAAAATTTAAATATTAGTCACGCCTCAGGAGATGGACGTTTTCAAGGACGATATCTTGTGGCGCAAAACGTGACTATTTATCATCGTGGTAGTAATGATATTATTGTAAATCCGCAACAGCAACTTACTGCAAATTTAGTAAGCACAGGAAATGTAATTGTAGTTAATACACCGCCAATTATTGATGTTACCGAGCAATTTGATGGTCGTGTTATTTTTGAGTAACATTCCTGCGAAAGCAGGAATCTAAAATTGAAGTACGTTCAATTCGAGTCAATAATAATTTATAAAAATGATGAATTAATTCTGTTTAACTCGTCAATTCTCTAAACAAACTCTCTAAACTAGCATTTTTCTGATTTAACTGAAGAATCTTTAACTCATTATCATGTGCAAAATCAAATACATGAGCACGCATATCTGTTGTCGTATCAAACACAATTTCATAAATAAAATCATGTATGTTTTTTACGCTTTTAGCATGCGGAAGTTTAAGTAAAAACGCATCTTCTACGCGATAATCAAACTCGACAATAACGGTTTGTTCTTGTCCTTCGCGTAATTCGCTTAACTTTTTATCGGCAACAATATCACCTTTATTAATAATAATTACACGGTCGCACATGGCTTCAACTTCTTGCATTATGTGTGTAGATAAAAATACGGTTTTGTCTTTGCCCAAGCTTTTAATTAATTGTCTAATTTCTACTAATTGGTTTGGGTCTAAACCAGTTGTAGGTTCGTCTAAAATTAAGACTTCAGGATTGTGTAATAAAGCATTAGCTAAACCAACACGTTGTCTGTAACCTTTAGAGAGTTGTCCAATAGTTTTATGTGCTTCTGGTGTTAATCCAGTAAGTTCTATAACCTCTTCAACTCTAGATTTGTTAACGTTATAAACGTTTGCATTAAATCTTAAATATTCACGCACGTATTGATCTAAATATAACGGATTGTGTTCTGGTAAATACCCAACACTTTTTTGTACTTGCTTTTGTTGGTTTGAGACAGCATGTCCATTTACCTCAGCGTTTCCAGAAGTAGGAGAAAGGTAAGTTGTTAAAATTTTCATCATTGTCGATTTTCCGGCACCGTTAGGACCTAAAAATCCAACAATTTCTGGACGGTTAACACTAAAAGATACATTGTTTAATGCCTTTTGAGGTCCAAATTGTTTAGTGATGTTTTTAACTTTTATTGACATGCTAATATGTTTCTTCAAAAATAAACATTCTATAATTTAAAAGCTTAATTGTATCAAAATCTTTAAAACTTGTTATAAAACTCATAATTTCAGGCTTTAGTATTTTGATTTTTCAATTAATTGTCTACTTTAGCAATAACAAAACAACGATGAACACAATTTTAAATACATATTATAACTGGTTTTACTTCTTTTTTAACAAAAAGAACGAGGCGTTATATGTGTAATTTAAACAACATAAATTCAATACAAAGTCTCGATTTAATCGGGACTTTTTTTTTATGACAAAAACAATAGCAATACAAGGTATAAAAGGCTCTTTTCATCATATAGTGTCGTTAAATTTTTATGACAACACACATAAAATAAAAGAGTGCTTAACGTTTGACGAAACGGTTGCGTCTTTATTTGATAACACCGCAGAAACGGCAATTCTAGCGTTAGAAAACTCTATCGCAGGTTCTATTTTGCCAAATTATGCGCTGATTGATAATAACAATTTGCATATTGTTGGCGAGCAGTATTTAGATATTCAGCATCAATTAATGGCGTTGCCAAACCAAACAATTGCAGATATAAAAGAGGTGCACAGTCATCCTATGGCGCTACTGCAATGCAAAGCATTTTTTAAAGATTATCCGCATATTAAATTGGTGGAAGATAAAGATACCGCAGATGTGGCAAGAAAAATTGAAGCAAATCAAATAAAAGGCATTGCTGCAATAGCAAGTACTTTGGCTGCAGAGATTTTTAACTTAGAAATTTTAGCAGAAAGCATCCAAACCATCAAACACAATCAAACACGTTTTGCTATTGTAAAAACGCAGGCTATTGAAAACCATAAAAGTGAAATAAACAAAGCATCACTAAAATTTGAATTAGACCATAAAAGAGGAAGTTTGGCTTCAATATTAAATGTGATGAGCGATTGTAAATTAAACCTAACCAAAATACAATCCTTACCAAAAATTGAAACTCCTTGGAAATATTCATTCTTTGTCGATGTCACTTTTGAAGCTTATGAAGATTTTGAAAAAGCCTCTTCAATAATGAAAATAATGGCAACTCATTTTAAAATTTTAGGAACCTATAAAAACGCAAAACTATAATGAAAGTTGCAGATCGATTACATAGCGTGCAAGAATACTACTTTTCTCGTAAGTTAAAAGAAGTCAATCAATTAATTAAAGAAGGAAAATCTATTATTAATTTAGGAATTGGAAGTCCAGATTTAGAGCCGCCAAAACAAGTGGTTGAGGTTTTAGTAGATAGTTTAGTGCATCCTGTGGCGCACAAATACCAGAGTTACCAAGGATTACCAGAATTAAGAACAGCAATTGCAAATTTTTATAATACCGAATTTAATGTCGCAGTAAATCCAGATTCCGAAGTTTTACCACTTATGGGAAGCAAGGAAGGTATTATGCATATTTCTTTAGCGTTTTTAAATGAAGGCGATGCTGTTTTAATCCCAAATCCTGGTTACCCAACTTATAGCTCGGTGACACAATTGGTACAAGCAACACCAATTCATTATAATTTAGATGAAACCAATAATTGGCTACCAAATTTTGAAGCTATCGAGCAGCAAGATTTAAGTAAAGTTAAACTAATGTGGACCAGTTATCCGCATATGCCAACAGGTGCAAAAGCTACAAAAGCCGATTTAGAAAAGTTGGTCGCATTTGCCAAAAAGCACAATATTTTATTGGTTAATGACAATCCGTATAGCTTTATTTTAAACGAAAATCCAATTAGTATTTTAGAAGTTGAAGGCGCAAAAGATGTGGCTTTAGAGCTAAATTCTTTAAGCAAAACATTTAATATGGCAGGTTGGCGAGTTGGAATGGTTTTAGGAAATGCAGCGCATATCAATGCCATTTTAAAAGTGAAAAGTAATATGGATTCGGGTATGTTTTACGGGATTCAAAAAGGAGCAATAGAAGCTTTAAAATGCTCATCTGCTTGGTATAAAAGTTTAAATGAAATTTATAAAAGCAGACGTGAATTAGTTTGGGAATTAGCCGATAAACTAGATTGCACATACGATAAAAATGCAACAGGATTATTTGTTTGGGCAAAGTTGCCAGAAGGAAAAACATCTGAAGCATTTATAGATCAAATTTTATATAAAAACAGCGTGTTTATTACACCAGGAACTGTTTTTGGTACCCAAGGCGAAGGTTATATACGTTTTTCGCTTTGCGCGAAAGAAACCCAAATTAAAGACGCAATTAGTAGGTTATAATGAAGCATATATACATCATAGGAACAGGTTTAATTGGCGGTAGCTTAGCATTAGATTTTAAAAGTGCGTTGCCAGACTGTATCATTTACGGTATTGATAAAAACGAAGCACATTTAATTGAAGCGCAAGAACTAGGTGTTATTGATCAAAAAGCAACTTATGAAGATTTACCAAATGCTGATTTGGTAGTGCTTGCAATTCCAGTAGATGTTGCAGTAAATGAGTTGCCAAAAGTATTGGATAAAGTGTCTGATTTTTCGGTAGTGATAGATGTTGGTTCTACAAAACAAGCTATTTGTAAAGCGGTAGATAATCACCCAAAACGTCGTAATTTTTTAGCAACACATCCAATTGCTGGTACAGAGTTTTCAGGTCCAAAAGCAGCTATTCAAAATTTATTTAAAAATAAAACAAATATTATCTGCGAAGTCGAAAAAACCGCATCAAAACTACAAGAACAAGTGTTGGATTTATTTGTGAAAATAGGCATGCGTATGCGTTACATGAATCCAGAATCGCATGATAAACATATAGCATACGTGTCGCATTTATCACACATTAGTTCGTTTATGTTAGGAAAAACAGTAATTGAAAAAGAAAAAAACGAACGCGATATTTTTGATATGGCAGGATCTGGTTTTGAAAGTACAGTTAGACTTGCAAAAAGTAGCCCAGAAATGTGGACGCCAATTTTTGAGCAGAATAAACAAAATGTCGTAGAGACTTTAGAAGAGTATATTCAAAACCTTTCAATGTTTAAACAAATGATTGTAGAAGACGATTTTCAGTCGGTTTACAAAGCAATGAAAGACACCAATTATATAAAACAAATTTTAAACGGAATACATTAATACAACCTGGTAGGTTAAATTCAGAAAAAGAAATGGAAAACAAGAAAGAATTAAGAACATGGTTGGACGATTTACAATTAGATCATCCTTTAGTAATTGCAGGACCATGTAGCGCAGAAACCGAAGAACAAGTTTTAAAAATCGCTCACGATCTAAAAGATACAGACGTAAGCTATTACAGAGCAGGAATCTGGAAACCACGTACAAGACCAGGTAATTTTGAAGGTGTTGGTGCATTAGGTTTAAAATGGTTACAAAAAGTTAAGGAAGAAACAGGATTAAAAACAGCTACCGAAGTTGCCAACCGTGCACACGTAGAATTAGCTTTAGAACATGATATTGATTTATTATGGATAGGAGCAAGATCTACAGTTAGTCCATTTATCGTGCAAGAAATTGCAGATGCTTTAAAAGGAACAGATAAAGTAGTGTTAGTTAAAAACCCTGTAAATCCAGACTTACCGTTATGGTTAGGCGCAATAGAGCGTTTAGCAAGTGCGGATATTAAAAAGTTAGGTGTAATACATAGAGGATTTTCTACGTATGAAAAAACAAAATACAGAAACAATCCAGAATGGCAATTGGCTATCGAGCTGCAAACTAAGTTTCCGGATTTACCGTTAATTAACGATCCGTCGCATATTACTGGTAAACGTGATATGATTTTTGATGTATCGCAAACCGCATTAGATTTAAACTTTGATGGATTAATGATAGAAACTCATTTTGATCCAGATAACGCGTGGAGTGATGCTGCACAACAAGTTACACCAAGTAGTTTAGTGCAAATTATGAAAGACTTACGTATTAGAAAAGAAACTGATCCTGAAGCAAATTTTAATAATGAATTAGCCAATTTAAGAGCAAAAATAGATGTTGTAGACAATCAAATTATTGAGCTTTTAGGAAAACGAATGCAAGTAGCAGATGGTATTGGACAGCTTAAAAAAGAAAAAAACGTAGCCGTATTACAAAGCAAGCGTTGGAATGAGATTTTAGGAAAAATGGTGCTTGAAGGCGAGCAAAAAGGATTAAGTGAAGAGTTTATTTTAAAGTTATTTAAAGCTATTCATCAAGAATCTATAAATCATCAAGAGAAGATTATTAAGTCTTAAAAATTAAGAAAGCCTTTTTCAGTAATTGAAAAAGGCTTTTTTTATGATGTTTTTTAAGATTATTTTACTCTTTTAAAAGTATATCTAGTAATAAAAATACCTTTTCCGTCACCTTTTCCTCCTTCACTTTCTACACCTGTGTTTACAAACGCTAATTCCCAACCTTAGCTAATCATAGCATTAATTTTAGAAGACATTACAGCGTCATTTGCAGCAATATTTTGAAATCTAATTCCTCCTAAATTATAAAAGTTTAAAAGTTTAGTTTCTTCGTAATTTTTAACTCTTATTTCGTCTCTTTTAGATTTGTTTTTTTCGTCTTTATCTTTGTCGTCACTTCTTAAAGTGGTAAATTCCTGATAGTCTTTATCTTCTGTCGCCATAATCATTCTAGAACGACCAATACCGTTAGGGACAATAGATTCTACAGCAGTAACAACCTTGTATTCAACTTGAGCAGGTTTGTTAATAAAAGAGATTGATGTGAAAGCAATTGCAATGATTGCGATTAAGAATAAAGATTTTTTCATAATAATGTTAAATTGATAAATATTTTGATGCTAATATACATCAATTATTTACAATTAAAATTTATTGCATTAAAGGCGATTATTCATCATATTTGTACAGATGACAGGACGCGTTTATAAATCTACAGGAAGTTGGTACACCGTAAAGACCGAGCTGGGTCAAACTTACGAGTGTAGGATTAAAGGTAAATTTCGATTAAAAGGAATTAAAAGTACCAACCCAATTGCTGTTGGCGATTTTGTAGATTTTGAGCTAGATGATAAAAACAATGAAGAAACCGGTGTTATCAATAACATTCATGAGCGTGAAAATTATATTGTAAGAAAATCGGTTAATCTGTCTAAACAAACCCATATCATTGCCTCTAATATTGATCAGGTATTTTTGTTAGTAACCATTGATAATCCACCAACATTTACCAGTTTTATAGATCGTTTTTTAGTCACTGCTGAAGCATATGATATTAAGGCAGTACTTCTATTTAACAAAATAGATGCTTATGATCAAGATACGTTAGATGAGGTTAGATATTTAGCGCATGTTTACAGACAAATAGGTTATGAGTGTGTTGGTATTTCAGCAAAAACAGGAAAAAACATAGATAAAGTCAAAAGCATGATGTCTGGTAAAGTAAGTATGTTTACAGGTCATTCAGGTGTTGGTAAATCTACATTGGTTAATGCAATAGAGCCTTCTTTAGATCTAAAAACTAAAGAAATATCCATGCAGCATATGCAAGGACAACATACTACTACTTTTGCCGAAATGTTTGATTTAAGTTTTGATGCAAAAATTATAGACACACCAGGCATAAAAGGATTTGGTGTTGTTGATATGGAAAGAGAAGAAGTAGGTGATTATTTTCCTGAGTTTTTCGCTTTAAAACAAGATTGTAAATTCAATAACTGTTTGCATTTGGAAGAACCAAAATGTGCTGTAAAAAATGCTTTAGAACATGATGAAATTGCAGCATCACGATATAGAAGTTATGTGCAAATTTTAGAAGGAGAAGAAGAACATTACCGAACGGATAACTGGGATAAAGAGTAATCATGATAGCGGTTTTACAAAGAGTTAGTCAAGCAAGTGTCACGATTAATAATCAAACAGTAGCACAAATAGAGCAAGGGTTATTAGTCTTAGTCGGAATTGTAGAAGAAGACACGCAAGAAGACATTAATTGGTTAGTTAACAAAATTTTGAATTGCCGCATTTTTTCAGATGAAAATGGAGTGATGAATAAGTCTATCAAAGATATTGATGGCGATGTTATTGTAGTAAGTCAATTTACATTACACGCTAGTACCAAAAAAGGAAATAGACCAAGCTACATAAAAGCAGCAAAACCAGATGTCGCAATTCCGCTTTACGAGAGTTTTATAAAAACTTGCGAAACAGATTTAAATAAGTCTATTCAAACAGGTGAGTTTGGTGCCGATATGAAAGTAGCTTTAGTAAATGATGGTCCTGTAACTATAATTATTGATACCAAAAACAAAGAGTAATTATGAAGCAAAAGATTTATGAGTTTATAATAGCCTTCTTAATTAACGGTGTTATTTTTGCGTTAATTCATTACATTGTAGATAATGATTATACAATGAGTCAGTTAATCAAAATGGGCTTATTTTTTGGGATTTCGATGGGTTTATTTCAAGTTTTAGTTTTACCAAAAATCACAAAGAAAAAGTAATTTACTTATGAACATAAAAAACGCACAAAAAGACGTAGATAATTGGATTAAAAATCACGGAGTAAGATACTTTAACGAGCTTACAAACATGGCGCAACTTACAGAAGAAGTAGGTGAAGTAGCACGTATTATTGCAAGACGTTACGGAGAGCAAAGCGAAAAAGAAAGCGATAAAAATAAAGATTTAGGTGAAGAGTTAGCAGATGTTATGTTTGTAGTTTTATGTTTAGCAAACCAAACAGGAGTAGACTTGCAAGACGCTTTTGATAAAAAGCTGGACTTAAAAACAAAACGCGATCACGACAGGCACCATAACAATCAAAAATTAAAGTAAATCATAGATAGATGAATTTACAACTCTATAAATCTACCATAAAAAGCAACAAGCAAATAGCTATAACAGGTTCTAAAAGCGAATCAAATAGGTTATTGTTATTACAAGCGTTATATCCAAGTGTTAACATTGAAAATCTATCAAATTCAGATGATAGTCAATTAATGCAAAAGGCATTAACTTCAACTGATAAAATTATAGATATACATCACGCTGGTACAGCAATGCGTTTTTTAACAGCATTCTATTCTACTCAAAAAAATAGAGAAGTAGAATTAACTGGATCTAAACGAATGAAAGAGCGACCAATAGCCATATTAGTTGATGCTTTAAGACAAATTGGTGCAGATATTTCGTATAAAGAAAACGAAGGTTTTCCACCATTGATCATAAAAGGAAAACAACTAACAGGTCATGAAGTTATTTTAAAAGCCAATGTTAGTAGTCAATATATTTCGGCATTATTGTTAATTGCTCCTAAATTAAAAAACGGACTAAAGTTAACTTTAGAAGGAACAATAACATCCATTCCATATATAAAAATGACGCTTAATTTATTATCACAAATAGGCGTAGAATCTTCTTTTAAAGATAATGTAATTACTGTAAAACCATTGTCTAAATTAGACAAAAATATAGATTTGGTAGTTGAGTCCGATTGGTCTTCGGCATCTTACTATTTCAGTATTATAGCACTTTCTAAAATAGGAACTAGTGTCACAATTTCATCTTACAAAAATGAAAGTTTGCAAGGCGCTTCTGTTTTAGCTGAGATTTATAAAGCGTTTGGAGTTTCAACGGAATTCAATAATAATTCAGTAATAATTTCAAAAACTTCCGAAGCAAAATCAATAAAAGAGCTAAACTTACAAGAAGCGCCAGATATAGCTCAAACCATTGCAGTGACTGCTTTTGGTTTAGGATTGTCTTGTTATTTAACAGGTTTACATACTTTAAAAATTAAGGAAACAGATAGATTAGTGGCTTTAAAAACCGAAATCGAAAAACTTGGAGGTAATGTAATTATTACCAATGATAGTCTAACTTTAGAGGCTTCAAATTCAATTTTAGAAAATATAGAAATTGAAACTTATAATGATCACAGAATGGCTATGGCTTTTGCGCCTTTAGCTTTAACAACTGATATCATAATTCAAGATTACAAAGTTGTTTCTAAGTCATATCCAACATTTTGGGAAGATTTAAAAACTTTAGGTTTTAATTTTCCTTTGTAAACCCTTGCTATAGCTGGGTAAAAAATAATAATTGCTCATTTACTTGACAACGCCTAGTTTCAGATTGTATATTTGCAACTTTGTAAATAAAATAAAGCAACTAGATGAAATTATCACACTTTAACTTTGACTTACCAGAAGATCTTTTAGCAGAATATCCAGCAGAAAATAGAGACGAGTCTCGTTTAATGGTATTGCACAGAGATACTCAAAAAATCGAACATAAAATGTTTAAAGACTTAATCGATTATTTTGATGAAAAAGATGTGATGATTCTTAACAATACCAAAGTGTTTCCAGCACGTTTATTTGGTAATAAAGAAAAAACAGGAGCTCGTATTGAAGTATTCTTATTAAGAGAATTAAACGAAGAACAACGTCTTTGGGATGTATTAGTAGACCCTGCACGTAAAATACGTATTGGTAATAAATTATACTTTGGAGATGACGAGTCTTTAGTAGCAGAAGTAATAGATAACACAACATCACGTGGTCGTACATTACGTTTTCTTTATGATGGATCTTACCAAGAGTTCCGTAATAAACTAAACGAGTTAGGAGAGACACCTTTACCAAAATACATCAAAAGAGAAGTAGAACCTGAAGACGAAGAGCGTTACCAAACCATTTTTGCAAAAGAAGAAGGAGCAGTAGCAGCACCTACAGCCGGATTACACTTTTCAAAACACTTATTAAAGCGTTTAGAAATTAAAGGTGTAGACTTTGCAGAAGTAACATTGCACGTTGGTTTAGGTACTTTTAATCCAGTTGAGGTAGAAGACCTTTCTAAACATAAAATGGATAGCGAAGAGTTAAAAATAGGACCAGAAGCAGTAAGAATTATTAATAATGCAAAAGCCGAAAAACGTCGTGTATGTGCAGTTGGTACAACAGCAATGCGTGCTATAGAAAGCTCTGTGTCTTCTAGCGGAACATTAAATGAAATTGAAGGTTGGACAAACAAATTTATTTTCCCTCCATACGATTTTAGTATCGCAAACTCAATGATTACTAACTTTCACACGCCAAAATCTACATTATTAATGATGATTTCTGCATTTGCAGGTCACGATTTTGTTAAGCGTGCGTATGAAGAAGCAGTAAAAGAAAAATACAAATTTTACAGCTATGGTGACGCTATGTTAATCCTGTAAAATAACAACAAATATAGTTTAACCTCTTTTTATGTCAATAAGAAGAGGTTTTTTTATGGCATTACCCAAAAGGGTCGCGTTTTCGGCAGTCGCTTTTTTGTGTTGCATATACGCAACAACACAAAAAGAGCTTCAACAAAGCCTTAACCGCTAATGCGCCAGCCAGAGACTATTACATTAAATAAATCAATCACTTACACAAAGGATAGATCATAATTTGTAGCTTTGCAAAACCTATGGAAACAAAGAAAAAAGACATACGCGCCTTAACCAAAGACCAACTTAGAGATTTTTTTGTAGCTCAAGGCGATAAAGCCTTTAGAGGAAATCAAGTGTATGAATGGTTATGGGGAAAAAGCGCTCATACTTTTGAAGATATGACCAATATCTCAAAAGAGACACGTCAAATGCTTGAAGATAATTTTGTAATTAACCACATACAAGTAGATACTTTACAACGTAGTAGTGATGGAACAGTAAAAAACGCTGTAAAATTACATGATGGTTTGGTGGTCGAGTCGGTTTTAATACCAACAAATACACGTACCACAGCATGTGTGTCAAGTCAAGTAGGTTGTAGTTTAGATTGTAAATTTTGCGCAACAGCACGATTAAAACGTATGCGAAATCTGAATCCAGATGAAATTTATGATCAAGTTGTAGCTATAGATAGAGAGAGTAGGTTGTATCATGATAGACAATTAAGCAATATTGTGTTTATGGGTATGGGAGAACCATTAATGAACTACAATAACGTATTAAAAGCTATTGATAAAATTACATCTCCAGAAGGTTTAGGGATGTCTCCAAAACGTATTGTGGTGTCAACTTCTGGAGTGCCAAAAATGATTAAAAAAATGGCAGATGACGAAGTTAAATTTAAATTGGCAGTTTCATTACACTCTGCAATTGATGAGGTAAGAACATCTATAATGCCCTTTAATGCTACGTTTCCTTTATCAGATTTAAGAGAAGCTTTAGAATATTGGTACGCTAAAACAAAAAATAGAATAACCTACGAATATGTAGTTTGGAGAGGTATTAACGACAAGCGCAAAGATGTTGACGCGTTAGTTAAGTTTTGCAAATTTGCGCCAAGTAAAGTTAACTTAATCGAATATAATCCTATTGATGATGGCGAATTTCAACAAGCAAACACAGAAGCGATTGATATGTACCAAAAAGTGTTAGAAGCAAACAATATAACTGTTACGGTTAGGCGTAGTAGAGGTAAAGATATTGATGCTGCTTGCGGTCAATTAGCCAATAAAAGCAAATAAAAAAAGCGATTTCAAGTTGAAATCGCTTTTTTGTTTAAGTTTTGAGAATGATTATTCTTTAATGAATTTAAAAGTTTGTTTTTTCTTATCAGACGTTATTGTCATTAGATAAATACCGTTTTTTAAATTTTTAACATCAATAGTGTTTTCTAATAAAGAATCTCCTTTAAGATTAATTACTCTTTGTCCTAATTGATTAAATACTTCAACAGAGTTAATAGTCATATCTGTTTTTATATTTACAAAATCTGAAGTCGGATTTGGATAAATGCTTAATGGCTTTATGTTAAAGTCATCAGTTGATAAGTTAGGATCTGCTTCAGTAGTAAAACTCCATACAGTACCTTGAGTTGTACCTGCTATATTTACTGCATCAATTCTCCAATAATAAGTTGTACTATAAGCCCAATTATAATTAACACCTCCACCACTGTTAAATCCAGTAAGTGAACCTATATCATCTCCAGAAGGAGTTATTCCTAAGCTAAGATTAAATGACGAGGCAGGATCTCCAGTTGTCGCAGCAATCCACTCAAAAGGAGATATTGTTAAAGTAGGGTTTGCAGAAGTGTCTATAGGTACGTCTACAGCACCATCAATAGGTGTTGGTGTAGTTGGAGCATCAGGAGGATTTATAGTTGGTTGTTGAACTGTTACATCATCTAAAGCCCAATAGTAAGAATAATTACCAACCCATCTAAATCTAACTTGAGCATTAGATACACCAGCTAATTCTGTACTCACGTCAATAATGATTTCACCAGATGTGTATGTGTCAGCTGTTACGTTTGCCTCAGAATAAAGCCCAACTTCAACCCATTGTGTTCCGTCAAAAACTTCTATATGTCCTTCACCTCCATAACCGCTAACAAATAGGTGTTTAAAAGATAAAACTACAGTGGTTAAAGTAGAGCAATCAAAAGAAGGGCTTTCTAGAGCAGTATTTTCAGCAGCACCAGCTCCATTGGCATCACTGTTGAAAATAGGGTAATTCCCAGAAAATCCAGCAGTAGTATAAAAAGCAGTGTTTCCAGTTCCTAAATAAGGCGCATTACCACCTGTTTCAAAAGTCCAAAGTTCTCCACTTGTAGCAATATCGTTATTTGTCCATCCGGTTGGTAATGATAAAGCTGTATCAAAATTTTCATTTAATACAACTTGTCCAAAAGTAAATGAAAATGATATTAAAAATAAAAACAAAGTAAAATTTCTCATAAGCTAGAGTGTTATTGATTAATAAATAAGCTTAAAGTTAAACAAAATAAATCAGTAATTATAAGGAGTTTTAAAAAATTACAAAATATTAATAATAGTGTATCTTACTTTATTCGTATTTTTGAAATCGATAATTTAAGCCATCTTTTTTGAAAATAACCGAACAAATAAAACAACCTATTGCGTTTGAAATGGATCTTTTCGAGCAAAAATTTAGGTTGTCAATGTCTTCTAAAGTTGCATTACTTAATCGCATTACCTATTACATTGTAAACCGAAAAGGAAAACAAATGCGACCAATGTTTGTTTTTTTAGTCGCAAAAATGGTAGCAAACGGAGAGATTAGCGAGCGTACTTATCGAGGTGCATCTGTTATAGAGCTTATTCACACAGCAACTTTAGTACATGATGATGTTGTTGACGATAGTAATAAACGTCGTGGTTTTTTCTCGATCAACGCACTTTGGAAAAACAAAATAGCAGTATTAATAGGCGACTTTTTATTGTCAAAAGGGTTATTGCTTTCTATAGATAATAACGATTTTGATTTGCTTAAAATCATTTCGGTTGCAGTAAGAGAAATGAGTGAAGGCGAATTACTTCAAATAGAAAAAGCTAGAAAATTAGATATTACCGAAGAAGTCTATTACGAAATCATCCGTCAGAAAACAGCAACTTTAATAGCGGCTTGTTGTAGTCTAGGTGCAGCTTCTGTAAAACCTAATTCTGTAGAGGTAGAAACGATGCGTAAATTTGGAGAGTTAATAGGAATGGCTTTTCAAATCAAAGACGATTTGTTTGACTACGGATCTAAAGGTATTGGTAAACCTATAGGTATTGATATCAAAGAGCAAAAAATGACCTTACCTCTTATTTACGTACTTAATAATTGCTCTAAAAAAGATAAAAACTGGTTAATCAATTCAGTGAAAAATCATAACAAGGATAAAAAAAGAGTTAACCAGGTTATAGAATTTGTAAAAGAAAATGGCGGACTAGATTACGCAGTTTCTAAAATGAAATCTTTTCAAAAAGAAGCCCTAAATATCCTTGAAACTTTCCCAGAATCAGACTATAAAGCATCATTAAAACTGATGGTAAATTACGTTATTGAAAGAAAAAAATAATTTTTTTCAACTTCAGGCAACCTTTTTCACAGTTTTTGCGTCTTTATAAATACAACGTCCAACTAAACACGTTTTTGTGAAAGTAGTAACACTTTTTAATAACGAAGCAAAGCTGATAAAAAAAGCAATTCAGCACAACAGAAAAGCGCAGCATACACTATACGAGATGCATGCGCCAAAAATGTTAAGCGTTTGTCGTTATTATATAAAAGACCTTCAAAAAGCAGAAGAAGTCATGCTTAACGGTTTTTTAAAAGTGTTTACCAACCTTAAGCAATTTAAAAGCGAAGGAAGTTTTGAAGGATGG
>Ga0160419_100913_pt1 | contig 14995 bp, 12 predicted proteins | sample CelAP2metagpilot_2_FD_108196 | JGI IMG/M metagenome (GOLD analysis project Ga0160419, IMG submission 108196) | Phycosphere-associated microbial communities from Cellana algal ponds in Kailua-Kona, Hawaii, USA - Cellana AP2-4-25 metagenome pilot ... | reverse complement strand
ATGAAAATAGCAGATGTCATCATTGATAAAGTAGAGCATTTACGCAAAACTTTAATTCCTGATGATGTTCACGTAGAAATCACCAGAAACTATGGTGAAACAGCATCTCACAAAGTATCAGAATTACTATTGCACCTTATTGGTTCTATCATCGCAGTAACATTTGTTGTAATGTTGGCAATGGGTTGGCGTGGTGGATTGGTCGTGTTTTTATCGGTGCCAATTACATTTGCCTTAACGCTGTTAAGCTACTATATGCTGGATTATACTCTTAACCGAATTACCTTATTCGCACTAGTATTTGTAACGGGTATTGTGGTAGACGATTCAATTATCATTGCCGAAAATATGCATAGGCATTTTAAAATGAAACGCTTGCCTTTTAAACAAGCGGCTCTTTATGCCATTAACGAAGTTGGTAACCCAACTATTCTAGCAACATTCACTGTAATTGCTTCGGTATTGCCTATGGCATTTGTGTCTGGATTAATGGGACCATATATGGCGCCAATGCCGATCGGTGCGTCTATTGCGATGATTTTATCATTATTTGTAGCCTTAACCATTACACCATATTTAGGTTATATTTTCTTGCGTGAAAAAGATAAAAAAGGTGTAGCTGAGAAACCTAAAAAACCTTTAGAGGACACATTAATTTATAAGTTCTATGAAAAATTTGAGCGTCCGTTAATTGAAAGTGCTTCAAAACGTTGGTTGTTTTTAGGGTTGACTTTCATCTTATTAATGGGAACAATGGTGATGTTCTTCACTAATTCGGTAGTTGTAAAAATGTTACCGTTTGATAACAAAAACGAATTTCAAGTTGTGATTGATATGCCAGAAGGAACAACCTTAGAGCGTACAGCAGTTGTGGCTCAAGAAATTTCGCAATATTTATCAACGCGACCAGAAGTGGTTAACTACCAAAATTATATTGGGACTTCTGCGCCAATTACGTTTAACGGATTAGTACGTCACTACGACTTACGTGGTGGAAGTAATATGGCAGATATACAAGTGAATTTAATTGATAAAGGAGAACGTAGTGCGCAATCTCACGATATTGCAAAATTATTGCGTCCTGACATTCAAAAGATAGCTTCAAAATATAATGCGAATGTTAAGGTTGTTGAAGTTCCACCAGGTCCACCAGTATTATCAACTTTAGTGGCTGAAATTTACGGTCCTGATTATGATAAACAAATGGAGATTGCTAACGAAGTTCAAAATATTTTGAATAATACTGAAGATGTTGTTGACGTCGATTGGATGGTAGAAGCTGATCAAAAAGAATTTCAATTCACTATAGACAAAGAAAAAGCAATGCTTTACGGTGTAGCACCAAAACAGATTGCTTATACGATGAATATGGCATTATCGAACAGACCTTTAACGGTGTTATATGATGAAGATGCAGTAAATCAAATCGGTTTGGTATTAGCTTTAGATGAAAAGGAAAAATCAACCATTCAAGATATTTCGCAATTAAAAGTGAAATCGCAACAAGGTAATTTAGTTCCGATAGTTGATTTGGTTGATATTTCTGAAACTACAAGCGCAAAAAGTATTTACCGTAAAAACCAAAAGCGCGTGGTGTATGTGTTAGCAGATATGGCTGGCGAATTGGAAAGTCCTGCATATGCAATTTTAGGAATGGAAGAAAAATTAAAAGCCATTCCGTTACCACAAGGGTATAAAATTAACGAAATGTATTTAGGACAGCCAGAATTTGAAGATGATTACACGGTAAAATGGGATGGAGAATGGCAAATTACCTTAGAAGTATTTAGAGATTTAGGAATAGCCTTTTTAGGAGCAATTGCTTTAATCTACATCTTAATTGTAGGTTGGTTCCAAAATTTTAAAGCACCGATAGTAATGATGGTTGCCATACCATTATCGATGATTGGAATTATTTTAGGTCACTGGTTGATGGGTGCATTTTTTACCGCAACATCATTTATTGGTATGATTGCGTTAGCGGGAATTATGGTACGTAATTCGGTATTACTCATCGACTTTATCAATTTAAGATTAGAAGAAGGCGTGCCATTAAAACAAGCTGCAATAGAAGCAGGAGCAGTGCGTACAACACCAATTTTATTAACTGCAGGAACAGTAGTCATAGGTGCGTTTGTTATCCTATTTGACCCGATCTTTCAAGGATTGGCTATTTCGTTAATGGGCGGAACTATCGTTTCGACTGTATTAACTTTATTGGTAGTGCCATTAGTGTATTATATGATAGAACGTAAAAACCATAAATAAAAAGCTGGCCGAGCACGATTAAGTGTCATGAGAGTTCAAAAAAAATCTTAGTTGTGCTCATTTGGCCAGTAAAGTTGAAAGATATGAAATTAGTATTAGTAACCGCAGTAGAAGAGTTTCATAAGGATGTGATAAAACTCTTTAAAAAAGCAGGTATTGAAAATTTTAGCGAATCTGATATAGATGGCTATAAAAACAACCATGCTTTAATTATGTCTACCAATTGGTTTGGAGCAGAAAATGCAAGTAATGAGTCTACAATGTTTTTCTCATTTACTGAAGAAATGTTTATTGATACCCTTTTTGATTTAATAAAAGAGTTCAATAGCAATTTAGAAACCAACAATCCTATTAAAGCGATTGTTGTACCCATAGAAAGAGCAATTTAAATTTAAATAAATAATAGTTATGTTAAACAGGTATATAAGAGCAATAGCAGGAATTTTTGTTATAATAAGCGTATTATTAGGTATGTACGTTAATCAAAATTGGTTGTGGTTTACAGTGTTTGTAGGCGCTAATTTATTTCAGTCTGCTATCACTAAATGGTGTTTGATGGAAGATATTTTAACTAAAGTGTTCAAAATCAAAAACTAACAGCAGTACTATTTATTAAAAATAGGCATTAATTTCCATAAATTAATTATAGCGTGTATTTTTGCGTAAAATTGATTTATGGAATTTTTTTTACAACCATGGTCGTGGTTGCTCTCAGGATTTTTAATAGCGCTTACTATGTTTTTCCTTTTAATAATGGGGAAAACTTTTGGCATGTCTTCTAATTTAAGAACCTTTTGTGCCATGTGTGGTGGCGGTAAGTTTAGTCAGTTATTTAATTTTAATTGGCGACAACAAAGCTGGAATCTTTTAGTTGCTGTTGGTGCAATTTTAGGTGGATTTGTAGCTAAGAATTTTATGACTGATGGAAAGATGCCTAAAGTTAGTCAAGCTACAAAAGAAGGTTTAAAACAAATTGGTTTTTCTGAAGATAACACTTATTTACCTAAAGAATTATTTTCTACAGAAGCTTTACAAGAACCAAAAACAATAGTTATTTTAATTATTGGCGGTTTACTAATAGGTTTTGGCACACGCTATGCTGGTGGATGTACTTCGGGTCACGCTATATCTGGATTAAGTAATCTTCAAAGCCCTTCGTTATTAGCAGTAATTGGATTCTTTATTGGTGGACTAATCATGGTGCATTTATTATTTCCTTTAATTTTTTAGTACAATGAAAAAAGTATTCATCTATTTAGTAGTCGGTTTCTTTTTTGGAATAATTATGTACAAATCTGAAGCTGCATCTTGGTTTAGAATTTATGAAATGTTTAGGTTTGAGTCTTTTCATATGTACGGAATTATCGGTACAGCCTTGTTTTTTGGGATCATCTTCACTCAGCTTATAAAAAGAAAAAAAATAAAGTCTATTGATGGTAATCCAATATTAATTCCTGATAAAGAAAAATCAATCTATCGCCATCTGTTTGGCGGAATCATTTTTGGTTTAGGTTGGGCTTTAGCAGGTGCATGTCCTGGACCAATGTTTACTTTAGTAGGTGCAGGTTTTTTACCTATACTAATTGTTATTGTTTCAGCAGTTGTTGGTACTTTTATTTATGGACTTTTAAAAGATAAACTTCCTCATTAACAATAAATTATTGTTTTATTCTTAAAAATTTGTAACTTTTTTGATAATGATGCGTCCTATAAGTGTCAATCATCAAAAACAATACAACTATGCAAGAAAATAAACAATTAATAGTACTGACTCATCTTAGTCAATTAGTAACTTTAATAATAGGTTTTGGTAGTTTATTATTGCCTTTAATAATTTGGTTAACCCAACGAGATAGGGTTTTAGAGTTAGACCAACATGGTAAGAACGTTATCAATTTTCAATTAAGTTTATTAGTTTATTTTATAATATGTATACCATTAATTTTATTACTGGGCTTAGGTTTTATCGGATTTATGGTTTTAGGATTAATTTCAATAATTTTCCCTGTAGTAAATGCTATTAAGGCAAGTCACGGCGAAACACCAAAATACCCTTTATCTTTTAATTTTATTAGTTAGTTAGTTTTTAGATAGAGTTAAAAACGCAATCTTTTTAAGATTGCGTTTTTTTGTTTAGAAAAAAAACAACTGCTTACAGAAAAAACAAAGCTTGATTAGCTAATTATATATTAAGTTTGCTAATTATAAGCTATGCGATTAATAATTAGATACATACTTTTAGTTATTTTATTTGGTTTTGGAAGCTCTATCGAGGCACAAAATCCAGTGGTACAACACATGTCTAAAATATCTAATTTACCAGATGTAGAATTTTATGATATTTTAGAGGATGATGATCATTATATCTGGCTTGCAGCAGATAAAGGCTTGTATAGATACAACGGAAAAAGCTACAAAAAGTTTACAAATCCAAACCAAAAAGTAAACTCTTTATTTCAATTAAAATTAGATGAAAAAGGTAGACTTTGGTGTATCAACCTTTACGGTCAACTATTCTATGTCGAAAAAAATACATTAACCCTTTTTTATGATGCTAACAAGTTAGTAAAAGGGCAATTATCACCTTTTGAAATTACAGACAAAGCCATACGTTTATTTACCGTAGACGGTATTTATGATATTAATTTTGAAGATAAAAGCGTTGTTAGGCTTTTTGAAGGTATGTCCGTTAGCGAGAGTTCTTATAATAAATTGTCTTATGTGATTAAGATGGACTCTGACGTTAAACCTTCAAAAGAGAAGCAAAATTGGTATCAAATTAAGGATGATAAACTAAAATTATTAATAGAACTGACTTCAAAGTACAGAATGCAGTCACCAAAGGTGTATGCTTTTAAAAATTCAGCGCTTTTAAATTTTAAAGAGCAAGGTAAAAATCAACTTTATTATTACAACACTCAAGCTGATAAAGTCAAGAAACTAACAACACCAAAAAACCTTGAAGATGTAACTATTTACAACATTATATCTTTAAATAATGACTATTGGTTTTTAACAACTTCTGGTGTTTTTATATTTCAATTAAAACAAAATCAATTAATTTTTAAAGAACAATTATTTAGTAACGAATCTGTAACTGATGTGTTAGTAGATTTCAATAAAAATTATTGGTTCACTACCTTAGATAATGGTGTTTTTGTGTCCTCTAATTTAAGCATAAGACGTCTTAATTTAGACCTTACAAAAGATAAAATAACAGCAGCTTGTGCGTTAAATAACAATCAATTTTTACTTGGTACCAATAGTGGTAAATTGCTGTTTTATAACACTAAAGAAGTGTTTAAAACTCTAAAATTACCAGGTTCTAAAATTATTGGTAATTTGTTTTTTGATGCTTCACAAAACCATGTAATTGTTAGTATTAATGCTTCTGAATCTTATAGTGTAGACTTAAACACATTCACTTTAAAAGACCAAAAAAATAAATACTCTGTAGCCAAAACATTTTCTAAAATAAATGAAAAAAATCTCTTTTATGGCAGTTATAAGGAAGCTGTAGTTTACAATAAACCATACACATCAGATTCAATAAAAATTATAAGAGAAAGCAGAGTGAAAACTTCTGAGGTTTTAAAGGAAAAACTTTTCGTTTCTTTCATTGATGGTCTTTATAAATTTGATGTAAACAATTTTAATTCAAAAGAAATTAAATTAGAAAATGAAAGTGTTTTAGTTAATTCAATTGCAAAGATTAATAATGAAGTTTGGCTTGCCACACAACACAATGGTTTGTTGTGTTTTAAGGACAATCAATTGATTTCAAAACAAGATATTTTACCAAAACAAGTTCAGATAAATACATTAAAATCTGATGGTGAATTTCTATGGATTTCAACAGATGAAGGTTTTTATAGATTTCAACCAAAAACCAATCAAATTAAGAGTTTAAATACACAAGATGGTTTAACACTATCGGTTGATAAATTCATCATTCTTCAAGATTATTTGGTCGCAACTTTCCCCAATTCATTTTATTTAATGCCTAAAGATGAAACACTTTTTAAACACTTTAAAACCTCTAAAGTGTGGATGGAATCTGTAAAAATTAATGATAAAGATACTGTAGTCAATACCAATTATAATTTACCATATAATTTTAATAATTTAAGGTTTGATTTTAACTCTAATGGTTTTCAATCTAACAAGCATGTTGGTTACAAATACCGCATAAAGCCAATTGATACTACATGGCGAGACGTTCCTTTAAATACACATTTTGTAGTATTTAATAGTTTGTCTAGCGGTAAATATACTTTTGAGTTACAAGGTCAAAATATTGGTAGTAAAGACATACAATTTGCAAGTCCAATTACCTTTACCATTAACAAACCCTTTTGGGAAACATACTGGTTTTATGCACTAATTTTATTGGTTGTAGCAGGTTTAATTTGGTTATATTTTAGATGGCGACTAAGACAAAAAGAAGCACAACGAATTGCCGAAATTGATAAGATATTAATCGACAAAAAAATCACTAATTTGAAGTTAGAAAACCTGCGATCTCAAATGAATCCGCATTTTATTTTCAATGCTTTAAATTCCATTCAAGATTATATTATTTCCAATGAAAAAGAGCTGGCAAGTTCATATTTAGTAAAGTTTAGCCGATTGATTAGAATGTATTTGGATTATAGTCAGCAAAACGAAATTACTTTAGAAGAAGAGCTAAATGCCTTAAAACTGTATTTAGAATTAGAAAAAGTTAGATTTGAAGACGAGCTAACGTATAGTTTAAATGTAGATGAAAAATTAAATGTTAGACAAATAAAAGTTCCGTCGTTATTCATTCAACCTTATGTGGAAAATGCATTGAAACATGGACTTTTACACAAATCTGGTGAACGATTATTAAATGTTGAAGCTAAAGCAACCAATGAAAACACACTTGTAATTACAGTAGAAGATAACGGAATTGGAAGACAGCAATCTGAAGCCTTAAAAAGAAGTGATAAACCACACAAACCCTTTGCTACCAAAGCAAACGAAGAACGTGTAAGGCTTTACAAAAACAAATTAAAACGAAATATTAATATAGAAATTATAGATTTATATAATTCTAATCAACAACCAACTGGTACAAAAGTGGTAATCACCATGCCAATACAATAAATTATGAAGGCTATAATCATTGACGACGAAAAGCGCGCAAGACATTTATTGTCTAATTTAATAACAGAACATTGCCCAAGCATAGAAGAAATTAATGAAGCTTCAGATTTAAAATCTGGTGTAGATTTAATTAAAACAGAGCATCCAGATATCGTATTTTTAGATATTGAAATGCCAAATCAGTCAGGTTTAGATATTTTAGAATATTTCCCTAATCAGATAGATTTTAAAATCATTTTCGTTACGGCATACAACCAATATGCAATTGAAGCTTTTAAGCTTTCTGCAGTAGATTATTTGTTAAAACCAGTTGATACAACCGAGCTAAAAGAAGCAGTTGCAAAAGCTGAGGAAGCGATAAAGGCCAATAATTTAAACGACCAGTTAAACAAGTTACGCGACTCGTTAAAGCAACTATCCATGGACAAAATTGCTTTAGAAATTCCTAAAGGAATTATGTTCGCATCGCATAATGATATCGTCTATTTTGAAGCTGATGGTATGTACACCAACGTACAACTTATGGATGGTAAACAAAAAACCATTTGCAAACCCTTAAAGCATTTTGTTGAGCAATTAGAACGCAACGCGATGTTTTTTAAATGTCATCGTTCGTATTTAATTAACTTAAAATATGTAGATGAATTGGTAAAAGACGATGGCGATTATTTATTAATGAACAACCAAAAGCGCATCCCAATTTCAAAATCTAAACGCGATCAGTTTTTAGAAGTGATTAAGGAAACCTTTATGTGATTTATTTGAAATTTCAGAAATTCCTTCAGAAAAAAAAACATCATTTTCAGAAAAAACCAAATTAAGAATAGTGCTTAAGTGCTTTATTTTGAAGTCTATTAAACACAATTCTTATGAAAAAAATAATTCTATTATTAGCTTTAGCATTATGCTACACAACATCGCATGCACAATTTGGTAAAATGCTTAAAAAGAAAGCCAAAGCAGCAGTAGAGAAGAAGTTAGATAAAAAAGAAACAAGCAGTTCATCTTCAAAATCTGATAATGCTTCAGGAATGGTTAGTAGTTCTTCAACCGAAAATTCATCTAAAACAGCATATACCGATGAAGAATTTAAAGCTGAATTAGCCAAAAAATATCCAAACGATCAGGCAAAGCAAGATTTATACTATCAAAAATACCTTGAGAAAAAGCAACAAGAAGCAGACGCTAATAAGCCTAAACCAGCTAATACAGTAAGTGACGATTTTTTATACATGTCGTATCCATTTGCGATGACCAAAGGTATGAGCGCAGTTGGTGTTGATCGCGTAAAAATAAGACGCCAAATGACAGACTTGGGTGATAATGTAGATATATTACCAGCGCAGGATCCAGATTATGCATGGTTACGCTTTTTAACAACACCAGAACTAGTCGCCATGTCACCAGAAGGTTATATTGGTTACGAGTTGGTTTCAGGAATGTTTACAACCAAAGTAGGAGCAGATCGATCGCAAACTTTAGAGCTTGGTACAGGTATGCCAATTTTAGTAAGAGGAATGTTAATTGCAGACGATGTATTTGTTATTTATGCCGCATCGCATCAAGGCGGACATGCATTTAACGTACCATCGTACATGCATGAAAAAGATATTACTATTCTAAACGTAATAGGTAAAGGCGAGCAACAATTTCATTTAGAGTGGTTAGAAAAAGCGAAGCCAATTGTAAAAGAGTTTGAAGCCACGTTAAAAGCAAATTATGATGCTGCTGCAAAATCAACCATGGATGCTATAAAGATGCCAAAAGCAGGTAGCATGAATAGTAATGCTTCATTAGTGAGTTTTGCTAAAGAAAATGTATCTAAAACCATTGCAAAAGATGGTGCAAAACTTCTAAAACTAAACATAGAATCTAACGACTGGAGTATTGTAAAAAACAAATATACAGGTCGTATTTTATACCGTTGGATTAAAGGTGCATTCACAGAAAAAAATAAAAATAACGACTGCTATTTACAAGGTTTTTTAATCAAGCAACAGTACAATGGAAGTGGTTATGGTAGCTCACAATTTGGAGGTGTTATCCACGGACAAATGCCTTACGGACAAAAAATGAACTGCGAATAATTAATATACGCTATTAATCATAATTTTTAAAGTCTGCTTATTTAAGCAGACTTTTTTATTTGATTTAAAATGTAAGAATAATTTTTATTATTTATTCAGAAAGAAATTAGACCTATTCAGAAAAAAGCACATTGAAAACCTTTAAAAGTAAAGTTATTTTGTTGTTGAATATTAATCTCAACTACAATGAAAAAAACATTACTCTTATTAACCTTTTTAATAGCAACTGCTTGGTGTAGCATACAAGCACAAAATGTTAACATTCCCGATGCTAATTTTAAAGCTTATCTTGTTGGAGATACAGCTATTAATACTAATAGTGATAGCGAAATTTCGGTTGCAGAAGCACAGGCTTTTTCAGGAGACTTATTAATTAATGGTTTGTCAATTTCAGACTTAACAGGAATAGAAGAATTTATAAACATTACACGATTAGATTGTTACAATAATAATTTAACGTCTATCGATGTAAGCAATAATCTAGCATTAACACGTTTGCATTGTTCTGATAATCAAATAGAAACGTTGGATATTAGTGCGAACACATCAATTACAGATATACAATGTCATAACAATGGTGTTTTATATGAATTAAACATTGCTAATGGTAATAACAGTAACTTTAGCTATATGAAAGCTTATGGAAATAGTTTGTCATGTATTCAAATAGATGCTGGTTTTACGCCTCCTGCAGATGCTGGAATATATAGCCAAGGTTGGACTAAAGGTAGCTCTGCAGTTTATGGTGACGATTGTGTTGCTCTTAGTCAAGTAGTAAACATTCCTGATGCCAATTTTAAAAACTTTTTAGTAAGTGATAACAATATCAATTTAAATGGAGATTCTGAAATAACGATGGCAGAAGCACAAGCTACTACCGAGTTAATTATGGATGGTACAGGTATAGCAGATTTAACTGGTATTGAAGCATTTATAAATTTAACACGTTTAGATGTTCCTAATAATAGCTTAACTACTATTGATGTTAGTAACAACACCAATCTAACAAGATTACATTGTGGAAGTAATCAATTAACCATATTAGATGTTAGTGACATTTCAACATTAGAGCAAGTTCATTGCCAAAACAATCAATTGGTAGAGTTAAACGTAGCCAACGGAAATAACAGCAATTTTAGCTACATGAAAGCGTATAGTAATGCAAGTTTAACATGTATTCAAGTTGATACAGGTTTTTCACCACCAGCAAATAGTGGTCAATATAACCAAGGGTGGACTGTAGACGCTCAATCGAGTTACAGTGAGAACTGTATCCCTTCTATATTTTACGTAAATGCAAATGCAACAGGTGCTAACGATGGAAGCTCTTGGGCAGATGCTTTTACAAACGTAACAGACGCTTTAGCACTTACCAATTTAAATGATGCTGTTTGGGTAGCAAAAGGAACCTATACATTAGCAGATAAAAACACACCAATATCTGTTAATACAGATGAAGTGGATATTATTGGAGGTTTTGCAGGAACCGAAACGACTCTAGCTGATAGAGACTTAACAGCTATTCATACTACAAATGCTACCATTTTTACGGGAGATATAAATGGTGATGATATTGATGGAGATTTTTCATCGAACAAAACAGATAATGCAGAGCGTTTATTTGAAGTAACAGCTAGTGATGTGACTTTTGATGGGATTATTTTTGAAAATATTTACGATACATCTACATCTGGTGGTGTTGAAGAAAACGGCGTAATCTTTATTCCTAATAGTTCAAGTATTAATAACTTAAAAATTAAAAATTCGGTATTCAGAAGTAATTATTCTAATGGTTATTTACTTAAAATGAGAATATTAAACGGAGGCTTACTTATTGAAAACACCAAGTTTATAAATAACACCATTGTTAATAGAGGATTGGTTTATGTGCAATCTGATAGTACAAACGGCTATATTTTTACACGTTGGGCTAACGTTTTAGTTGCTGATAACGATATTAATGTTGCGGCTTTAGATATTTACAGAGAAGGTTGGAATAACGGAAACACTTTAGATGTTGTAATTAATAATAGTACGTTTGTTAATAATGATTATAACGGTACTCATGGTAATTCAATTGTGGCATCAGGAAATGGAAGTGTTAACCTTAATGTTTACAATTCTATCTTTTGGGATAACACCACTAATGGCATAGCTTCTACTAGAGATATTTCAAACGGAGCTGAAACTAATTATGATGTTGTTGTTGCAAATTCTATTGCAAATTTGTCATCAAATGCCGGAACTAACGGGACATTTAGTGCAACAAACGTAACAACTTTAGATCCAGCAACAGATAATTTAAATTTAGATGCCGAATACAAACCAACATCAGCTTCAAATTATATTGTTGATCAAGGTGATAATGCTTACTACGATACAGCTTTATTTGGTAATTTAGATTTAGCAGGGAATGATAGAATTTTTAACACAACAGTAGATTTAGGTGCTTATGAATATGATTCTACATTAGGATTAGAAGAAGTTAATTACACAAGTAATTCTATAAAGTTATATCCAAATCCAGCTACAGACATTGTAAATATAAAGACTAATCAAACTATTAAAAACGTGACAGTTTTTAATATTAATGGTCAAAAAGTACTTGATATAGCTAATCAATCTCAAATTAACATTTCTAATTTACCAACAGGAATGTACTTTTTAAACATAATCACTAACCAATCAAATCAAACTATAAAAATCTTAAAACAGTAATTTTTAAATGAAAAAATTAAACAAACTTGTAATCTTATTTTGTCTTGCTTTAACAGTGTTTAGTTGTTCTTCAGACGACGAAAATAACACAGAAGAACTTCAAAATACAAATGTTATTACTTTAAATAATGAAACTTATGTTGTTAATACCGTTATCGTAGAGCCTTCAATAGGTGATAATACTTATGTAAGTTTAATTAATAAAAATGAAACCGAATTTTTAGATGCCATAAATAATGGGACACAAGTTGATAATGTAAATGTTTTTAATATGCGTATTAATCAAAGTCCATTAGGAGAACAAACTTATAGTTTTTCAGATATCCCAAACTTTGAGTTTTCTATAAACGGTCAAATGATTAATGGAGAATTAGAAGAAGGCGATATATTACTTGATAGAAATAATGCAGATACCAGCTTAAATGCTTCTACAGGAAGTTTTACTTTAGACTATTACGCTATTGATCAAATTGAGTTTAGCTTTCAGTTTACCAGAAACGATGGTACAGTAATCAATGGTAATTACAAGGGAGATTTTGTTTATTATGATTAATTTTTAGTATTATTTTTAGTTAAGTTAAAACGCAACTAGAAATGGTTGCGTTTTTTATTGGTATAATTTATAAACGATTATTGTTTTATAAATTCAAACTCTGAAATATCAGGTAATAAAAGATGCCCATTGTCTAAAAATTCAAAAGTAGATGTGGTTTCGGTATTGTCTTTGATTATTGTAAATTGATTAGTAGTAATAGACCAGCTTATTGGGTTTAAACTTGAGGTTACGCCTTCTTCAGTAGTTGTTCTGTGCGTAATGTAACCCATATTATTGTTTTCTAAATTAATTCTATTTTCTATACTTTCGTTAGAATCGCTACGTAGCCATTCTCCAACAAATTTATCTTTTAGTTCAGTTTTGGTGGTTTCATCAATAGCATTGTCATCATTACTACAAGCTAAAGTAGTAATACACAATACAAGAATAATTAACTTAAGAGAATGTTTCATTTTGAAGGATTAATTTTTATTCTACTTTAATACTTAAATAATACAAGGGAATATTAAAATAGATACCAAAAGTAATAAATATTAAAAGAAAAACGCAACCTTAAAGGTTGCGTTTTGTATAATATAATGTCTATGTTCTTAAAACTAGCTATTTAGCATTACAGGCATTACTAACATAGTTACAAACTCACCTTCTTCAAGATCGTCTACTGGTGTTAAAATACCAGCTCTGTTAGGCATGCTTAATTCTAATTGAACATCTGTAGAGCTTAAATTATTTAGCATTTCAGTTAAGAAACGAGAGTTAAAACCAATTTGCATATCATCACCTTGATAATCGCAAGTTAAACGCTCTTCTGCTTTGTTAGAGTAATCTATGTCTTCTGCAGAAATATTAAGCTCGGCACCAGCAATTTTAAGTCTAATTTGGTGTGTTGTTTTATTAGAGAAAATACTAACACGACGTACCGAGTTTAAAAACTGTGTACGGTCTATTGTTAATTTGTTAGGGTTTTCTTTAGGTATTACCGCTTCGTAGTTTGGATATTTACCATCAATTAAACGACAAATTAATACGGTATTATCAAAAGTGAATTTTGCGTTAGAGTCGTTATATTCAATACTTACTTCATCTTCATTAGCTCCTAAAATTCCTTTTAATAAGTTTAAAGGTTTTTTTGGCATAATAAACTCGGCTACTTGAGAAGCTTTTACATCTTCTCTTGAATATTTTACAAGTTTATGAGCATCTGTAGCTACAAAGGTTAATCCTTCTGTAGAGAATTGAAAAAATACACCACTCATTACCGGACGTAAATCGTCATTACCAGCAGCAAAAATAGTTTTGTTTATTGCAGTAGCTAATACATGAGCCGGCATTGCAGTAGCGCTAGGATCTTCTAGGCTAACTGCTTTAGGGAATTCGTTTCCATCTGCGTAAGCTAATGCATATTTACCATGATTAGAGCTAATTTCAACAGTGTTGTTTTCTTCTACAACAAACGTTAAAGGTTGCTCAGGGAAAGTTTTTAAAGTATCTAATAATAAACGCGCAGGTATAGCAACGCTTCCTTCGTTATCACTTTCTACGTCTAATACAGCAGACATGGTTGTTTCTAAATCACTTGCAGAAACGGTTAGTTTTGATTGCTGTAATTCAAATAAAAAATTATCTAAAATTGGAAGTGTATTGGAGTTGTTTATTACACCACCTAAAACCTGTAATTGCTTTAGTAAATAGGTACTTGATACAATAAATTTCATCTATTTATATATTCGTTAAAATCGGTTAATTGTTGTATTACAAATATATTGTTAATGTGTTTAATTAGGAAACAAACTTATTAACACTTATTTGGCGTATTTTTTCTTACGAAAGTAGTTAAAACTAAAACCAAAAATTCCTAACAACACCAATGGTAATAAGATGTTTAAGAGTTGCCATTTGGTTTTTTCTTCAGTGATTTTTTCTGAATTTAAAAACGCAACTGCTATCTCTTTTGATCGAATGTTTATAAGTCCGTTATCGTCAAGCAGATAATTAGCAGCGTTTACTAAAAATTCTTTATTACCAAAAAACTGATTTAATTTAGAATCGTATCCTAATTCTTTAGGTCCGTTTCTATCAATTTCATTTTTAATTACATCACCATCAGAAATTACAATCATTTTAGTTGGAACACTTTCGTTTTTAACATCTTTTAAATCGAAAGGTTTTACACGGTTATTATATACCGAAGTAAATTTACCTTCTAATAATACGGCTAGATTTTGAGAGCCTTTAT
>Ga0160419_100912_pt1 | contig 15006 bp, 11 predicted proteins | sample CelAP2metagpilot_2_FD_108196 | JGI IMG/M metagenome (GOLD analysis project Ga0160419, IMG submission 108196) | Phycosphere-associated microbial communities from Cellana algal ponds in Kailua-Kona, Hawaii, USA - Cellana AP2-4-25 metagenome pilot ... | reverse complement strand
TCGCGGCCCACGGCATCGAACCAGTTGGGTTTGCCATAGGTGTAGATGTCCCGTGCTTCCTCGCCCGCCGACAGATCGGCGTACCAGTTGGGCCGCTCCCAGCCGAGCTTTTCGCCGAAGCAGGCGCCGTTGGCCTTCAGCGTATCGTAGAGCGGCGACTTGCGGCAGGGCCGACCGGAGCTGTGCTCTTCGGAGGGCCAGGCCATGGTGTAATGCTTGGCATAGGCCTCCAGCGTGCGGGTACGCACCCAGTCGGTATCGAAATGCGGCCGGCCGAAACGGCGGATATCCACCGGCCAGAGATCGAAGGGCGGCTCGCCATTGGCCACCCATTCCGCCAGCGCCATGCCGGCACCGCCGCCGGCGGCGATGCCGTAACCGTTGAAGCCCGCGCCGACGAAGAAGTTCTTCAGCTCCGGCGCCTCGCCGAGAATGAAATTGCCGTCGGGCGTAAAGCTCTCGGGGCCGTTCACCAGCTCCTTGATCCCGGCGCTTTCGAGCGCGGGAACGCGGCCCAGCGACAGCTCCATGAGCTGTTCGAAATGGTCGAAATTCGAGCTCAGCAGCGTGTAGTGAAAGCCCTTGGGGATGCCGTCCATCGCCCAGGGGATCGGGTTGGCCTCGTAGCCGCCCATCACCAGCCCGCCGACCTCTTCCTTGTAATAGGTCAGCCGGTCCGGGTCGCGCAGGGTGGGCAGATCGCCGGTCACGCCGTCGATGCGCTCGGTCACCATATACTGGTTTTCCACCGGCACCAGCGGCACGTTCACCCCCACGGTCTTGGCGAAATCGCGGGTCCACTGTCCGCCGCAGACGATGACCTTTTCGCAGGCGATATAGCCCTTCTCGGTCTTCACCCCCTTGATCACCCCGTCCTGGAGGTCGATCTCCAGCACCTTGGTGTCCTCGTAGATCTTCGCCCCAGACATGCGCGCGCCCTTGGCCAGCGCCTGGGTGATGTCGGAGGGGTTGGCCTGCCCGTCGGTCGGCAGATAGGCTGCGCCCACCACATCGTCGGTGGTCATCAGCGGCCAGAGCTCCTTGGCCTCGGAGGGCGTCAGCAGCTGCATGTCGAGCCCGAAGGAGCGCGCGGTGGTGGCCTGGCGCTTGACCTCGGTCCAGCGCTCTTCGTTACAGGCCAGCCGCAGACCGCCATTCATCTTCCAGCCGGTGCCGAGCCCGGTTTCCTCTTCGAGCGTGCGGTAGAGCTTCACCGACTCGCCCAGAAGCTGGGTGATATTGGCGTTCGAGCGCAGCTGCCCCACCAGCCCGGCGGCGTGAAAGGTGGTGCCGGAGGTCAGTTTCTTGCGTTCGAGCAGGACCACCTCGGTCCAGCCCAGTTTGGCCAGATGGTAGGCTGTCGAGCAGCCCACGATGCCGCCGCCGATGATCACGGCTTTGGCGTTGGTCGGAAAGTCGGTCATAAGATCCTCACAAACGTTCGAAGTCTTTGAGCGCGGCGGCGAGCCGGGCCCGGTTTTCCGCCGTATAGGCGGCGTAGTCGAAGTCGATTTCCGAGTGGAGCTCGGACACCATGCTCCACATCGTCTCGCGCAGCAGCGAGCCGCATTTCATCGCCGCGTAGCCGCGCCAGAGCGCGTCATCGGCGGGTTTCCCGTAATAGTCGGCGAGCAGCCCCCGCTCCTGCGCCGCGTCGAGCCCGGCATTGGAGGCGAGCCCCGCGAGATCGAAGAGCGGCGAATTCAGCCCGCCGTAGTCCCAGTCGATCAGCCACATCCGGTCGCCCGCATCGAGCAGGTTGGCGGGCAACAGGTCGTTATGGCCCAGCACCACCTCGACCGGCCCCACCGCCGCCTCCAGCGCTTCGGCGATTTCGAGGAATTCCGGTAGCGACGGCACATGCGGCGAGCCCGCATCGCGCAGGGTGGCGGCGTAATCGCGCACCACATGAAAGACCCAGAACATCAGCACCGGACCGCGCAGCTGCCGTGTCCCCTCGCGGTGCAGCCGCTTGAGCAGCGGCAGGACGCGGGCAAGCGTGTCGGGGTCGCGGATATCCGCTTCGGTCAGCGCCCGGCCCGGCACGAAATCCATGGCGAGGATGCCCGGTTCCGCATGCACGATGGCGGGCGACAGGCCGACCGCATGGGCGGCGCGGTGACAGGCGAGCTCGTTGAAGCGCATCACCTGATGCACGGGGATGTCCCCGCCGACCCGCACCACGTAATCGCGGCCGGCATCACTCAGGCGGATATTGTGATTGGTGATCCCGCCGCTGAGCGCCTGGGCGTTCTGCGGATCGCGCCAGATCGGCAAGCTCAGCGCGCGGTGAATGGCCTCGTCCAGCGTCATTGCTCGATCCCCAGCTTGCGGCGCATCTGCCGCGCCGAGGCGGCGAGGATGCGGTCGGCGGTAATGGCGATAAAGGCCACGGCGAGACCGACGACGATCCCCTGCCCGGTATCGGCCTTGGTCAGTGCGATATAGACATCCTGACCCAGATCGCGGGTGCCGACCAGCGCGGTGATCACCAGCATCGAGAGTGCCAGCATGATCGTCTGGTTCAGCCCCAGCAGCAGCTCGGGCACGATCATCGGCAGCTTGATCCGCCGCATGAGCTGTGCCGGCGTACAGCCCGAGACGATGCCCGCCTCGATCACCTGCGGGTCGATGGAGCGGATGCCATGGGCGGCGTAGCGGACGGCGGGGGCCAGCGCATAGGCGACGATGGCAATCATCGCCGAGAAATCGCCGACCCGGAACAGCATGACCACGGGGATGAGGTAGACAAAGCTCGGCAGCGTTTGCAGCGTGTCGACAAAGGCGCCGATCACCCGGTTCGATCCGGCGCTTCCGGCGGCCCAGATCCCCAGCGGGATGCCGATGACAGAGGCGATCACCACCGAGACGCCGCAGAGATAGACCGTCATCATCGCCGGCGTCCAGAGACCGGCCAGAACGATCAGCCCGACCAGGCAAAAGACCAGCGCGGCGAGTCTCCAGCCCCCGGCGCGCAGACCGATCAGCGTCGCGGCAAAGAGGCCCCAGACCCAGGGGATGCCGGTGAAGAAGCCGCGCACCGGCAGCATGAACCATTGCAGGATCATGGTCTTGATCGCGTCGAGCGTGTCGAAATAGGTGACGTTGATATATTCCATCGCCCGCGTCCAGAAGGCGCCGGTGCTGATCTCGGCGGCGGCCGGGTAGTTCTGGATCCAGGGCAGCACCATGCCGGCGAGGAAGGTCGCCAGCGCGACCGCCGCTGCCGAGAGCGCCCAGCGATGGCGCCGCAGCCAACCGCCCTGTGCCTGACGCGCGGTCTGCTCGACGGTGCGGGTGGCGTATTCCTGGCTCAGCCGGTCGAGCGCGATGGCCAGCACGACGATGGCGATACCCGCCTCGATGCCGCCGCCGATATCGAGGCGACGCAGCGCGGTCAGCACGTCATAGCCAAGCCCCCCTGCCCCGATCATCGAGGCGATGATCACCATGTTCAGCGTCAGCATGATCACCTGATTGACGCCCACCATGATGGTGGGCTTGGCCGAGGGGACCATGACCTTCCACATCTTCTGGCGCGGGGTGCAGCCGACCATGCGCCCGAGCTCGGCCAGCTCTTCGGGCACGCCGCGCAGGGCGACGATGGTGACGCGGATCATCGGCGGCATGGCATAGATGATCGTCGCAACCAGCGCCGAGACCGGGCCGAAGCCGAACATGAAGAGGATCGGCACCAGATAGGCAAAGACCGGCACGGTCTGCATCAGGTCGAGCACCGGGCGCAGCATCATATCGACCCAGCGCAGCCGGTAGGCGAGGATGCCCAGCAGCAGCCCGCCGCCCGCCGCCAGCGGCACCGCGATCAGCACCGAGGACAGCGTGACCATGGCGCTTTCCCACTGGCCGAACACCGCGAGATAGCCGAAACATCCGCCCATCAGCGCGGCGAGCGCCCAGCTCTTGGTGTAATGGCCGAGTGCGACGACCGCATAGACCACCGCGACCCAGGAGAGCGGCGGCAGGATCTGCACCGCCTGCTGGCCCTGACCAAAGACCAGCCCGCGCACGAAGAGATCCAGCACCAGATCATAGGGCGCCTCGATCATCGCCGCGAGGCCGCGGGTGATCTGGCGGAATTGCAGCCCGAGGATGCGCGCATCCTCGAGAAGCCAGGTCATGAAGGCGGAAATCCGGCCCTCGAAATCCGGCTGCCAGGCGCTCGGAAAGCGGATGATCCAGCGCGCATCCAGCGCCTTGTAGAGATCGAAGGCGTAATGCGAGATGAGCGCGGTGGAGAGGAACAGCGCCGCCCAGAACAGCCACGGCTTGCGCAGCAGCGCGGCGAGGCCGCTGCCCTGCCCGGCGGGGGCGGCAAACTCGGTTTCAGCCTGGCTCATGCCCCGCCCCTCCGGCCGACCAGAACGTCGATAACCTCGCGCCGTCCGATATGGCCCACGGTGACACCATTGGCGTCGCGCAGGTTGAACACACCGTCCGAGCGTTCGATCTGGTCGGCGACCGTCTCGATCCGGGCATTGGCCGGCAATTCGCCGACGACGCCGCTCTCGGCGGCGCCCGCGCGCATGACCGAGCCCAGGGTCAGCACCTTGGCGCGCGGCACATAGCGGGTGAATTCGGCGACGTAATCGTTGGCCGGGTTCTGCACCAGCTCTTCGGGCGTGGCGATCTGCACGATCTCGCCGTCATGCATGACGGCAATGCGGTCGGCCAGCCGGATCGCCTCGTCGAAATCGTGGGTGATGAAGACGATGGTCTTTTTCAGCATCGCCTGAAGCCGCATGAACTCGTCCTGCATCTCGCGCCGGATCAGCGGGTCGAGCGCCGAGAACGGTTCGTCGAGGAACCAAAGATCCGGCTCGACCGCGAGCGAGCGCGCGATGCCGACGCGCTGCTGCTGCCCGCCGGAAAGCTGCCCGGGATAGCGGTTTTCGCGCCCCTTCAGCCCGACGAGTTCGATCACCTCAAGGGCCCGCCGCTCGCGGGTCTGGCGGTCGATGCCCTGCACCTCCAGCGGAAATGCGGCGTTCTGAAGCACGGTCAGATGCGGCAGAAGCGCAAAATGCTGGAACACCATGCCCATGCGCTTGCGGCGGATCTCGATCAGCTGCCTGTCGGATTTGCCGAGGATCTCCTCGCCGTCAAAGATCAGTTGCCCGCCGGTGGGCTGGATCAGCCGCGACAGGCAGCGCACCAGCGTCGATTTGCCGGAGCCGGAAAGCCCCATGATCACAAAGATCTCGCCCTTGGCGATTTTGACGTTGGCGTTGCGCACCGCGACCACCATGTGCTGGGCTTGGAAATCCGCCGTTGTCGGCGCCCCGCCATGGGCTTTCAGGAACTCGTCGGGCGCGTGGCCGTAGATCTTCCATAGGTCGATGCATTCGAGCAGGATCGAACTGTGTGTCATGTGTCAGGTCTCCCGGCGGCGTCCGGCGGGCCGGACGCGGGCAGTGACAGTCGCCTCAAGAGACCCGCGCCGCCTTGAGCCGGCGCGGGCAAGTTGGGCCGGCCGAAGCCGGCAGGGAGAGTTCAGTCCGCGATCCAGGCCGACCACACGTCCTCGTGGGCGTCGAGCCATTCCTGCGCGACGGCATCGACGTCCTGGCCGTCGAGATCGACCTTGCCGATCAGATCGGACATCACGGCGTTGTCGAGCGTGAAGGCCTCAATGGCGGCGGCGGCACCGGGCCATTTCTCGGCGACGCCGGACCAGCCGACCTTCCAGATATTGCCGGTGGGCTTGCCGCAATCATAGGCCATGTCGGGGTTGATGCCCCAGGAGGGATCCTCGTAGCAGGCCGGCTCGTAATCGGGGAAATCGACGAATTCGCCGTCGTATTTCGCCGGTGCCCAATGCGGCGTAGGCATCCACAGCACGATGGGCGCCTGACGCTGATAGGCCGATTCCAGCTCGGCATAGAGCGCCGCGTCGGTGCCCGCATGCACGACCTCGAAATCCATGCCAAGCGACTCGATGCGCTCTTCGTCAAAGCCGCCCCAGGTCACCGGCCCGCCAAGATAACGCCCGAACGGCGCGGTCTCTGCCGTGGCGAATTCCTGCGCGCAGTCGTTCAGCGCCTGCCAGTCGGGCAGGCCCGGGCAGATCTCTTTCATATAGGCGGGGAACCACCATTCCTCGATGGCATCCATGCCGGTGGGGCCGAAGGAGACCACGTTGCCGGTGGCAAAGGCTTCGTCCATCGCCTCGCGCCCGGTGGTTTCCCAGATCTCCATCGCCACATGCAGGTCGCCGGTCTTCAGCCCGGCGAACTGCGCGATGTAATCGGCCTGAACGTATTCGACATTGTAGCCCGCTTCCTCGAGCACCTTTCCCATGATCGTGGTGGTGAGAAGCTGGCCGCTCCAGTCGTTCAGCGTCAGCTTGATCGGATCGGTGCTTTCCACCTCTGCAAAGGCGGCGCTTCCGGCTGTGAGGGCCAGCGCGCCGACCCCGATCGCTCCAATAATGTTCATAGTACCTCTCCTGTCGTCTGTCTGATCTTGTCAGGGGGCCGGTTGCTCCGGCTTCCATGGTTGGAAAATCATCAGGTTTCAGACATAAATCAACATCTTTTTTTGATTTATACCATTTTTCCTGTATTAATGTTGAAAAATGTGGCTTTTTTCTCGTGTCACGCATCGAAACGCGCTTGCGGCAGCAGGAAACAACACGCATGGACCACCGAACCAACACGACCGCCGCCGCACGGGGGCATGAGATTCTGGAGATTCTCCGCCTCTCCGGCGGCAACAGCCGGATCCAGACACTGGCCGAGACGCTCGGGGTCACCGAGGAGACCATCCGGCGCAACGTTAAGAAGATGTCGGATGACGGGCTGGTGCATAAGGTGCACGGCGCGGTGCATCTGGCCGAGACCAAGACCGAGCTCAGCTTTTCCGCGCGCATGTCCGAGGCGCCCGACGCGAAACGCCGGATCGCGGCACATGTGGCCAGGCGGGTGCCCGACGGTGCCTCGCTCTTTCTCGATATCGGCTCGACCACCGCCTATATCGCGCAGGCCTTGCAGGGGCATTCGGATCTGTTCATCGTGACCAACTCGGTCGCCGTGGCGCATGCGCTGGCGGCGCGCAACGGCAACCGCGTCTTCATGCCGGGCGGCGAACTGCGCGGCCTTGACGGCGGGATTTTCGGAGTGGACGCGCTGGATTTCGTCGAACGCTTCCAGACCGATTTCGCCATCCTCACCGCCGCCGCCATCGACGCACAGAAAGGCATTCTGATCTTCGATCTGGAGGAAGCCAAATTCTCGCGCGCCATCATGGACCGTGCCACCACACGTATTCTCGCCGCTGACAGCACCAAGTTCGGCCGCCGCGCGCCGATTTCGCTCGCCGATCCGCATCTGCTGGATCTGCTGATCACTGACGCGCCGCCGCCGGACGATCTCGCCACGGCACTTGCGGCGCTCGATATCGAGGTCAAACTGGCCTCGGCCCGCCCCCAGACAACCGGAGCCCCCCAATGACCGATCTGACCACCGCCTTGCAGGCCGCGCTCGACATCACGGGCGCGGCGGCCCGCATCTCTGCCGGGGCCTTTGCCAGCCCGCCGCCCGCCGACCTGAAGGAAGACGAAAGCCCGGTCACCCGCGCGGATCGCGACACGGAACTCAGCATCCGCGATGCGCTGTCGGAAAAATTTCCCGAAGACGGGATCTTTGGCGAGGAGTTCGGCACCGCGGGGCTCGACCGCGCGCGCATCTGGGTGGTCGACCCGATCGACGGCACCAAGAGTTTCATCACCGGCGTGCCGCTCTTCGGTATGCTGCTGGCGCTGGTCGAGAACGGTCTGCCAAAGCTCGGCATCATCCGCCTGCCCGCGCTCGGCACGGTCTATACCGGCCTGCGCGGCAAGGGCGCGGAAAAGGACGGCGCAGCGATCGCCGTCTCGGGCTGCACCGCGCTGGCCGAGGCGACGCTCTTTGTGAACGAGGGCGAAAAGATCCATGCGGCGGACCCGGCGCTCTTTGGGCGGCTCTGCCGTGCTGGCAAGCTGCGCCGCATGAGCTATGACTGCCAGCCGCATGCGCTGGTGGCCGAGGGGCGTATCGACGCGGTGGTCGATTACGATCTCAAACCCTACGATTACCTGCCGGTCGCGGCGGTGGTGGAGGCCGCCGGCGGAATCATGACGGACTGGGACGGCAAGCCGCTCGATTTCGACTCCGACGGGCGCGTGATCACCGCCGCCACACCGGAACTGCACGCGGAGCTGCTGGATCTGGTCAGGGGCTGAGCCCCTGTTTCAGGCCTTGTAGGCGGCCATGAACACCCGCACCGCCTCGCGCGCGACGCGGTCGATTTCCGCGTCGTCCGGCGCGTCCGGACGGCGCCCGAAGAGCCGCGCCCGCCAGGTGTTCGTCGTCGACAGCTCGACGAATTGCGACGCGGCGAGCGCCGGATCGGAGACCGCGAGATTGCCCGCCTCCGTCTCTTCGCGCAGGAAGGTTTCGAGCCGCTTCAGGAACTGCCGCGCGCCGGCCTCGTAAAAGCGGATGCCGAGCTCTGGCATGCGCTCGACCACGCTCACCACGATGCGCTGCGCGCGGATCACATCGTCGGAACTGAGCTGCGCGGCAAGGCCGGTGGCATAGGCAAGCAACCGCTCCTCGATACTGCCCGCCTCGGCGAGCCTCCCGACGATCCCGTCAAACAGCGCCTGCCGCTTGCTTTCGACCAGCGCAACAAAGAGATCTGCCTTATTCTCGAAATAGACATAGAGCGTGCCTTTCGAGACCCCCGCCGCCTTGCAGATGCTGTTCATCGAGGCCGCGTCGAACCCCTGATCAACAAACACACGCCAGGCGCCCTCCAGAATCTGGCGGCGCTTTTCGGGATCCTGGCCGGCGGCGTGGCGGCGCTTTTGCGCGTCGACCTCTGCCCCGTCGCTGAGTGTCTGCGGTGTCATGGGAGACAATATAATCGAACCGACCGGTTCGATGAAGCCTTGATTTTGTACGGAGACCCTCCTAACTGGTATCGAACCGACCGGTTCGATCCGTACCTCCCTGTTCCAAAGGCCCGCCCATGTCCCGCCAAGACCGCATCGACACTGCAAACACCGAAACCCAAGCGCAGGCTGAGCCACCGAAAAAGCGCGGCGGTCGGGCGCGGGTGCTGGGCGGGATCGCGCTGCTGGCGCTGCTGGCGGGGGGCTATGCGGGCTATGGCTGGTGGACCAATGGGCGGTTCATGGTCGGCACCGACGACGCCTATGTGCAGGCCGACCTGTCGCTGGTTTCCTCCAAGCTTCAGGGCTATGTCGCCGAGATCCCGGTGCAGGCCAACCAGCATGTGAGCAAGGGCGACGTGCTGGTGACCATCGAGGACGGCGATTACCGCATCGCGCTGGAACAGGCGCAGGCCAAACTGCCGACGCTCGACCGCACGCTGGCGCGGATCGAGGCGCAGATCACCGCCGCCAAGGCCAGCGTCACCCAGGCCGAGGCAGAGCTTTCCGGCGCCGAGGCGCGGCTGCATACGGCCGAGACCACCCAGGCGCGGATCGAGGGGCTGGCGGCGCGCAAGGTCGCCTCGCAGGCCGATCTCGACGACGCCAACGGCGCGCTGGAGACCGCGCGGGCCAACCGCGCCGCCGCCCTCGCCTCCATCGAACGGGCCAAGGCGGAGATCGCCGTATTGCAGGCCGAGCGCGCCGAGACCGAGTCGAGCCGCCGCGAGCTTCAGCTCGACATCGACCAGGCGCAGCGCGATCTCGATCACACGGTTCTGCGCGCGCCCTTCGACGGCACCGTCGCCAATATCGCCATCGAGGCGGGCGAGCTGGTCAATGTCGGCGCCCGGCTGGCCGCCGTCGTCCCCGACCGGGGGCTCTATGTCGAGGCGAATTTCAAGGAAACCCAGCTCGACGGCATCGTGCCGGGCGAGACCGCGACGCTCAGCATCGACGCGATGGAGGGCCACGAGATCAAGGGCCGGGTCGTCTCGGTCGCGCCGGCCACCGGTTCGGTCTTCTCGCTGCTGCCGGCGGACAACGCCACCGGCAATTTCACCAAGATCGTGCAGCGCGTGCCGGTGCGCATCGAGCTGCCGGCAGAGACCGAAGGGCTGCGCGCCGGGCTGTCGGTGGTGGTCGAGATCGCCCGCCGCACCGCCCCCGCCGGCACCCATGTGGCGCAGGCGCTGAAATGAGCGCCGCCGCCGCGGACCAGCCCGAGGAGCCACAGATCACGCCGCGCCGGGTCGCGGCGTTTCTCGTCATGGTCTTCGGCATGTTCATGGCGATCCTCGATATCCAAATCGTCTCCGCCTCCCTGCCCGAGATCCAGGCCGGGCTCGGCGCCTCTGCCGACGAGATCAGCTGGGTGCAGACCTCCTATCTCATCGCCGAGGTGGTGATGATCCCGCTCTCGGGGCTGCTCGGGCGGATGATGTCGACGCGCTATCTCTTCGCGGCCTCGGCGGCGGGATTCACCGCCGCCTCCTTCATGTGCGCCACCTCCGGCTCGATCAACGAGATGATCCTGTGGCGCGCGGTGCAGGGCTTTCTCGGCGGCGGCATGATCCCTTCGGTCTTTGCCGCGGCCTTTACCATCTTTCCCGCCTCCAAGCGCAGCATTGTCTCGCCAATGATCGGGCTCGTCGCCACGCTCGCCCCCACCGTCGGCCCCACGGTCGGCGGCTATCTCAGCCACGCCATGAGCTGGCACTGGCTGTTCCTCGTCAACGTGCCCGCCGGCATCGGCGTGACCATCGGCGTGCTGGCACTGGTGGATTTCGACAAGCCGGACTGGAGCCTCTTCGACAGTTTCGACTGGATCGGCCTCGGCGCGCTGGCCTGTTTCCTCGGCGCGATGGAATTCGTGCTCGAAGAGGGCCCGGGCAATGACTGGTTCCAGGACGAGATCGTCGCGGCGCTCTTCGTCGTCATGGTGGTCGGCGGGGTGGTGACCTTCTGGCGCGCCTTCACGCGGAAAAACCCGGTGGTGGATTTCTCGGCCTTCGGCAATGTGAACTTTGCCGTGGGCTCGGTCTTCAGCTTCGTCATGGGGATCGGGCTTTACGGGATGACCTATCTCTACCCGCTCTACCTGTCCTCGATCCGCGACTACGACAGCCTGATGATCGGCAAGACGGTGTTCGTCTCCGGCCTCGCGATGTTCTTCAGCGCACCGCTGGCCGGGTTTCTTTCCTCCAAGATCGACCTGCGGGTGATGCTGCTGGCCGGCTTCGTGGGCTTTGCCACCTCGTCCTGGATGCTGACCGGAATGACCGCCGAGTGGGACTTCCAGGAGCTGCTCGTGCCGCAGATCCTACGCGGCCTGTCGCTGATGATCTGCATGGTGCCGATCAACAACCTCGCGCTCGGCACGCTGCCGCCGGACAAGATGAAGAGCGCCTCGGGGCTCTATAACCTGATGCGAAATCTCGGCGGTGCGGTGGGGCTGGCGGTGATCAACACGCTGCTGACCGATCGCGGCGCACTGCACCGCGCGCGGCTGGGCGAGGCGCTGAGCTGGTCCAACCATGAGGCGCTGCGTCAGCTCGACATGCTGGGCGCGAATTTGCAGGCGCAGGGGATCGACGGCGAAAAGGGCGCTCTGGCGCAGCTTGTCGGGCGCGTGGCGCAACAGGCGACGGTGATGTCCTTCATCGACGTGTTCACGCTGATCACGGTGCTGTTCGCCGGGCTCGCGGCGCTTGCACTGGCGATGAAACCGCCGCGCCCCGGCGGCGGTGGCGCGGCGCATTGACGGCCCGCGCGGCATGGGCGCCGCGCGGACTCTAGGATCGTTGCAGGTTTAGCCCATACGCTCCGAGGCGTATTCGCCGGGGCTCGCGGGGAAGACCACGGTCTTGTCACCGCTCTGGAACACCCGGCGGTGGATATGCGCATGGATGGCGCGGGCCAGCACCTGGCTTTCCACGTCACGACCGAGCGAGACGTAATCCTCCGAGCTTTGCGCATGGGTCACGCGCACCGTGTCCTGCTCGATGATCGGGCCTTCGTCGAGATCGGCGGTCACGTAATGCGAGGTCGCGCCGATGAGTTTCACGCCGCGCTCAAACGCCTGCTTGTAGGGGTTCGCGCCCTTGAAGCTCGGCAGGAAAGAGTGGTGGATATTGATGATCCGCCCCGACATTTCCTTGCACATCTCGTCGCTGAGGATCTGCATGTAGCGGGCCAGCACGATCAGGTCGGCCCCGGTCTCGCGCACGATGCGCATCTGCTCGGCTTCGGCCTCGGGCTTGTTGGCCTTGGTGACCTTGATGCAGTGGAACGGCAGATCGTGGTTCACCACCACTTTCTGATAGTCCATGTGGTTCGATATCACCGCCACGATGTCGATCGGCAGCGCCCCGATGCGCCAGCGGTAGAGCAGGTCGTTCAGGCAGTGGCCGAACCGGCTCACCATGATGATGACCTTCATCTTCTCCGACGGGTCGTGGAATTCGTAATCCATGTCGAAGCTCGCGGCGGTGGCAGCGAACCCGTCGCGCAGCGCCTCGCGGCTGCGGCCCTGCTCCGAGACAAAGCTGAGCCGCATGAAAAAGCGGTCATTGGCGATGTCGGAGAATTGCGAGCTGTCGTGGATGTTGCAGCCCTGCTCCGCCAGATAAGCGGAGATCGCCGCCACGATGCCCGGGCGCACCGGGCAGGAGACGGTCAGGATGATCTTGGTCATGTCTGTTGGACCTTTCTTGAACTCAGCATTCCGGCAGGTTGACGGCAATCCCGCCGGTCGAGGTTTCCTTGTATTTCTCGCTCATGTCCTGCCCGGTCTGCAGCATCACGCGGATGCAATTGTCGAGCGGCATGAAATGCTCGCCATCGCCGCGCAGCGACAGCGCGGCGGCGGAGACGGCCTTGATCGCGCCGAGCGCGTTGCGCTCGATGCAGGGCACCTGGACCAGCCCGGCGGCGGGGTCGCAGGTCATGCCCAGATGGTGTTCGAGCGCGATCTCGGCGGCGTTCTCGATCTGCTTGTTCGAGCCGCCCAGCACCGCACAGAGCCCGGCGGCGGCCATGGCGGCGGCGCTGCCGACCTCGGCCTGACAGCCGGCTTCGGCGCCCGAGATCGAGGCATTGTGCTTTATCAGCCCGCCGATGGCGGAGGCGGTGAGCAGCAGGTCGCGGCAACCCTGGCGCGTGGCGCCGACGCAATGGTCGCGGTAATAGCGGATCACCGCCGGCACCACGCCCGCAGCGCCGTTGGTGGGCGAGGTCACCACGCGGCCCCCGGCGGCGTTCTCTTCGTTCACCGCCATGGCATAGACGCTCATCCAGTCATTGGCCTGATGCGGCTGGGCAAGGTTCATGCCCTTCTCCGCCTGAAGCTGGTCGTGGATCGCCTTGGCGCGGCGGCGCACCTTGAGCCCGCCGGGCAGGATGCCCTCCTGCTCCAGCCCGCGCGCGACGCATTCGTCCATCGTGTCGAGGATACGGTCGATCTTGTCGTCGAGCGCGGCGCCGTGCAGCACGCGCTCATTGGCGCGCTTCATCTGCGCGACGCTAAGGCCGGATGTCTCGCCCATCTCCAGCATCTCGGCGGCGGTGCCGAACGGATAGGGAAAGCGCTGCGCTGCCTTCTCGTCATGCAGGCTGTGCTGGTCGTCGGCTTTCTGCGCCGCAAGCTCCGCCTCGGTGAGGACAAAGCCGCCGCCCACCGAATAATAGGTCTGCTGGTAATAGGTGTTGCCGGCCTCGTCATAGGCCTTCAGCACCATACCATTGGCATGGCCCGGCAGCGGCGGCCCGAAATCGAAGACCAGATCCGCCTCGGTGTCGAAGACCAGCGGCGCCAGCCCCTCGGGATGCACCATGCCCTCGGCCCGCACCTGCGCCTCGAGCTCTTCGGCGCGGTCGGGATCGAGCGTCTCGGGCAGCAGCCCGCAAAAGCCAAGGATCACTGCGCGGTCGGTGGCGTGGCCCTTGCCCGTCCAGGCCAGCGAGCCGTGAAGGCTCGCCGCCAGCCGGTGCAGATTGCCCGCACCGGGGATCTTCTCGGCCCCACCGCGCAGATCCTCAAGGAACCGCGCGGCCGCCACCATCGGCCCCATCGTATGCGACGACGAGGGGCCGATGCCGATCTTGAAGACATCGAAGACCGAGAGGAACATGGCTCAGCCTTCGACGCTGTAGATGGGGAAGCTGTCGCAGAGCGCGCGGACTTCCTCGCGCACGGCGGCTTCGACCTCTGCGTCGCCCTCGGGGGTCTGCGACAGCGCGTCGATGACCTTGAGGATCAGGCTGCCGATCAGCTCGAACTCGGCCTCCTTGAAGCCGCGCGTGGTGCCCGCCGAGGTGCCCAGGCGGATGCCCGAGGTGACGAAGGGTTTCTGCGGATCGTTGGGGATGGAGTTCTTGTTGCAGGTCAGGCCCGCGCGCTCCAGCGCGATCTCGGCGACCTTGCCGGTGACGCCCTTGGGTTGCAGGTCGACCAGCACCATGTGGCAGTCGGTGCCGCCCGAGACGATGCCGAGACCGCCCACTTGCAGCACATCGGCCAACGCCCGGGCGTTCTCGATGACCTGCGCACCATACTCGGTGAAGGACGGTTGCAGCGCCTCGCCAAAGGCCACGGCCTTGGCCGCGATCACATGCATCAGCGGGCCGCCCTGGTTGCCCGGGAAGACAGCCGAGTTCAGCTTTTTCGCCAGCGCCTCGTCATTGGTCAGGATCACCCCGCCGCGCGGACCGCGCAGCGTCTTGTGGGTGGTCGAGGTCACCACATGGGCATGCGGCACCGGGTTGGGGTAATGCCCGCCAGCGATGAGACCGGCATAGTGGGCCATGTCCACCATCAGGTAGGCGCCGACCTCGTCCGCGATCTTGCGGAAGCCTTCGAAGTCGATCTTGCGCGGATAGGCCGAGGCGCCCGCGACGATCAGCTTAGGCTTGGTCTCCAGCGCCTTTTCACGCACCTTTTCCATGTCGATCAGGTGGCTGTCTGCATCGACCTCATAGGAGACCACGTCGAACCATTTGCCCGACATGGTGACCGGCGAGCCGTGGGTGAGGTGGCCGCCATGGGCGAGGTT
>Ga0160419_100910_pt1 | contig 15054 bp, 13 predicted proteins | sample CelAP2metagpilot_2_FD_108196 | JGI IMG/M metagenome (GOLD analysis project Ga0160419, IMG submission 108196) | Phycosphere-associated microbial communities from Cellana algal ponds in Kailua-Kona, Hawaii, USA - Cellana AP2-4-25 metagenome pilot ... | reverse complement strand
CGCGGTGACAGATCTGCGGCAGGTGACGGCATGAGCGTGGCCAAACCCCGGCCCCATGATGCCGCTGCCCTGCATGTGACGGGGGCGGCGCGCTATGTGGATGATATTCCAACCCCCGCGGGGTGCCTGCATCTGGCCTTCGGTCTGAGCGCGCAGGCGGCGGGAGAGATCACCAAGCTGGATGTGACGGCGGTGCGCAAGGCGCCGGGTGTTGTGGAGGTGCTCACGGCAGAGGAGCTTGAGCGGGACGCGGATTGCTCTCCCTCCAACCACGATGAACCGCTGTTGGCGGTAAAGAACGTGCATTATGCAGGCCAGCCGCTGTTCATGGTGATTGCCACATCCCATCACGCTGCCCGGTTTGCCGCACGACAGGCGGTGGTGGAGATTGCAGCGACAACGCCGATTCTGACGATTGAAGCTGCATTGGCCGCTAACAGCCGTTTCGAGGACGGTCCGCGCATTTATAACAAGGGCGATCCTGATACAGCACTGGCGGATGCCGCGCATCGCCTGCAGGGGCAGATCACGCTGGGCGGGCAGGAGCATTTCTATCTCGAAGGGCAAGCCGCGCTGTCGCTCCCGCAGGAGGGGGGCGATATGGTGGTGCATAGCTCCACCCAGCATCCCACTGAAATACAACACAAAGTCGCGCATGCCTTGGGTGTACCCATGCACGCGGTCCGGGTAGAGACACGGCGGATGGGCGGCGGGTTTGGCGGCAAGGAAAGTCAGGGCAACGCATTGGCCATTGCCACGGCACTGGCGGCGGCACGGACAGGGCGCCCCTGCAAGATGCGGTATGACCGGGACGACGACATGATCGTGACCGGGAAACGGCATGATTTTCGCATAGATTACGATGTGGGCTTTGACGGCACCGGGCGCATCACGGCGCTTGAATTCACACATTACACCCGGTGCGGCTGGGCGATGGATTTGTCGCTGCCGGTGGCGGATCGGGCGATGCTTCATGCGGACAACGCTTACCATCTGGAGCACATCCGCATCACCTCGCACCGGCTGCGGACCAACATGCAATCGGCCACAGCCTTTCGCGGGTTTGGCGGGCCGCAGGGGATGATGGGGATTGAGCGGGTGATGGATCACATCGCGCAGGACCTTGGCTGTGATCCGCTGGCCGTGCGCCGCGCAAACTATTATGCCGATGGGGATAAATCACAGACAACGCCTTATGCGCAGCCAGTCAAAGACTGCATTATCAACGCACTGACGGATAAACTTGAACAATCCACAGGGTATGCGGAAAGGCGGGCGGTGATCGCGGAATGGAACGCGGGCCAGCCCATCCTCAAACGCGGCATCGCGCTGACCCCGGTGAAATTCGGGATTTCCTTCACGCTGACGCATCTCAATCAGGCGGGTGCTTTGGTGCATGTCTATCAGGACGGATCGGTGCATCTGAACCACGGCGGGACGGAGATGGGACAGGGGTTGTTCCAGAAAGTCGCGCAGATTGCAGCGGATCAGTTCGGGTTGCCGGTTGAAGCCATAAAGATCACGGCGACGGATACGGGCAAGGTGCCCAACACCTCCGCCACGGCGGCGTCTTCCGGTACGGATCTGAACGGCATGGCGGTGCAGATCGCCTGTGATGAGATCAGGGAGCGGATCACAGCACATCTGGGGGAGCGGTATCAGACGCGGGACATCACCTTTGCGGAGGGTAAGGTGCAGGTGGGTGGCGAGGTTCTGAGCTTTGCCGAAGCGGCGCAATCGGCCTATGAGAACCGCATTTCCCTGTCGGCCACAGGCTTTTACAAAACCCCTGATATTCAATGGGATAGGATCAAGGGGGCGGGCCAGCCGTTCTTCTATTTCGCCTATGGCGCGGCCTGTACGGAGGTGGTGATCGACACGCTCACGGGCGAAAATCGCATCCTGCGCACGGACATCCTGCATGATGCGGGGGCGTCGCTGAACCCGGCGATTGATATTGGCCAGATCGAAGGCGGCTATGTACAGGGCGCGGGCTGGCTGACGACGGAGGAGTTGGTCTGGGATGATGCGGGCGTTTTGAAGACCCATGCGCCCTCGACCTACAAGATCCCTGCCTTTTCGGACCGTCCGCCGGTGTTCAACGTGGCCCTCTGGGACAAGCCGAATCCGGCACAGACGGTGTACCGTTCCAAAGCGGTGGGCGAGCCGCCGTTCATGCTGGGCATATCAGCATTCATGGCGCTGTCTGATGCGGTGTCTGCCTGCGGGCCGGGCTGGGGCGATTTGCAGGCCCCTGCCACGGCGGAAGCGGTGCTGGCTGCGGTGCAGAGGGCGCGGGCATGAGCGCGATTTATGTAGAGATTACAGGCACACGCGGGTCTGCGCCACGGGATGCGGGAACGGTGATGAAGGTCACGGGCGACGGGATTGAAGGGACGATTGGTGGCGGTGCGCTGGAGCATCGCGCGATTGCGACCGCACGACGGCTGATGGCGCAGGGCGGTGCGGGCCATGAGGAAACGATCCCCCTGGGGCCGTCGCTGGGGCAATGCTGTGGCGGATCGGTGCGGCTGCGGTATGGCGGCATGGCAAAGGGGATTGATCCGGCACCCGCTCCGCTGGAAGGTCTGAGGATCGCAGACCACGCTCCTGTGCCGCTCTGGATCTGGGGCGCGGGACATGTGGGGCGCGCGGTTGTGGCCGCAGCGCCCCCGCAAGCCTTTGATATCACTTGGATCGACAGCGCAGCTGAGCGGTTTCCGCGTGAGATTCCCGCACATGTGAACGCCCTGCCTGCGGCAGATATGCCGCTGCTGGCGGCACGTGCGCCGCAAGACGCACACCACCTGATTTTCACCTATTCCCATGAGATTGACTTCGCGCTCTGCGCCGCGCTGTTGAAGCGCGAGAAGGCGCGTATCGGGTTGATCGGTTCGGACACCAAGTGGGCGCGGTTCCGCAAGCGGCTTATCGCGCTGTCGCTGGACCCTGCCCCCATTACCTGCCCCATCGGCGATAAATCCCTTGGCAAAGCCCCCGCGCAGATTGCAAATGGCGTGGTGCGGGCGCTGCTGCCTGTCCCAGCGAAGGCCCCGGCATGACCCAAGCCCCTCTTCTTTCCCTGTCCGGACTGACCAAAGCCTATCCCGGCGTGGTGGCCAATGATGATGTATCGCTCCAGATTGCGCCCGGTGAGGTGCACGCGCTGCTGGGGGAGAATGGCGCGGGCAAGTCGACACTGGTGAAGATGATTTACGGGCTTGTGAAACCCGATGCGGGCAGCATGCAGATGAACGGCGCAGCCTTTGCGCCGTCCGAGCCACGCGCCGCGCGGGCGGCGGGTGTGGGGATGGTGTTTCAGCATTTCTCGCTCTTTGATGCGTTAAGCGTGGCGGAGAATATCGCCTTGGGGATGGAGCAGGCACCGAAGATGTCGGATTTGTCCGCGCAGATCACATCGGTCTCGGACGCCTATGGTCTGCCTTTGGCTCCGGACCGGGTGGTGGGTGACCTGTCTGCCGGGGAACGGCAGCGGGTGGAGATTATCCGCTGTCTGTTGCAGGAACCAAAGCTCCTGATCATGGATGAGCCGACAAGCGTGCTGACGCCGCAAGAGGTTGAAATCCTGTTCAAAACACTGCGCAAGCTGAGTGCGGAGGGGACGGCGATCCTGTATATCTCGCACAAGCTGGAGGAAATTCGCAGCCTTTGCGATGCGGCCACGGTGCTGCGGCTGGGTAAGGTTGTGGGGGAGTGCACGCCGTCTGAAACCTCCGCCCGTGACATGGCGGAGATGATGGTGGGCAGCACCCTGCGCACCCCCAAACGCGCGGAGGGAGAGACAGGGGAGGTTGTGCTGGCGCTGAAAGGTTTGAGTGCGGCATCGCCCAGCGCGTTTGGCATGCCGCTGCGCGATGTGTCGCTGGACGTGCGCGCGGGCGAGGTGCTGGGCATCGGAGGGGTCGCGGGCAACGGGCAGGATGAGCTTCTGGCCGCCCTGTCCGGGGAGATGCGGGTGCAGGCGGATATGGTGGCGGTCAAAGGCGTGGCCGTGGGCGAGCTGGGCCCGACGCCCCGGCGCGCGATGGGGATTTTGACAGCCCCCGAGGAACGTCTGGGCCATGCGGCGGTGCCCGATATGTCCTTGACGGAAAACGCAATGTTGACCGGGATGGAACGGGGAGGGCTGGCCCGAAACGGCTTGCTGAACTGGACCGCTGCCAAGGATTTCGCGGAGCGGATCATTCTGAAGTTCGACGTGCGCACGCCGGGGCCTGCCAATGCGGCACGGTCCCTGTCAGGCGGGAATTTGCAGAAGTTCGTGATTGGACGTGAGGTGATGCAGCGGCCGGAGTTGCTGGTGGTGAACCAGCCGACCTGGGGCGTGGATGCAGCAGCCGCGGCAGCGATCCGGCAGGCGTTGATGGATCTGGCGGCAGGAGGCGCTGCGGTGGTGGTGATTTCGCAGGATCTGGATGAATTGATGGAGATATCGGACCGGTTTGCGGCCCTGAATGAGGGGCGGTTGTCCGCGCCGGAGCCAACGGCGGATCTGAGTGTGGAGCGGATTGGTCTGATGTTGGGTGGCGCGCACGGGATGGAGGTGGCGCATGTTTGAGGCGTTGGTCCAGAAGAGATTTCAGGCCTCTGGCAGGGTTTCTTTAACCATTTGGAAGACAGGTGGTGCGTTTTGATCCGGCTTGAGAAGAGGCCCCAGCCAAGCCGGGCGATGTCACTGGCGACGCCGTTGTTGGCGGTGGTGGCGACGATGGTGTTTGGCGGCGCGTTGTTTGCGGTGCTGGGTAAGGATCCTGTGCAGGCCATCGCGACGATTTTCTGGGAACCACTGTTCGGGGAGTTTGCGTTTTTCTACCGACCGCAGTTGCTGATCAAGGGCGCGCCTTTGGTGCTGATCGCGATTGGGTTGTCGTTGGGGTTCAAGGCGGGGATCTGGAACATTGGCGCTGAGGGGCAGTACATCATGGGGGCGCTTTTTGGTGCCGGTGTGGGGCTGGCGTTTTATCCGATGGAATCTGCTTTTATCTTTCCGTTGATGGTTGTGGCGGGGGCTTTTGGCGGGTGGCTGTGGGCGATGATCCCGGCGATTTTGAAGGTGAAATTCGGGACAAATGAGATTTTGGTGTCCTTGATGCTGGTCTATGTGGCGGAGCAATTTCTGGCGTCTATGTCATTGGGGTTGTTGAAGAACCCCGAGGGGTTTGGCTTTCCAGGGAGCCGGAATTTGCAGCAATACGCCAGCGCGCATAATGCGGAGCTGATTACGGGGACGGGGATGCATTGGGGGATTGTGGCGGCATTGGTCGCAGTGATCTTTGCCTATGTGTTGCTGGCACGGCATCAGCTTGGGTTTGCCGTTCGGGTGACGGGAGAAGCGCCGCGCGCGGCACGGTTTTCCGGGGTCAATCCGACGCGGCTGGTGCTGTTTTGTCTGGGAATATCGGGGGTGTTGGCGGGGCTGGCGGGGATGTTCGAGGTGTCGGGGCCTGCGGGGCAGGTGACGATTGATTTCAACGTGGGCTATGGATTTACCGCGATTATCGTGGCGTTTCTGGGGCGCCTGCATCCGGTGGGGATTTTGCTGGCGGGGCTGTTGATGGCGCTGACGTATATTGGCGGGGACATTGCGCAGAGCCAGTTGGGGCTGCCTGCGGCGGCTATTCAGGTGTTTCAGGGGATGTTGTTGTTCTTTCTGTTGGCGCTGGATGTGTTGACGAACTATCGGCTGCGCTTTGGCGCGGGAGAGGTGGTGTGATGGAAACAGAACGCACAACACCCGCTGCAACCTATATCATCCTAGGCGTTCTTTTCATTTTCGGACTTCTGTGTAGCGCCGTCTATGGGCTGGTGCTTGGTGGTTTTTTGGCATTCATACGCATCGATCCGTGGGTTATCCTGTCAGCACTGGCTGCCTTTACCCTCTGGCAGATTGTTCCATCTGTTGTTATCCGCGCCATCTGGAGGCGCGTTGCCAGATCCGCAAAAGAGCGGCCGCAGCAGGACGCCCACGAAGACCGATCACCGCCATATGGGACCGCCTTGTTGTTGGGGATCACAGTTGGATTCATGTTTCAGATCATCAAATTCGGCGCATTTTGACCAAAGCAGGGAGCACAATGGACCTTTCAGCAATCAATCCCATTCTCTTTGTCGCTGGCTTTCTGATCGCCGCGACACCGCTGATCTTCGCCGCCATCGGGGAGTTGGTCGTGGAGAAATCCGGCTCGCTCAACCTTGGCGTGGAAGGCATGATGATCGTCGGCGCGATTTGCGGCTTTGCGACGGCGGTGGAGACAGGCTCTCCGCTGCTCGGGTTTGCGGCAGCGGCTGTGGGTGGCGCATTGCTGAGCCTGTTGTTTGCCTTTCTCACGCAGGTGGCGCTGGCCAATCAGGTGGCCTCAGGGCTTGCGTTGACGCTTTTTGGCCTCGGCCTGTCAGCGCTGTTGGGGCAGAGTTATGTGGGGATCAAACCGCCAAGGCTGGGGGATATCAACTGGGGACCGCTCGCGGATATTCCGGTGATCGGGCCCATTCTGTTCACCCATGACATCATCCTCTACCTCGGGCTTGTGCTGGTCATCGCGGTTTGGGCGATGCTGAAATACAGCCGAATGGGGCTGGTGCTGCGCGCGGTGGGCGAAAGCCATGATGCGGCGCATGCGCTGGGGTATAAGGTCAAGCGCATCCGCACGGTTGCGATCATGTTCGGCGGGGCCTGCGCGGGCATTGGCGGGGCCTACATCAGCCTTATCCGCGTGCCGCAATGGACCGAAGGGATGACTGCCGGTGTGGGCTGGATCGCGCTGGCGCTGGTGGTCTTTGCCAGCTGGAAACCGGCGCGATTGCTGCTGGGTGCCTATCTTTTTGGCGGGATCACCCAGTTGCAGTTGAATCTGCAGGGCGCAGGCGTTGCCATTCCGGTGGAGTATCTGGCAATGTCGCCTTACGTGATTACGATCGTGGTTCTGGTGATCCTGAGCCGCGATAAATCTGCTGCGCCGGCCTCGCTTGGTCGGACATTCCACGCCTCAAGCTGAGGCCAAAACGAAACCCTTAATGGGAATAACTGGGGAAAACACATGAAACTCACATCACTTCTGACAAGTGCCGCATTGGCGCTGGGTCTGGCCACGACGGCCATGGCCGATGACAAGACCAAGGTTGGCTTTGTCTATGTCGGCCCTGTCGGCGACGGCGGCTGGACCTATGAGCATGACAAGGGCCGTCAGGCGGTCGAAGCGCACTTTGGTGACAAGGTCGAAACCGTTTTCGTCGAAAGCGTGGCCGAGGGCCCGGATTCAGAGCGCGTGATGACGCAGATGGCGCTGGACGGGGCGGATCTGATCTTTACCACATCCTTTGGTTATATGGACCCGACGAACAACGTCGCGGCCAAGTTTCCGAACGTGAAGTTTGAGCACGCCACGGGCTACAAACGCCTGCATCCGAATGTGTCCACATACTCCGCACGGTTCTATGAGGGCCGCGCCATTCAGGGCCACATCGCGGGCAAGATGACCAAGTCGAACATCATCGGCTACATCGCTTCTTATCCGATCCCCGAAGTGATCCGGGGCATCAACTCCGCCTATATCCACGCCAGCAAGGTGAACCCGGATGTGGAGTTCAAGATCATCTGGGCCTACACATGGTTCGATCCCGCCAAGGAAGCAGACGCGGCCAAGGCGCTGATTGATCAGGGCGCGGATGTGATCCTGCAACACACGGATTCCACTGCACCGCAGGCGGCGGCTCAGGAAGCGGGCAATGTGGTGACCTTTGGTCAGGCCTCTGACATGGGGCAGTATGCGCCGTTCCCGCGCGTGTCTTCGATCATTGATGACTGGGCACCATACTACATCGCGCGCACGCAGGCCGTGATGGATGGCACATGGGAAAGCATGGACACATGGGACGGCATCGGCCCTGGCATGGTTGGCATCGGGGAGATTTCCGATGCGGTGCCAGCGGACGTCAAAGCAGAGGCGCTGGCGATGAAAGCCGCACTTGCGGATGGGTCATACCATGCGTTCACCGGGCCGCTGAACAAGCAGGACGGCACGCCGTTTCTGGCGGATGGTGAAACTGCGGACGATGGCACGCTGGCGGGCATGAACTTCTACGTCGAAGGGATCGACGCGGAAATTCCCCAGTAAGCGGGACCACTTGAAGACAGGAAAGGCCCCGTTTGATCGACGGGGCCTTTTTTCGTGGGTTGGGTTGTGGGGCAATGATCCCTCACGCCTCCGGTGCGGCATAGCTGCCGTCCGGCCCGTGCACCTCATCGCCTTCCAGCGCCGGGGAGAAGACACAGATCAGATGCAGGGGCGTGTCGCCGTCGGGGACGTGGATCTCGTGTTTATCATGGGCGTTTGGGGCATAGAGGACACCGGGTCTGATGGTGTGGCGCATGCCTGTGGCGGCTTCGATCACGGTGCCTTCGCCGGCGATGCAATAACAGGCCTCCACGTGGTGCTTGTATTCGAGCTTGAGCACGGCACCGGGCAAAACATGGGTTTCGGTCATCGAAAACCCCATGCCGTCTGACCGGACCAGCAGCCGCAGCGATGTCCACCCCGGCCCTGCTGCATCGCGGGCTGTGTCCCGCAGCTGTGCCCTGTCCTGAATGATCATGCTCTTTCCTTTCATTTGTCACCCGGTAGAGTGGCACAAACCCTTGAATGAAAGCCATGCAAGATGATCCATCTTCACCACCTCAACCGATCGCGGTCGCACCGCATCCTGTGGCTGCTGGAGGAGTTGGAGGTCGCCTATGACGTGACCGCTTATGCCCGTGATCCCGAGACGAACCTCGCCCCTGATGCGCTGCGCGCGGTGCATCCCTTGGGCAAATCACCCATGGTTGAGATCGACGGGCGGTTGGTCACGGAAAGCGCGGCGATAGTTGAGGTGCTGTGCCAGCGATATGCGCCTGAGATGATCCCGGAGGTGGGGCGTGATGCCCATATCACCCATCTGGAGCTGATGCATTTTGCCGAAGGCTCCGCCATGACGCCGATCCTGCTGAACCTCTACACAGGGCGATTGGGAGAGGCAGCGGCCCCTTTGCAGCCGCGCATCAAGGCGGAATTGAGCAGTCATTTCAGCTATATGGATGGGATATTGCGGGCTTCGGGGCATTTTGTGCAGGACAGCCTGTCGGCGGCCGACATCATGTTGAGCTTTCCTGCGGAAGTGGCGATGCGCATGGGGTACGCAGAGGCCTGCCCGGCGCTGGCGGATTTCGTGGCAAAGATGCAGGCACGGCCTGCCTACGTGCGGGCGGCGGCAAAGGGTTTCGGCTGAGGTGGCCAAACGGGATGCCATTCTGGAACGGCTGGCGGCTTTCATCCTTGCTGAAGGGTTGGAAGCGGCCACGCTGCGCGCGATGGCCAAGGCGGCGGATCAGAGCGACAGGATGCTGCTCTATTACTTTGCCGACAAGGAAGAGATCATTGGCGCCGCGATGGCGCTGCTGGCGCAGCAATTGACGGAGATCCTTGAGGCCAATCGGGTGCCGCAGAAGATGCGCAAGGAGCCGCTGCATGCACATCTGGATGAAGTGGTTTTGTCAGATGCGGTCTGGCCGTATCTGCGGCTGTGGCTTGATCTGGCCGCGCGGGCAGCGCGGCATGATCCGCATCTGGCGGAGGTCGGACAGGCGATTGGGCGGGGGTTTCACCAGTGGATCGAGGGGCAGCTTGCCACCGCTGATCCTGATCTGCGCCGCAAGGAGGCGACGCATATCATGATCGGGCTGGAAGGGATTGTCGTGCTGCGCGCGGTGGGCATGCAAGATCTGGTGCGGGAGTTGCTGTAGGTCAATTTGCTGTGCTGGGCCCTTTGTCCATCACCAGAGCCAGCACGATGCCCACGCCGACACCCCACAGGATGGTCCCGCCTGCCCCCGCGTGCAGGTCAACGGATGCACCATAAAGCGTGGGAAACCACGCCAGTGCCACCCCATCACACAGGGTCGCGATGCCGGAACTCAGGGCAAAACCCGGATAGAGTTGCCCCGGCCGAGCCGCCGCAAGCTTTCCGGCCAGCCAGACCACCGGCACCGTGCCCGGAATGATCAGCGCATAAACCAGCACCCGCAGCCCCCCTTCATAGATGCCGGTCGGGCCAAGCACACGCAGGAGCAGCGCCGCAGTGAGCCAGCCAGCAACGCCGTATAGAACAAAGACGAACAGCTGTTTCGCGGTGAGGTTTTGGAAGGTCTGGGTCATGGCGTCCTCATGAATGTAGCGCGTACTACATTTCTATATCCATTTTCTGTAGTGTTTGCTACATTTTTCTTTTCACTCAAATTTCACATGCTGCGGATTGCGCCCGAAAGCGCCGCGTGGCACCACTTCTGCCATGAAACAGACACTCACCAGCCCGAGCGGCACCCCTGCCAGCCGCCTTGCCTTTGGTACGATGCAGTTTGGCGGGCGGGCGGATGAAACCGCTTCCCGCGCGATGTTTGAGGCTTGCCTTGCAGGCGGGATCAACCATTTCGATACCGCGCATGTCTATACCGATGGCGCGTCTGAGACGCTGCTGGGCCGCTTTGCCCGTGATCACCGGGATGACCTGATCATTGCAACCAAAGCGGGCTACACTGGCGGGTCAGGGGCTGAGAACATCCTGACCAGCAGCGAGGAATCGCGTCAACGGCTGGGGATGGACACGCTGGACGTTCTCTACCTGCATCGGTTCGACCGTGATACCGATCCGCGGGAGACCTTTGACACTTTTGCGACACTGAAAGCGCGCGGGCATGTGCGCCACATTGGGCTGTCCAACTATGCCGCGTGGCAGGTGGTCAAAGCCGCAGGGGTTGCGGCAGAATTTGATCTGGACATTGCCGTCATCCAACCGATGTACAACCTCGCCAAACGTCAGGCGGAGGTTGAGATCCTGCCGATGGCGGATGATCTGGGCATTCTGGTCGCGCCTTATTCGCCGCTAGGCGGTGGGTTGCTGACTGGGAAGTATACAGCAGGCGGCACGGGACGGTTGACCGAAGACCACCGCTATGCCGCGCGGTATGACCAGCAGGCCATGCGCGATGCGGCTGCGGGGCTGTCTGCGCTGGCACGTGAGATGGGTGTGGATGCCGCGACACTGGCCGTGGCATGGGTTGCTGCCCATCCCACAGGGCCCAGCCCGATTATCTCTGCCCGGTCAGCCGCGCAGCTGGCCCCTTCCCTTGCGGCACTGTCTTACGCGATGGATGCGGAGACCTACGCGCGCGTCAGCGCCCTGTCGCCCACTCCGCCTCCGGCAACGGACCGACTGGAAGAGCAGACGTGACCGGCCACCTGCCCCCCACCGCAAGTGTTGCGGAGGCGACCGAAGGCATGAAACTGAACGCGCCTTCGGCTTTGCGCAATGTCGATGCCCTGACCGACCTTTTGTTGGAAGTGGCACCGACCACAGGCACCGCGCTGGAACTCGCCAGCGGCACCGGGCAGCATCTCGTCGCCTTTGCCCAAGCCCTGCCCGGCCTGACATGGCACCCCAGCGATCTGGCCGCGGACCGCCGAGCGAGCATTGATGCCTACCGGTGGGAGAGCGCATGCGCCAACATCGCGCCTGCCAGTGCGCTGAACGCCTGCGCATCAGGGTGGAGCCGGAACGTGCCTGCCCAAGACCTGATCGTTTGCATCAACCTGCTGCATCTGGTGTCTGATCCCGCCGCACAGACCCTCGTGCTGGAGGCCGGACAGGCGTTGGCTCCGGGCGGCACGCTGATGCTCTATGGGCCGTTCAAGCGGGATGGCCAGTTGACCAGCGACGGCGATGCGCGGTTTGACGCCCAGCTGCGTGCTGCGGATGCCGCGATCGGGTATAAGGACGACAGCACCGTTTCGGGCTGGCTGGCGCAGGCCGGACTGGCAAGCGCAGCACCTGTCCCGATGCCCGCAAACAACCTCGCCTTTGTCGGCAGAAAGCCCCGCTGATGACACCGATGACCCGCCGCCTTGCCCTGTTGGGGCTGACCAGCCTTGCCGCTTGCGGCGCCGCGCCGCGCAGTGCCCCACCGGGCCCGCCGGGCATGCTGTTCCGTCAGAGGTTCGATGACGCCGACCCGGTTGATTTTGCCACTCCCCGACCTGCGCAGTTCCCCGTACACGGGATTGACGCAGCGCGGTTTCAAACCCGCATCGAATGGAACACCGCGCGCGCAAACGGGGCGAATTTCGCCTTCATCAAGGCGACCGAAGGCGGCGACCTGCTGGATCCGTCGTTCAAAGACCACTGGCGCGGTGCCGGCCGGTCCGGCATGTGGCGCGGGGCTTATCATTTCTACTATTTCTGCACCGAACCGGAGGTGCAGGCCCGCTGGTTCATCCGCAATGTGCCACGGCGCGCAGGTGATCTGCCGCCCGTGCTGGATATGGAGTGGAACCCCCAATCGCCCACTTGCGCAACGGTACGCCCCCCGGCTGCGGAAGTGCAGGACCAGATGCGCCGCTGGCTGGCCATCGTCACCGCCCATTACGGGACGCGCCCGATCATCTATACGACGCCGGGATTCTACGAAGACGCCAACCTGCGCAGCTTCACGGGGTATGATTTCTGGCTCCGCACCACCGCAAAAACCCCGGCCGAGGCCTATCCCGGTCAGCCCTGGCGGTTCTGGCAGTACTCCGCCACGGGGCTTATTGACGGCGTCGCAGGCGAAGTGGACCTGAACGCCTTCAATGGCAGTCAGGACGCCTGGCAAGCCTGGGTGACGGCGCGGGCGATTGCTTAGCCGTCCACCCGAATGCGTGCGTTCCCTGGATCATATGGGCTGTCCTCGGTGATCACCGCATCCCAAAGCTGATCGAACATCTTGACCTTCAATTTGGTGCCGGGTGCGGCATGTTCGGGCTTCACATATCCCATGCCGATGGATTTGCCGAAGGCCACTGAATAGCCGCCAGAAGTCAGACGTCCGGTGCGCTCATCCCCCGCATAGAGCACCTCACGCCCCCAGGGGTCCGCATCCGCAGGGCCGTCGATCAGCACGGTCACGCATTTTGCATTGATCCCGTGATCCACCATGCGCTGCTTGCCGTGGAAGTCTTTGTTCAGATCCACAAACCGAGGCAGATCCGCCTCAAGCGGCGTGGCATCCCGACCCAGTTCCGTGCCAAATGCGCGATAGGATTTCTCCTGCCGAAGCCAGTTCTGCGCCCGCGCACCGACCAACTTCATGCCGTGCTTCTCCCCCGCCTTCTCAAGCTGATCAAAGAGGTAGTTCTGCATCTCGATCGGGTGATGAAGCTCCCAGCCCAACTCCCCGGTATAGGCCACGCGGATCGCCCGCACGGGCGCCATACCCAGCTCGATGTTGCGCATGGTCAGCCAGGGGAAACGCTTGTTGCTGAGCACGGTATCGGGGTCTGCATCCTTCACGATCTCCCGCAACACGTCGCGGGATTTCGGGCCTGCGATGGCAAAAACACCCCACTGCGTCGTTACGTCATAGCACTCGATATAGCCAAACTCCGGCGCTTTATCCTCGATGGCCTTGCGCAGGTAATCGCTGTCGTATGCGGTCCAAGCCCCTGCCGACACAAGGTAATACTCATCCTGCGCCAGCCGCACGATGGTGTATTCCGTCCGCGTCGTCCCTGCACCTGTGAGCGCATAGGTGAGGTTGATCCGCCCCACGGACGGAAGCTTGTTGCAGGTAAACCAATCCAGAAACGCTGTGGCTCCCGGTCCTTTGACCACATGCTTGGTAAACGCCGTGGCATCAATCAAGCCAACTCCTTCGCGAATGGCTTTCGCCTCCTCCACAGCATGTTCCCACCAACCGCCACGCCGGAAGCTGCGGCTGTCATGATCGCTAAACCCTTCTGGTGCATAATAATTCGGCCGTTCCCAACCGTTCACCCAGCCAAACTGCGCGCCCCTTGCCGCCTGCCGGTCATAGGCTGGCGAGGTCCGCAAAGGCCGACAGGCCGGCCGCTCCTCATCCGGGTGGTGCAGGATGTAAACGTGTTCATAGGCTTCTTCATTCTTGCGCGCGGCAAATTCCGTCGTCATCCAATCGCCGTAGCGTTTGGGGTCGAGCGAGGCCATGTCGATCTCCGCCTCGCCGTCGACCATCAGTTGCGCCAGATAATACCCCGTGCCGCCCGCCGCCGTGATGCCGAAGGAGAACCCTTCGGCCAGCCACATATTGCGCAGACCGGGTGCTGGCCCGACCAGCGGATTGCCGTCGGGTGTGTAACAAATCGGTCCGTTGAAATCGTCCTTCAGCCCACATTCTTCGGTCGTCGGAATGCGGTGGTTCATCGCCATGTATTGATCTTCGATCCGGTCCAGATCCAGCTGGAACAGATCCGCGCGGAAGCTGTCCGGCACGCCGTATTCAAACCGGGCGGGCGCGTCGCGCTCATACACACCCAGGATCCAGCCACCGCGCTCTTCGCGCACGTAGGACTGGGCATCGGCATCGCGGATCACCGGATGCTCCACATTGCCACCTTCACGGAATTTCACCAGCTCCGGATCCTGATCCATGACAATGAACTGATGCTCCACCGGAATGGCTGGCATCTTGATGCCCAGCATCTTCGCGGTGCGCTGCGCATGGTTGCCGCTCGCCGTCACCACATGCTCCGCCGTGATGACAATCTGCTCGTCCGAGGGCACCAGATTGCCGCCCTTTTCCACCATCTTGGTCGCGGTCACTTCCCAGGCTTCGCCGTTCCAGTGAAACGCATCCGCCTGCCACTTCCGCTCGATCATCACCCCACGCTGCCGCGCGCCCTTGGCCATCGCCATGGTCACATCGGCCGGGTTGATATAGCCGTCCGTATGGTGATAAATCGCGCCCTTCAGATCGTCCGTGCGAATGAGCGGCCATTTCGCCTTGATCTCATCAGGGGTCATCCACTGATAGGGCACCCCGCAGGTCTCCGCGGTGGAGGCATAGAGCATATACTCATCCATCCGCTCTTGCGTCTGCGCCATGCGCAGGTTGCCCACCACCGCAAAACCCGCATTCAGCCCGGTCTCTTCTTCCAGCGTCTTGTAGAACTTGATGGAGTAGTCATGAATATGCGTGGTCGCATAAGACAT